>ENA-UPSA01001105-UPSA01001105.1-bioreactor-metagenome-genome-assembly--contig:-NODE-1105-length-29966-cov-21.907659_pt1 | contig 29966 bp, 30 predicted proteins | sample MGYA00238183_ERZ773288 | MGnify/ENA primary metagenome ERZ773288 (study PRJEB29028, sample SAMN07631243) | bioreactor metagenome | isolation source: Switchgrass digestor | place: USA: Dartmouth... | reverse complement strand
GGTTGCAAATATCAAAATCGAATAAATGAGGGAGTATTAGTTAGTTTAAGCTAATTCTCTCTTTTTATAAAAATTATTAAAGAAGCCGTTTGTTTTATTATCTGATAGAGCAAGCGGCTTTTTTGCGTGAAAGGAGGAATTTCAAGTGTCAAGAGTAATCGCCTTGGCTAACCAGAAAGGCGGCACAGGGAAAAGGATTAGCTTAAACTAACTAATACTCCCTCATTTATTCGATTTTGATATTTGCAACCTTAGTATATCTATCATAAACACTGTTTTTGAATTGCGTTAGATATTTTTTATTACACCTATCCTTACCAAAGCATACAATCTTTAACACCTATGTTAAGGTGTATAACCTAATATCAAGTATTCAAATAAACTCCCCAGCCTATTTAGAAGTGTAACATATAATTTCTCAATATCGTTAAAAGACGCTATCCTTAAGGATTTTATTATGTTTTCTTTAATTTCATTTTTCTTAGCTGATGGGAGCAGATGGTCATAATACTGGCGAAAATCATTTAACAAGTATAGTGGCGCAATTATTTCCCGCACATCATCCTCTTTTACTACAATTTGTGCTAAAAGTGCCTCGTAAAATTTAATGGATTTCCACTCTAAATATTTTTCGTTTGGATGTTCAACTATTTTCAAATAGAGTTTTCTAAACTCTGATATATTCACGCCCTCTATAAGAACTTTATGGAGCATATTTATAGATGGTTCGATTGTTCTCTCTGTAAACACCACAGGCTTCACAAAAGATGCTTTTTGTTGTTCAATCTCATCTTCTAGGTGAAAAAGCGAAATATTATACTGAGATAATAAAGCGTTAAATAGCTTGTTTTTCTGCTCACATATCTGGATTTCCTTATTAGGTTCACTCCATATACAGCACATTTGCCCCGCATAAAATTCAGAAACAATCAATTGATGATCTGAGTCAATATTATGTGGTTTCATTATATTGAGAGTCTGATCGTCTAGGTAATCTAAATCACCAAGCCAAAATACAACTTTTCCGTTTCTATTAATTCCAAAAGGAATTACCCATTCATCTTTGAAACTAAAATAACCATACGTCTCAGCACCCAACTTCACAGTATAATCGGGATCTTGCATAAAATACAGGAGAACTTTTTTCGTGAAATAGACCGGAGTTAGGTACCCCTCGACAGAATGCTCGTCGTCAAAACAAAGCCCCGGAATATTATAATAATCACGATGATCGTATATAAAATCTTGTTCTTTACAATAATCGAATTTTTTCCTATAACCTTTATAATATTGTTCACTCTCATAAATTCCTTCGTCAACCATTATTTTATAACATCTATTGATAATTTGTTTTGTATATAGTGGCAAGCACCCGCTACCACACTTAGTGCAGGTGAGTATTAGCAAATTATTAAAATGAATTTTCCTATTATCAATAACTACATCGACTTTTTCATTTGAAAGTTCTCTTAAACTACCACATTTTGAACATTTGTGCATATGATACTTCTCATACTCCTTGAGAAAATCTTCGTATGTAGAAAATGTGTATTGCATTTTATCACCTCTTTGTACATCGATCGATATACCGTACTTTATCATTTCTTTTTATTTCTTTTTATTTCTAATAATTCCATAACAGGAGCCTTTGAAACCATAGGTGGAATGATAGGTTTATCATTAGGTAATATCACAAATGCCCACCAACTATCTTTGCCTATTTCCCAAGCATTTTTTATTTCAAGATGACTTTTTCTTATTGCATAATCATATAAAATTTCAGGTTCATCCGTTTCCGACTTCATAATTGCAGGAACTAAAAAATAGCGATTATTCATTGTTTTTAATTTATCTAAGAAACAGTTTAATGGTCTATTATCTTTAGATTCCATTAATTGAAATCTACTAGGTGCAATAAATTGACATTGAGTTCTGGATGAATATGATTTATTTATGTTAGGAGAAAATGCAAATTTATAAAATGTTGGATTATCTTTATCCACTCCTTTGATTACACAGCACCTAATTTTATTTTCAGAATCCAAGTTTCCAATGTCTGAAATCCATTTTTTGAAAATTGCAATGCAAGAGGCTTTATCTGAAAAAACCGGAGCTAATATTGGGGGAATATTAGGTTCAGGAGCAAACAAATACAACATACCTTTCCATTTTGCTTGATCCCATAGAGGTATGTTAATCAAATCATCCATAACTATGTCACTATAATTAATATCTTCAGGATCAAATTGCTCCGGAGCGCCATAATGTACAGTAATTTCTTTTGTTTCGTTACTTTTGCTATCGTCTACTGAGCTTATGTTTTTAGAAGACATTTTTCTTTCTAAAGGCATATATTCTTTCGAGTCGCTGATAATCCATTTTATTAATGAAGTTGATTCTCTTCCTATAAGATCATCTATAACAAAAATACAATTTAAAAACTCTAATGCACGATTGAACACATGATCTTCTGTTACCATCTTTTTCATCTGTTGTTCAATATCACTAAATATAAATACTCGTGCTACAAATTCAGAAACAAAATTAAATAGAAATTCTTTAATCTGAGTTTGAGATGAAACAAATTCACTTTGCTCATAATTATTACAATAAACATGATAATACAACAAACCATCTTTTTCTTCTACAGTAAAAGAAGGTTCAAATTTTATTTTCTCTTGAAACTCTACTTTGATATATACTTCAGAGTATCTGGCCATGATTCTATCCAAAATACTTGTTGCCATGAATGCTTCTATACTAGCTAAAATACTTTTGGAAAGTTCAACACAAGGAAAAGTTAAACTAGAATCTATTTTAATTAAGCAACCTAATATTTTAGATTTTAGCTTAACAATTTCTTCTGTGCCACTAATGACAGAAAAAGATAAATAATCTTTTGCTGGTTGGTCTCTCCATTTGCTTATAAAATCTTCTAACTGTTCTTCATCTCCGTATATATTTGATAGCTCTTGATCTACATAGCCTAATTCGTATCTTAATGCTAAAGCAGACATAGCTAAACCTAGACGGTCTAAATTATCCGGTAGTTTAATGAGCTTATAAAGTTCATTATGTTCGAGGTTTAAAAATAATACACCTAATAGCCCATCATATAATTGATCAGTTTCCTCTATTTCAGGATCGGTTATGTTAAATCCAGCGGATTGGACCAATGCTTTTGAAATATTATATAGGTTGTTCCATTCTAAACTATTAGAAATCAAGCCACTCTGTAACTCTATTCTCCTTAGATTATCGGCACAACCAATTAAAAACGGAGATACATTTCCAAATTTCATGTAGTCAATAAAAGCAATAAACAATGTGTTTGCAAAATATCCATAGGCAGCCCAATAAAGACCTATTTTAGAGAATGACACTCCCAAGTAAAATAGAGCTTCTATCAATAATTTCTTGCTTTCAGATTTATATAATCGCATTAAAGATCTTCCTAAGTATCTTATCGCTGTATAAGGTTTTGCTGAGTAAAAAGATTTTCCTCTAACTATAAGCAACTTAGCACCATTAATTTCTTTGGAACGACTTTCAGATATTTTAATGAGACTTTCATACAACGTATCGTATTCCGAGTTTTCCAAAAAGAAATCTGATAAGCCGGATATCATTTTTTCTATTGTTGTAAAACTAAAATCTAGTGAATGCTTTGCCTCTTCAATTATCGTTCCTAGCTCTTGAAATAATTTACCGCTATTTTTTTCTAAAAATAATCGAACAAAAATTAAGTTAGCTCTGGCCTCTAAAGATGTATTTCGACGAGAGGTATCTGACACAAGTCTATCATATTCTCTAAGTAATGTATCGGTTTTTGATTTTAGTGCCGAGTTATTTAAATCTCCTTTATAAAGCGCAAAGAGGTTCATCCATAAATTAGTTAACCGTTCAATATCAAAGAAATTATTGCTACCAAGAACTAAGGATTCGTAATCTGAATAAGCTTTTATGAATTCTGGTTGGTTATTGTACCACCAATAAGTCGCCCAAGCCCACTGATAGCAAATCTCTTTTATCTGAACCGAAGTACCATAGGCTTTGGCAAGATTGATAGCACGTTCAAATTTCCCCTTGGTTTCATAAAAAGGAAGTTCCATTTCCTTACTTAAAATAGCAGCATCAGATGCTCTCTCTACTAAGTGAAGGTTGAAATTTCCAGAAGAAATATAATCCGAGATTTCCTTTTCAGCCTTATCTAATTCTTTTCTTCGTCTATAATCTAATGGCCCTAAATCCTTTTCTTCCTTAAGGTCGTTTGATAAATGTAATGTATCGATCACAATATCTTCATAATGATTGGTAAAAACCTTTTCTAAAATCCATGTTTTATCTAAAATATGAATTCCAATATTATATTGACTAGTTAGGTCATCTTCTAATGCAGCCCGATTTTTATCAGGTACATATTGATTTGTTATAAAAAATATTTCTTTATAGTCTCGTCCTGTAGCTATAATTTTATCAATATCAGATATGCATTTTTGTTTCCAATCTTTTTTCGCACTTATAGCAAAAGCCCATCGTTCATTAGCTGCTGCTTTTCCAATACCACTATACCAACTCAGAGTAATTGTTTCAGACACAGGATATGTTTCTGAATCAACTTTACTATCACCACCCCCGGTTGGACCTGTTTGCGGTAATAAATTAGGGCATATTTCTTTTTCAGCTAATCTCCTGCAGAATATTTCAAACTCTTTTTCCTGACTTCTACTAGTAAGAGAATTTAAATAATATTCAAGAAACTCTCTTGATAGTTTCCCCTTCTTTTTTATAGTTGAATCAGAAAATTCATCTGGCCTTCTTGCCTTTAAAAAATGATACATAGGTGAATTCTGATCCATTATTTTTACCTCTCCTTTACAATTCTAAAAGATATTTATGTATAGCTTCACATTAAGCCACACAAAACAGAAAGCATCTAGATAGTTGTACAAAGCTGTTTTCTGTTTGCTCTATATCTTTACTGATCCGAAAAAGTCATCTCAATAGCCATATTCCTAAGATAACAATACAAACAAAATTGTTAATGTTATTATATCACAATAATTACCAATTTTCTAATAATTCCGTGTTCCTTTGTGCTCTTTATCAAATGAATATATATATAAACGACACTAATTGCAAAATCATGTTCTACTCATCAATTACTATTGAATTTGACGTATTTTATTTAACAGAAAAATTGATTTACTAATGTATATAAAATGAGAGCGCCGGATAAAAAACCGACATTCTCTCATCATTGCCCAATCTCAAACTTGCTTCACACTGCGTAATATAGACATGTCTAAACACTCTACTCAAAGCACTGTGTAAACATGTCTACACACTCGAGGTCTAACACTACGGAAACATCAATTTTATCCTTCAAAACTTTATTTCTGAAATCGTCACCGTCTGTTGTGAAAGTAGTGAATTTCGCAAAGTGTTGAAAACTCAGTATTTCTAAGTATCTTCCTTTGCATTCCTATTACGCACTCCACGTGGCTTGATTTGTATATGAAAAGAGAACATAAGCCGAAAAGCTATGTCCTCTTGTCCATTCGTTTTTAATTACTTCTAAACCTGCACTTTTAACTTTTGCCGGTATTCAGCATAATGATCGCTTAGTATATACTCAATAACCCATACTTTAGGTATCATATAAGTATCACGAATATAAAAATGCTTTACATGGTTTCCTCTTAAAAGTTTTCGCGCTGTACTATCACCAATGCCGCCTAACATAGTCCTGAATTGTTCCAGGGTAACTACGTCAGGATATGGCTCAAAAATTCGTTTATAATATTCTTCATTTCTCACAGTCATCAACTCCTAAATTATTTGTCAGTGGTAGGAGTGACTGTTACAATATTAGTTTTTAATTAACATTTGTTGTAGTTATTATGTGGATGGTGAGTTATCTGATCATCCCCCCACATCCCTCCAATATCCCTCCAACGTCCAAAATTTGTTCCAAAATCAGTTTTTTGTATAAGCTTTGAAACGGTGGGATTTTCAGAGGTTAAAGTGCCGGAAAAGCCGATTTTACAAGGTTTCCGGCGGTCTGTAACTTCCGCTAAAGTGCATTACATTCCCGATGTTTCCGGTTATGCTGCAAAACTCAAAATCCGGTGAGCTAATCACTCGTGTGGGTTCGAGTCCCACCTTCGGCACCAAAGGTTACAGCCTAATGGATTGTAACCTTTTTTCTTTTTTTATTTTTGTTAATAAGTATGTATGAAAAAGCATCTTTAGGACAGGCTTTTAAAATATTTCATGTCAATATGGATTGGTTGGAGGTATATACATGGTCTGTCCAAGATGCTATATCAGTAATGTAGATATGGTTACGGATACATCCTATAAAGAATAAAAAATCAGATGAATTATGATACTATGTACATTCGGAATATGGCTTCTTATCCCAAAAGAGTAGGACATACGAAATCAAAACCTGTAAGATTGTGCCAAAACAAAGGATACCGTTTTTATACATGATAATTGCATGATAATTGATTGCCATCCTTCTACATCTTCGTTCCAATTAAAACATACATTTCATCATTATCAACTATTGTAGTTGTCCTAATTAATGCACCGTCAAAACATTTCGCAATTTGGTTTGCATCAGGCAGTCTGTCATTTTGCACAGGATCTGACAGGCCCTTATGAAGATTATTAATGCTTTCTCGGCTTTGTGAGTGACATATTACAAATTTACCGTCCTTTTTTAAGTACTTTGCCAGCTTTTCAACAGCGGCTTTTTTATTATCAAAATGAGGAAACATTGAATAGCACATAATACAATCAAAAAAGTTCTCAGAAAAATCGATTTTCAAAACATCTTCTGCAATAAACTTTACATTTTTGAAATTATACTTTTTTCTTGCAACCTCTATCATATTTTCAGCTATATCAACAGCAATAATTTCTCCTGTATTTCCAATATAAGAATGCAGAAATGGAATCATAATTCCCGTACCTGTACCCACATCAAGTACACGACACCCTTCTTCAAGTTTTACCATGCGCAAAATTTTTTCAATTTTATTTATGTCGTGTTTAGCAATACTATCCCATTTTTCAGCGATGGAATTGAAATATTCTCTATTGTTCAATTTCAAGTACCTCTTTCCTTATAACCTTTGTTTTCTTTAAAACAATTACTATTGGAGGTATAATCAAAAGCTGAATAACAATTCCAGGGATCCCTGAAGATACGGTAGAAACAAAAAATACGAATGGGTCAGGAAGCTTTGCTTCAAATAATCCAGTCATTACCCATACAGCGATTCCTGCAGCGATTCTTCCTGATATCATGCTACAGATAAGTGTAAGATAAGAATTAAACAGCAGCTTTTGACTTAAAAAACTTACTGAAACGGCATACACAGCCAGCTCAAAAACCATATACGGCATAACCGGAAATATGGGCGGCATTCCTGTAATAACCGAACTTAAAAGCGGTGTCATTGCACCTACTAATACGGAATAATGAGCCTGCAATATAAATCCTGAAATCAGAACAGGAATATGCATTGGCAAAAAAGTACTTCCAAGTCCAAAAAAATGAAATATTACCGGAAGAATAAGACCCATAGTAATAAACAGTCCTGAAATTACTATTTGACGAACTGAAATGCTATTTCTCATATATCAAAACTCCTTTAAAAATATAACAGCATACATTTTATACAAAACATTAATTGTATATCAATATTTTGCCTTAGTAATCAATATAATTATATGGCTTCATACTTGAATCCAAAGCCTTTATATCGTAATTCTGATTTTTTAAATACTCCAGAATCTTAGGCAGATAATCAAGAGTAGCCTTTTTGTCATGAAAAAGCACTACAGGTCGTGATAATATCGGAATCTGGGAAATCGTATGGTTTATCACTTCTTTTGGGGATACGGAACTGTTTTGACTGTCTTTACTGTCTATATTCCAATCCCATAATTTATATCCCCATGATTTTAAAGCCTTATACTGTTCGTTGCTCATATAAGGCCTGCTTCCATAAGGAGCCCTTACCAGAAGCGTCCTCTCGCCTGTTATGCTTTCTAAAGTGTCATTGGCAGTATTCATTTCATATAAAACGGATTCTCTTGAAGCATATACTTTCTTCACATCATGAGATACACCATGCAGTCCGGCACCATGACCTTCTGCAACGATTCTCTTTACGATATCAGGATATGCTTTCATATTCTGATTTAACATGAAAAATGTAGCCTTTGAATCATACTTCTTCAGAATATCAAGTATTTTACCTGTATACTCATTCGGCCCATCATCGAAAGTAAGATAAACAGTCTTTTTGGGCTGTTTTTGTTTTTCTATTTCTTCCTGCTTTTTTACCTCCAATAAAAATTTTTCATAAATCTGGGCATCCGTTAACCTTGCAGATGAATCTTTAATACGTGCAATGGTTGCTCCAGGTATGTGCGAAATAACATATCCAAGGTGCTCTGAAGGAAAAATATAATTACACATCAACGTACTGCCATCTTTCATATACATTGCAAAAGGCAGTATTGCACCCGATTCGGTAATTACAGTATTATCTCTTACTTTCATTATTATTTGCTTGTCCCCTTTACGGATTATAACACTTTCACTGCCGGACACCCATGTAACCTGCGCACCCAAAGATTCTGCAAAATTTCTTATGGGAACATAAAAAACTCCGTCAATTTCTTCCGGCTGAACAGTCGGAAATTGAATCAAATCATCATTTACAAAAAAGAATATCACTGAATTAAGGTTTAATCCTTCCGCCATACCCGTTAATAATATAAATGCAAGAATGAAAATAAATAAGATGAATATGCTCTTCTTCATTGTTTCCCTCACAAAATACAATAAATATTAAATATCCTTTATCCCCATGATATTATATTACCATTATTCGACTCTTTTTGCTATACCTGTTGTTAATAATCCCTTTATTAATTCTTCACATTTTTCTTCAAAATTGTTTGTGTCAGTACCAATATCCTTATCAAAAAAGCGAAGCATAAGATATCCGAAATCATCTGCATATTCCATAGCAGATACATGCTTGCCTGCCAAATGGTCTTTTTTTATTTGCTCTACCATATCAGTATAATATCCGGCGTATTCCGTATCAAATAGTTTTATTTTCATATAGAATCACCTCAGAAGTATTTTCTCATGTTTGATTGGATACTATTTATTATGTGATATAATATATTTATTATTATAACTGTGAGGATTGTATAATGGGAACAGAAAAAAGGATTTGGGAAATCGATTTGTTAAGGGCCTGTGCTATTGTTTTAATGATCATCTTCCACCTTGTCGTGGATTAAAAGATTTCTTTCACTATAATATCAATTATTTATCAGGCTTCTGGTATTATGTAGGCAAATTATCTGCCATCCTTTTTATATTGATCTCAGGAATAAGCAGTACATTCAGTAGAAACAATTTAAAGCGCGGACTGCGAATTTTTTGTTGGGGGATGGTTTTAACCTTCATTACCTATATTTATAATCCTAAATATTACATCAAATTCGGCATACTTCATCTATTGGGAATTAGTATGATTTTTTATCATATATTAAATCAATACATAAAACATGCAAATTTAAAATATTACTTTACGGCAGGAACCATATTTATTATTACAGGAAATGTTTTCTCCCGTATGGAAACTGGTTTATCCTTTCTTTTCCCTTTTGGCCTCATTAACAAAAAATTTTCCTCCTTGGACTTCTATCCCGTATGTCCCTGGTTTGGTGTTTTTTTATATGGCACCATTATTGGCAAAAAAATATATGCTGAAAGAAAAAGCATTTTTTCCTTAGCATATCATTGTCCATTTATATCCTATATCAGCCACCATTCACTTACAATATACCTGATTCATCAGCCAATCCTGCTGGCATGCTTGTACATTATCCATTATATTTTCTGATGTTGTTTAATATACGCCATTTTCATGCAAAAAATCCTTATATGCGGCATCCATTTTGAGAATATGACTTTCTATCCAGTTAGCAATAAATAAAATCATATCCATTGCCATCTGAGTCTGTTCCCGGTCTATTTCATCATAGTCAATCTGTTTAATGTGGTCAACAAATGCCTGATGTTCTTTTCTATGGTCTTCAAGTCCTTTGTATCCATATTGGCTCATTAATTCTTCCTCGTAGCTAAAATGCGATTCCGTATAATCAATTAATTCGTTGATTATTCTTACAATATCATCATAATGATCAAAATCATCTCTCAATGACAAAAGGTCGTAAAGCTCACTGCCAATTTCAAATAATTTGCGATGCTGCTTATCTATTTCTGCAATATTGCATTTATATTCATCTCTCCATTCAAACATATAGAAAGTCCACCCCCTAAATATTATTTTTGAATTTTTCTATAAATTCTCTATCCTGACTGCTTAATTCAGCCTTTTCAATTAAATCAGGACGTTTTTTTAATGTTCTTATTAATGATTGTTCTCTGCGCCATTTTTGGATATTGGCATGGTGGCCTGATAAAAGGACATCCGGTACCTTCCTTTGGTTAAAAACAGGCGGCCGCGTATACTGGGGATATTCAAGCAAGCCATTATAGTGAGATTCATCCATAAACGACTCTTCCTGACCTAAAACGCCCGGAACCAACCGGCAAATCGCATCAATTATACACATAGCAGGCAGTTCGCCGCCGGTAAGTACAAAATCTCCGATTGATATTTCCATATCAACTATATCCTCTATAATTCTTTCGTCTATACCTTCATAGTGTCCACACAACAATATCAAATGCTTTTGTTCGGACAGTTCTCGTGCAAGTGATTGTTGGAAAACTTGTCCCTGAGGAGACAGATAAATAACCGGAGGCTTGTAATCCAGTTGGTCAATAATACTTCGATAAGCATTATATATGGGCATAGGTTGCATCACCATTCCGGAACCACCGCCGTACGGATAATCATCAACTCTTTTATGCTTGTCAACCGAATAATCCCGAATATTAATAAAATTCATTTCTACAATGTGATTTTGTCTGGCTCTTCCAATAATGCTTTGTCCCAAAACAGCCTCAAACATTTCCGGGAACAATGTAAGAACATCAAATCTTATATGTGGATTTTGGCTCATTCTATCAACCCTTCAGGCAGTTTCACAACCATTATATTGTTACCCAGATCAACATCAAGAATAACATCTTTTAATGCAGGAACAAGAATTTCTTTATTTAAATTATTCTTTACTACATATACGTCATTACTGCCGGTACTGATAACATCCTCAAGGTTGCCGAGAATTTCTCCCTGTTCATTTTTAACTTGCATACCCAACAAATCACAAATATAATACTCGCCTTCGGGAGGCTCTCCCATAACCTCTCTGTCGACAACAAGAATGGAATTTTTGTATAGTTCTGCTTCATCCAATGAATGAATCTGTTTGAATCTTAAAATGATATTATTCTTTTGATACTTGATGTCTTCAATATGTACTTTTTTAAGATGACTGTCTTTTTTTATATATACCCAATCAAAATTCTCAAATTGTTCTGGAGTATTTGTCCAAGGCACTACTTTTACTTCACCTTTAACTCCGTGAGTGTTTATAATTTTCCCTACTTCCAGCTGACTACATATCATATGCTTCACATTCCTTTTGCTTTTTATTATACAAAAATAGGAGCGAAAAAGAATTCGAATCATTCATTCTTATTTCCCACTCCTATATTAATTGATACTGCTATTTATTATTGAAGAATTTCAACAATAACACGCTTATTATCTTTTGTGGCAGCAGCTTTTATGACTGTCCTTATCGCTTTTGCTATTCTTCCCTGCTTGCCGATTACCTTTCCCATATCTTCCTGAGCTACACGAAGCTCAAGAATAATGGATTGTTCACCTTCTACTTCATTAACTGATACATCATCGGGCCTGTCTACCAATGACTTTGCTATAGTCTCAAGTAATTCTTTCAACTAAATACACCTCCAAAGGTTAGCCATTCTTTTTTGCTTGTTCAAATTTATCCATTATTCCAGTGTTTTTTAAAAGTAATCTTACAGTATCAGTAGGCTGAGCACCATTTTTTAACCATGATATTGCTTTTTCCTCATCAATCTTTACATCCGCAGGATCAGTTAAAGGATTATAAGTACCGATTTCTTCAATAAACCTTCCATCTCTTGGATATCTTGAATCAGCTACTACAACTCTGTAGAAAGGGTTCTTCTTAGCTCCCATTCTTCTTAATCTGATTTTTACAGCCATTATTCTCACCTCCTTTTCAAGTAACACGCCTTGCTTCATTTATCTAAACGGGAATCTTATTTTTCCCCTTTTCAGCTTCTTTGGATCACTAAATTGCTTCATCATTTTCTGCATCATTTCAAATTGCTTTAACAGATTATTGACATCCTGAATTTTTGTACCGCTTCCGTTAGCAATTCTTCTTTTCCGGCTGGAATTAATTATTTCCGGATTTTCACGTTCTTTCTTGGTCATGGATTTAATAATTGCTTCAACGTGAGCCAACTGCTTATCGTCTACATCTACATCCTTAAGCATTTTACTGTTCATTCCCGGAATCATATTTACGATCTGGCTTAAAGGTCCCATATTTTTCATTTGCTCCAGCTGTTCCAAAAAATCATTAAATGTAAATTGCTGCTTACGAAGCTTTCTTTCTAATTCCAAAGCCTTCTTTTCATCAAAAGCACTCTGTGCTTTTTCAATCAGACTGAGAACATCACCCATCCCAAGGATTCTTGAAGCCATTCGATCAGGATAGAACGGTTCAAGGTCATCCATTTTTTCGCCCATCGCTGCAAATTTAATAGGCTTTCCTGTGACGGTCCTTACGGATAAAGCAGCACCGCCTCTGGTATCCCCATCAAGCTTTGTAAGAATAACACCGTCTATACCCAGCTTCTCATTGAAGCTTTCAGCCACATTAACCGCATCCTGCCCCGTCATGGAATCGACAACCAGCAAGATTTCCGTAGGATTGACAGCTTCTTTTATATTTTTAAGCTCGTCCATTAATTCCTCATTAATGTGAAGTCTGCCTGCCGTATCAATAATAATTACATCATTGGCATTTGTCACGGCATGTTGGACAGCTGCCTTTGCTATATCTACCGGATTGTTTTTGTCACCCATGGTGAACACCGGAAGATCCAACTGCCCTGCTACTACCTGAAGCTGCTTTATAGCCGCAGGTCTGTAAACATCACAAGCAACTAGCAGCGGACGTTTTCCTTGTTTTTTTAACAGCTTTCCCAGCTTTCCGCAAGTGGTTGTCTTACCTGCACCCTGAAGACCTACCAACATATATATTGAAGGTGGTTTCGGCGAGAACATGAGCTTACTTTGGGTGCCGCCCATTAAACGAGTCAATTCATCATTAACAATCTTAACTACATGCTGGCCCGGAGTAAGGCTTTCAAGAACCTCATCGCCCACAGCCCTTTCCGATACCGTATTTATGAAGTCTTTCACTACTTTAAAATTGACATCCGCTTCAAGTAATGCAAGCTTAACCTCTCTCATGGCTTCCTTTACATCTTTCTCGGTTAACTTACCTTTTCCTCTCAGCTTTTTAAAAGTATCCTGAAGCTTATTCGCTAAGCTTTCAAAAGCCATATACACATCTCCAATCTACGCTTTCTCTCCAATATCATTTACTACCGTTTTAAGCTTACTGATCCTGTCATTCAACTCATTTGAAAATATTTTTTTCCTATTCAATTCCTCTATATCAGCAACCAAATCTTTGACGGTTTCAATTTTGTTTTGAATGGATAAAAATCTATTCACAAGGCCAAGCTTCTCTTCCATGTCAAAAAGCAGCTTTTCCCCTCTTTTAATACTATCCCTGACGCCCTGCCTTGTAATATGAAGATGTTCACTAATTTCGCTTAGTGAAAAATCCTGATTGTAATATAAATCAATTGCATCAGCCTGTTTCTCGGTTAACAGTTCCTTATAAAAATCATATAACAGACTAATTTCGATGTTTTTATCCATATTATCACGCACACAAAAATTCTACTGTAAAGGTTAACGCCTTTACAGTAGAATTGTAAAGGATAAAACGGAAAATGTCAAGACCTTTTTTGAATGAAATACAGCTAATCGAACATCATTGCATAGCTATCGTTTTACTATTTATGCTTCTTCACCAAACAATGCATCGGCAAACTGCTTTGCATTAAATACCTGCAAATCATCGATTCCTTCCCCTACCCCAATGAGTTTTACAGGAATATTTTGCTCTGCCTTTATCGCTATAACAATACCGCCTTTTGCCGTTCCATCAAGCTTTGTCAATACAATACCGGAAATCTCTGCTGCTTCGCTGAACAGCTTAGCCTGGCTTACAGCATTTTGCCCTGTGGTAGCATCAAGAACAAGAAGCACCTCTTTGCTGGAATCAGGAATTTCCCTGTCGATTACCCGGTATACCTTCTTCAATTCCTCCATTAAATTTTTCTTATTATGCAATCTTCCTGCCGTATCACAAATAATGACATCCATTTTTCTGGCTTTAGCAGCCTGAATTGCGTCATAAATAACAGCGGCAGGATCGGCTCCTTCCTGGTGCTTAATAATATCCACCTTAGCCCTGTCAGCCCATATTTGAAGCTGGTCAATAGCAGCTGCTCTGAATGTATCTCCTGCAGCCAATAAAACCTTTCTTCCTGATTGCTTTAACATATATGCTATTTTGCCTATAGTCGTTGTTTTGCCAACCCCGTTTACTCCTATCACCATAATAACTGCGGGATTGCCTTTCAAATTCAGTTCATTGTTTTCTGTTTCAAGCATATCACTGATAATTTGTTTCAGCAGCGTTTTGACTTCTGAACTCTCGGTTATTTTCTTTTCCTTTACAAGGTTTCTTAATCTCTGGATAATTTCCAGAGAAGTATTAACTCCCACATCTGCTGATATTAAAACCTCTTCCAGCTCTTCAAACAACTCCTCATCAACCTTTTTAAATACACTTAAAACCTGGTCGACTTTTTCGGTTATTGAATTTCTTGTTTTACTTAATCCCTCTTTTAAGCGGGCAAAAAAACCCATCTTTTTTTCTTCTGCCATTTGTATATACCTCCAGTTATTAATTAGCTTGCTATATCATCTATTTTTAATGACAATAATTTCGATATGCCATGCTCCTGCATAGTTACACCGTATAAAACATCTGCCACTTCCATCGTACCTCTTCTGTGAGTTACTATGATAAATTGAGTCTTTTTGCTGTATTTCTTAAGGTACTGTGCAAATCTGTAAACATTGACATCATCCAGTGCTGCTTCAATTTCATCCAATATACAAAAAGGTGTCGGTCTGACCTTCAAAATTGCAAATAATAAGGCAATTGCAGTAAAAGCCTTTTCCCCACCTGACAGCAGCATAATATTTTGAAGCCGCTTTCCGGGCGGCTGTACTTCTATCTCTATACCGCTCTCTAAAATATCTTCCGGTGAAGTCAGCTTTAATTCAGCCTTTCCACCGCCGAACAATTCTACAAATACTTCATTAAAACATGTATTGATTACCTTAAACTGCTCTGCAAACTGCTTTTTCATTAGTTCCGTCATATCCTGAATAATTTTCGTTAAAGAAGCTTTGGCTTCTTCCAGATCATTTTTCTGCATTAAAAGGAAATCATGCCTTTCCTTGACATTCTTATATTCCTCAATGGCATCAATATTGATGTTCCCAAGCTCTTTAATCTGATTCTTAAGACTGTTTATTTCCTTTTGAGCCTTACTTATATTACCAATCTCTTTCTTATACTCCTGTGCAGTTGTATAAGTCAGTCCATAATCTTCCCAAAGCTTATTAACAGCACCTTCCAGCTCAAGCTCAGTTCTTGTCTTTTTATTTTCTATATTCCTGTGCTCCTGCTGAACAAGAGAAATGCGTTCCCACTGCTGTCTTATTGCTGTTTGACAATTACTTATATTTTGTTCTGCTGTGCGCTTAAGCCTCAGATTTTCTTCAATCTCATTTTTTAACTGATTGATTTTTTCCTCTATAAGACGGATATTCCGGCTCATTTCCATGATTTGAGAATTCATGGTTTCATTTTTTTCTTTTAATGAGATACATTCATTTTCTTTTTGAGCCTTGCTTTTATATAATTCCTGCTTTTCTTTTTCAAACCCTGCAATTCTTTCAAGCTGCAAGTCCATATCTTTCATCATGGAGTTCAGCTTCATTTTCTTTTCTACCAATTCTTCAGACAGCTTCTCTTTCCTATTGAGCACGCTTTTATAGCTTTCCTGACTGGTTAATACCTTCTGCTCCATCTCTTTTATACTTCTGTTCAAATCATTTAAATTGCCGGAAATCATGTCTATTCCATTCAGTGTATCCTTAATCTGTTCATCAACCTGAAGATTCTCATTTTTTAATGCCTTCAGAACGGAAACTGTATCCTCCCTCGTCGCTCTTATATGCTTTAAGTCAGATTCTATTTTTATAAGCGTTTCTTCACATTCCTTCAACGAATGCTCACAATCAGCAATATCAGCCTCAATTTTTTGCAGATGGCAGGATTCTTTTTCAATATTTTCATCGATTTCTTGAATGGTTTTTTGAATACGAATGCTATCCTGTTTAAGCATTTCAATTTCATTTGCCCTGCTTAAAAAACTGCTTACCTTATTGATACTGCCGCCGGTCAAAGAACCACCCGAATTCAGCACCTCTCCTTCCAGGGTTACTATCCTGAACTTGTAACCAAATTTTCTGGCCATGTTGATTCCTGTATCCATATGATCAACAACCACTACTCTTCCCAGAAGGTTATTCATAATACCCCGATAGCGGCTTTCATACTGTATTAATTCAGAAGCAACCCCCATATAACCGGGAAAGCTTTTAATCTTATTGTCCAAATCCTCCATTACTTTGCCATTTACTGAAGATATGGGCAAAAAGGTTGCTCTGCCAAGATGATTTCTTTTTAAAAACTCAATGGCTGACTTGGCATCCTGTTCATTATCCACTACGATATTTTGCATAGCCGAACCCAAAGCAACTTCAATGGCAATTATATATTCCTTTGGTACTTGGATTAATTGGGATACAGGACCATGTATTTTTAAACTCTTCAACTGTCCTTTTTTCCATTCCAATAATATGTTCTTTACACTTTTGCTATAACCCTCATAATCCTTTTCCATATCTTCCAGAAGTATTCTTCTTGAAGTTTTTTCTTTTTCCAAAGAAACAAGACGGTTTCTTTCCCTGTTCAAATCCTCATAGTGAACATGAACCTCTTTTCTTTTGTTACAGAGATCTGTTAAATCTTTTTTTCTTTGTTGATGCCTTTGCTTCATGGCAATATATTCATTACTAAGCAATTCAATTGTATTGTCCAGTTCTGATAATTGTCTGTTTTTCGCTTCCAATTCCTTATCGATTACGTTCTTTCTTGAACGAAAGCTGCTTTCAAGCACTTTCAGGCTGTTCTGCTTTTCTTTCAGTTCAGAGACCTCATTCATTTTTTCGATTATATCACTTTTTAACTGTTCAATGTTTTCATTTTCTGACTGTATTGCATTAATTATATCTTTATTTTGCAGTTCCAATTTATCAATACTGCTTTTCAGTTCTTCAAAGGATTGCTTTAATTTCTGGACTTCAGCCTGCTTTTTTCCTATTTCATCTTCTACCATAATTACTTTTTCATTGATTCCTTTTATTTCTTCATTAAGCTTTTCCAAATTTTCATGATTGTATTTTATATTATTTTTAAGTATATTAATCTCATTTCTGATTCTTTCACCATTGGTTTCATTTTCATATAAATAAGTACGAGCTTTATCGATATTGTCATCAAAACTCTTTACCTGAGAATAATATTTTTCCAGATCATGCTCAAGGTTTTCCAAAGCATTCTGGTCATTCTCCAACTGATGAATAATAATATTGTACTGCTCTTCTATTGTATTCAAAGCTCTTTTAAGCTTTTCCACACTATCCAGCAACACATTTATTTCAAGAATCTTTAAACTTTCACGAAGGTCCAGATACTTTCTGGCTTTTTCGGATTGCTGCTTCAATGGTCCGATTTGAAGCTCCAACTCACTGATAATATCCTTTAATCTTGTTAAGTTTTCCTGAGTTAATTCCAGCTTTTTGCTGGACTCCTCTTTTCTGTACCGATACTTGGTAATACCGGCAGCCTCCTCAAAAATATGTCTTCGATCTTCTGATCTTATACTGAGGATTTCATCTATTCGACCTTGTCCGATAATGGAATATCCTTCCTTGCCCAATCCGGTATCCATAAATAATTCATGTACATCCTTCAAACGACATAAAGATTTATTGATATAGTATTCACTTTCTCCTGAGCGGTATACTCGTCTTGTTACTGTTACCTCATTATATTCTATAGGTAAAATTTTATCGGAATTATCAATTGTCAACGAAACTTCTGCAAACCCCAACGGTTTTCTTGTCTGCGTTCCGGCAAAAATCACATCCTCCATTTTATTTCCACGCAGACTCTTTGCACTTTGTTCACCCATAACCCAACGAACTGCATCCGATATATTGCTTTTTCCACTACCGTTAGGTCCTACAATCGATGTAATGCCTTCTCCGAACTCAATGGTAATTTTATCTGCAAAGGACTTAAAGCCATGTATTTCAAGATTTTTTAGATACACATACAACACCTCATTCAACAGGCCAAAATAGACTATTTTAATTTTAACATAAAATTCTGAAATAGCAAGCAAAACAATGGATTTGACGACAAAAACAAATGGAAATGCTGCCTGCCGTTATGCCTGGGCAGGCAGCATTTCCATTTCATTCTCGTTGCAATTATCTGGATTCAATGATAAATTTTATTGCCGTTCTACTTTCGCCATCAATGTCTATCTCTGCAAACGCTGGAATTGCAACTAAATCTATACCATTGGGTGCAACAAACCCGCGGGTAATTGCAATCGCTTTTACAGCTTGATTAATTGCACCGGCACCTACTGCCTGAATTTCAGCAGTATTATTATCACGAAGAACTGCCGCTAGTGCACCGGCGACGGCCTTAGGTTGAGAATTGCCAGATACTTTAAGTATCTCCATCTTTTGACCCCCTCTTACAAATAATTATTATTATCAAACCTTGGCTATTTATATAATTCTATATTTTTTTTCAAAATCCTTCTTTTTTGCATAATTTTACATAGTTTTTTTCAACTTTTTAACAACCTTTGTATATTTACTTAATTTTTTTAATTATTTAAACCGTTTATGGATTCAAGGGCACATCTTGCCGCATTCTGTTCGGCTTCTTTTTTGCTTCTTCCGCTGCCTTTTCCAATGGTTCTGCCATTGTGCATCACTTTCACATAGAAATTTTTATTATGATCGGGACCGCTCACATCAATAATTTCATATTTAATTTTTTCCTCACCGTTTTTTTGAATAAGCTCCTGCAGTTCGGTTTTATAATCCTTAAAAATATTTCCGGCAACTGCTGCCTTTATTGTATCCTCCAATTGCTCCAATACCCATCTCCTTGCTTCATCCATACCGCCATCCAAATAAATTGCCGCTAATATGGCTTCAAACGCATCCGACAATATTGAAATTCTTTCTCGTCCACCTGTTAGTTCCTCGCCCTTGCCTAATAAAAGATATTTCCCTACTCCGATTCTTTTTGTACATTGAGCAAGAGAAGCTTCACAGACAACACTGGCTCTTATTTTGGTAAGCTCACCCTCCGGAAGTTTCGGATAGTTTTTAAATATATATTCGCTGACAATTAAGCTCAATACGGAATCGCCTAAAAATTCAAGTCGCTCATTGCTTACAATACTTGACTCTTTATTTTCATGTGCATATGAACTATGGGTGCATGCAGTTTTAAGCAGCTCAATATCATTAAATGTATACTTTAGGATATCCTGAAATGCCTTCAGCTTACTTATAAGCTCCTGCTTTTTTTTCATAATGTATTCTCCTCTCATGTCACTCAGCAGCCATTGGCCAATAGTCAAGATTAACTACTCGCCAATAATTACTGATATATACTATAAAACCATTTTACGGAATGGTCAAGACCTTTTTCCTGTATGAATTGGAATTCCGGCATTATACAGGAACATTCCTGACCGTTCCGTACCATAGGTTTTCTATTCATATTTTTTCAATATGATGGTTGCATTATGTCCGCCAAAGCCCAATGAATTTGATAAAGCATATTTAATATTGCCGCTGCGTCCTTTATTAAATACATAATCAAGATCACATTCTGCATCGGGATTTTTAAAATTCATGGTTGCTGGAATATAGGAATCCTGAATTGCCAATGCACATATAATTGCTTCTACGGCTCCTGCCGCACCCAAAAGATGACCTGTCATTGACTTGGTTGAACTTACAGGTATACGATACGCATGATCGCCAAATACAGTCTTAATAGCAGCTGTTTCAAATTTATCATTATATGGTGTTGAAGTACCGTGGGCATTAATATAATCAATATCCTCAGGTGTTATTTCTGCATCTTCTATTGCAAGCTTCATTGCTCTCGCTCCGCCTTCACCGTTCGGTGCAGGTGCGGTTATATGATATGCATCATTGCAGCTGCCATATCCCACTATTTCTGCTATAATATTGGCTCCCCTTTTTTGTGCATGTTCCAAATCTTCCAGAATCATAATTCCTGCGCCTTCCCCCATAATGAATCCATCTCTCTCCGCATCAAAAGGACTGCATGCACACTTGGGATTTTCATTTCTGGTAGACATGGCTTTCATGGAACAAAAACCTGCAAAGGAAAGAGGAGTAATCGGTGCTTCTGCACCACCTGTTATTACTACGTCCAGTTTACCATTTCGTATCGCCCAGAATGCATCTCCTACTGCATTCGTACCGGAAGCACAGGCAGAGACAATTGTTTCATTAGCACCTTTCGCTCCTACCATAATTGCTATCTGCCCCGCTGCCATATTGGAGATCATCATTGGTATGAAAAACGGACTGACTCTTCCCGGTCCTTTTTCAATCAAGACTTTATGCTGTTCCTCCAATGTCTCAATTCCACCAATGCCCGAGCCAAGTATTACCCCAAATCTTTCCTGGTTGATTTCATCCGTATTCAAATTTGCATCTTCTATAGCCATTTTGGTAGCTGCTACTGCAAAGTGGGTGAATCTGTCCATCCTTTTTGCTTCTTTTTTATCAATATATTGTGTTGCATCAAAATCTTTAACTTCAGCAGCCATTTTACATGCATAATTGCTTGCATCAAATTTTGTTACATAATCAATACCACATATTCCGGCCTTGATTGATTTCCAGAATTCCTCTTTATTGTTACCGATAGGTGTAACTGCACCTATTCCTGTAATAACAACTCTTCTCCCCATAATATTACCCTCCACAGCTCAATTTATGATCAGTTAGTTAATATCTATATAAAGCAATTGTCTGCTAAAAAATTCAAATGCATTATTAATAGTTTAAGTTTAAAAAAGTCCCGTCTGGCGGGACTTTTTATCAGGTATTGGCTTTTATATACTCTACAACATCACCAACAGTTACAATTCTTTCCGCTTCTTCATCCGGTATTTCCAAGTCAAATTCTTCCTCAAGAGCCATTATAAGTTCAACAATATCGAGAGAATCTGCACCTAAATCGTCAATGAAGGAAGCTTCCATCGTCACATCATCTTCTTCAACACCTAATTGGTCAACAACTATTTCTCTAACCTTTTCAAATATCATAGTATTCACCTCCTTCCAGGAATGCAGTAAGAATTATCTTATGAAAGAATTAATTACTACATTATGATAATATTACATAACTAGTCCACCGTCAATATGCAAAACTTGACCTGTTATATATTTCGCTTCATCACTAACTAAAAATGCAATAACGTTGGCCACGTCATCGGCTGTCCCAAACCTCTTCAGTGGAATGTTCTTCAGGTATTCTTCCTTTACATTGTCAGACAGCTTATCTGTCATATCCGATTGTATAAAGCCCGGAGCGACAGCATTGCAGGTAATATTTCTCGCAGCAAGCTCTTTGGCTGTTGACTTTGTCAAGCCTATAAGACCGGCTTTTGATGCAGAATAATTTGCCTGACCGGGATTACCCATTACACCTACAACCGAAGAAACATTTACAATACTGCCCGAACGCTGTTTCAGCATAACACGTGTTACAGCTTTTATGCAATTAAATGCTCCCTTTAAATTGATATCCAATACATCATCCCAATCCTTCTCGGACATTTTCATGATAAGAGCGTCTCTGGTAATACCTGCATTATTAATCAATATATCTATTCTTCCAAATGCTTCTAATGTTTGTTTTACGACATTTTCTACTTCCTCAAGACTTCTCACATCCCCTTTGCATGCAATGGCATTACCGCCTTTTGATTTTATCTCTTCTACGGTTCTGTCTGCATCCGGCGAAGTCGGAATGTCATTTATCACAATATTGGCACCAAGATCAGCAAGCTTAAGGGCTGTTGCCTTGCCTATTCCTCTTCCTGCTCCTGTGATTATAGCAGTTTTACCTTTTAAATTCATCAGCCAACCCCCATTTCTTTTAATGTATTTTCAAGTGACGGAATATCTTCAACATTTAATGTCTTTACATCCTTATTAATTTTTTTAATAAATCCGCTTAATGTTTTTCCGGGCCCTATTTCAATAAATGTATCAACACCGTCATCAATCATTTTTCTGATAGAATCTTCCCATCTTACCGGACTGCTTACTTGTCGAACAAGCAATTCCTTAATGTCTTCCTTACTTTTTATATATTCAGCCGTAACATTGGATATAACGGGTATTGACATTTCATTAATTGAAATGTTTTCAAGTTCTGCGGCTAATTTATCGCCTGCAGGCTTCAACATCACACAATGGAATGGTGCACTTACAGGAAGCAGCATTGCTCTTTTCGCTCCTTTGGTTTTGGCAATCTCACAAGCCTTTTCAACAGCCTTTACTTCTCCTGCTATTACAATTTGTCCGGGACAATTAAAGTTTGCAGGTTGTACAATTCCTATATCGCCTGCCTCATTACAGCTTTCAATCACTTTTTCAGTTTCTAATCCGATAATAGCAGCCATAGCACCTACCCCGACGGGAACTGTTTCCTGCATGTACTTGCCTCTTTTTCGTACCAGCTTGACAGCCTGCTCAAAACTAATTGAACCGGAAGCAACATGGGCCGTGTATTCACCAAGACTTAATCCTGCAACCACATCGGCTTTCAACCCCTTCTCATTTAGTACTTCAAGGCATGCAACACTTGCAGTTAATATAGCCGGCTGTGTGTTTTCAGTGATTTTTAATGTTTCTTCATCGCCTTCAAAAATCATCGCTTTCATATCAATTCCCAAAGCTTGGCTGGCTTTCTCAAAGATTTCATCCGCTATAGAATACTTCTCTGCTATGTCCCTTCCCATACCAACCTTTTGAGCACCCTGGCCCGCAAACACATAAGCAACTTTATCCATATATATTCCCCCCGCAATAGTTTTTTATCCTTTCCATCACACTGTCCGTATTTTTAATAAGATCCTTAATAATTTCTTCACAGGTTTTAATATCCTGAATCATTCCCGCCACTTGACCGGCCATAACCGAACCATATACTACATCGCCTTCACAAACAGCTGCCTGCAGCCTTCCTTTCCCCAATTCATCAAATTCCTGCATGCTTGCTCTTCTTTCTTCAAGTTTTTCAAATTCTCTGGTAAGCTTATTCTTCAGCGAACGTACCGGATGTCCGGTTGCGCGTCCGCTTACTACCGCATCTCTGTCCTTAGCGCTGATGATAGCATTTTTATAATTCTCATGTACCGTACATTCTTTTGAACATATAAAACGGGTTCCAATCTGCACTCCTTCTGCTCCAAGTGCAAATGCAGCCACCACTGCTCTGCTGTCTGCTATACCGCCGGCTGCAATAACGGGTATTTCTACCGCATCCGCAACCTGCGGCACTAATACCATAGTAGTCAGTTCTCCTATATGTCCGCCGGACTCGGTACCCTCAGCAATTACAGCATCAGCCCCTTCCTTCTCCATCCTTTTTGCCAGTGATACGCTTGGTATTACAGGAATGATTTTTGTATGATTGGATTTTAACTTTTCCATATATTTTCCCGGATTTCCGGCTCCTGTCGTAATGACCGGGACTTTTTCTTCATAAATCACTTCCATGACATCAGCAACAAATGGTGATAACATCATAACATTAACTCCAAACGGCTTATCTGTCAACTTCCTGGCATTTATAATCTGATTTCTCACCCAATCGGCTGGAGCGTTTCCTGCAGCAATAATACCAAGGCCTCCTGCATTTGACACGGCTGCTGCCAGTTCAGCCGTTGAAACCCATGCCATACCTCCTTGTATAATCGGGTATTTAATTCCCAATATATCACATATTCTTGTCTTCATATTCATACACCGGCCTTTCGTTTATAATCATATTTACCATTTTATCACTGCAGAAGCCCATGTCAATCCTCCTCCAAATCCTACCAGAACAATTATGTCATCCTTTTTTACAAATCCGTCCTTAACGGCTTCATATAATGCAATCGGGATGGAGGCTGCTGATGTATTTCCATAATTCTGAAGATTTGTATATAGCTTTTCTTTTTCTATGTTCAGCCTTTTAGCAGCGTTATCTACAATTCTCAGGTTTGCCTGGTGAGGTATTATTCCGTCAACATCTTCAATGGATAATCCTGCCTTATCCAGAACATTCAATACTGCCTCAGGCATAACCTTCACTGCAAATTTAAAAACTTCAGTACCTTCCATCCAAATTGTCCGTAAGTTTCCAGATGGTCTCTTGGCAATTTCCTCCTGATTTAATGCCAGCCCGGGGATAGTAAGATGCTTCCCTATGGAACCATCGGCTCCCAGGTATGTTCCTAAAATTCCTTTCCCATCTTCCGCTCTTTTTAACACCACCGCACCGGCACCATCACCAAAAAGCACACAGGTATTTCTGTCCGTCCAATCAGTAATCTTCGATAAACATTCCGCACCAATAACCAGTGCATTTTTATAATATCCGTTTGCTATAAACTGGTTTGCAATGGTTAATCCATATACAAATCCCGAGCATGCAGAATTAATATCAAATGCTGCAGCATTTATTGCTCGAATCTTATGCTGAACAATGCAAGCCGTAGAAGGACTGTACATGTCTGCTGTAATAGTTGCAACAATAATTAGCTCAACTTCTTCCGGCATAAGGTTGGCATCTTCCAAAGCACTTTTTGCAGCCTTTGCAGCCAAATCCGACGTATATTCATTATCTCCGGCTATCCTTCTTTGTCTTATTCCTGTCCTTGCCACAATCCATTCATTGGAAGTGTCAACCATTTTTTCAAGATCGTTATTGGTTAACACCTTGTCGGGAAGATAAATACCCATACCAGCAATTCCTGCGTTAAATTTCATTTGATTCAATTATATCCTCTCCCGTTCTGCTAATATATTCTCTGATATCATCAATTACACCTGTTTCAACAAATTTTTTCGCTTGGCGAATTGCAGAATATATTGCCCTTTCATTGGAGCTTCCATGAGCTTTTATGACAACACCGTCAATACCCAGCAACGGAGCTCCTCCATATTCCATATAATCCATTTTGCTTTTAAACATCTTTAACCCACTTTTTACAAACAAGGCAGCAAGATAGGTCAGAGGATTCTTTGTAAAAATTTCTTTAATATTCTTATAAAAAGCCAATCCCATTCCTTCCATCAGCTTTAGTATGACATTGCCCACAAAACCGTCACAGACAATGACATCAATATCTCCTGACGGAATTTCTCTTGCTTCAATATTTCCTATAAAATTAACAGGAGCTTTTTCAAGTAAAGCATAAGAACCTTTTGTCAATCCGGTTCCTTTGCCTTCTTCGGTTCCGATATTCACTAATCCGACTCTTGGATTTTCTATTCCAATGACATTCTTAATATATGCCGAACCCATGATTCCGAACTGTAAAAAGTGCTCTGGCTTGCAATTGGTATTTGCACCCGCATCTACCAAAACTGCACATCCTTTATCTGTAGGAATCATAGGAGTTAACGCAGGCCGATCAACTCCGCTGATTCTTCCCACGAATAATAAAGCTCCGGTAAGCAATGCCCCTGTATTTCCTGCAGATATAAAGGCATCACCTTTCTTTTCCTTTAACATTTTCAGCCCAAACACCATGGATGAGTCTTTTTTGGCTTTTACGGCCTTCGTAGGTACGTCATCATTGGTAATTACTTCGTCAGCATTTTGTATATGTATTCTGGACGGTGAATACTTGCTTTGCTGCCTTTCAAGCTCCTGGCGGATTACCTCTTTCTTCCCCACAAATATTATATCTACATCAAAATCCTGTGCTGCCTTAACACCGCCCTTAATAATTTCAGACGGTGCGTGGTCTCCACCCATAGCATCAAGTATTATACGCATTATTTTACCTCCATATCATTATCGCCTAATGAAACTAGTATAAATTTGCCCCTGAAAACTTCTATTTGGTTTTCTTTTATCTTTACCCACACAATATATTTATTCCCTCTGATTCTTATTACTTCAGCCTTTGCTATTAATTTCGTCCCTGAATAAACCGGACTTTTATATTTAATATTTGCCACTCCAATTAGTGCAACCCGGGCATCAATCACTGCAATAGCCAGTGTTTCCGCAAATGAATAAATAAAATGTCCTCTTACGATTTTTGTTTTTTCAAACACCATATAATCCTGCGTTTCCAAAATGGATATAGCGCTCTTTCCAGGATTCAGGTCAACCAGTTCACCTATCATTTCACTTTCTTCTATGGATTTTAATTTTTCATAATTAATTGCTGCCACATTTTTTATCCGTTCTCTGAGCTCCGGTATACCTAACTCCAGTCGGTCAAGTCTTATTGTAGGAACACTTACATTGAATATATCCGCCAACTCTTCATCGGTTAAAAAAGGTTCTGCTTTAATGCGCTCCCGCAGTGCTGTTTGTCTTTCTTTTTTTGAGGATATTTTACTCATAATAACACCTCTAACTGATAACTCGTGTGTATAAAATACCGTTGAATCGGTTACACTAATATTATATATATTTATAACCTGGTCATATATTCTGGTCATGATTAGTATAATATATTTGTAAAAAAATATCAATACTAATTTTAAATTTATAAATGTTTTCAAAAAAAACAGTCCCAAAGGACTGTTTATTTATTGTTTTCTTCAATTACCCTCCAGTTTTTAACCAAATAATCGGCTCCTGAAAATATCGTGAAAATTACTGCAATCAACATTGCATATTGTCCAAGTGTGAAGCCTAATAACTTAAAACCCGACTGGTCAATCAGCATTGTAACAATTGCAATAATCTGAGTTACCGTTTTTATTTTCCCCCACATACTCGCAGCTATAATGATACCTTCAGAAACCGCAACAACACGCAAACTCGTAACTACAAATTCCCTTGTAATAATAATCATTGCAGCCCAGGATGACAATTCGTTAAGTTCAACTAATGAAATAAGTGCTGCAGTAACAAGGAGCTTATCCGCCAAAGGATCAACAAACTTACCAAAATTAGTAACCTGTTTATGTTTTCTTGCTATATAGCCATCCAGGCCGTCTGTCATTGCCGCAATAACAAAGATTACTACGGCCACATATTTACCATAAGTAAATTTTGTCAGTAAGAAAAACATAAAAATCGGAACCATAAAAATTCTTGCCATAGTAATCTTATTTGCTAAGTTCACTTGAAATCTCCCCTATTAAGTCATAATTAATTGCTTTTATCGCAGTAACCTCAATAAATGTGCCTTCTTCTATGAGATCTTTGGATTTAAAAAATATTTTTCCGTCTATATCAATGGAATCACCATAAGTACGCCCATAATAAAACTGTGATTGATGATCAAATCCTTCAACCAATACCTCAAAGGTATGTCCCAGTTTTTTTTGATTGTTTTCCATGGAAATATCATGTTGAAGCTTCATTAATTCATCCTGTCTCTGCTTCTTTATATTTTCTTCTACCTGACCCTCATAAAGTGCAGCAGGAGTATCCTCCTCTTGAGAATACATGAAAACTCCCATTCTGTCAAATTTTATATTTCTAACAAATTCTTTCAATTCATTAAACTGCTGTTCCGTTTCACCCGGAAAACCAACAATAATGGAGGTTCGAATTACTACTTCAGGAATTCTTTCTCTTATTTTCCTGATAAGAGCCATCAATGATTCCTTGCGGCCTCTTCTTCCCATTTTCTTCAATATGTCGTTATTACAGTGCTGAACAGGTATATCAAGATACTTGCATATTTTGGGCTGTTCGGCAATAACATCTATTAATTCATCGGTAATATCTTCAGGATAACAATAGTGCAATCTTATCCATTTGATGGAATCGATTTTGCACAATTCATTAAGAAGCACATGCAATTTGTGTTGGCCGTATAAATCAATCCCATAACGGGTGGTATCCTGTGCTATAAGAATCAGCTCTTTAACACCTCTATCGGCTAATTGTCTTGCTTCCGCAACAATACTTTCAATTGTCCTGCTCCTGTATCTGCCTCTTAACTTTGGAATAATACAGTATGTGCAATGATTATCACAACCGTCGGATATTCTTAAATAAGCCGTATACGACGGTGTACTCTGAATACGTGGCAGTCCTTCCTCAGGAGTATAATCCTGATTTCCATATCGGATAACCTTATCACCTTCAAAAGTATGTTTTATAACATCGGCAATTTCATGGTAATTGCCGGTCCCAACCACGGCATCCACCTCAGGAATCTCCCTGATAATTTCATCTTTATACCTTTCCGCCATGCAGCCTGTCACAATTAGTTGCTGGCATTTACCGATTTCTTTATATTGCGCAAGTTCAAGAATATTGTTAATGGATTCCTGCTTTGCCGATTCAATAAAGCTGCATGTATTCACAATCAATATATCGGCTTTCTCGGGGCTGTTAACAATCCTGTAGCCATTCTGATTCAGCAATCCAAGCATTATTTCGGTATCTACAAGATTTTTCGCACAGCCTAAAGATACTACTCCTATATTATACTTCAATTTGATTCCTCTTTCCATTTATTATTGTGATTGATATTTTTACACTCATTGATACAATCATTAATATCACGCAGTGTATAACCTTTTCTTAATAAAGAATTCCTGAGCTTGTTCAATTCCTTTTCATCAACCTGGCAATGTATCCTCTGTAGTTTTTTATCAATAATCATCATTAAGGCTTCTTTTTCGTCATAATCAAAATTATCAAGAGCAGCCTGAATAATGCTGTCATCAATTCCTTTCATCTGCAATTCAGAAAATATACGCTTTGCTCCCATCTTTTTCAGATGATAAGCATCTTTTATATACTTTTTCGCATATACACAATCATTAATATAATCCAATTCTATTAAATTGTCTACTACATCTTTTACAACCGGTTCATCAAACCCTTTTTGGCGAAGCATATTTTGAACCTCATAAGCTGTCCGCATTTTATAGGTTATGTAATTCAACGCCTGTCTTTTTGCCTTTGAAAAATTGCATATTCGGTTAATATCATCTATATCCTGCTCGGAAATTTCTTTTCCTTCATATAAATCCAGCCGAATTACATCTTCTTCATCAACGCTGAAAGAATATTTGTTATCCAGAAATACCGACCTTCTGTTTTTATTCCGTTTTTGTACTTCGATTGAAGTAATGACCATGTCTAACACTCCAGATTAAATACCATGCTATAATAGTAATAGCCTTTATACACTGAAATGTGTAAAAGGCTATTACTATTATAGCTCAATTCTCATTAATCTTCAATATCTTCCGAGCTACCGTTTCTGTCAAGTAATCGTTGGCAACTTTTTTTCTATACAAAACAACTGCAAT
>ENA-UPSA01001098-UPSA01001098.1-bioreactor-metagenome-genome-assembly--contig:-NODE-1098-length-30141-cov-10.815496_pt1 | contig 30141 bp, 23 predicted proteins | sample MGYA00238183_ERZ773288 | MGnify/ENA primary metagenome ERZ773288 (study PRJEB29028, sample SAMN07631243) | bioreactor metagenome | isolation source: Switchgrass digestor | place: USA: Dartmouth... | reverse complement strand
CTCGAAACCCAATGATGACGAGGCCTCACAGAAATGAGGTGTCAAACGCCAGTCTGATCGATAGGGGAGATATTCAGCTATTGGGAGAGCAGTGGTGCGACGCATGGAGCCCGGAGGAAGCCCTCAAGCATGTGGAAAACGCCCTTACTGCCCATGGTAACCGGATAGATGCTATCATATGCTCCAATGATGGCACGGCCGGCGGTGCTGTACAGGCACTCAAGGAACAGGGGCTTGCCGGTAAGGTGCCCACCTGTGGTCAGGATGCTGACCTCGTAGCTTGTCAGAGAATCGCAGAAGGAACTCAGACCGTAACGATATTCAAGGATGTACGGATATTGGCCTCTACTGCCATAGAGGCCGCCATGGAGCTAGCACAGGGGAAGCGTCCTTCCAAAATCAATGGTAAGTATGTCAATGAGAAGAAGGGTATTGAACAGGATGCCATCTTTGTAGACGTGGTGCCTGTTACAAAAGACAACCTGTATGAAGTCATCGTCAAAGGTGGTTTCCACAAGCTAGAGGATGTCTACCGCAATATCCCTAAGGATCAGTGGCCGAAAGGATAAGACGTTCTAGAAGGGGTGCCGCGCCTTTCCTCGCGAATCCGATTCGTAGGCTATGTGAGGGAAAGGCGCGGCAACCCAAAGATAGATGAGCGCGGAGTTGAAGCAGGCGACTTCCCTGAGATGGATACGGAAAGAGGCAGCCGTCAAGGAGCCGCCCCACGATCGACTGAAAGGCGTACCTGAAAGCACTTCGAAACGCGGCCAAAGGCTTGCGGGTACCTGTGCCACACCCCTGGCGTCGTAGCAGTGGTCTGTGATTTGGCTGACCCGTGCGACGGGCCGAGGGTGAGGATTGTTTGAGGGTCGCTAGGAGCCTGCCGTGGACGACAGGGCGGGCCCTAGTCGGTCTTTGTCTTGACAGGTGGCCTGAGCAGCCAGTGGTTCATGTGGGGTGATTCGTAGGGGCGTTTTGGGAATGGGGGGAGAGCGGTGCAACAACGACCCAGCACGCTTCTCGAAGTCCGCAGTGTAACCAAAGATTTCCCTGGGACCAGAGCCCTTGACAACGTCTCCATGGAAGTATGGGAGGGAGAGATCCATGGGCTTTGTGGCGAGAACGGGGCGGGCAAGACCACACTCATGAAGATACTCAGCGGCAGCTATCCGTACGGAACCTATGAAGGTCAAGTGTTTTTCCAGGGCAAGCCGGTCAGGTTCTTGGGGACACGGGACTCAGAGGCGGAAGGCATACGTATCATTCATCAGGAATTGGCCTTGGTTAAGCAGTTGACCGTGGCCGAGAACATTTGCCTGGGCGCTGAACCGGCTAAATACGGAATCGTCGATGAAATGAAACTGCATCGCGAAACTCGACAGCTGCTTAACAGGATAGGAGCGAACATCCCTGGGAGTGCTGTGTTGGGAAGCCTAGGGGTAGGACAGCAACAGATGGTAGAAATTGCTAAAGCCTTGCGGGGGCACGTCAGACTTCTAATCCTAGATGAGCCCACTTCAGCTTTGAACGATGCGGAGGTCGCGAACCTCATGCGCACGTTACGAGAGCTGAAAAACAGCGGTGTAACGTGCATATATATATCCCATAAGCTCAGGGAGCTTTTTGAGATTGCTGACCGGATCACCGTTCTTAGGGACGGCAGGTGCGTTGGGACAAAGCCAACCAGCGATTTGACCGAGGATGAAGTCATAGCTATGATGGTAGGCCGCGCCCAGACCGGCAGGTTTCCTCCGAAAACTAGGAGAGCCGGCAAGGTAGTTCTTTCCGTCAGAAACTGGACAGTGAGAAAGCCCGACAAGAAGTATCTCTATGCAGTTCGTGATATCTCGTTCGATGTCAGGGCCGGGGAAACCCTAGGCATATCTGGTCTGATGGGCTCTGGCAGAACGGAGCTTCTGCAGAGTCTGTTCGGTGAATATGGGTTTCAGCCGTCAGGCGAAATCATTATCGAAGGGAGAAAATGTAGGATTAGTTCCTCCCGTGACGCGATTGCTTTGGGAATGGGTCTTGTCACGGAAGACAGGAAGAACACGGGCCTGATCACAATCCATTCTGTCAGCCATAACATGACACTCCCGTCATTACCAAACCTCAGCAACGGTCCTGTTGTCAACGCAAGTCTAGAGCTCGCTTCTGCTCTGGAATTAGTCGAGAAGCTGAACATCAGGACGCCATCGATCGAGGCTAAGGTCGAGACCCTAAGTGGTGGCAATCAACAGAAAGTCTCCGTCGCCAAATGGCTAATGACGAATCCACGCATACTTATGCTCGATGAACCTACTAGAGGGATCGATGTAGGTACTAAGTATCAAATATACGAGCTTATGGACCAACTCGCCGCTGCTGGGATGGCGATTATCATGGTTTCATCTGAGCTGCCGGAGATCCTAGGGATGAGTGATCGAATCCTAGTGATGCATGAAGGTAGAATGGCGGGGATAGTAGAGGCGAGAGAAGCTAGTCCTGAGAAGATTATGTCGCTGGCCACCATGGGAGCTAGGGCAAGTGTAAACTAGCAGTTCGTGACAGGGGGCGGTGGTAGAGTGGAAAGGGCGCAGTTAGAGAGAGCTCAGATCGGTGTAGGCGTGACTCTTTCGGAGCAGCTTGCTAGACGCAAGATCAAAGACAATCTCCGGGCATATACTATGGTCTTTGCACTCCTAGCCATCTGGGTGACCCTGGCTATTGCCACACAGGGTACTTTTTTGGAACCGCGCAACCTGTCGAATCTTTTTCGGCAGACAGCCATCAACGGATATCTGGCTATCGGGATGGTTTTCGTTATTACCGCTGGCCACATAGACTTATCCGTGGGGGCACTGGCAGGGCTGACGGGTGCAATCGCTGCAATGCTGCAGATCAAGTGGCTACCGGCATTGAGCGCACATGTTCGAGTTGCATGGTTGCAGCCGGGCTGGCCCTCAACGCTCATTGCCGTTGCGGCTGCCCTGATAATAGGTACGATGATTGGCATATGGCAAGGGGTATGGGTCGCCCACGGCCAGGTTCCGGCATTTATTGTCACCTTAGGGGGGCTTCTGGTCTTCCGGGGCTCTATTCTGGGTATCACGAAAGGGATCAACATCGGGCCCATGGACCCAAGCTTTCAAAGCCTTGGTCAGGCGTATCTCTCACACACCGCCGGTATAGCCTTGGCTGCTGTGGCCGTGGCCCTGATCGTCTGGTTCACCGTTGCATCGAGGAGAAACAAGATCAAGTATGGGTTCCCGGCGAGGCCATTGTGGTCAGAGGCCCTGCTTACAGCGATCTATTGCGTACTGGTTGTCGGATTTGTCGTTATTATGCATCGCTATCGTGGGGTACCACTTCCGGTGATATTCTTGATCATCATGGCGGCGTTGTGTTCGTTCGTTTTCAAGAGGACCCAATTGGGCCGCTATACCTGCGCCATCGGAGGCAATCTAGAAGCTGCACGTCTATCAGGTGTCAATGTGCGGCGTGTAATAGTACAGATCTTTGCCTTGATGGGAGCCTTGAGCGGCATAGCAGGGGTCATATTGACTGCGCGACTCAATGCAGCTACCGCCAATGCAGGAAACCAGTTTGAACTCAATGCCATAGCCGCCTGTGTTATTGGCGGAACGAGCCTTCAAGGAGGCTCCGGCAGCATTCCCGGCGCCTTGCTGGGGGCGCTTGTCATGGCAAGTATAGATAATGGGTTGAGTATGCTCAATGTCGAGGCGTTCTGGCAACAGATCATCAAGGGTCTCATTTTAATGGTAGCGGTCTTGATGGATGTCAAATCCAGATAGGAAATCCAGGCGGTTGTTTCAATTCGAATGGTAAAGCACGACGAGTCTGTGGCGGGAAGCCCAGCTTGCGGGTTGGCGTGCGGCTCTCCTTAGCACGTACAGCGAACTTTGGCTGCGTTAGTCACGCGTGGACATACCATGGACTGTACTATGGGGTGTGGTACAGCGTGTTGACTGAGGTAAAGCTACTTGAATTGAAGCCACCGGTCAGTGCAATCCCCGTCGGGTTTCCTCAGTTGCGTCCAGAGGTCTATGAAGCAAGGCTTCAGCGGTTACGAGGGAAAATGAAAGACTTGGGGCTTGATAAGGTCATTGTCTATGCCGACCGGGAGCATGCGGCCAATTTCGCCTATCTGGCAGGATTTGGCCCCCGGTTTGAAGAGGCACTACTCATCGTGGGTCTGTCCGGCACGCCCCAAGCAGTCTTGGGAAACGAAAACATCGACATGATCAGATACACAGTGGTAGACCTAGAAGGCGTTCATTTCCCGAGCTTTAGCCTAATTGGTCAACCACGGGAGGACGTTAAGTCACTCACGGAAATCCTAAGGGCCGCTGGTTTGCAACACGGGATGACAGTAGGAACCGTGGGCTGGAAGTGCTTTGAGGCGGACGAAGGGCGCGGCGCTGACCTTATAGAGATACCCCATTACGTAGTTGAAGCTATATGGGAAGTGGTGGGAGAGGATTCGTGCGACAGCTGTGGAGCAGATAGAGGTAGCCGGGTCAAAAATGCCACATCACTGTTTATGTCGCCCTATGGTGGATTGCGGGTAGTGCTGGAGCCAGAACAGATCGTCGTCTTTGAGTACGCGGCGTGTCTCGTTGCCCGCTCGATGTTGGCCCTTATGGATTGCGTAGACTTAGGGAAGACAGAGCTAGAACTTGCCGCCCAGTTTCAGAATCGAGGAGTGCCCCTTTCTGTTCATCCAATGCTTTCCACGGGAGAAAAAGCACGTTTCGGACTTGTCAGTCCCACGGACAGGCAGGTGAAACTGGGAGAGTTTCTGACAGCAGCATACGGGATCGAAGGCGCACTCTCGTGTAGGGCCGCGTACATCGCCCGTGATGAGAGGGATATTCCACCTCATGCTCATGATTGGCTGGAGAAGATAGCAATACCCTATTTTGCTACAGCGGTCAGATGGTTTCAAACCGTGCGGATCGGCATTGAAGGCAGCCGAATTTGGGATATGGTCGAAACTCATTTGCCTAGGTCCAAGTTTGGATGGAGTTTAAATCCTGGCCACTTCATTGCAGCCGACGAATGGGTGTCAACGCCGTTTATGGAAGGGTCTAGTGTAAGGCTGCAAAGCGGCAACTACATTCAGTATGACTTGATCATCTGTCCCAAACCTCCGTATTTCGGAGCAAACCTTGAAGATGGTGTTGTTTTGGCTGATGAGGAACTACGAGCAGTCCTCAAGGCCAAGTTCCCGAGTGTATGGACGCGGTTTGAGCGCCGCCGGCACTACCTGCAGGACGTATTGGGGATTGGGCTGGCTGACGATGTCTTGCCAATGTCCGACATACTAGGCTATTACAGGCCGTTCCTACTGAACAAAACGAGCGCTTTTGCCATCAGGTAGCTATAAGCTTCGGGCTTATCACGCTGGACCTGGTTTTCATCTCGAAGCTCCGTTGGTCTTCAAGAGCAGGTGGGCGATTTCTCCCTGCGGGACACAAGCGTCGTCACCCCAGGTAGCCGGAGGTGCGGGGGATCGCCATGCCCCCAGTGGTACGGGCTTGGGCCGATCGGACGACGTGGGATGGTTGGTGTGCCAAAGCCGGCAAGCGGAGGGCCGTCACAAGGCCAACCATGGAGCGCCTGAGAGAGCCTGTGAGACTGTGCCGGCAGAAATGAACTGCTGAGTGGTAACTGGACTGAACTCATGAGAACCAAACTCAAACGTAATGCTGCTTAGAGGATGGGGGTGTGAGTCTTGCCCCTGTTGCTGGGCATCGACATCGGGACTTCCGCCACGAAGGTCATCATCACGGACGAGGCTGGGCGCGTCGTGGCCTCGGCGACGGAAACTTACCCCCTTCAGACCCCGCATCCCAACTGGGCTGAGCAGGACCCGCACGACTGGTGGGCCGCCACTTGCGCCGCCATACGCGGCGCATGCGCGAGCGGTGGCGTGAGGCCGGCCGACATCGGGTGCGTGGGGCTCACCGGACAGATGCACGGTCTCGTGCTGCTCGACAGGGAAGGGAAAGTCCTTCGCCCGGCCATCCTTTGGTGCGACCAGCGGACGGCGGATGAGTGTCGACGGATCACCGAGGCGGTTGGTGGGGCGGCGCGTCTTCGCGAGCTTACGTGCAACCCCGCCCTGACCGGCTTCACGGCGCCGAAGGTTATTTGGGTAAGAGACCACGAGCCCGAGCTGTACGGGAAGATCCGCAGGATCCTTCTCCCCAAGGACTACATCAGGTTCAAGCTTACCGGGGAATATGCAACTGAGGTTTCGGACGCTTCGGGCACCCTCCTGTTTGACGTGAGGGGCCGCAGGTGGTCGCGGGATGTCCTCAACACGCTCGGGATCCCCGAGGACTGGCTCCCGCGATGCTACGAATCCCCGGAAGTCACGGGGCGGGTCACGCGGGAGGCAGCATGCGAAACCGGCCTTGCCGAGGGCACGCCGGTGGTTGGGGGAGCCGGCGACCAGGCTGCCGGGGCCGTCGGCAGCGGCATAGTCAGGCCCGGAGCGATTTCCGTGACTGTGGGCACTTCCGGCGTCGTGTTTGCATATATGGACGAGGCCGCCCTCGACACCGAGGGGCGGCTCCACACGTTCTGCCACGCCGTCCCAAGCAAGTGGCATGCGATGGGGGTCACGCTCGGGGCCGGCGGTTCGATGCGGTGGTTCCGTGACATGCTGTGCGAATCCGAAATGGAGGTGGGCCGGTGTGCTGGCATCGACCCCTATGAGCTCATCACGGCCGAAGCCGCACAGGCAGAGCCCGGATGCGAGGGACTCGTGTTCCTTCCGTACTTGGCTGGCGAGAGGACGCCATATCCTGACCCAAATGCGCGGGGTGTGTTCTTCGGGCTTTCGCTGCGGCACACGAAGGCCCATATGGCGCGGGCAGTCATGGAGGGCGTGGCCTTCAGCCTGCGGGATTGCCTCGAGCTTGTGAAGGCCCTCGGTGTTTCCATGGGGGAGGTACGGGTCTCCGGCGGCGGAGCGAGAAGCGCGCTGTGGAGGCAGATCATCGCTGACGTGCTCGGGACACCTCTCGTAATGCTGAAGGTCGCTGAAGGCCCCGCGTACGGCGCAGCACTCTTGGCCGGGGTGGGAACGGGCGTTTTCACCAGCGTGCCCGAGGCATGTGACCTGGCAATAGAGACCGACGGCGTAACCGAGCCCAACCCGCCGGTGGTAGCCGTTTATGACGAGTACCATGACCTGTACCGGGCGCTTTATCCGTGGCTCAAGCCGGCATTCGAGCGGCTTGCCGGGGTGGTCTCCCGAGTGGTCTCCCGAAAGGACTAAAAGAGGGCTAAAGGCCTGAAGCGCGGCCGCCCGCACTTGTGACGTATTGTGCAGGCACAGCGTGGTCACGGCGCCGCAGAGCCGCTACGGCCCCGTTCGGCAGGGGCCGCGCGGCAGATGTGGCCGTGGTGTGGCTTGGGGTATGGCCGGCGCGAGGTCTCCAAGCAGCAGTTGCCTCCGTCTGTCGAAGAGCTGCCGCCTGGCTTGGCGCGTGGCTGGCACGAGGTCCGTGCGAGGATGACACCCATGCGGGCGGGAGCGTCGGTCAGGACCTCATGGTCTCGACGAGGCTGGCTGCGACTGCTTTCAGGTTGTGCCTGTTCACGCGCTCGATGGTCTCGATCACATCGCTTGGGAAAGCCGCGATTCCCGCGAACGCGCCGGCCACCGAGCCTGCGATGGCACCCACGGTATCGCAATCTCCGCCGGTGTTCGCGGCGAGGATGGCGGTCTTCATCGGGTCGCCTCCGGCAAGCACGAAGAGTGCGATCGCGGCCGGCACAGTCTCCGCGGTGGCGACGGAGGTTCCCACGAGCTCGTACAGGTCGCGGCACGCCCGCGACTCGTCACGTGCTGAAAGAACGAGGTCCACGGCCCACTCAATCCTCCTCGCGATAGATGGCGCAGCCACGAGCCGCCCGCGGGCAGCCCCGAGATCGGCTCCCCGCATCGCCGCGCGGACCACGTTTTCGAGCGTGGTTTCGCCACCCATGGCGCACGCAATGGCGCAGCTTATCGCAGCTGCGCCCGAGATGGCGATGCTCGTCCCGTGGGTCGGTAGGCAGGCCAGCTCGGTGTCGGCGACCGCGCCGTAGGGGTCGCCCGGATGAATGATGCCGACCGGGCTAATTCGCATGGGCGCGCCGTTGGTCTCACCGGACTTCCCGGCCTCTGCGGGAGGAACGCCAGCGCGCAGAAGCGCCAGGGCCGCCCGCGAGCTGGGACCGAGCACCATGGCTCCTTCGTCGAGGGCCCCGACGGACTCAGCCCAGGCGAGGATCTCCCGTGCCACGCTCTCAGGCACCACCTTGCCGCCATCGCCGATGATGGCGCGAGCCACGGCAACGGTCTGCGCGGTATCGTCGGTCGTGCTCCCTGCTGGGAGACCGTCATGGATGACGTGGCCGCGCGGGGCAGGAAGGAAGCGGTCTATGCGGCCTATCTGGCTTGCGATCTCTTGCGGTGTCATCAGCGAGGAGGGCATTCCCATCGCATCGCCTACAGCGACCCCCATGAGGCATCCGTATGCGCGTTCGAATAGAGCGTGATTCATCGAAGTAACCTCCTGTGTAGTTATCGGCTCCAAGTTCAAAGTGCTCCATAACCGGCTCGCGCTGCCGCGACGGCGGCCGCGGTGAGGGCGATGCACACTGCGAGGACGACGTAATCGCGTGGGCGCATCATCATCTTGCGCAAGGTCGTCCAGCTGCGCGTGGCTCCGTAACCACGGTTGAGCATGGCGCACGCGAGGTTTTCTGACATCCGGATCGAGTCGACGATCATCGGCACCATGACCGGAACGTATGCTTTGATGCGCTGTATCATGCCGCCTGTCTCCACCATTGCGCCGCGTGCTTTCTGCGCGTCGAGGACCATCGCCGCCTTCTTTTCCATCGTGGGCACGAAACGGATCCCGGTTGTGATTATGAACGACATCTCATACGGAACCCGCATGGCCCGAAGAAGCTGAAGGAAGTCGTCCAACGGCGTCGTGAGCGTGAGAACTGACGATGCAACCACCATCGTAAGGATCCGGAGGAGCAGGGTCACGCCGTACAGGACGCCCCCCACGGACACGGGCAGGTGGCCTCCGGGCCACGAGTAAAACAGGACCCTGCGCGCGGCATCGGTAGTGAAGGCCGAGACCGGGTACGTGTAGCCGGTAATGACCATCACTATGACGAACACCGGCATGAGCGGGCCCAGCACCCCCCAGAGTCTCCGCGCGGGAAGGCGCGCTGCGACCGCGACGCCTGCCACGACGAGCACGAGAGCAGCGTTGTATATAGGGCTCCTGAATAGGAACAGCACTACCATCAGGCATATGAACGCCACGACCTTGGTTCGGACGTCGAGGCGGTGGACCATTGACTGGCCTGGGATGTACTCGAGAAACATGTGATTCCTCCTGCGATGTGTTCTTTAGGCGCGGCCGGCTGCCGCCGCCATCGAAAGGGTGAATGTGGGTCCTTATCGATGGCCAACCTCGGAATCAAACGAGCATCGGGTGCCTTGAAGCGTTTCGCACGGACCGCTGGACTACGGCCTGCGGTCGCAGGTGCGGTCGCGGCTGCGGTCGTCCGGGCTTGCGGCATTCGCGGGCGCCGGTCCCAGCGGTCCCAGAGCCGCCATGACAAGCCCAACCGCTTCGTCTACCGTGGTCACCCCGGCAGGCATGCCCACGTCGCCCAGTTCCTCCGCAAGCAGCGATATTTGCGGCGGCGCAAGGTAGGCCGAGCGCAACACGTCACGCTGGCGGAAGACCTCTCGCGGCGTGCCATCCGCCACGATCCTCCCCTTGTGCATGACGACGACCCGCTCGGCGTATTCTGCAACGATCCGCATGTCGTGCGTGATCATGACGATGGTATGTCCCGCCCGATGGAGGTCGCGGACGAGGTGCATCATCTGTTTAGCTCCGGTCCAGTCTTGACCTGTGGTGGGCTCGTCGATGACGAGGATGTTCGGCTTCATGACCAGTACGGACGCCACCGCCACACGCTGGCGTTCTCCCTTGCCCAGCATGAACGGGTGGCGGTCGGCCACATCCTCGAGGCCCACGAAGCTCAGCACCTCGCGAACGCGCTCGCGCGCCGCGTCGGGCGCAAGCCCGAGGTTGCGCAGGCCATACCCTACTTCTTCTCCCACCGTGGAGCAGAATATCTGGTGGTCAGGGTTCTGGAACACGTATCCCACGCGACGTGAGAGGCTGCTCACGGTCTCGCCCCTGGTATCGACGCCATCGATTTCGACGCGGCCTTTCGTGGGCTTGAGAAGGTTGTTGAAGTGCTTGACGAGGGTGGTTTTGCCTGCCCCGTTCTGTCCGACGAGGGCCACGAACTCGCCGCGACGTATCTCGAGGTCGACGCCTCGAAGGGCCTGGGTGCCCGGGCCGTAGCTGTGCTCGAGCCCCACGACCTTGATCGCGATGGGAGATGCGGACGCGGCGTCTGGCCCGCTATGCGCAACGTCCGGGCTCGACGGCGACGGTGGCGGGCCTACCGGCGCCTTGCCGTCGTCGCTTGACGTCTTGCGCGCGCTCGAGGCATTATGCGCCGCGGGAATCCTTCGCCCTCCCAGGATGCGTCTTGCGAGGTCCGCCGCCTCCCGGACGGTGAGAGGGACGTCGCTCGCGTCTATGAGCCCGGCCTCGTGCAGGCGCCACCCGAACTCGCATACCTGGGGTGGCCTGATACCCAAGCTCATCGTGAGCGGCACGTTGCAGAAAAGGTCGCGCGGTCGCCCGCGCCAGACCACCTCGCCTTTGTTAATGACGATTACCTCGTCGGCGCGTTCGGCTATATCCTCGCTGGAGTGCTCCACCGCCAGGATGGTAAGGTGTCGCTCGCGGCGCAGCCGGTCGACGGCTGCGTAGATCTCGTCCCGACCCAGCGGGTCAAGCTCTGACGTGGGCTCGTCCAGCACGAGCACTTGCGGACGCATCGCAAGCACCCCGGCTGTCGCGAGCCTTTGCTTCTCCCCTCCCGAGAGCTCGCTCGTGAATCGGCCCTCGTACCCGGCGAGGCGGACAGCGCCGAGAGACTCAGCTATCCGCGCTTCGATCTCGGCGGGAGGAAGCCCCATGTTGCCTGGGCCAAAGGCCACATCCTCTCGTACCGTGATACCGAAGATCTGTGTCTCGGGGTCTTGCATAACCAGCCCGACCTTTGAGACCAGCGTTTGGATGCGGAATTTCTGCGTATCCATGCCCATTACCGCGACGCGGCCTGACATGTCGCCCTCAAAGAGCTGGGGGACCAGGCCGTTCAGCGTCATGGCGAACGTGGTCTTGCCCGCGCCTGTCGGGCCCATGATGGCGACGAAGCGCGGGGAATCGATTCCGTAAGTTATGCCCTTGAGAGTAGGGGCCTTGCCCTTCGGATACTTGTACGAAAGGGATTCGACCTGGACGATCCCTGACCCTGAGCTTTGCGTGATCGTTGCTTCTGGCATGTGCTGCAATACACTCCCCAATCCTCGTGTTGGGCGGCGACCTGCCGTGCTACGCCCCGGGCAAGCCCAGCCTGGTGTGAGTTTGCGTGGAGGCCGGGTGGATTCCCCGGGCCGGGCCCGCCGAGCCCTCGGATGCCGTCGGCGCGTCGGCCCTGCCGCCTTGCCGCCGGCGCTCTGGCGCGCGCTGTGCCGTACTGAGACGCACCTGGGAGCACGACGGCACACTCGTGTGCACTCAGGGACGCTCACGCGCGGTCAGGTACGAACGAGACGGCCGACAAGGGCCACGGGCTTCCCCACCGCCCGGGCGATCTCACGGAGCGCCGCGCGTTCCGCGTCCGCCTCTTCTGCCTCTGCCTCCGCTTCCGCCTCCGCGTGCGCGTCCGTATCCATGTCCGTATTCATCTGCGCGTACCCGCCACGGCTGGCGGCGACTGATACCAGGACGCACGTGGAGGGACCCGCGGATTTCTTTGTATTCAGGCCGGGGTCTGGGGTCATGACCAAGGAAAGGCCGGCCGATGCCGCCATCTGGCGCGCCTCATACTCAATTCCCTTGGAGCCGACAGGCAGGATGTCGTGAACCTGCGCCAAGCGTGCCAACTTCATCACTGTGGGGACGTCTGCGATCTCAGGATCATCGACCGTCACGGCATCTCCGGGTGCACTCTTAGGGATCCCGACAGCTGCGACGATGTCGCCTGGGAGACCAGTGCCTGGCCTCAAGCGGCGCTCCTCGGCAAGTCCTATGACCGTAACCCCGACGCCTGTTGCGACCGTGGGCACGTTGTCTTCTGTGCTACCGGTGACCGCTCCATCGCCTTCGATTCCTGCAAGACTAGCTTCGAACCTCACGCCTTCGATGATCTCCCTGCCTGTAGGCTCCAATTCTACGCTCAGGGCATCCACAATCACCAGCGGGCGCGCGCCGCTGGCGAGCATCTCCATGAGTGGCACGCGCGCCGCGAACCGCCCGACGAGGTAGCCCGGTACCTTCACCGTGTCGTGCGGTTTCGGGCCTATCCCGCCGTCCGAGTCGCACGCGATCACCATGTAATAAGGACCTGCAAGCCGAACCAGCGTCAGGTCGCGACACTTCGCGACGCGGTGCCGAAGGATCGTTCCTGCCGCTTCGGGCGAAGAATCCGGGGGCAGGTCGATGTCTCTCGGGCCTGCCCCGGCGAACCCTGCCAGTTCTGCCAGCTCTCGCTCTATCTGAGACATTTCGAATTCACGCGGACTTGATTCTGGCATGACTTCTTGTCACCTACGAATACCGCTAGTTCGAGTACCGCTAATTGCATCGTGCTTGTCGCCGTTACGTATTTCGTTTTGTGGCCGAATGCTTCGTCAGATCATGTTGCTGCGCTTGACGATCGCGTACGCCACGGCTGCGATGATGATGTTGACGGCGGACCCCACCGTGAGCGGTGCTAGGAGCCCGACCGCAAGCCCCATGCCGCCGATCGGGACCATCACGAAGGCAGCCACCACCCCGTTCAGGAACGTGGCCGCGATTATCGCAGGTATGATGCCAAGCCTCTTGTTGATCCACCAGAAGGCTGCGGCGAAGACGGCCATTTCAACGGCGACCAGGATGTGAACGGGCACGCTGAGCGGGAAGCCGGTCGTGGCTGCCGTGAAGATGTGCCCGATCGCGGCGACGATCCCGCCTTCGAGCCAGCCGAAAGACACTGCGCTGAAGTAGCCGGGGCATGAGTCAAGCGCTACCGTGCCGGTCGGGCTCGGAATCTTGATGATTGAGCCTACGGCGCTCAGCGCCACGAATATTGCCATCCGAGCGACACGCCTAGGAGTCCAGTAAGTCTTGCGCAGGTCACCTTCAACTTTGGGGTTCGTTCCCATTGGCCTTTCCTCCTTGTCCTTGTGGGCATTGCGTCAGAACCGACCGAAAGGTTAACATGCCGAAACGTGAATACTGTCAGGATACCTGCGTCTTGATCCCGATCGTCTGCTCTCCTCTTTCCGCGGGGCTCGCGCTCATCCCCGTTTCCACCCGCATTCCGCTTGCTCGTCCGTTTGCCCTCGGAGTCAGCGTCGCTGTAAACTTGCATCTATCACCTCGCAGCACGGATTTTACGAACTCAACCGGGGTTCCGTTCTTGTCGAACGTCGTCCTTCGCACTAAGAAGGCGGGGCTCCCAGGGGCCACGAGCAAGATCTTCGCCTCGTACTCGTCGACCGCGACCGCGCTGAGCACCTCTTCTGCCCGCGCAAGCTCAAGACCGCACACGTCGGTGAGAAGGGTGAAGAGAGACTCACGCGCAAGGTCGCGCTCCAGGACGGGGCGACAGAGGTCGCTGGGCATGTAAGACGTTTGGAGGGATATGGGCACACCGTTGCCCGTGAGCCGGAGGCGACGGACCTCGATGACGGGGCTGCCCTGGTTCAGCTTCAGGTGCTTGGCGACGCCCTCGCTTGCAGGAACGATGCCGGCACCGAGCAACCGGGTCTCGATCCCTACGCCGGCGCTGGCAAATCCCGCCGAGAAACCTCCAAGGTCCAGGATGTCTTGCACGAGCGAAGGCTGTGACACAAATGTGCCCCGCCCCTGACACCTCTCCACCAGGCCTTCCGTGACGAGGCGCGCGAGGGCTTGCCTCACAGTTATCTGGCTCACGCCATACTCGGCGGCAAGTTCTTTCTCCGTGGGGATTTGCGACCCCGGAGACCACTCCCCGGCCTCTATTCGCTCGCGAAGAGACTCTTTCAACTGATGATATAGGGGCACGGGCTTTGCCCTGTCGATGCCCGGGTGAACCACACTGGAACCCCCTCTGTCAAGCAAGGACTCTCGTTGTGGCGAGAGGCACGCCGGTTAAGAGCAGCCGTCAATTCCTGCAGCGGCGGCGGCGCGGCGACGCTCTTTGGAGTCTCAACCGGTCCGGGTCCACATGAACGATGTGGGAAAACTCAAGAGTGCCATGCCGTCATCGCTGAATGAGAGAACGGCTACAATATAAATATATAAGATTATACTCTTTATGTCCAGGGGAATTGACATGGATTATCGGATGTTTCGCCCGGAAACTCATCCCAGACCCTGAGGAGAGCGTCATGAGCGCATGAGAAGCGGACGAGGAGCGAGGGCAGAGGGGGACAGGCATCAGAATCGTCTCGACCGCAGGATGGACACAACAAGCCAAACCCCGAAGACTAGAGCGAGCACGAAACTTGCCTCGGCCAAAGGAAATCGCCATATCAGCACCGCAGGCGCGGACTGGGCGATGAGAGCGGTGCTGACGATGATGCTCGCCAGCACCACGCTCAGGGCGAGCCGGTTGACCAGGAGGGTCAGTTCTTTGAAAACCCTGCGCGCGCCCTCCAACTCCCACTTGACCTTGAGCTGTCCGCTTGCCGCAAGGTCCAGCACTCGATCAAGTCTTGTGGGCAGGTGCGCCAGGAATTCTGCGTAGTCGGCACCCGCCTTACCGAGGGTTTTCAGAACAGATGCAGGCTTCATCCGCTCGCGCACGAGACGCTTCGCGAAAGGCTCGGCCGCCTCCACCAGGTTGAACGATGGGTCGATGTAGCGAACGGTTCCTTCAACTGCGGTCAGGGCCTTCAGGACTAAAGCGAAGTCACGTCGGACTCTGATGTGATGCCTGGCGCATACATCGAGCACGTCCTTTGTGAGCTCGGCGACTGAGAGCTGGGAGACGGGCACACCGTAATACCTTCGCAAGAGCGCGTCCACGTCACGTGTGAGCGACCCTGTGTCTACTCCGGCCGGCGCGAGACCCAGCTTCAGGAGGACCGCCACAAGGCGCGCGGGTGAGCGGGCCGCGACGGCGAGGAGAAAGCCGCCGAACTGTTCCTTCAAATCGTCCGGGACAACTCCCACCATCCCGAAGTCGAGGAGGGCGATTCGCGCGTCAGGGAGCGCTACCACGTTCCCAGGGTGCAGGTCCGCGTGGAACACCCCGTGGACCAGGATTTGCTCAAGGATGGTATTGGCAAGCGCTCTGGATATGGCACGCGTGTCGAGTTGCGGTTCCCGGGAATTGCCCGGGGCACTTGCCGTCTCGGGTCCCGCGCTGGCGGCCTCCGGCGGAGCGGTGGCCTCGGCGGCCTCGACGGCATCGGCGCCGGGACCAGGCTTCGCTGCGTGTTTCGCTGCACCCAATTCCGTGAGCCTCGTCCCGCGAATTCGTTCCATGGTGAGGACGCGCCTCGTGATGTATTCCCAGTATAATCGAGGTATGACGACGCGCGGGTCCGTACTCAAGGCACGGGCGAGGCGGTCCGCATTGGCGGCTTCGGCTGTGTAATCGAGCTCCTGAAAGAGCGTGGCTGCCAGCTCATCGACGATCTCCACGAGGTCATACACGCGTCCTAGCCGGGAGCGGCGGGTAGCCACGGACGCCAGTTCCCTGAGGATCTCAATGTCGGTGCGGACCACGCGTTCCACACCCGGCCTTTGGACCTTCACTACAACCTCTTCACCGGTTCTCAGGCGGGCGGTGTGGACTTGACCGAGGGACGCGGCGGCGATAGGCTCGGGATCAAAGGTGGAAAAAACCTGGTCAGGGACTGCTCCCAGCTCGCTGGCTATAACCGATTCCACTTTAGAAAACGAGAAAGGCGTTGCCTGATCCTGGAGCTTCTCAAGCTCTGCGGCGAGGGCGGGCGGCACAATGTCTGGGCGGGTGCTTAGGATCTGTCCGATCTTGACGAAAGTTGGACCGAGCTCTTCCAGCGCGCAGCGCACACGTCCCCAGCGTGACAGTCGGTACACGCCGGGGCGGGCAGGCTCGAACGGCTGCCGCGGGAAGGCGAAGCCAGCGGCCTGCCCCACAAGGTCGGCCAGAAAGCCAAACCCGTAGCGTGCAGCGACGCGGGCTATCTCGCGGTAGCGAACCAGATGCGCGTAGCTCCGAAGAATTCCCATCAGGTCGAGACCCCCCGGAGGAGGTGAGGCTCAAGCGGCGCCGGCGCGCGTGCTCCGCTTGTGGTGTGTCCCCGGGCGACCGGGGCGGTTCGCGTGCCTCGGCGGCGCCTGAGCCTGCTCTCCCGGTTTGGGCCCAAGGCAGGGTCAGCCTTGCGGGTGGCGCAGCCGTGCTTCGAGATCGGCGAGGTCCTCTTTCGTAGCGAGGCCGAGGTCATCGACTATCTTGCGAACCTCGCCATAGACTAGCTCGTTGAGACGCGCGCGCCCCTCTTCGCCCTTTTTCGTGAGGTCGGAGACGAGTCTCTCTGCCTCGGCGCGACCGAGCTCGCCACGCTTCACGCACTCGTCCGCGATCTTCTGGATTTTCTCTTTTGTCAGTAGAACGGCTCCGAGACTGAGGTCGAGGATTTTGTTCATGGTTTTCAGCATCCTAGATCACCTCCTCTATGATTCCCCACGCGGAGCTTTTGTTGCGAGGTTGCGAGTTTCGCCTTCGCACGGTTGAGAGGCGCGGAGGGCCGCCCCGGCGGTGCGCCGCCCGGGCGGTGCCACGGCCATCACGTCCCAACCCACGCCTCCGCGCGGGAGGCGACTCCGCCGGCTCCGCCTCGAGTATCAAAATCTTGTGGTTTCAACCCACGCCTCCGCGCGGGAGGCGACATGCGACCACCGCCTTTCTCCCTTTTGCCCAACAGTTTCAACCCACGCCTCCGCGCGGGAGGCGACATCGCGGACACGGCCATAGCGGGCAGGCGTCGAACGGTTTCAACCCACGCCTCCGCGCGGGAGGCGACTCGGTAGTGGGTGACTCCAAATGAGGCAGTGACGTTTCAACCCACGCCTCCGCGCGGGAGGCGACCTGTTCTTGATTGTCCCTGCCGTGCCTTGGACTTTGTTTCAACCCACGCCTCCGCGCGGGAGGCGACTGAAATGGGGAAGCCGAAGGACGACGGCGATGATGTTTCAACCCACGCCTCCGCGCGGGAGGCGACCAGCTACGGCATCACCTAGAGGCTCAATCATCTCCAGTTTCAACCCACGCCTCCGCGCGGGAGGCGACGCTAGCGTTTTTGTGACGCTCACGTTCGCGCTCGCGTTTCAACCCACGCCTCCGCGCGGGAGGCGACTTGCTGCCCTGTGCGGGGTGCGCTATGAGACTGTCAGTTTCAACCCACGCCTCCGCGCGGGAGGCGACGCCGGACGGGCCGAGGCTGAAGCCAGGCCAGCGCCTGTTTCAACCCACGCCTCCGCGCGGGAGGCGACTGGCAGGCTTGCTTATGCCAGGCATCAACCTCGACGTTTCAACCCACGCCTCCGCGCGGGAGGCGACTCGGCAACCGCGTGCGAGTGTTCACGGTGTTCGAGTTTCAACCCACGCCTCCGCGCGGGAGGCGACCAGGGGCTTGACGCGGAGCTCGAGGCGCTCAGGCAGTTTCAACCCACGCCTCCGCGCGGGAGGCGACGTGTCATAGCCGATGAGAACGTAGAACATCACGTCGTGTTTCAACCCACGCCTCCGCGCGGGAGGCGACCGCTGCAGTGGCGGATCATGGAGTTGGCGATTGTCGTTTCAACCCACGCCTCCGCGCGGGAGGCGACGTGTCAGCGGCTCGCCGGGCCATCAGCGAGGCGATGTTTCAACCCACGCCTCCGCGCGGGAGGCGACTTGACGGCTCTTTACCGCGCCTGTCTCGAGGAGGTGTTTCAACCCACGCCTCCGCGCGGGAGGCGACGAGGCCTTCTGTGACACTTGGGAGATGGACGCAGAGTTTCAACCCACGCCTCCGCGCGGGAGGCGACACGCGCCGCTGTAATCCCGCACACTCCCGCCGCGTGTTTCAACCCACGCCTCCGCGCGGGAGGCGACTACTATGTGCGGATCCGGGCTTATGACCGATCCGAGTTTCAACCCACGCCTCCGCGCGGGAGGCGACCCCCGCGCAAGACCTAAGCGGGAGGTAGCAGCAGTGTTTCAACCCACGCCTCCGCGCGGGAGGCGACACGCGAGCTCGGCTTTCCGCGCTGTGTCATTGGAGTTTCAACCCACGCCTCCGCGCGGGAGGCGACAGCCTCTTCTGCGCCCGGGTCATGCCGGTGTAAAGTTTCAACCCACGCCTCCGCGCGGGAGGCGACTCGGGCGGTCGGATCTCGAGGCCATCGAGCCGTTCAGTTTCAACCCACGCCTCCGCGCGGGAGGCGACTAGATCGTTCTATGCTGGTCCAATATGCTCGGACTGTTTCAACCCACGCCTCCGCGCGGGAGGCGACATTGGATCATGTCATATGTCTTCTGCAGCAGCTTGTTTCAACCCACGCCTCCGCGCGGGAGGCGACGGTAAGGCAGATGCCCATCGTCCTTAAGGAGCATGGTTTCAACCCACGCCTCCGCGCGGGAGGCGACGAAGCGCCGGAGGACGTCCAAGCGTATCAGCTCCCGTTTCAACCCACGCCTCCGCGCGGGAGGCGACGTGGCTTGGCGCGTGATACAGGGCGATGCTCGGGAGTTTCAACCCACGCCTCCGCGCGGGAGGCGACGAGCCGCATAGGTGCAATTTCGGCGACGTGCCGAGTTTCAACCCACGCCTCCGCGCGGGAGGCGACATGGGTAGTTTGTTCCCGCTGCGGCCAGCGGAGGGAGTTTCAACCCACGCCTCCGCGCGGGAGGCGACGACGAGGAGGACAAGGAGGACATAATCGCTTTTCTGTTTCAACCCACGCCTCCGCGCGGGAGGCGACGGGCGGCGCGAACAACGTGCGATATTCGCGGCTGTAGTTTCAACCCACGCCTCCGCGCGGGAGGCGACCGGGTCCTCATCACAGATTGGTTCGCCGTCTCGCGTTTCAACCCACGCCTCCGCGCGGGAGGCGACTTCCGCGCTGGCACGTATAATACCGAGAGGATCACCGTTTCAACCCACGCCTCCGCGCGGGAGGCGACTACATCAGCACGCAGATATCTCTTGACACGCAGGTGTTTCAACCCACGCCTCCGCGCGGGAGGCGACCGGGTCCTCATCACAGATTGGTTCGCCGTCTCGCGTTTCAACCCACGCCTCCGCGCGGGAGGCGACATCGGAGGAGGCAAGCACGCATATGACATGCGAGTTTCAACCCACGCCTCCGCGCGGGAGGCGACTTTGAGGACCCGGCAGGACTCGGAGGCCGGGAGGGTTTCAACCCACGCCTCCGCGCGGGAGGCGACTTGCGCCCGCGTCCTTTTCTTCTTTTGTTTCCCCAGTTTCAACCCACGCCTCCGCGCGGGAGGCGACGTGGACGACCCGATATCGTTCGCCTCGGAGAAGCAGTTTCAACCCACGCCTCCGCGCGGGAGGCGACCCGGAGTCTCGCTTGCTGCTTGGTGGCTTTAATGTTTCAACCCACGCCTCCGCGCGGGAGGCGACGAAAGCGGCCAGGACCTCGGGGAGATGATTCGCGTTTCAACCCACGCCTCCGCGCGGGAGGCGACGTGCTGGACGAGGGCTTAGGAGCGTGTGATGCGGCGTTTCAACCCACGCCTCCGCGCGGGAGGCGACGTGGACGACCCGATATCGTTCGCCTCGGAGAAGCAGTTTCAACCCACGCCTCCGCGCGGGAGGCGACCCGGAGTCTCGCTTGCTGCTTGGTGGCTTTAATGTTTCAACCCACGCCTCCGCGCGGGAGGCGACCCATGGACTCTCCTGATGCGTTCGCGCAAGCTGGAGTTTCAACCCACGCCTCCGCGCGGGAGGCGACGGGATTTTCGCGAAGGTTGGGCGCGTCCGTACATGCGTTTCAACCCACGCCTCCGCGCGGGAGGCGACGTCATCTCCACGACCGGCGAGATGGAGTGGCAAGAGTTTCAACCCACGCCTCCGCGCGGGAGGCGACGTTGCCAGCATTGCCCGGCGGGGGCGGCGAGGAGGTGTTTCAACCCACGCCTCCGCGCGGGAGGCGACCGACATCAGGCGTCATGCAGGCCGCGCTGTAGATGTTTCAACCCACGCCTCCGCGCGGGAGGCGACGGGCTCCAGAAGGCGGAAGCCTTGCTAGCGGGGTGTTTCAACCCACGCCTCCGCGCGGGAGGCGACGGCCTTGCTGGCCGAAGGAGGCGAATCGGAATTCCTGTTTCAACCCACGCCTCCGCGCGGGAGGCGACTCGCCGGCAGATCGCTCTCAGTCAGACGCAGGTGGTTTCAACCCACGCCTCCGCGCGGGAGGCGACGCCTCTCCTGCTTCGGCGTGCGTATCGAAGTACCAGTTTCAACCCACGCCTCCGCGCGGGAGGCGACGCGGCGACTGCCTGCCGAGCCTGAGCCTTCGACTCTGTTTCAACCCACGCCTCCGCGCGGGAGGCGACCCGATATCCCGGTAGAGGTGCGTTGCGCCCTAAGTTGTTTCAACCCACGCCTCCGCGCGGGAGGCGACGCGGCGACTGCCTGCCGAGCCTGAGCCTTCGACTCTGTTTCAACCCACGCCTCCGCGCGGGAGGCGACCCGATATCCCGGTAGAGGTGCGTTGCGCCCTAAGTTGTTTCAACCCACGCCTCCGCGCGGGAGGCGACCTATTGCATCCTCCCGCTCGCCGCCGCCGAACCGTGTTTCAACCCACGCCTCCGCGCGGGAGGCGACCTGTTGGCATGGCATGCCAGGCAATCCGTGCCAGCGTTTCAACCCACGCCTCCGCGCGGGAGGCGACTCGCGGCCGGTCTACGTCGCGACAACCCCATGGAGTTTCAACCCACGCCTCCGCGCGGGAGGCGACGAGGCGTCATACTCCTCCGCCTCCTCGCGCGTCGCGAAGTTTCAACCCACGCCTCCGCGCGGGAGGCGACCCGCAGGCGCGAGAGGGCGCCGGGGCGAGAGGAGGGTTTCAACCCACGCCTCCGCGCGGGAGGCGACTCGGCGTCACTTGCGGCCCCGCCGGGCCGCGAAGTTTCAACCCACGCCTCCGCGCGGGAGGCGACTGCAGCTTCTTGCTGGCCCCGTCGAACCAGTCAAGGTTTCAACCCACGCCTCCGCGCGGGAGGCGACCTCGGGACGGATATCTACCGGCGGACCCAGGACGAGTTTCAACCCACGCCTCCGCGCGGGAGGCGACCTTCCGGGCCTCCTCCATATCCACGCCCGCCTCGGCGTTTCAACCCACGCCTCCGCGCGGGAGGCGACTGCTGGACGTGCTCCAAGACGCGGCCGCGAGGCTGGTTTCAACCCACGCCTCCGCGCGGGAGGCGACGCGCTCGGCCTGCGCCTCGAGGCGCTCCCGGGAGAGTTTCAACCCACGCCTCCGCGCGGGAGGCGACGGTTTACCGTCTGCCGCGACAAGCAGAGCAGTTCGCGTTTCAACCCACGCCTCCGCGCGGGAGGCGACGCTATGCCTTGCATGCGGTCATTATCCGCCGGCTGTTTCAACCCACGCCTCCGCGCGGGAGGCGACGCGATTACGATGTTCGGGCGGCCCCTCTTTATGCGCGTTTCAACCCACGCCTCCGCGCGGGAGGCGACGAGTATTGGGAGCGCGACCGCGTCATCACGGTGGCGTTTCAACCCACGCCTCCGCGCGGGAGGCGACGCGGTAGACGATGGTCAAGCCGTCCGGGTCCTTGGTGTTTCAACCCACGCCTCCGCGCGGGAGGCGACACGCCTATAAGGCCGATATGTCGTCCTCCTACGCGTTTCAACCCACGCCTCCGCGCGGGAGGCGACTCATGGGGTGCCGACGCCTTGTCACACAACGGCTTCAAGTTGCTCTTGCGCGAACCTGCCACGCCGAGATGTTTACCGGCGCACTACCGTGGGCCCAGTTCTCGCGAAGGACCTGATAGAGTATAGATCGCGAACCTCCTGCGACTTTCATGTGAACTCCGCCTTCGCGCTACACAAGCATCACGTCCTCGGGGTCATAGGTCGGCTTTGCTCCAACATGCTCGATCCTGTTCCTCCAATTGTTCCCCAGGTTGTAATACCTCAGGCTGTCCTTTTCGGGATCGATGATGCTTTCGAGCCTCAGCCGCAACTGCGCGAACTGAACGGGGTCTACCAAGCATTCGAACACTGAGTGCTGTACCCTCTGCCCGAAATTGAGGCACTGTTTCGCGACTTGACGGAGCCTTTTCTTTCCGGCGTCCGTTTCGGTATTGACATCGTACGTTATCAACACCATCATCTTTTTCACCTCATGAGAAAAGGAGGATATCCATCAAGGTCACCACGGAGATGACGGGCGAGAAGGAGAGATTGCACATACGGAATCAACCCTATGCTGATCTTCTCCTCCAGGAATGGATGCACGATCTCTTCCTGTTTCCTCTTTTGCCATTCAGTCAGGACAAGCTTTCTTGTGTCAGGATCCATCAAGACGCCGCCAGATTCCTTCTTAACGAAACCATTGGGGCCCACCTGCTTATTGTTGACAAGCGTAAGTGCGAGCCGGTCCACAAGATACGGCCGCAGTTCTTCCATAAGGTCCAGTGCAAGGCTTAGTCGTCCCGGCCTATCGCGGTGGAGGAATCCGACCTGAGGGTCGAGCCCAACGGTCTCGAGCGCGGAGGCGCAGTCCATCATGAGCAGTGTGTAAAGGAATGAGAGAAGTGCGTTCATGGGGTCAAGAGGAGGACGGCGGCTTCGACTGCGGAATGCGAAGGAGTCCTTCTGTTCCGTTATTAGGTGGCGAAAGACGCCATAGTATGCCCTCGCGGCATCTCCTTCGATACCTCTGATTGCGTCGACAGAGAGGGAGCTATCAAGGGCCTTGAAGTATCCAAGAAGACGTTCTGCCGCTTCGGCAACCTCCTGTGCGCCTTCCTTCTCATTGTGGTCGCGTACGAAACGCAGCAAAACGCTCCGGCAGTTCAAAACCTTGCCGGAGACAAACGCCTTTGCCAAGCCAGCCGTCTCCGCACCTACGTCAGCTACGCGGTATTGCTTTCTGCGCAGGAGCACGTTGCCTGAAATCTTCCCGCTAACACGCGCCAGAAACCGGCCGCTTTCACTCAGGTAACAGAGAGATACACCTTTTTCGCAACAGAGGGACATGAGCGACGGGCTCGTCCCCGCGTAATTGAAACATACGATTCCCTCGAGGTTGTGGATGGGTACACGAAATCTCTCTTGGTCGTCAACTGTCACGACCAGGTTCTCTCCATCACGCGAAAGATAGGCATGAGGTGTGGTGACGTAAAGGGTGTTCAGCAGTTTCCGCATGCTGTCACTTCCTTGGTTCCTCGAGTGCGCCGTCCGCGAGATACGCCTTACTGCTCCTCTTGGACCCTATTCCCGGCAAGCAGAGCTCCGCGACAGAGCAACTTTCGCAGGCTGACGTCTTGCGCGGGGGCGGAGTGATTCCGCCCTCGTATAGTCGGTGCATTTCTCCGGCGAGGTACCGGACTCGTGTGCGTAACTCGGCATCTATCTTGATCACCTGTCTCCTTCGAGTCTTGCCGTAGAAGAGAGCCCCCTCATCCACGGAGACGCCGAGCATTTCCTCGAGGCACATGGCCTGAGCACAGACTTGCACAGCATCGCGATCGTCCTGCTTGGGCCTCCCGCGTTTGTACTCGACAGGGTAGGGTTTCCATAGGCCCTCCCTCCCATCAAGGGGAACGCCCCCGAAGTCGCATTTCCGAAACTCGACAACGTCAGCTACGCCGTAGAGCCCTAGATTCGCTGAGACAAGGGGGACAGCCCGCGTTATGAGCACTGTCCCCCTGGCCTCATAGGAAAATGGATCATCCGCGCTATCATGCATGATTCGCCCGTCGAATGTCAGAGCGTTCTCAAGCCACTGACATTCAATGTGAATCAGCGCGAATTGGCGCGGGCAGAACGCAATGTGCTGTATGCCAGAGAGTGGCAGGCACTCTTCCTCAGAGTACATACGACTCACACTCTCTCGGTTACACTCTCTCGATCAATGTGACCGTGGATGGGACTGCGTGACGAGCGATGTCCACGACATAATCGGCGAACGCGCGTGCGGGTCGGCTTGGATCCACCCTACGTACCTTGACGCAGTCAAACAGCTCGTGTGCGTGCGCGTTGCCTAGGGCTGTCGAGTGCTCGAAGACAATGAGCTTGCGAGAGGCCATCTTGCCTCGGGCGGCGGAACGGTCGTGTTCGAACATGTTCTCCAGGGCCTGCCACAGAAGCTCGAGGTCTTCCTTAGAAAACCCGGTCTGCGCAGCAAGGTGAGCTGAGATGTAACCCTCGACCCTGTAAAGGGCATACGGTACAATGTGCTTGCGGCCCATTGTACGTTCTTTCTCAACATCGCGCTCATTCGTAACGGCCAATCTTGTTATGCTGATTTCCTGCGGCACAATAGGGTCCACACTGCGGGCGAAATTGAACTGAACTGGCCCGCGCACTTGTCCGCAGTTTATCTCAGTGGTCATGACTGCGCCGAACGTGCGGACGTCGTAGAAGTTCTCACACATGAACTTGGTCAGTTCCCTGGCTCGAGCCCTCGCATCTTTCTCGTTCTTGGGGTCAATGCCGAGTGCGTCGTAAGCTCGCTTATTCTGCGTGTTCAGCACCACGCCTTCGCGGACATAAATGTCGTAACCTTTCTCACCACCTTTGACTAGCTCGACATAGTTGCGCACCTTCCGCTTGAGGCACACGTCGGTAACGATGCCGAAGTTCGTCTCGGCATCTATGCGCGGCATGTTACCCGCGTCAGGGTCTCCGTTGGGGTTCCCGTTCTCAACATCGAACATAAGAACGAACTCGTAACGCTTGTCAATCGGGGTCATCATCCTGCACTCCACCTTTCCAGTTTATTTCAGTCTCACATTTCAGTGTCAGAGGCGCGTAACTCACGCTGTTTTCGTGTTGGCTACTGGTAACAAAGACATCATACAAACCGTTTTCGGACTCGGTCGACCGCTGACCTACTCAGCCTTTTTATAGAGGGCGTCCTTCTGATGATAGTACCCGAGGGCAAAAAGCCCCTGATCGTCAAGGTTTAGATACGCCGGGAAGCAATCGAGGTCGCGCAGAACATCCTCGATGAGTCGGTCTACGTAACCGCCGTACTCAGACTTGGCGATATGGTGCTGTGCTAACCTTAACAGGACTGGGAACACAGCCGCTGGCGTCGCAGAAGCGGACGCGTAGTAACGATCCTTTATCGTTGTGTTGATACCGGGGTTGGCATCCTGTTGAGCTTTCTCGAGCAACGCGAAGAGCCGTCCAAGAAGATACCCTCTGTTCTTGTTCTCAGGGTTTAGCATCGCTGTCAGAGCCTCCTCCAAGGTCTTATTGCCCGTCACCCTTGCCTTCCTTTTTAGATGTGCCTTTATGTACGCTGCCCTCGGGTAGGTTACCTTGCGCTCTACCCGCGGGTTCTCTGGGTCATTGGAGTCAGATCTGATGCGCTCAATGACCATGGCGTACAGCGATTGCGGGTACATCGAGCCCTCGAGGATCGCACGCATCAAGGGACCCACGGACCCTGATGGCACGTTCTCGCGCCTTCTCCTGCTCGTTGCGGGTGTAATCTCCCATAGCAGGCGCCCCACGCTGACCGGGCGCTCGCCTTCCCGCGCTACTAGCGCCATGTCGCGAAAGTGCCGCTGCATGTGTTCAAGCAACGCACCGAACGTATTCTCATGCCAAAAGCGAACGGAGATACGAGCCATATTCGGAGCCATCCCAAGGATGAAGAAACGCACGTTTTCATCAAACCCGGTCATGTCCTCCGTTACGGATTGGCCGCGCGTTATCCGTTCAAGGAGGCTTCTGACACGCAGAGCGGTCTCTTCATCGTTATGCACGCGGTCATTCGCCGAGTTTACCTTTGCTGTTCCTCCTTCGGGCTCGTTCGGCGCATAGCTCCCCACCGCATTAGCGAATACATCAAGGAGGAGATTCTCCTCTGGCCCCGCCCGTTCCGCCCAGAATACGGCCGTAGTATCTCCCATGACCATGCGGTGTCGTTCATTGGACGTAAGCCAGTTCAGAGCGGTGGCGTACGCAAACGCAGCCTTTTCTCCTACAGGTGAGTTGGCTCCCTGGGACTTTCCATAGGATTCAGCAGCCGCGAAGTTGAAGGAGACCAAGGTTGGTTGGGTGGTCTTGGCACCTGCAATTCCAGAGATGCTCTTGTGAAGGCGTGCTATTGGGCCCCATTCGCCCGTTATGAGACACTGCCCAACGTTTTCCTCCGGTCCGGCAGAAGCGTTGTAAGACTCCCAGGCCTGCCTGATTGCTGGTCGCTCATGCACGAAGAGACTATCGTCCTCGAAACGGAAGACTATGTTGCCACCCGAAGCGAGGGCCTCGCTCACGTGCCGGAGTCTCTCGCTAGCGCGATAATCCTCTGGCTTCCAGCTGGCAAAGAACGCCAGCACTGCCTGCGCACCTTCGTCCGCTACGGACCCGAGTACACGATGATGAAGTTCCTTCGCAAGCTCAAACCGCTTCCTTGATCTCTCGCTGGTCTCGCCTCCCTGGACGCCAAGAAAGTACTCGGCGTTGTCACAAAGGAAGTTGGCAGCGTCTCCCGAGGTCCTTTTCACGCGGTCGGGCACCTTCAGCTTCAGAGGTACAGCGCGACTTCCCTCCTGAGTTCCTAGAGGTATGGCGCTTGTTATACTTCCGTCGCGTGCGATCACGAGAGCGACGGAGGCGCTGCCCACGCAGTAACCGGGCCGTGCGACGTCGGCTTCTGGGTCGGCAACCAGCCGCTCATATAGCTTCACGAGTGCGTTGAGAATCAGAACGCCCACCCCCTTTCCGGAGGTCCGGCACGTCTATCACGCCATCACGCATAACTGCCCTGAAAAAGCGAGGGGTCATACCATCGTCGAAATCGATGTCCCACAGCATCCAACCTAGGTCTCGTTCTCCCTTGTGGCAAGAGGAGGGCATTTCCTGCCCCTCAAGGAGCCGGAAGTTTACTGGGAACTCACGGCAACCGAAATACGGGCGGTGGAAGCACTGTCCCTCGCGCATGCGCCTCACAGCCATGTTGTAGTGTTTATCCGCAGTGTCTCCAGGCCCGGCTTTGTCGGTGAGCTCGAAGTGCGCCTCTATAACGTAGGCAACGTCCCGAAGAACCACAGCAGCACGCTGAACACGCTGCTGTCTGTCGTCGGCGTACTGGTGGAGGTCGACTTCCTTGCCGCGCATGGCCTCAACGATGGTCCTAGCGGGGATTTTGCCCGCCACCTCGTTCCGTCGAATGTTGTCGAACCGAATCTCGTTCAGTACGTGGATCCTGTCCACCACCCACCGAATCGCGGGCTTCCAATGGATAGCGTCGAGAATGCCACGTGCTGCAGATGGAGTCATAACGTCGTAGCTCACTCGTTCCGCCTTCATCTCCGGCCGCGTGAAACAAGCATAATCACCCCAGACCAAGAGCTTGATACCGTATCCCATGCTGGCCCTCCCTTCTCAGTGTGAATAAAGAGGTCGGCTTATCGCTATACTATCCAGCATCCATCACCCCTTTCTTTACTTCCGATCACGTTGAGGCCGTATCTGGAATCGTACAAGTTCATGTCACGTAGGATTTCGAGGCCGCCTACGTTTTCTAGAGCTCCTGAATCGCAAAGCTGCTTGTACTCCCAGACCTGAACAGACACTGTATACGGCTGTATTCGTCGGGCGAGCGCACGGTCAATTCCGTTGGATTTCACTTGTGCGAGCACGTGGCTGCACTCATCATCGAAGGGAATCACGATGCTGAAAGTGTCTTCCGCTATCACCTTAAACAGACGCGCGACTTCTTCGAATGGGAAATTGAGGCTCTTGACACCTGCCTCCAACCTTTGCATGATTCCACGCGCATCTAGCCGAGCGCCTTCGTAGAAATAGAGGTCTCGGAAATACCGCTCGACTGCGTCGAGGGCAAGAGGGTCATTCCACGCCTCGACGATAGGAGCAGCGATGGCTGCCGTGCGTTTGAACCATACATGTCCCATCCCCTCTCCGCCGGCGGGCCAGAAAACGATTACCTTCCCGCGGTCACGTAGTCCCTCGCGGTTGCATCTGCCTGCGGCCTGGGCAACTGAGTCGATTCCGGCTATCGCGCGCATGACTACGGGGAAATCCAGGTCCACGCCTGCTTCAACAAGCTGGGTTGAGATCACCCGGCATGGCTTGTCGCTGCGCAGTCGCTCCCGGATCTCGCCGAGCCGCTGGGCTCGATGCACGGGGCACATCGCTGCACTGAGGTGGTAATGTCCGTCATCCTTGCCCAGCCGCTCGAAAAGGTCTCTCGCATGAGTACGTGTATTGACTATGCAGAGAGCCTGCTTATGACGTAAGACCTCAGCTACCACTTCATCAGTCTCTAACTTGCCCCCATTCGTGACGACAACCCGCTTGAGCGCGTTATAGAGGGCGCCGGGGTCTGGGATGATCTCCTTTGCGCTTGTGTCTCTTGGAAGCAGTCCGTCTAGCGCGGGCTGGGTCGCTGAACAGAGCAGGACTGTTACACCATAGTTCCGCACAAGCTCGGTTAGGGCGGCGATGCAGGGCTGCAGAAGCTCTACCGGAAGCATCTGCGCTTCGTCGAGGATGATGACACTCTTCGCGACGTTGTGTAGCTTACGGCATCGGGAGCTCTTATTGGAAAACAGAGATTCAAAAAACTGCACGTTCGTTGTCACGATTAGTGGCATGTCCCAGTTTTCCTCAGCAAGCTCTAGTCTTCTTGTCAGCTCAAAAGTCTCGTCTTCCTCATGATGACGAATTACATTCGAGTGGTGCTCGAGCACCGCATCAGCTCCCACGGCCTCCCGGAATACCGCTGCGTTTTGCTCGATGATGCTGGTGAAAGGGATTACGTAGATGACCCGTTCGAGGCCATGCAGCACCGCGTGTTTGAGCGCAAAGGCGAGCGACGAAAGCGTCTTTCCACCACCTGTAGGCACGGTCAGGGTGAATAGACCGGGTTCGCTTTGTGCAGCAGCCAGGCAATCTTGAAGGATTTGAGCACGTATTCGGTTCACGTGGGTATTAGGAGCACCAGCGGTCTTTTGACGCAGGTAGCGTTCAAGCCGAGCGTGAAGCTCAGTTATCTCCGGGGTTCTGGTGCGCATCTTGGATCTCGTTGGATCCATAAAGCGCTCGGTATCGAGGAAATCCGCGTCTACAAGGCAGGAAAAGACCATCCTTGTGAAAAAGGCTACGCTGAAGCCGGGATGTTCTGGTTGCGGCTTCACAGTGAGCCTCGGAAGCTGCGGCGGCAATTCGAGCTTGCCTGCGTAGTCACAGCAATCAGGTACATCCTTAGTTGAGAGCCTGTACATGAGACTACCCTCGGCTGCTTTATCTCCGCCATCAGGGATCCCACTGTGATGTCCAGCTACCGCGTACGCGATGATCAGCCCCAACGGACCATACTTCGCAGCAGCAATACGCGCACCTGCCGAAGAGTGATCCACCCTGAGGCGCGGGTCTTCGAGGCGTAGCTGGAACTCCTTCGTGGCTTTCCCCACATCGTGCAAGACGCCTGCAGCCCAGCCGAATTCAGCAGCACCGAAAGATGATGCGAAACATCGTGCTTGATCTGCTACTGCCCGTAAGTGGTCCTTGAGGGGTTGCCAGGAGGTCTTGTCCGAGGTCTCGAGCGAATGGGCGTAGTAGTCCATGGATGTTCCCTCCGCGTGCTTCGGTCCATACCATCCACGGCAATGACAGGATTCGTTACCAGACTACGGAATTCCTCCAAGGATCGACCTTCGAAGGAGCGTCATGGGGAGGTCACGGAATCCGCGCTGCAGAGCGACGGCCTTTTCAAGACATCCGCTCGTATCGGGGGTGGAGTGACTCGC
>ENA-UPSA01001089-UPSA01001089.1-bioreactor-metagenome-genome-assembly--contig:-NODE-1089-length-30440-cov-6.261214_pt1 | contig 30440 bp, 28 predicted proteins | sample MGYA00238183_ERZ773288 | MGnify/ENA primary metagenome ERZ773288 (study PRJEB29028, sample SAMN07631243) | bioreactor metagenome | isolation source: Switchgrass digestor | place: USA: Dartmouth... | reverse complement strand
GCCCGCCCCGACGTGCTGGTCATCGACGGCGGGGTGGTGGAGGTGCCCGGCCGGCCCGACCTGGGCTGGTACTTCGGCTTCGAGCGGGGCCTCGCCTACGCCTGCATGGCCGAGACGATGATCCTGGGCCTGATGCACCACTACGAGGACACCTCGCTGGGCACTGACCTCAACCTGCCCATGATCCGCCAGCTCCGGCACTGGGCCGGCGAGCTGGGCTTCCGCCTGGCGCAGCTGCGCTCCTTCGACCGGCCGCTCTCGGAGGCCGAGTGGGCCGAGCTGATGGCCGCGCGGTCCCGGGTCCTCAGCCCGGCGGGGGACGACTGATCAGGCGCGGCGGTTCGCACAGGCAACGGGTGCAAGCAACAGGGGTCGCGACCCGAGTCGCGACCCCTTCCGTCTTTGTGCCACAAGCCTTATACGACCATTCCACCGGAACTGAAGTGCGCCTCCACGAGGATCGAGGCAGCGCCCAGGGCGCAGGAGTTCTCGCCCAGGGTGCCCACGGTGATGTGCAGGTTGCGGGCGCGGCGGAGCATCAGCCGTTCGGAGAGCACCCGCTCCGCCGGGTTGATGAGCCACTTGCCGCAGCGCGCCATCGGGCCGCCGATGACCACGAGGTCCGGGTCGAAGATGTTCACCAGGCTGACCAGCCCGATGCCGAGATACTCGCCCACGGCGCTGATGGCGGTCACCACCCTGGGATCGCCCCGGGAGGCGAGCTGGTAGATGGTCTCGGCATCCTGCGACACGTCCCGCAGCCGGCGGAGCAGGGCCGCCTCGGAAGCGTAAAGCTCCCAGCAGCCCCGGTTGCCGCAGTTGCAGGGGGGGCCGCCGGCCTCCAGCACCATGTGGCCGGCCTCGCCGGCCAGGCCGTGCCCGCCCCGGAAGAGCTGGCCGCCCAAGATCACGCCGGTGCCGATGCCGGTGCCGACGCTGACGTAGAGCATGTTGGGAACGCCGCTGCCTGCTCCGAACCACTTCTCGCCCAGGGCGGCGGCGTTCGCCTCGTTTTCGAGGAAGACAGGCAGGCCGAGGCTCTGCTGCAGCAGCGTCCGGAGCTGCAGGTCACGCCAGCCCAGGTTGGGCGCCAGCAGCACGGTGCCCTGGTCCCGGTCCACCACGCCGGGCACGCCCACGCCGAGCCCCAGGACCCCCATGGGCGTCTTGGGGGCCTGCTTCATGAGCTGCTGCGCCATCTGCACCAGCGCCGACAGGGCGGCCTCCACCGACCGCCCGGGGGGCATGGGCATCTGGTGAGAGGCCAGGATGTTGCCCGTCAGGTCGCAGAGCACGCCGCGCAGGAAGGTGACCCCGACCTCGATACCGAGGGCCAGGCCGACCCGGCCGTTGAAGCTGAGCAACTTGGGGCGGCGCCCGCCCGTCGAGTGGCCTGTGCCCAGCTCGACAATCTGGCCTTCCGTCAGCAATTCGGCCGTCAAGACAGACACCGTGGACTTGTTCAGCCCGGTCATGCGCGAAATACTCGTGCGCGAGATCGGAGAGGAGCGACGAATGCAGTTAAGGACGATCGACTTGTTGAGCTGCTTGACCATCGCCGAATCGCCTGTTCTCACCACGAAAAGGGTCACCTCCTTACGTTTGGAAGTCCCTTCCGCCATGTCCGTAGGACCGATTCCCCATTTTCGCCGTCGCGGCAGGGAAAATGGAGACAGGTTTATAATACTTCAACCCAGAGAGTTTGGCTACCACTCAAACAAAGTTATCCCCGCGATTTTCGTAAGGAGAAGGAGGTTGTACGCGTGCAGTCCAGCTCGTTCTATGCGCACCACAGCCCGTGGGGGGCCTACGCGTCGTTCTGCCTGGGTTTCTACGGTCGGGGCGGCGGTTTTGCGCTGAGCGATGTCCACCCGCCCGACTGGAACGTCTACATCGGCTACGCCCGTCCGGGACAGCTGGGCCGCCTGCTGCCGTTCTTCAGCGGCTCCGGCCGTGGAAAGGGCGCCGCCGCGTTCGTGGGCACCGACCCGCGGCACGACGCCAATCAGATGAACGTTCTGCCCTTCCAGCCCCGGGAGATCACCCGCACCATGACCTGGGCGGGCGACACGTGGCAGGCCGGCGACCTCACCTTCCGGCTGGTGACCCCCTTCGGGCCGGTTCCGCCCCTGGAGACGCTGGACGAGGCCGAGCGGCGCTTCCACCTCGCTCCGGCGATCCTGGCCGAGATCACGCTCGACAACCGGTCGTCAGACGAGCCGGCCCGCCTGATCTTCGCCATGGACGGGATGCGGCGCGTGCTCTCCGACGTGACGTCCGGCGCCCTGCTGGGAGCGGGCACGGGCACGTCCGTGGCGGTGGCCTGCCTGCCCACGCCCGAGGCGCAGGAACTGCTCCACTGGGACATCGTCGAGCCGGCCTTCTACGGCGAGCCGATCATCAACCGGCTGGGCACGCAGGGCGGGCTGGTCTTCACTGTCCCCGCGGGCGAGAAGCGCACCTACACCCTGGCGCTGGCCACTTACCAGGGCGGGATCGTCACCACCGGCATTCCAGCCCGGTTCGCCTACACCGCGCTCTTCCGGAGCGTGGAGGAGGTGGCGGCGTACGTGCTGGAGCACCGCGAGCGCTACCTGGCCCTGGCCCGGGAGCGGGACGAAGAGCTGGAGCGTGCACCTCTCAACCGGTACCGGAAGTTCATGCTGGCCCACTTCACTCACAGCTACCTGGCCAACACCGAACTGCTCATGGACGAGCAGGGCCGGCTGATCTGGGTGGTGAACGAGGGCGAGTACCAGATGATGAACACCTTCGACCTGACGGTCGACCAGGTCTACTGGGAGCTCCGGTACCATCCCTGGACCGTACGCAACAACCTGGACCTGTTCGTCGCCCGGTACTCCTACACCGACAAGGTGAAGGACCGGGAGGGGAACCTCTACCCCGGCGGCATCGCCTTCACGCACGACATGGGCGTTGCCAATCATTTCACCCCGCCGGGCCATTCTTCCTACGAGCGGACCAACATCAAAGGCTGCTTCAGCTACATGAGCCACGAGCAGCTGGACAACTGGATTCTCACCGGTTCCCTGTACGGCCTGCTCTCGGGCGATGAGGGCTGGCTGCGGGAGGCGGCGCCGGTCTTCCGGGACTGCCTGGCAAGCCTCGTGGCGCGGGACCGAAACGGCGACGGCATCATGGACGCCGACAGCGACCGGTGCGGCAACAGCAGCGAGATCACCACCTATGACAGCCTCGACGCGAGCCTGGGGCAGAGCCGGAACAATCTCTACCTGGCCATGAAGACCTGGGCGGCCTACGTCTGCCTGGGCCGCGTCTTCCGGCGCCTGGGGCTGGCCGCGGAGGCGGCGAAGGCCGAGGACCAGGCTGCCCGGGCGGCGGCCACCGTGGCCTCCAAGTTCATCCCGGAGGAGGGGTACATCCCGGCCGTGTTCGAGGGCGGGAACACCTCCCGGATCATCCCGGCCATCGAGGGGCTGATCTACCCCTTCATGCTGGGTGACGATGACGCCGTCAGTCCCAACGGCCGGTTCGGCCGCCTGATCTCCGCCCTGAAGACGCACCTGGCGACGGTGCTGCGCCCCGGCGTCTGCATCGACGCCACCTCGGGCGGCTGGAAGCTCTCCTCTACCAGTGAGAACACCTGGGTGAGCAAGATCATCCTCTGCCAGTATGTGGCGGAGCGGGTGCTGGGCTTCGACTTCGGTGACCGGTCGGAGGAATGGGACCGGGTCCATGCCTCCTGGCAGACGGAGGGGTGCGCCATGCAGGCCGCCACCGACCAGGTGTGGAGTAACACCGGCACCGACCGTGGCAGCAGGCTTTACCCGCGCCTCGTCACGGCCGTGCTCTGGCTGGACCAGGCCCGGTAGCCCGGAAGAGACTCCATCGGAAATATGAGAAAAAGTACATCTCTGGTAGGAGGAACTCTCATTCGCGTGGAGTATTCTTTACCACGGATAGTTTGGTGGACCGTCGAACGAAGTTTAGGCCTGCAGTAGTTCATCGCCAGAAAGGATGTCGGGACATGACGTACACGTGGAATACCAGTGTGGGCATCTGGGCTTTCGGTATCTCTCCGACGCGCTTCATGCCGGGCGGCTACCATCCTGAGGTGGCCGACCTCGACGTCGTGGAGCGACTGAAGCGGGCGGTGGACGGGCTCGGCCCCCTGGTGAAGGGTTACGAGTTCCATTACGAGACCGAGATTGACGAGCGGAACCTGGAGCAGATCCGGACGGTGCTGGGACGCGACCACCGCATTGCCACCATCTGCTACGGCCTGGTGCCGAACCCGCGGTTCCAGCTGGGCGCGCTGATCAACCCCGATCCCGGCAAGCGGCGTGAGGCAGTGGCCCACATGAAGCGGGCCATCGACATGGCGGCCGAGGTGGGCGCGCGGTTCATCTACTGGCCAGGCAATGAGGGCTACAACTACTCCTTCCAGCGCGACTATGCCACCACCTGGGGCTGGTTCCTGGAGGGCATCCAGGAGACGGTGGAGCACGCCAACAAGAAGAACGTGATCTACCTCCTGGAGCACAAGAACAGCGAGCCGGCCATGCAGATCCTGATGCGGAACGTCGCCTCGGCGATGTTCATCGTGAAGAAGATCGCCGAGATGGGCACCGACACCCGCAACCTGAAGATCAACATGGACTGGCAGCACCTGATCATGAACAACGAGCCGCTGCCTGAGTACGCCGCCCTGCTGGCCCGGGAGGGCCTGCTGGGCCACCAGCACGGCAACTCAGGCTGGGGTGCCTTCGACGACGACAACATGGTCGGCGCCAGCTTCTTCTGGCAGACCGTGGAGCTGGCCAAGGTGCTGCAGCAGGTGAAGTACGGCGCGAACGGCGAGTGGCTGGGCCTGGACCTCTTCCCGTACACCGAGGATCCGGTGGCGGCCGTCCGGCGGAGCGTGCTGCAGTGGCAGTTCATCAGCGACATCGCCGAGAAGATCAGCGACGAGGAGCTGGCAGCCGCCCACGAGCGGGCCGACGCCGTGGCTGCGTACACGGCCGTGTTCAAGGCCCTGGGCCTGGACGAGGCGTACGAGCGCCGCATCGTCGACCTGTACGCCCGGCGCTGATGCCGTAACCCGACGCTGGCCTGTCTCTGGCCGGTTCCGTTCCCTCGCGGAAGCCGGCCGGTGTGTGAGACACAACAACCATCAGAGTAAGAACTCACGAGATGGGGGTGCACTCCATGGTTTCGAGGATCCGGCGATTGGTACCGACCCTGCTGGCCATCCTGACCATCGTCAGCCTCGTGGCAGGCTGCGGCGGCCAGGGCGGACAGTCCACTCAAACTCCGGCTCCCAGCACTGGCGGCACCTCAACACCACCAAACCAGTTCTGGCTCTGAGAGCGGCTCCGGGGATCAGGTCACGATTACCTGGTGGCATCTGTGGACCGGCGGACCCGAGCAGAAGTGGAACGCCATCGCAGAGGCCTACATGAAAGAGCATCCCAATGTGAAGATCGAGATCACGGTTCTCGAAAACGAAGCGTTCAAACAGAAGATCGCCACTGCCATGCAGTCCAACAACCCGCCCGATCTGTTCAACAGCTGGGGCGGCGGCGGCCTGCGGGAGTATGTTGAAGCCGGCCTGGTGAAGGACATCACCGCCGAACTGCAGAAGGACGGCTGGATTGATTCCATCGCCAACGCCGACATGATGGCCGTCGACGGCAAGTACTACGGCGTGCCGGTGAACATCGGCATGGTCGGCTTCTGGTACAACAAGGAACTGTTCGCCAAGGCGGGCATCAACGAGCCGCCCAAGACCTGGACGGAGTTCCTTGAGGCCATCGACAAGCTGAAGGCCGCGGGCATCACGCCCATCTCCCTCGGCGAGGGCGACAAGTGGCAGGGTGCCTTCTACTGGGAGTACCTGGCGCTGCGCATGGGCGGCAAGGAGGCTTTTGAGAAGGCCTACACCAGGAACGGTGGCTCCTTCGCCGACGAGTCCTTTGTGGAGGCCGGCCGGAAGCTGCAGGAACTGGTGGCCAAGCAGCCCTTCCAGGATGGCTTCCTCAGCGCCAACCAGGCGGACGAGGCCACGAACGTGGCGAACGAGCTGGCGGCCATGGTGCTGCAGGGCCACTGGGCGTTCTACCAGTTCAAGGACTACGCTGCCGACGGCGTTGGCCCTGGCGACAAGATCGGCTGGTTCCCCTTCCCGGCGGTGGAGGGCGGCGCCGGCGATCCCACGGATGCGCTGGGCGGCGGCGACTGCATCGCCGTTGGTGTAAACGCTCCGCCCGAGGCCGTGGACTTCCTCCGCTGGTGCTGTACACCATGTTCGTGCTGTATCCCATCGTTCAGGCGGCCCACTACTCCGCCTACGACTGGAACGGCCTGGGCCCGCTGACCAAGTGGGTGGGGTTCGCGAACTACCGCAGGGTCCTCGCCGACCCCATCTTCCGCGCCGCGGTCGGCCATAACCTGATCATCGCGGGTCTTTCGCTCTTGCTCCAGCTGCCCATGGCGCTGGCCCTGGCGCTGCTCGTGGGCCGCAAGCTCCCGGGCAAGACCTTCTTCCGCACCGTGTTCTTCCTGCCCTACGTGCTGGCGGACGTGGCCACCGCCGTCATGTGGCGGGCGATCTACAACCCCCGCTCCGGTCTGGTCAACGCCTTCTTCAACCTCATCGGCGTGCCGCCCCAGTCGTGGCTGAGCGACCCCAAGGTGGCGCTGTACGCCATCTTCGTGGCGATCACCTGGAAGTACTTCGGCTACCACCTGGTGCTCTACATGGCGGGTCTGCAGAACATCCCGGTGGAACTGGAGGAGGCCGCCCTCATCGACGGCTGCAACGGATGGCAGGCGACCCGGTATGTGACGCTGCCGCTTCTGGGCAGCACCATCCGGCTGACCATCTACCTTTCGGTGGTGGGCTCGCTGCAGTTCTTCGACCTCATCTGGGTCATGACCACCGGTGGTCCGGTCAACGCCACGGAGACGATGGTGACGTACCTCTACAAGTACGGCTTCCAGCGCTTCAACCTCGGCTACGGCAGCGCGGTGGCGGTCGTGCTCTTCGCCATTTGCCTCACCTTCTCGCTGCTGTACCAGAAGTTCGTCATGAAGCGCGACATCTCGGCCGCCCGGGTCGCGGACTGACACGAAAGGAGGCAAGGCGCGGTGCACAAGCAGACAGGCCAGCGACAGCAGAGGGTCGACGCTTCGCTCGTCGTCCGGGTGCTCGTCGCCTCCATCGTGGCGCTCTTCGTGCTCATCCCGCTGGTCAGCACGGCCATCAACGGCTTCAAGACCAACGGCCAGCTCATGCTCGACCCCTTCGGCCTTCCGAACCCGTTTATCTGGTCCAACTACGGCGGGATCCTGTCCAGCCCCAGCTTCTGGCGCCAGATGGGCAACTCCGTGGTGGTCACCGTGGCCACTGTGGTGGTGACCGTCCTGGTCTCGAGCATGGCGGCGTTCGTCCTGGCCCGGTACTCCTTCGCGGGGCAGCCGGCTCACCTACAACTTCTTCATCCTCGGCATGCTGTTTCCGCTCACGGTGGCCACGCTGCCGCTCTACATCCTGCTGAGGCAGCTGGGGCTCATCGACAGCCTCTGGGGCGTCATCCTGCCCCAGGCGGCCTTCGGCCTGCCGATGAACATCCTGATCCTGCGCGATTACTTCAGGGCGATCCCGGTGGAGCTGGAGGAGGCCGCCGCGATCGACGGCTGCACCGCCCTCGGCTTCTACTGGCGGGTGCTCACGCCCCTCTCTCGGCCGGCCCTCGCCGCCGTCTCCATGCTGGCGATGGTGAGCAGCTGGAACGGATTCCTGCTGCCGTTGCTCGTGCTGAACGACGACCGGCTGTGGACGCTACCGCTGGGCGTGATGCAGTTCCAGGGCCAGTACTCGACCAACCTGGCACTGGTGATGGCCTTCGTCACGCTCTCCATGCTGCCGGCAATCGTCTTCTACCTGTTCGCTGAGCGCCACCTGATCGCCGGCCTCACCGCGGGCAGCGTGAAGGGCTGAGGGCACGGGGAGGAGGAGCCAGACCCATGCAGTTCCTTAAGGTACGCGGCAAGCATATTGTGAACGAATCCGGCGAGAAGGTCTTCCTTCGGGGAGTCAACCTGGGCGGCTGGCTCAACATGGAGAACTTCATCACCGGCTATCCCGGGGCAGAGAGCACCCTGCGGGCCGCCGTTTGCGAGGCGCTGGGTGAGGAGCGCTACCAGGCGTTCTTCGGCAGCCTCCTGGACGCCTTCGTGACGGAGGGCGACTTCCGATTCCTGCGGGAGATCGGCGTGACAGTGGTGCGGGTGCCTTTCAACTACCGGCACTTCGAGGATGACATCGCGCCGGGGCAGTATCGCCCGGAGGGCTTCCATCACCTGGACCGGGTGATCGCGCTGGGGAAGCAGTACGGCATCCACGTGATTCTCGACTTCCACGCCGCGCCGGGCTGGCAGAACCCCGACTGGCACTCGGACAACCCGCACGGCGTCGCACTCCTATGGGAGCACCGGGACTTCCAGCGGCGGGCCCTGAACCTCTGGCTGCACATTGCGGAGCGGTACAAAGACGAGCCGGTCGTGGCGGGGTACAACCTGCTCCACGAGCCCACCGCCCCGACCATCGGGCACCTGAACCGGCTGTACCGGGAGTGGATCCCGGCCATCCGGCAGGTGGACCGCCGCCACATCTTCTTTATCGACGGCAACAACTACAGCCGGGACTTCGAAGGGATGGAGCCGCCGGCTGACGACAACGTCGTCATCTGCTCCCACAACTACACCATCCCCACCCACCGGGCCCGCACTTACCCCGGCCGGGTGGATGGCGTCTGGGCCGACCGGGCGTACATGGAACAGGAGTTCCGGCGGGTCAACCGCTGGATTCTGGAGCGGAACCTGCCCTGCCTCGTGGGCGAGTTCGGCGCCCTCTTCGACGGCGGCGCCGCATCGCCCACCAACGCCGACCTGGCCCGGCTTGCGGCCCTGCGGGACCAGCTTTCGGTCTTCCACGAGTACGAGCAGCACTGGACGATCTGGACCTACAAGGACGTGGACGTCCAGGGCCTGGTGGTGCCGAGGGCCGAGAGCGAGTACATGCGCCGCATCCGGCCCATCCTGGAGGCCAAGCGGCGGCTGGGCACCGACGCCTGGACCTCCCGGGAGGGCGGCCTGCTCATGACCTGGGCCGGCCACGTGCTGGACCTGATGGTGGCCGAGCTGAACGAGTTCAGCCTCGACATGGCCGCGCTCCGGAAGGCGCTGGGGCTGAAGGCGGTCTACGGGCTGCTGGCCGGTTCGCTCGCACCGGTCTACGCGAGCCTGTTCCAGGACATGACCGCCGAGCAGATTCGAGCCATGCACCATGAGGCGTTTGCGTTTGAAAACTGCGTCCGCCGCGAGTACCTCATCGACGTGCTGCGGGAGGCGCTGCAGCGGCGTTAGAGAGAACGCACCGGCCCTCTGGCTGGCGTGAGTTACGCGGAGGGAGGCCCCCTGGCAGCAGGGGGCCTCCCTTCCTGTTGGCAGACCCGGTGTGTTCAACGATTCCGAACAATGAGGCGGAACTTGCGTAATCGGCCGCGGTCATGATGAAGGGAGGAGGGTGATGCCCATGCTGCGACGTGTCACTGCCGCACTGCTGGCCTTGCTCCTGGTCGGATGTGCCCCCGGTGCGAGCCCCGAACCGGCCAGCCCGGCAGATACTGCGTCCGACAGCGCTATTGCCGGTTCAGCCCGGCTGCTGCTGGCCCTGCCGGAGGGCCGGAGCGGCATGCGGGCGCGGGTGCTCCTGGTTCCTGTCCGCGCCGGGTAGGGCCGCCGCCCGCGACTTCCTCTCAGGGTTTCACGCCCAGCTCTTCGCTCGTGATGGAGACCCGCTCCGCCCCTGCCGGGGTGACCACGAACGTCGACTCCAGCCCCACCGCGCCGCGGGCGGGGAAGAAGAACTTGGGCTCCACCGCGATCACATTCCCCTCCTCCAGCGGCTGCCGCTGTTTCGGGGCCAGCACCGGCCACTCGTCCAACTCCAGCCCCACCCCATGGCCGACGAAGCGCATCCGATTCTCGCCGCAGCCCATGAAGTGCTCCTCCAGCCCAGCCCGTCGGGCGATGGCCACCGACCGCTCCCAGAGTTCCTCGCCGGTGGCGCCGGGCCGGGCCGCGCCGGCGACTTCCGCCAGAATCTCCCGGCACACTTCGTAGGCCCGCACCAGGTCGGGCGCCAGCCGTCCGATCACCAGGGTGCGGGTCTGGTCGTGCACGTAGCCGTCCACCACGGTGGGGTAGTCCACACAGATGGGCTCGTCCCGGCGGATGACGCGCTGGCTGGCCCCGTACGGTGCGGCTGGCGTGAGGCCCACGCCGCCGAAGGGCGTGTCGGCGAAGGAGAAGGCGAGGGCGGATTCGCCTGCCAGCACCATCATGGGCGGCGACTCGAACGCGTTGTGGGCGTGCCACCGGATCATCCCCTGCGCGCCGGCGAGCCGCTGGGCGGCCTCGCCCGCCACCGAGAGCTCCAGCTCCGTCATCCCCTCGCGCAGGACATCGAACAGGGCCCGATAGGTCTCGTCGGCCGCCCGGGCCGCGGCCCGGATGCGCTCCACCTCCCATGGCGACTTCACCGACCGCAGCAGGCGGATGGCCGGCCCCACGTCCACGGCCTCGACACCGGGCAGGTAGCGCCGGTAGGCCTCAAACTGCGCCACCGGCAGGCGGTCCAGCTCCATCCCGATGCGGCGGGCGCCGCCCAGGTGATCCGCCAGGAAGCGCAGGCTCGTGAGCGGCTCGATCTGCGCCAGGGCAGACTCCCGCCGCGCCCGTTCCAACACCCGGCGGACCAGGAGGCGGGGCTCGCCCTCCACCGGCACCCAGAGGTGGCTCTGCTGGGCTGTGCCGGCGAAGTAGAGGAGAGACGTGGTACTGTGCAGCAGCGCCCCCTCCAGCCCCTGCCGGGCGAGGGCGGCCTGGAGGCGCCGGATGCGGCTTTCCAGTTCAGTGCGGGGCGTGAGCAGCACGGTTGGTCCTCCCTTATGCGATGTTACGTAATATTTGGACGAACGGGACCAGCGCCGGGCGACGGGCCGCTGCATAGGCTGAAGCAGACGCAGTCGTGTCCCGGCCCGGAAGGAGGTGGCCCGTTGCTCCTGGAGATCATCTCGGAGGCCGTCGTCGGCCGGGGCGAGGCTTCGCTCGCCTGGACACACGAGCTCTCCGCCCCGGACGTCTCGCAGATCCTCGGTGTGCGCGTCGGGCAGTCCGACTGCAGGCTGCGGATGGAGGGCAATGCTCCCCACGCTGACATCACGCTGGAGGCCGACCTGTGGTGTCTCGGCACCGATGGCACGACGGTTCTGAGCACGCACTCCCAGGCCGTGCAGGAGGTGTCGGTTCCGCTCAGGGGCACACTGGTGGGCGAGCCCAGCTACCACCTGCGCCTGGTGGGGGCGCCCCGCGCCACCGGCGTGCGGGTGGAGGGGGAGACCATCCATATCGACTTCGCCGCCACCGTGGCGGTGGAGGCCAGGGCCCTCACTCGCTACTGGGTGCGGGCGGAGGATCACGTCCCCGAGGCATGACACTGTTCCCGACCGGCCCGTGGCAGGCGCCACGGGCCGTTCCTCTTGACGCGGCTCCGCCCTCCCGCCATTACGTAAACCTCGCTCTGCCCCGGTGCATACCGTGGTAGGAGGAAAGGCAGGGGGTGCGTGTGAAAGCCCTGGTCCTCTGCGCCGGGCGGGGAAGCCGCCTGCGACCGCTGACCCATACCCGGGCGAAGGCGGCGCTTCCCGTCGCCGGCCGACCGATCTGGCAACACGTCTTCGACTATCTGGCAAGGTTCGGCTTCGAAGAGATCGGGGTGGTCGTGGGGCCCGGCCAGCAGGAACTGAGCGACGCGGTGCAGCGGTGGCCCCGCCAGCGCGTGCACGTCATCCTGCAGGCCGAGCCCGGGGGCATCGCCCACGCGGTGGCGACGGCCCGCCCTTTCCTGGCCGATGAGCCCTTCCTGCTCTACCTGGGCGACAACCTGACGGACGCCGATATCACCCCCGCCATCCGGCGCTTCCAGGCGGCCGCTCCGGCCGCCCTGCTCACGCTGCACCGGGTGCCGAACCCGCGCGAGTTCGGGGTGGCCACCCTGGAGGGCGACCGGGTGGTGGGCGTTGTGGAGAAGCCGACCGATCCGCCGTCAGACCTGGCTGTGGCCGGCATCTACCTGTTTTCCCCCGCCGTGCACGCGGCCATCGCCGGCCTGCGACCGTCGCACCGCGGCGAACTGGAGATCACCGACGCGGTCGCGCGGCTGCTGGCCGACGGCCACCTGGTGCTCGGCCACACCCTCACGGGCTGGTGGCAGGACGCCGGCAGCGCCGCGGGCCTGCTGACGGCCAACGCCCGCCTGCTGGCGTCTCTGCCCGCCAACATCCACCCCTCGGCGGTGCTGGCGGAAGTCGCCATCGAGGGCCCGGTGCAGGTGGGGCCCGGTGCGGAGTTGCGCCGGGTCCGGCTGAAGGGGCCCGTGGTGATCGGGGCCGGCTGCCGGGTGACCGACAGCGAGATCGGCCCCTCCACCAGCGTGGGCGACGGTGCCATCCTGGCGGGGGTGACGGTGGCGAACTCGGTGCTCCTGCCCGGATGTCGACTGCAGGGGCCGGCGCTCCACCTGGCCGATTCGGTGGTGGGGGCCGGCGCTCACGTGTGGGCCCGGGCAGGGCACCCCGCCGCGCTGGTGGTGGGTGACGACGCGCACCTGCTGATCCCGCAGCAGCGGCGGCAACCGCGGAGGTGATCCGGTGAATCAGCAACCCGTTTCCGTCTACCTGAACCCGAACGCCGACATCTTCGTGCCCTCCACCATCACGGTGCAGATCATCGGCGGGGAAGCGGCCCCGCGAGACCTCTGGCCGCCAACCGGACGCTGGTTCCCGCCTCCCTGGGCCGCGGCGGCCCTGGCGAATGCGGACGAGGAGGACGAAGCGCAGGCGGGCGAGCAGGTCCCGCCCGAGATCCTGGCCCTGGCCGAGCAGGCCGCCCGGGCCTGGGATATGAAGGTCCACAGCATGACGGTGGCTGCCACCAAGCCCGAGAAGGGCTGGGGTGCCATCTGGAAGATCGAGACCGACCGGGGCCCCCGGGCCCTGAAGCTCCTGCACAGGCCTTTCGAGCGCAACCTGTTTTCCATCGGCGCCCAGGAGTACCTGGTGAAGCAGAAGGCATGGGTACCACCGCTGGTGCCCACCCGCGACGGGAAGCTCTACACCCTCACCGGCGGGCGCATGTTCATCGTGGCCGAGTGGATTCAGGGCCTGCGCCAGGCCCCGAAGGAGACCATCGACGGCCCGCAGATGCTCTGCTACGGGCTGGGCGAGTTCCACCGCCGTTCCCGCGGCTACCGTCCCCCGGAGGAAGCTTATTACGCCAGCCGGCTCCACCGGTGGCCCAAGGTCTACCAGAAACTGCGCACCAAGCTCGACTGGTTCGAGCACCTGGCGCGGGCCTACCGCGACATGCCGGCCGCTCCCCTGCTCCTGGAGGTACTGCCCCGGTTCCGCGGGCAGGCCGACGAGGCGATCAGGCTCCTGGAGGCATCGGCCTACCGGGACCTGGCCGCCCGGGGGGAGCAGGCCTGGGGGCTGGCGCACCAGGACTACGGCTGGTCCAACGGCCAGATCGGGCCCGACGGCAAGGTGTGGATCATCGACCTGGACGGCGTGGCCTTTGACCTGGCCTTCCGGGACCTGAGAAAGCTCATCACCGGAACCATGGACGACCGGGGCGACTGGGACGTGAGCTGGATGCAGGCGATGATCCGGGCGTACAGCGAGGCGAACCCGCTGGAGCCCGCCGCCCTGCAGGTGATGCTGATCGACATGCTGCTGCCCAACGAGTTCTACAAGCTGGTGAAGGACGTGCTCTATAACCCGGCGATGCTGGACGGGACCATGGTGGCGGCGCTGGAGCGGCTCCTCGTGACGGACGAGCGCAAGCAGCGGGCGCTGGCGGAGCTCGGCCTGAAGCGGAGGAGGTGACCGCGCCGTGCGCTGCCTGATGATCTCCACCGAGAAGCTGCCCGTCCCGCCGGTGCGGGGGGGCGCGATCCAGACCTATATCCACGCCGTGGCGCCCCGCCTGGCCCAGCACCACAAGGTGGGCGTGGTCGGCGTTACCGACCCGGAGCTGCCCGAGCGGGAGACCCGGGACGGCGTGATCTACTGGCGGGTGCCGGGCGGCCCGTTCCCGCTCTATCTCAAGCGGGTGCTGACGCTCCTGGAGCCGCTGCGGGACCGGGTCGACGTGGTGCACGTGTTCAACCGGCCCCGCCTGGTGCTGCCGGTGCGGAAGGTCCTGCCCGGGAGCCGTATCATCCTGAGCCTCCACAACGAGGTGTTCCGCCCGGAGAAGATCGACCCCGACGAGGCGAGGGCCGCCATCGGCGAGGTGGAGCGCATCGTGACCGTGAGCGACTTCATCGGTCGCGGCGTCGCGGCGCTCTACCCCGAGGCTGAGCCCAAGGTGCAGACGATCTACTCGGGGGTCGACCTGGACCGGTTCCTGCCCATCTGGACCCCCGAGGCCCGGCGCATCCGGCAGCGGCTGAAGGCGGAGCACGGGCTGGGTCGCGGCCCGGTGCTGCTCTACGTGGGGCGCATCTCGCCCAAGAAGGGCGTTGACGTGCTGGTGCGGGCCCTGGGCCCGGTGGCCGAGCGGTACCCGGGGGCGGTGCTCGTGCTGGTGGGCAGCAAGTGGTACGGCGAGGACCGCATCAGCGACTACGTGGCCTACGTCCGGGCCCTGGCCGCCCGGGCGCCGGTGAAGGTCTACTCCACCGGGTACGTGCCGGCCGACCAGGTGCACGAGTGGTTCACGACCGGCGATCTCTTCCTCTGCGCCTCGCAGTGGGAGGAGCCGCTGGCCCGGGTCCACTACGAGGCGATGGCCGCCGGCCTGCCCATCATCACCACGGACCGGGGTGGCAACCCGGAGGTGGTGCAGGGACAGGGCAACGGGGTGGTGGTGGAGGATCCGGCAAACCCCAGGGCCTTCGCCGACGCGATGCTCCGGCTGCTGGGCGACGACGGCCTGCGCTATCAGATGGGGCGGCGGGGGCGCCAGCTGGCAGAGGAACGCTACAGCTGGGACCGGGTGGCGACGGACATCCGCAGTGTCTGGGAGCGTGGCTGATTCATGCGCATCGCACTGGTGTGCACGGAGAAGCTGCCGGTGCCGCCGGTGCGGGGCGGTGCGATCCAGACCTATATCGCCGGCGTACTGCCCTACCTTTCCACCCGGCACGAGGTGACGGTGGTCGGCCGTACCGACCCCGCCCTGGCGGAGTGCGAGGAAGCCGGCGCCGTGCGGCACGTGCGCCTCTCCGCCGAAGGCGGGCCGGAGCGTTACGCCGACCGGGTGGCGGCCTTTCTGGCCGGCGAGCGGTGGGACGTGGTGGAGGTCTTCAACCGCCCCGCCTTTGTCGGCCGCATCGCACGGGCGGCACCCGGGGCCAGGCTGGTGCTCTCCCTGCACAACGCCATGCTCGCGCCTGACCGGCTGGACCCGGCCGAGGCGCGGCGCATCCTGGCCCGGCTGGACGCCGTGGTGGCCATCAGCGACTTCATCCGGATCTCCACTGCCCGGCTCTACCCGGAGCACGCCCACAAACTCCGAACGATCCGCTCCGGGGTCGACCTGGAACGCTTCCGCCCGGGGCCGTCGCCCCGGTCGGAAGCGCTCCGGGCCCGGCTCGGGCTCACCGGGCGGCCGGTGGTGCTCTCGGTGGGCCGGCTCTCCCCGAAGAAAGGGATTCACGTGATCCTGGCGGCGATGGAACGGGTGCTCCTCACCCATCCCGAGGCGGTGCTGGTACAGGTGGGCTCCCGCTGGTACGGACACGACGACACGGACTCCTACGTGCGGGCGGTGCGGGAGCAGGCCTCGAGGCTGGGAGACGCAGTGCGCCTGGTGGGATACGTTCCCTACGACGAGGTGGACGCCTACTTCCGCCTGGGCGACCTTTTCGTCTGCGCCTCGCAGTGGGAGGAACCGCTGGCCCGGGTGCACTACGAGGCCATGGCCTGCGGGCTGCCCATCGTCACCACCGACCGCGGGGGCAACGCCGAGGTGGTGACGGACGGGCACAACGGGCTCCTGGTGCGCCCCTGGCACAGCGCCGAAGCTCTCGCCGCCGCCATTCAGGCGCTCCTGGATGATCCCGACCTGCGCCGCCGCCTGGGCGCGGCGGGCCGGTGCATGGCAGAGGCAGGATTCGGCTGGGAGCGGGTTGCGAGGGAGCTCTTGGAAGTACTGGAGGGGTGAGCGGTGGCGCGCTTTCTCGTGACGGGGGCGGCGGGATTCATCGGGTCGCACCTGGTGGAGCACCTCCGCTCGGACGGGCACACGGTGGTGGGGGTGGACCGCCGCCCCGGTGCCGACGTGGTGGGCGACTTGCTGGAAATTGACCTGGCGCCGCTCCTGGACGGGGTGGACTACGTGATCCACCTGGCGGGTCAGCCGGGGGTGCGGGAGAGCTGGAGCCAGTTTCCCGCCTACAGCCGGGGCAACATCGAGCTGACCCAGCGGCTGTTGGAGGCGGTCCGGGGGAGGGGGCTGAAGAAGTTCGTGCTGGCCTCCACCTCGTCGGTCTACGGCGAGGCGCCGATGCCCGCCCGGGAGGACGGGCCCGTGCTGCCGGTCTCCCCGTATGGCGTCACCAAGCTGGCGGCGGAGCGGCTGTGCGACCTGTACGGGCGCACGGCCGGCGTCCCCTGGGTGGCGCTCCGGTACTTCACGGTCTACGGCCCCCGGCAGCGGCCGGACATGGCGTTCTCCCGCTGGCTGGCCGCGGCCCTCGCCGGCCGGCCGATCCAGGTCTACGGCGACGGCGGCCAGCTCCGGGACTTCACGTACGTCGGCGACGCCGTGGTCGCCACGGCTCGGGCGGCCCTCAACCCGGTGGTGGGGGTGCCCATCAACGTGGGCGGCGGCCACGCGGTGACGTTGCGCCGGGCCATCCGGGTGATCGCCGCCGTCACCGGTCGGCCGGTTCGGGTGGAGTACCTGCCCGCTCCGCCGGGGGAGATGCGGGAGACCCGCGCCGACACGACGCGGCTGTGGCAGGAGATTGGGTTCCGGCCTTCGACGCCGCTGGAGGACGGGCTGTGGCAACAGTACCAGTGGATGCTGTCCGGGCGGGCGTGAGGAGCGCCCGCCCGGTCCGCGCGCACCGTGGCGGGTTCTGCCCGCCGGGCGGCGCACAACCCTTCCGGCCGGCATAGCCTGATACGAGAACATAGCCCTGAGGAGGAAGACACTTGTCCAGCATACGGTTGCAGGAGATCATGACCCGGGCCGTGGTCGGGCGCACGGACCGGCGGGTCGTCTGGTCGCACTCCGCCCCAGCCGAAGGCGTGGAATGCGTGCTCGGGGTTCACGTGAGCAACACCTCCCTGGCCGTGGAGCCGGGTGCGCAGGGACCCGAGGTGAAGCTGACGGCCCTCTGCGACGTCTGGTGCGACACCGGGAACGGAACCCGGGTCGAGCGGCTCACCTGTACGCATACCGAGCCCGCCGCTGTCCCCGTGGTGGCCCAGGTGGTGGGCGAAGTGGAGACCTGCGGTCGGCTGGTGGGCGGCGTCCGCTGCACCTCCGCAGAGGTGCGCAGCGGCCGGATTGAGGTGACGCTGGAGTCCCATATCGCCCTGGAGGCCACGGGCCGGGCCCGCATCTGGGTGAAGGCCTACGACCTCTTGGCCGACGGCGAGGCGGACGAGGAGGACAACTTGCTGAGCACTGACGCCAGCGACTCGTCCACCAGCACGGGCGAGCAGGCGCCGTTGGTCGACCTGGAGGAAGAGGAGGTGGCCCGGGATCGCGCGGAGACCGCCGACGAACTGGAGCCCGAGCCCGAACTGGCCACGCTGAACGCAGCCCGCAGGCGCCTGTCCTCCCCGCCCCCTTCGCCTCGCAGGACCACGGCCGTGTCCCGCTTCTCCCGCTACAGCGGTGTCTCGCGGGTTTCAATCGTGCAATAGTGCTGGGACGCCCCCCGGTGTTGGGGGGCGTTCCGCATCTGGGCGCGGGCTCTGGATTTCTACATCGCGTCCAACTGCCGCAGCAGCAGATCCCGGCGCTCTACCGCCCAGCGACGGAGGCGTTCCACCTCGCTGGGGAAGTCCGCCCGGGCCAGGTAGGGGTCCCGGTCGCGCCACCGGGCCATCCGCCCGCTCAGCCGGTCGATGAGCGGCAGTACGGCGTCGGGGGAAAGGGGGCCGTCCAGGGCGGCGGTGAAGGCCCGGCGGAAGCGAGTTCGCCCCTCCGGGTGTTGGAAGAGCCGGTAGGACAGCTTGTTCCACCCCGTCACCGGCACCCGGTCCAGCCGGGCCGGCCGGCCGTGGATGTCGATGCCCCAGGTGGCGTCGTAATCCCAGGGGATGATGCGGAAGCGGCGCTCGTTCGGCTCCAGGTAGAGGGCGTAGTTGTGCAGGAAGCCGTCCCGGTTGCCGAAGAAGACCGCGCCGATCACCCAGCGCAGGTAGCGGTCCAGGTCAAACCAGCGGGCCGCAACGGCAGGCACCTCTTCCAGAGGGGCCAGGTTGATGGCCATCAGCATCTGCCGGATCGGCTCCATGTCAGCCCCGGCCAGGGCGTAGTAGCCCTTCTCCAGCGGTTCCTTCAGCGTGCGGGTGAAAGGGCTGATGAGGCCGAAATTGGCGTTGCGGTTCACAGCGTAGAAGATCGGGCCGGTTGTCCAGCCCCGGCGACGGCAGAAATCCGCGTCCACCGATTCCAGGGCGACGTAGACGCCCGCAGGCTGGCCGCTCACCGTGAGAAGCACGTGTCGCCACCGCGGTGCGTCCACGCCCAGCCTGGGGAAGAGCGTGTAGCAGAGCGCCGTTCGCATCAGCGTGGGGTCGACGAAGTCCGCGTTCAGATGGATGCGGCGCACGGTGTGGCCGACCGGCGGCTCGTCCGGCATCCGCACGCCCAGGAAAGTCACCTGCAGCGAACGCTTGGGAAACTTCCGGGAGTGCGCGCCGCGGATGCGCACAGAGACGGCGAGGCTGGGACCCCCGTTCCAGCTCAGGCGGCCGGCCACGCTGCCCTCTGCCAGCCGGGACCAGGGGTCTGGCCCCAGGTCCAGATCGCAGATCTCCACAAAGTGACGCCCCTCTCTCGGCCCGGACCAGGTGACGGAACGCGCCGGGCGGGCATAGGATGAAACGTCAGGTCGCAGCAGGGACCGCACTACCACGTCGGAGGGATGGGGGCATGACGCAGTTCGAGAACCTGGCGGACCGTCTGATGGACCTGGTCGAAGAAGAGAAGCGGGATATGCATTCACTCTATGCAGAAGAACCGGTCAAGGCTCACTTGCTGCAGGCGACCGGCGACGAGGAGGAGGGCTCGGGTGACGGTTCCGGCGGCGACTCCGGCGGGGACGAGGCCGATGCCTCGGGCGACGGTTCTGGTGACGCCGAGGCTGGCGCCGCCGGCGACGGCTCCGGCGACGGCTCGGGTGACGGCTCCGGCGATGGCTCCGGCGATGGGTCGGGTGACGGCTCGGGCGACGGTTCTGGCGATGAGGGGGACGGCTCGGGCGACGGCTCTGGTGATGGCGGGGCCGACGCCATGGCTGACGGCTCCGGCGACGGAGATGGGTCAGGCGATGGTTCCGGCGACGAGGGTGACGGCTCGGGTGACGGCTCCGGCGACGTCGAGGCCGACGCCGCGGACGACGGCTCCGGCGGCGAAGAGGGAGACGGCTCAGGCGACGCCTCCGGCGACGCCGAAGCTGCTGCTGACGGCTCCGGCGGGGACGAAGCTGACGGTTCGGGCGACGGCTCCGGCGGCGCGGAGGCGACGGCTGACGGCGGCGACGGGGACGGCTCGGGTGACGGCTCTGGTGACGACGACGGAGACCTCGCAAGCGGCGGCTCCGGTGACGCGGAGGCTGACGCTGCAGGTGGGGCCTCCGGCGGCGACGGCTCTGGCGACGAAGGCGACGCATCGGGTGACGCTGCGACCGGCGAGCCGGAGAGTGGCGAGGCCGAGACCGAGTAGGCCTATATGATGGATATGAAACGAAAGCCCCGAGGGTACTGCCCTCGGGGTTTTGCCTTGCCCGTGGTCCGGCCCGATCGCTCCGGCCGGCCCGGGTTCTCAACGTGTGCCCCGGTCGCGCCCGATCCCCCGGTAGCGCAGGCCCGCTGCGGCCATGGCCTCCGGGTCGAAGAGGTTCCGCCCGTCCACCACCAGGTCACCGGCCAGCGCGGTGCGAATCTCCTCCGGCGAGGCGGCGGCGTACTCCGGCCACTCGGTGAGCACCAGCAGGGCGTCGGCGCCGTGCAGCGCACCCCACGGATCGTCCACCAGCCGGAGCCTTCCGGGGAGCCCGCCTGAGACGGCCGCCAGAGCCGCAGCGAACGTGTGGCGGGCGGCGGGGTCGTGGGCCGTCACCCGGGCTCCCCGGGCCAGCAGCGCCGGGATGACTTCCAGCGCCGGCGACTCCCGCACGTCGTCGGTACCCGCCTTGAAGGCGAGTCCCCAGACGGCGATCTGCCGGCCCTCCACCGGCCCCAGCTTGGCCAGCACCCGCTCCCGCTGCCGCCGGTTGGCCCGCTGCGCGGCGGGCAGCAGGTCCAGGCGGACCCGCCGGCGCCGGGCGGTCCAGCGCAGCGCGGCCAGGTCCTTGGGCAGGCAGGAGCCCCCGTAGCCCGGGCCAGGGGCCAGGAAGTGCGGGCCGATGCGCCGGTCGAGCCCCACGCCCCGGAGTACGGTGAGGCCGTCGGCCCCCAGACTGTCCGCCAGGGCGGCCACCTCGTTCGCGAAGGAGAGCTTCACAGCCAGGAAGGCGTTGCTCGCATACTTGATCAGTTCCGCTTCCTCCCACCCGGTCAACAGCAGCGGCGCATCGATGCCCCGGTAGAGTGCGGCCACCTGCTCGGCGGCGGTGGGCGACGCGGCGCCGATCACGATGCGGTCGGGGTGGAAGAAGTCGTGGATGGCGGTTCCCTCCCGCAGGAACTCGGGGTTGGAGACTACGGCAAAGCGCGCACCCAGACGGCGCTGGGCGCGGCGGTTGGTCCCCGGGGGAACGGTCGACTTGAGGACCACGGTGAGCGGTTGCCGCTGCCGGCGCAGGTCCGCCAGCAACCGCCAGAGGGAGGAAAGATCGGGGGAACCGGTAGCGGAGGGCGGGGTGCCCACGCAGCAGATCAGGATCTCGGTGCCGCTGAGCGCCTGGGCCAGGTCGCCGGTCACCTTCAGGCCGCCGCCCAGGTGGCGCTTCAGCAAGGCGTCCAGCCCGGGTTCATAGATGGGACACTCGCCCCGCATCAGGGTGGCCAATCGCTGTGGGTCGATCTCCAGGAGTGTAACCTCGTGTCCCAGCTCGCAAAGGCAGGCAGCTGTGGTGAGCCCTACATAGCCTGCTCCGGCCACGGCGATGGGCAAGACACTTCCCCCCGGTTAGGTCTTTATGTATCCTATGGCGGTAAGGGGGGAGCGGGCGACCTCTGCGGACGCAGAAGGTCGCATGGCGCACGGAGTGGCCGCGCCGGCGGCGCGCGCCTCAGCCCCGCCTGTGTTGCGGGCGCCCTGCGGGCGCATCTGGCCTCGCGCAGCGCCGTCGGGCAGGAACTCCCGCCCCGGCGACGAACCTGTTCATGCCGAGCCGCAAGGCGCGCGGCGGTCACGGCGGCCGGCGCGGCGGGGCAGCGCCCCGGGCTGCCGCCCGCGCGTCGCCGTTCCGTTTCTTCTCATCCGGCACCTCAGGGGGTTTTTTGCTGCATGAAGCAGTTCAAGGGCTACATCTTCGACCTGGACGGCACGCTCTACCTCGGCGATCACGCGATCCCCGGCGCGCCGGAGACCCTGGCGACCCTGCGCCGCCGCGGGGCCAGGATTGCCTTCCTCTCCAACAAGCCCATCGAGCCGGCCTCGAACTACGCGGCCAAGTTGAACCGCCTGGGCATCCAGGCGGCGGTGGAGGAGGTGCTCAACTCCTCCATCATCATGGCCCGGTACCTGAGCCGCCACGCGCCCGGGGCCAAGGTCTACCTGATCGGCGAGGAGCCCCTGGCCGAGGAGCTGCGGAAGCGGGGCATCCAGATCGTCACGGACCCGCTGGACTGCCAGTACGTGGTGGTCTCCTGGGACCGGCAGTTCACGTACAAGAAGCTGAACGACGCCCTCCAGGCCATCCGCAACGGCGCCCACTTCATCGCCACCCACCCCGACCGCACCTGCCCGGTGGCAGGGGGCGAGGTGGCCGACGCCGGCGGCATGATCGGCGCGGTGGAGGGCGTGACCGGCCAGAAGGTGGAGCTGGTCACCGGCAAGCCGTCGCCCATCACGGTGCAGGAGGCGATGGACCTTCTGGGCCTGCAGCCCCACGAGTGCATCATGGTGGGGGATCGGCTGGAGACGGACATGCGCATGGGGCGGGAGGCGGGCATGGCCACAGCCCTGGTGCTCACCGGCATCACCCGGCGGGAGCAGGTGGAGCAGTCACCGTGGAAGCCGGATTACGTGCTGAACAGCGTGGCCGACCTGGTGGCCGAATGACGGAAGAGCGGGAAGGGGCTTGACCCCTTCCCTTTTTCGTGACACGGGACTACCCCTCGCTCATATACTCTTTTATCCCAACCGCTGACAGGTGCGGGCTTGCGAGGGAGAGGAGGGTACCCGTGGACCTCAAGGAGCGACTGGAGCAGCACCGGGCGGAGGAGCGGCGCCTGGCCTGGGAAGGCACCTTCCTGGACTACTTCGAGATCGTGAAGCGCAACCCCGCAGTGGCCGACCTGGCGCACGCGCGGGTTTACAAGATGATCATGTCGGCCGGCGTGGAGAAGGGGCCGGATGGGCAGAAGATCTATAGATTCTTCGCCAACGACATCTTCGGGCTCCACAAGCCGCTGGAGCAGCTGGTGGAGTACTTCAGTTCCGCCGCCCAGCGCCTGGAGGTGCGCAAGCGGATCCTGCTCTTGATGGGTCCGGTGGGCGGCGGCAAGTCCACCATTGTGTCGCTGCTCAAGCGGGGGCTGGAGCGCTGGTCCCGCACGGAGCAAGGGGCGATCTACGCCATCAAGGGCTGCCCCATGCACGAGGAGCCGCTCCACCTGATCCCGGAGGAACTGCGGGAGGAGATCCGCAAGGAGTACGGCATCTACATCGAGGGCGACCTCTGCCCGGCCTGCCGCCAGATGGTGAAAGACAAGTACGGCGGCCGCATTGAGGACGTGGTGGTGCAGCGCATCACGTTTTCCGAGAAGAACCGGGTGGGCATCGGCACCTTCACCCCGTCGGACCCCAAGAGCCAGGACATTTCGGAGCTCACCGGGTCGGTCGACCTGTCCACGATCGGGCAGTATGGCACCGAATCGGACCCCCGGGCCTACCGGTTCGACGGCGAACTGAACGTGGCCAACCGGGGCCTGATGGAGTTCATCGAGATGCTGAAGTGCGACGAGAAGTTCCTGTACGGCCTCCTCACGCTCAGCCAGGAGCAGTCCATCAAGACCGGCCGCTTCGCCATGATCTACGCCGACGAGGTGATCATCAGCCATACCAACGAGAATGAGTTCAACGCGTTTGTAAGCAATAAGAAAAACGAAGCGCTGAAAGATCGCATGATCCTCGTGCGGGTGCCGTACAACCTGAAGCTGGACGACGAGGTCCGTATCTACGAAAAACTCCTGGCCGAGTCGGGGCTCAGGGGGATCCACATCGCCCCGCACACCCTGCGCATCGCCTCGATGTTCGCCATCCTCACCCGCTTGGAGCCGTCCAAGAAGGCCGGGCTCAGCCTCATCAAGAAGCTGAAGCTCTACAACGGCGAGTCGGTGGAGGGGTTCACGCAGAAGGACATCAAGGAGCTGCAGGAGGAGGCCCCGCGGGAGGGCATGATGGGCATCTCCCCGCGGTACATCATCAACCGGCTCTCCAGCGCCCTGGTGAAAGAGGGCGTCACCTGCATCAATCCCCTCGACGCCCTGCGGGCCCTGAAGGACGGCTTCGAGCAGCACACCGGCATCACCCGCGAGGACAAGGAGAACTACCTCAACTTCATCTACGAGGCGCGCAAGGAGTACGACGAACTGGCCCGCAACGAGATCCAGCGCGCCTTCATCTACGCCTTCGAGGAGACGGCCCGGTCGGTGTTCAACAACTACCTCGACAACGTGGAGGCGTACGTGAACAAGCAGAAGCTGATCGACCCGATCACGGAGGAAGAGGTGGACCCCGACGAGAAGCTGATGCGCTCCATCGAGGAGCAGATCGGGGTGACCGAGAACGCCAAGAAGGCGTTCCGGGAGGAGATCATGATCCGCATCTCCACCCTCGCCCGCAAGGGGCAGAAGTTCGACTACACGAGCCACGAGCGGCTGAAGGAGGCCATCGAGAAGAAGCTGTTTGCGGACATGAAGAACGTGGTGAAGATCACCACGTCCACCCGGACGCCGGACCCGGAGCAGCAGAAGCGCATCAACGAGGTGGTGCAGCGCCTGATCGACGAGCACGGCTACTGCGAGGTGTGCGCCAACGAGCTGATCCGGTACGTGGGAACGTTGTTGAGTAGGTGAGGAGGAAAGCCTAACACCCCCGTGCGTGGAAACGCGACGGGGGTGTTCTCTGTTTTCCGCCGTCCCGAACGTTTCTCCACAGAGAGTTGCTCTCTTGAGACAGAAAGCTGTGTACGCAGGCTCGGTCCGGGCGACAACCAGTTGGGAGGAAGAACACGTGAGCGGCAGGGTTGAGGGGCGCATCGGCGGCTGGATGGTGGGCAACGACATCCGTGTTTCCTACGCAGACGGACACCTCACCGGTCGCTTCGGCGGCGCCTTTGCGGGGAAAGACGTGAATTTCACCTTCGACGGCAGGGTGCTCAGCGGGCGCTGGGGCGGCTCTGTGGACGGAAAGGACATCCGCTTCTTCATCAGTGGCAACGAGGGCCACGGCCGGATGGGCGGCGAGGTGATCGGCTGGGACATCGCCCTGGTGCAGAACGGCAACCAGATCACAGGCCGGATCGGCGGCAACGTCGACGGCGCCGACGTCAACCTGAATGCCGGCACCGGCCGGCTAACGGGCCGGATCGGGGGCACGATGATCGGGAAGGACTGCAACCTGGAGGTCATCGGTGTGCCCGACCTGGTGGCCGCCGCGCTGGCAGCCATGGTGTACTACCAGATGTACCTGGACAGTTCCAACGCCTCGTCCCGTTCGGCGGGGTCGTGAGCGGCGGCGCGGCCGTCCCGCCGCGGCGTGGGGCGCGGGGCGCCAGGGCAGCGCCCGGTTTCAGGCGTGGTTCTCGTGCGGCAGAATCATACGCGGTCCCGGACGGGGCCGTCCCGAGCGCAGGTCGCGCCGCGGGACGGCCCTGCTTTCTTCTGCCCTGACCGCTAGCTTTGCAGACCGCCGGCATGTGTCCTGGCGGCGGCCTGCCGCCTTCCCTCCGCGAGTGGGTCCAGCAGACCCGGGACTTCCTGCTGTCCGCCTGCGGGTCGCCCCGTCGCCGTACCCGCGGGCCGGCGCGCCCGCCCATTCCCCGGCCCCAAGCACCTCGGCACCACGACCGGGATGCCCCGGCCCATCCTCCAGGAACCCCGTTTCGCACCTTCGGGGGAGGGGGGTGGTTCTTTCGGGGTAAGATTTTTCACGACCTTTTCTTCCGCATCATGTATTGACCGAGCACCTTTCACCCCCTATACTCATAATCGAGCACAATCGAGCACGAACAACCAGCATTCCATGACTGGATGTGATCGCATGTTCCCGGAAGAGCGCAAACGCCGCATCCTCGAGCGTGTGCGCAGCGGCGGGTCGGTGACCGTGCAGGATCTGAGCCAGGCGTTCGGCGTGTCCGAGTCCACGATTCGCCGGGATCTGCGGGAACTGGAGCAGGAGGGCCTCCTGGAGCGCACCCACGGCGGCGCCGTGGCGGCCGATCCCACCCGTGCGGAGCCCAGCTACGCCGAGAAGAGCGACCAGAACCGGGCGGAGAAGATGGCCATCGCCCGGGTGGCGGCGGGCATGGTGCACGACGGGGCGTCGATCATCCTGGATGCCGGCACGACGACGCTGGAGGTCGCCCGGTTGCTCAAAGACCGCCGTGACCTGACGGTGGTGACCAACAGCTATCCCATCGCCGCCGAGCTGGCCGAGGCCCCGGGCGTCGAGGTGATCGTCACCGGCGGGTCGGTGCGGGGCACCACGCTGGCCCTGGTGGGCCCGCTGGCCGAGCGGGCGCTGGAGCAGGTGAACGTCGACATCACGTTCCTCGGCACCAACGGCATCGACCTGGAGCGGGGGCTCACCACGCCCACTCCGGCCGAGGCGTCCGTCAAGCGGCGGATGATCGCCGCCGCCCGCAAGGTGGTCGTGGTGGCCGACAGCACCAAGGCCGGGCGCGTGGCTTTCGCCACGGTCGCACCCGTGAGCAAGATGGATATGCTGATCACCGACCGGGGGATGGACCCCCGCCTCGCCGGGGAACTCATGGCCCGGGGAGTCCAGGTTCTCACCGCCGAGTAAAGGGGATGCATCAGACCTTGAAGATCATCACCGCCGTCGCCCTGAACCCCGCCATCGACCGCACCCTGGTGGTGCCCGGGTTCACCGCAGGGGCCACCAACCGGGTGGCTGCCGCGCGGGTGGACCCCGGCGGCAAGGGGATCAACGTCGCCCGGGTCGCCACGGCCCTGGGCGCCCACGTGCAGGTGCTGGGATACCTGGGCGAGGAGAACGGAGAGCTGATTCTGAAGAGCCTTACGCAGGCGGGGGTGGACCATCGCTTCCTCATGGTGCCGGGCGAGACCCGGGTCAACTTCAAGATCGTCGAGCCGGGCAGCGGCCGGCTCACCGAGCTCAACGAGAGCGGGTTCACGGTGGCGGAGCGCCAGGTGCGTGAGCTGATCGACCTGGTGGCGCAGCGGCTCCCCGAGACGGCAGTGCTGGTGCTGGCCGGCAGCCTGCCGGCGGGCGTGCCCGTCACCGTCTACCGCGACCTGGTCGCCCTGGCCCGCAAGGCCGGCGTGCCCACGATCCTCGATGCCGACGGCGAGCCCATGCGCGCCGCCCTGGCCGCCCGCCCGACCCTGATCAAGCCGAACCTGGCCGAGACCGAGCGTTTGCTGGGCCGCCGCCTGGAGGGTCCCGGCGCCGTGCTGCGGGGTGCCCGGGAGCTTCTGGCCCAGGGCCCCGAGGTGGTGGTGGTCTCCAGCGGTGCGGACGGAGCGGCTCTGGTCACCGCCGGCCGCTCGTGGTGGGCGACGCCGCCCGACATCCAGACGGGCAGCACGGTGGGGGCCGGCGACTCGATGGTGGCCGGTTTCGCCGTGGCCCTTAGCCGGGGGTTGCCGCTCCCCGACGCCCTTCGCCTGGCCACCGCCGCGGGCACGGCCACGGCCGGCCTCGACGGAACGCAGGTGTGCAACGCTGCCGCGGTGGAGGCCCTGCTTCCCCGGGTGCGCGTGACCGAATCCAGCGCGGAAGGGGGAGGTGAAGCCAATTGAGCATCCAGGACCTGATCTCGCCGGAGACGGTCACGCTGGACCTGAAAGCGCGCACGCCCGAGGAGGCGATGGCCGAACTGGGCAGCTTGCTGGTGAAGAGCGGCGCGGTGACGGACCTGCCCACGTACCTGCAGGCCGTGAAGGCCCGGGAGGCGCTGGGCACCACCGCCGTGGGCTTCGGCGTGGCGATTCCCCACGGGAAGAGCGGCGCCGTCAGCCGGGCGGCGGTCGCCTTCGGCCGCAGCCGCGGCACCGTCCAGTGGGAGAGCCTGGACGGCGAGCCCGTGAGGATGGTCTTCCTGATCGCGGCGCCCGACGGCGCCCACGACCTGCACCTGAAGGCCCTGTCGCAGCTGGCGCGGCTTTTGATGCACGAGGAGGTCCGCACGAAACTGCTGGCCGCGGAGAACCCTGTCGACGTCGTCAACGCCCTCCGGTAACCCGCAGAAGTACGGAACTCTACATCCGCTCCATGGGAGGTGCCGCACGTGTCGAAGAAGCTGGTAGCCGTTACGTCTTGCCCTACCGGAATCGCCCATACCTACATGGCCGCGGAGGCCCTGCAGAAGGCCGCCGCGGAGAAGAACGTGGAGATCAAGGTCGAGACCCGGGGCTCGATCGGGGCCGAGAACGCGCTGACGGATGACGACATTCGCCAGGCCGACGCGGTCATCATCGCGGCGGACGCCAAGGTGGACAAGTCCCGCTTTGTCGGCAAGCCGCTGGTGGAGGTCGGCGTGAGCGAGGCCATCAAGGACGCGGCCGGGCTGATCGACCGGGCCCTCTCCGCCAAGGCGCCTGACCTGGTCACCCAGGTGCAGGAGATCAAGGAGGAGCGGAAGGCGCAGGCCACGGGCTGGTACAAGCATCTGATGACCGGCGTGTCGTACATGATCCCCTTCACCGTGGCGGGCGGTATTCTGATTGCCATCTCATTCATGTTCGGCATCGAGACGGCCGCGACGGAAGGCACGTTCGCCTACGTGCTCAACTACATCGGCGGCCAGGCGGGCTTTGGCTTCATGGTGCCGATCCTGGGCGCCTTCATCGCCTACTCCATCGCGGACCGTCCCGGCATCGCCCCCGGCATGGCGGCAGGCTTCCTGGCCAACTCGGTGGGCGCCGGCTTCCTCGGGGCCATCGTGGGCGGCTTCCTGGCCGGCTATTTGGTCTACTACCTGAACAAGTGGATCCGGCTGCCCCGCACCCTGGAGGGCATGAAGCCGGTGCTGATCCTGCCGCTGCTGGGCGTGGGCATCACGGGCCTCATCATGGTGTACGTTCTGAACAAGCCCATGGCGGCGATCATGACGGGCCTGCAGAACTGGCTGACCGGCCTGAGCGGCGGTTCGGCCGTGGTGCTGGGCCTCATCCTCGGCGCCATGATGGCTTTCGACATGGGCGGCCCGGTCAACAAGGCCGCATACGCCTTCGGCACGGGTCTTCTGGCCTCGCAGGTGTACGGCCCCATGGCGGCCGTGATGGCCGCCGGCATGACCCCGCCGCTGGGCCTCTTCCTGGCCACCCTGCTCGCCCCCAAGAAGTACACGGCCGAGGAGCGTGAGGCGGGCAAGGCCGCCGCGGTGCTGGGCATCAGCTTCATCACGGAAGGCGCGATCCCGTTCGCCGCGGCCGACCCCTTCCGGGTTATCCCGTCGATCATGATCGGCTCGGCGGTCACCGGCGCCCTCTCGATGGCATTCGGTTGCGAGCTGATGGTGCCGCACGGCGGCATCTGGGTGCTGCCCATGGGCAACGTGATCACGCACCTGGGCCTGTACCTCCTGGCCATCCTGGTGGGCACGGTGGTCACGGCCGTGGTCGTCAACCTGCTGAAGCCGAACAAGGAGTAATCCGGAAACCCCCACCCGGCGGCCGGGTGGGGGTTTCGGTATGCCGGGCCGCCCTTCCGGACGCCGGGGAAGGAGCATCCTCTTCGCCTGGCGAATTTTCACAACCCAAATGCTTTCGCGGGAAGATGGCCGGGATGATCACACGGCGGATGGACCACACCCTTCCCCGGAGCATCGCCCGGAAGCGGGTGAGGAGCAGTCCGCTCCGGGGCGGGGCGCACGGCACCCGAAGCGTAGCCTCGCGGCGCTCCCGTCCGGGTGACCGGGCGGGCGTTTTGCCGCGCGGAGCTTCCGGACAAGCCTCGGCGAACACTTCGGGCCGGTTCCGCGTCACGGACCGACCATGGAACTCGGGCAGGACGCTTGTGGAAGGGAGGTGGTGGCGTGGCCGGCACGGTGGAGGGGAGAGTCGGCGGCGCCGTGATGGGCAGCAACATCCGGGTCGCCTTGGCCGAGGGCCGGCCGAGCGGGCGCTTCGGCGGCGCCATCGGTGGGAAGGACGTGCAGCTCTCGTTCGACGGGGACGTGCTCACCGGGCGGTGGGGCGGCGCGGTGGACGGCAAAGACCTCCGCTTCGTCATCCGCGGTAACGAGGGCAGGGGGAGGATGGGAGGGCACATCCTCGGCTGGGACATCGCGATGGTCATGGACGGCGACCAGATATGCGGCCGGCTGGGGGGCGCCGTCGCCGGGGCCGACGTACGGCTGACCGCCCGGGACGGACGGCTCACGGGCCGGATCGGCGGCGCAACGTTCGGCAAGGACTGCAACCTGCAGGTCGACGGTGTGCCCTACCTCGTCGCGGCGGCAGTCGCGGCTATCGTCTACTTCCAGACCTACCTGGACAGCTCTTACGAACCCGACCGGTCCGCTTCGGCGGCGCCGCCGCCGGTGTTTCGAAGGGCCCGGAAGGCCCTTGGCCACCCCTCCGCAAAGGCGCTGGCCGCGGTCTGGCTGCTGGCCGCCGCGACCCTGGCGCTGCGGGGGTTCCCCGGCCTGCTCCTGCAGATCGTGGCCACGGCTGTCGCCATGACCGTGGGTACGGTGCTCATTCTGTACTGGCTGACTCCGGACCCGCCGCCGAGCACCGCGCCTACGCACGGGCGGCCCT
>ENA-UPSA01001076-UPSA01001076.1-bioreactor-metagenome-genome-assembly--contig:-NODE-1076-length-30976-cov-273.243653_pt1 | contig 30976 bp, 42 predicted proteins | sample MGYA00238183_ERZ773288 | MGnify/ENA primary metagenome ERZ773288 (study PRJEB29028, sample SAMN07631243) | bioreactor metagenome | isolation source: Switchgrass digestor | place: USA: Dartmouth... | reverse complement strand
TGAGGACATCGACAAGTTCGAAGTCGGACAGCAGATCAATGTTGCTGACATGTTCGCAAGCGGTGACAGGATAGATGTAAGCGGCATATCCAAGGGCAAAGGCTTCCAGGGTGTCATGAAGAGATTCGGTTCCTCGAGAGGTCCCGAATCGCATGGTTCGAAGTATCACAGGAGAGTCGGAACCATGGGTGCCGGCACAAGCCCGGGAAGAGTATTCAAGGGCAAGAAACTGCCGGGGCATATGGGATTGGAAAAGGTAACAGTTCAGAACCTTGATGTGGTAAGGGTCGACGGCGAGAGGAACCTTATGCTTGTAAAGGGCGCAGTTCCCGGTCCTAAGGGCGGCCTTGTCATCGTACGGGATACTGTTAAGGCCGGCAAGTAATACAGATGGGAGGAGGAAGCGAAATGCCAAAGGTTGATTTATACAACATGAAAGGCGAGACGGTAGGCGAAATAGAACTCAGCGACGCCATATTCGGTATAGATGTCAATGAGAACGCAATGTATCTCGCTGTACAGAACCAGTTAGCAAACAGGAGGCAGGGCACACAGTCCACCAAGACCAAGAGTGAGGTCAGCGGCGGCGGCAGGAAGCCGTACAGGCAGAAAGGCACAGGCCGTGCACGTCAGGGAAGTATACGTTCGGCCCAGTGGATAAAGGGCGGTATCGTACATGGACCGAAGCCCAGAAGTTATTCGTACACTTTGCCGAAGAAGCTCAAGAGGCTGGCATTGAAGTCAGCGCTTACTTCAAAGGTCAACAGCAACGATATCCTGGTGCTGGATCAACTGAATTTCGATTCCATCAAAACAAAGCAGATGGTAAACGTGCTCGATGCACTCAAAGTTGACAAAGGCGCCCTGATAGTACTTGACAGCAAGAACGAGACCGTTGAGAAATCCGCAAGGAACATACCTGGTGTCAAGACGGCACTGGTAAATACCATAAACGTATTCGACATACTGAAATATGACAAATTCATAATAACGAAGGATGCAGTTGCAAAAGTCGAGGAGGTGTATGCGTAATGAGAGCACCGGAAGATGTAATCATCAGACCTTTCATAACCGAGAAAAGCAACCAGGAAGTAGCAGCCGGGAAATACACCTTTATCGTTGATGTAAATGCTACCAAGACGGAGATAAGGCAAGCTGCTGAAAAGCTTTTTCAGGTAAAGGTCCTCGAGGTCAATACCGTAAATTACAGCGGCAAGGAAAAGCGGCTGGGCGTTCATATCGGAACCAGACCCAGGTGGAAGAAGGCTGTCATCAAGATAGACCTCAACCCCGAACCTGAAAAATATCTCACAAAGGGCGGCAAAGAAGCAGTTAGTTCGAAGAAATACAAGACCAGCATTGAAGAGTACGGTGTGACGCAATAAAGACTCGGCTTGAGTGCGGCAAGGTCCGTAAGGCGGCTGCATCACAGCACTGGAACGCAGCTTCGGGAAGAGCGGCAACGAGTCCGGCCGGATCTGCGGGAACAACAGAGTAATTACGTTCTTTGATTAAGGAGTGAGAAGAAATGGCAGTAAAAAAGTATAGTCCTACTTCTCCCGCCAGAAGGTTCATGACAGTTTCGACTTTCGAGGAGATCACGAAGAAGGAACCTGAGAAGTCACTGGTAGAGATACTGAGAAAGACTGGCGGCAGAAATGTTTACGGCAGGATAACCGTACGCCATATAGGCGGAGGTATGAAAAGAAAATACAGGATCATCGATTTCAAGAGAGACAAGGACGGCATAAACGCTAAAGTCGCCGCAATAGAGTATGATCCCAACAGGACTGCAAATATTGCACTTCTCCACTATACAGACGGAGAAAAGAGATATATAATCGCACCGGTCGGACTTAAGGTCGGAGATATAGTCGAATCAGGACCGGATGCAGACATCAAGCCGGGCAACGCGCTTCCGCTGGCAAATATACCTGTTGGTACGATGGTACACAACATCGAACTGAAGCCCGGGAAGGGCGGCCAGCTCGTAAGATCTGCAGGGAGTGCAGCCCAGCTCATGGCAAAGGAAGGCGATTATGCACAGCTCAGGCTCCCTTCAGGCGAAGTCAGGATGGTAAGCCTGCAGTGCAAGGCGACGATTGGCCAGGTCAGCAATATCGAGCACGAGAACATTTCGATAGGCAAGGCCGGAAGAAAGAGATGGATGGGTGTAAGGCCGACCGTACGCGGTGTTGTAATGAACCCGGTTGACCACCCGCATGGCGGCGGTGAAGGCAAGTCACCGATAGGAAGACCAAGCCCGGTCACCCCGTGGGGCAAACCTACACTTGGCTACAAGACCAGGAAGAAGAACAAGAAGTCTGATAAGTTCATCGTCAAGAGAAGGAACGCTAAATAATACACTGCGGGATTCCATAGCTGGAAAGGAGGATTAACACCGAATGAGCAGATCTTTGAAGAAGGGACCGTTTGTTGATCAGAAACTCCTTAAGAAAATAGAGGAGATGAACAGGGCCAACGACAAGAAGGTCATAAAGACCTGGTCCAGGGCGTCAACGATATTCCCTCAGATGGTAGGGCATACTATTGCAGTTCATGACGGCAGAAAGCATGTGCCGGTTTATATAACTGAGGAAATGGTAGGGCATAAGCTGGGTGAATTTGCACCGACCAGGACATTCAGAGGGCACGGACATCACACGGAGAAGTCGACAGCATTGAAATAAGCCGGTCGCATACGGCAAATGATGTTTTCTGCAGCAACGACGGACCGTACGGGCGCAGGAGCATCTGAAGCTGCAAGCCCCGGCGCAGTGCCGACACAGCGATTTACGTGCACGAACAAGCTTAATGCCGAAAGGAGGAATTCCAGTTGGAAAAGAAGGTTTTGTCCAAAGAAGAGCTTTTGAAGAACAAGGATCAGATACTGGCACAATATAAAAAGACCAGCAGACAGTTCCAGAAGCCTGCGCTGCTTACGAAGAAGGAGAAAAAGGCGCTTGGGATAGGCAAGGACGAAGGAAGAGCCATCCTCAGGCATGCAAGGATCTCCGACAGGAAGGCAAAGATAGTTCTGGATCTTATCAAAGGCAAGAGCATCGATGAAGCTTATGCTATCTTGAGATATACACCGAAAGCTGCTTCCGAGCTGATTTACAAGCTTCTTAAATCAGCAGAGGCCAATGCTGTGAACAATAACGACCTCAACAGAGATGCGCTTTATGTAGCGGAAGCATTTGCAACACAGGGCACGACTCTGAAGAGGATACAGCCCAGGGCAAGAGGAAGCGCATACAGGATACGCAAGAGGACCAGTCACATCACAGTGGCAGTGAAAGAAAGATAAGGGCCGGCAATACGCTAAGAAGGAGGTTCGATGATGGGCCAGAAGGTAAATCCGCATGGATTGCGAATCGGTATAATCAAGGATTGGGATACCAAATGGTATGCAAGCGATAAAAACTTCAGCGAGTACCTGGTTGAAGACCACAAAATAAGAGAGTATATCAAAAACAGGCTTTATGCCGCAGGCGTTGCGAGGATCGAAATAGAGAGAGCCGCAAACAAGGTCAAGATAAATGTCCACACTGCAAAACCTGGCATAGTCATTGGCAAGGGCGGCCAGGGTATAGAAGAGCTGCGCAAGGAGATCGAAGGTCTCACCGGCAGGAACGTCCTGATCAATATTACTGAAATAAAGGTTCCCGAGATCAATGCCCAGCTCGTCGCCGAGAACATCGCCGCACAGCTTGAAAAGAGGATATCTTTCAGAAGAGCGATGAAACAGGCGATGGCAAGAGCCATGAAACTGGGAGCAAAAGGTATCAAGACCGCCGTTTCAGGAAGGCTTGGCGGTGCTGAAATAGCAAGGACAGAGCATTATCACGAAGGGACCATCCCGCTGCAGACACTTAGAGCGGATATAGATTATGGTTTCGCCGAAGCAAACACGACTTACGGAAAACTCGGAGTAAAGACGTGGATATATAAAGGTGAAGTGCTTCCGGCCGTTAAGAAAGATAACAAGGCAGAAGGGGGCGATAAGTAATGTTGATGCCGAAGAGGGTTAAACGCAGGAGAGTACACAGGGGCAGAATGAAAGGTATCGCATCCAGGGGCAATTACGTTGCATATGGCGAATATGGTCTGCAGGCCGTCGAGCCCGCCTGGGTAACGAGCAACCAGATAGAAGCTGCCAGGATAGCAATGACACGTTTTACAAAAAGGGGCGGTCAGGTCTGGATAAAGATATTCCCTGACAAGCCGGTCACAAAGAAGCCGGCCGAGACCCGTATGGGAAGCGGTAAGGGTTCACCGGAGTACTGGGTCGCAGTTGTAAAGCCCGGAAGAGTATTATTTGAGATCGCGGGGGTACCGGAGGAAACGGCAAGAGAAGCTATGAGGCTCGCTATGCACAAGCTCCCTATGAAGTGCAAGTTCATAGCCCGCGAGAAAGAAATGGGTGGTGAAACGAATGAAAGCCAGTGAATTGAGAGAGATGACGCAGGAAGAACTGCAGAAGGAACTGAATGAACTTAAGTCTGAGCTTTTCAAACTTCGTTTCCAGCTTGTGACGAACCAACTGGAAAACCCGATGAAGCTCAGGGATGTAAAGAAGAATATAGCCCGAGTCAAAACCGTGATGAGGGAAAGAGAAATAAAAGGTGCAAAGGCTTAATGAAAGGAGGAATCCTGCTTGGCTGAAAGAGGATTAAGGAAAACCAGGATAGGCAAGGTAGTCAGTGACAAGATGGATAAGACCATCGTCGTTGCGATAGAGACCAGCGTAAAGCATCCTTTGTACAAAAAGATCGTTAAGAGGACCTATAAGCTGAAGGCACACGATGAGAACAACGAATGCCGCGTGGGCGACAAGGTCAAGGTGATGGAGACCCGCCCGCTCAGCAAGGATAAAAGGTGGAGACTCGTCGAGATTGTCGAAAAGGCTCGTTGACAGCAGTATTTCGAAGTAACTGGAAGGAGGTACCGGTATGATTCAGGTCCAGACGAGACTGAAATCAGCAGACAACACCGGAGCCAAGGAACTGATGTGTATAAAGGTGCTCGGAGGCTCCAAGAGGAAATATGCAAATATAGGAGATGTTATTGTCTGTTCAGTTAAAAATGCAACACCCGGCGGAGTTGTGAAAAAGGGCGAAGTTGTCAAAGCTGTTATAGTCCGCAGCAAAAAGGGAGTAAGGAGAGCCGACGGTTCATATATCAGGTTTGACGAAAATGCAGCAGTTATCATAAAGGAAGACAAGAACCCGAGAGGGACACGTATATTCGGACCTGTTGCGAGAGAACTGAGAGACAAGGAATACATGAAGATACTGTCACTCGCACCGGAGGTTATCTGAACAGGAATGTTCAGCGTCTCATGACGCAAGACCGAAATATAGCATCCAAAAAGAGAGGAGGCGGCTCAAGTGGCAAACAAGGTACATGTTAAGACCGGAGATATCGTATATGTTCTCTCTGGCAAGGATAAGGGCAAAAAAGGCAAGGTTCTTGCTGTTAACCCCGATGATATGACTGTAATCGTTGAAGGCGTTAATATAACGAAGAAACACAGAAAGCCGAGGGGAAGGCTGCAGGAGGGCGGAATAATCAGCCAGGAATCACCGATCAGCAGTTCAAAGGTCATGCTGGTATGCTCAAGATGCAAAAGCCCGACCAAGGTAGCCAAAGTTATCCGCGAGAACGGACAAAAAGACCGTGTATGCAAGAAATGCGGCGAGGTAATAGACACACAGAAGGAAGCAAAAGAAGAATAACATATGCTTCTTGAAAGGAGGTTAATGTCTGATGTCAAGGCTTAAGGATAAATACATCAACGAAGTAAGACCGGCAATGACGGCAAAGTTTAAATACAAGAGCCCGATGCAGATCCCGAAACTTGAAAAGGTAGTAATAAACATGGGAGTAGGCGAAACAAAGGAAAATCCCAAAGCTATGGATGCTGCAGTTAATGATCTGATGATCATTACAGGACAGAGACCGGTTGTGACCAAAGCAAAGAAATCCATCTCGAATTTCAAACTGAGGCAGGGTATGAACATAGGGTGCAAAGTTACGCTCCGCAGCGACAAAATGTATGATTTCGTCGACAAGCTGTTCAACGCTGCTCTGCCGCGTGTCAGGGACTTCAGGGGAGTAAATCCCAACTCATTCGACGGAAGAGGGAATTACACTCTTGGCGTCAAGGATCAGCTTATATTCCCCGAGATCGAATACGACAAGGTAGACAAAGCAAGGGGAATGGATATCGTATTTGTTACCACTGCCAAAACGGACGAGGAAGCGAGAGAACTCCTGAAGCTTCTGGGAATGCCGTTTGCGAACAGGTAGAGAGTGGTGGAAGGAGGATATACGTGGCAAAGAAATCGATGATCGTAAAACAGAAAAGAACTCCGAAATTCAGTACCAGGGCTTACAACAGATGCCAGATTTGCGGCAGGCCTCATGCATATATGAGGAAGTTCGGGATTTGCCGCCTGTGCTTCAGGGTTCTGGCTTACAAAGGTCAAATACCGGGAGTTAAGAAAGCCAGCTGGTAATCAGTTTTGGGAGGAGGTTGAAAACATGCAGATAACAGATGCTATCGCCGATATGCTGACCAGGATCAGGAATGCAAGCTCGGCAAAACATGAATCGGTCGACATTCCGGCATCCAATATCAAAAAGGACATGGCTCGTATACTGTTGGATGAAGGCTACATCAAGGATGTCGAGTTCATAGAAGACGGCAAGCAGGGCATTATCAGGATATTCCTCAAATATACAGGCAACAAGCAGAGCGTCATTTCAGGGATAAAGAGGATAAGCAAACCCGGACTTAGGGTCTATGCCAAGAAGGACGAACTGCCGAAGGTACTCGGCGGGCTTGGCATTGCAGTCATTTCCACATCCAAGGGCGTGATGACTGACAAGAAGGCAAGAGCCGAAGGCGTAGGCGGAGAAGTGCTTGCTTTTATATGGTAGTTTGATTTACAATGTATCTGCGAATCGACGGCGGAAGTTCATATATAGATTGGTTCGCACTGAATATCTGAAAAGGGCTCTCGGGGACATTTCCGAAAGAGGGCTCATAATCTCAAGAACAGGAGGTGCTTTGATGTCAAGGATAGGCAAAAAACCTATTGATATACCGGCAGGTGTGAATGTAGATATCAAAGACAATGTTGTTACAGTAAAGGGTCCAAAGGGAACTCTGACCAAGGAAATGCACAAGGATATGACCATTAAAAAAGAGGGAGACCATATCATCGTATCAAGGCCTTCGGATGAAAAGATCCACAAGTCCCTCCATGGATTGACAAGGACACTTATCAACAATATGGTGGAAGGTGTCACAAAGGGTTTTGAGAAGGCGCTTGAGATCAATGGTGTCGGTTACAGAGCCCAGAAACAGGGAAATAAACTGGTACTCAACATTGGCTATTCGCATCCGGTGGAAATGGAAGAGCCTGCAGGTATAACCGTAGAAGTGCCTGCCCCGAACAAGATAGTCGTCAAGGGCTGTGACAAACAGGCAGTCGGCGAGTTCGCCGCAAAAATAAGGGCACAGAGAGTACCTGAGGTCTATCTCGGCAAGGGTATCAAGTACGAGAACGAAGTGATCAGGCGCAAAGCAGGCAAAACCGGGGCTAAAGCCTAAGCAGGAGGGAGTTAGGAAGAGATGATAATCAAGGTTGGAAAAAATGAAATCAGGCAAAGAAAACATGAGAGAGTACGCAAGAAGATATCCGGTACTCCTGAGCGCCCAAGGCTCAATGTTTTCAGAAGCTTAAAGCATATATACGCACAGATAATCGATGATACAACCGGAACAACGCTTGTAGCAGCGTCTACCATGGAACAGGCGCTGAAAGATAAGGTTACCTACGGCGGCAACAAGCAGGCTGCAAGGGAAGTTGGCAAACTGGTGGCCCAGAAAGCGCTGGAGAAGGGCATAAAGAAGGTTGTATTCGACAGAGGCGGATATCTGTACCATGGAAGAGTGAAAGAGCTTGCAGAAGGCGCAAGAGAAGGCGGACTTGAGTTTTAGGCGGGCTGCACCGACAGTAACCAGGTTTGAATTAGGAGGGATGGAAATTGCAGCGTATCGATGCTGGAACACTGGATCTTAAGGAAAAGGTCGTTAAAATAGGCCGCGTTGCCAAGGTTGTCAAGGGCGGCAGAAACTTCCGTTTCAGTGCTCTTGTAGTAGTCGGAGATGAAAACGGCTATGTTGGGGCAGGAATGGGAAAGGCAGCTGAAATTCCTGATGCTATCAGGAAAGGTATAGATGATGCGAAGAAGAACCTGATAAAGGTTCCGCTCGTAGATACCACCATACCCCACGAAGTTATAGGACATTACGGAGCAGGAAAGGTATTGCTCAAGCCGGCAGGCCCCGGTACCGGTGTCATTGCCGGAGGTGCCGTAAGAGCAGTCCTCGAACTGGCCGGAGTTCGTGATATAAGGACCAAGTCATTGGGATCCAACAATCCGATCAACATGGTAAATGCAACCATGGAGGCTCTGAGGCAACTGAAAACAGTTGAGGAAGTGGCCGTACTGCGCGGCAAGAAGCCGGAAGAAATATTGGGTTAGGAGGACACTACAGTGGCAAAGCTGAAGATTACATTAATAAAGAGCACATGCAAGTGTAATAAGAACCAGAAAGCTACTGTTGAAGCGCTTGGTTTGAAAAAGATAAGAGATTTTGTGGAACATGAGGATAACCCTCAGATCAGAGGGATGATCAAAAGGGTATCTCATCTGGTATCTGTAGAAGAAATATAAGGGAGGTGCTGAAAGTGAAACTACACGAATTGCGACCGGCAGAAGGTGCAAAGAGACTTCCGAACAGGAAGGGAAGAGGGCACGCATCAGGCAACGGAAAGACGGCAGGGCGCGGCCACAAGGGTCAGAATGCACGCTCCGGCGGCGGAGTAAGGCCGGGTTTTGAAGGCGGTCAGATGCCTCTCTACAGAAGGATACCGAAGAGAGGATTCAATAATAAGATATTTGCCAAGGTTTATGCTGAGATAAACGTATCGGCACTGAATGTGTTCGAGGACGGTACTGTGGTAAATGCAGAGCTTTTGAAGGAAAAAGGCCTGATTAAAGAGATCTATGACGGCGTAGCGGTGCTCGGAAACGGAGAACTCACAAAGAAGCTCACTGTTCAGGCTGCCAGATTTACCAGGACAGCTTCCCAGAAGATAGAAGCTGCAGGAGGGAAGAAAGAGGTGGTATAAAATGGGCGAAATGTTCCAGACCATACGTAATGCATGGAAAATTCCGGAACTTCGCAAGAAAATCCTGTTTACCATAGCAATGCTGATCGTGTTCAGGTTCGGAAACCGTATACCGAATCCGGGTCTTGACCCGGAGGCATTCTCCAGGTTGATCGATATGTTCGGCTCGCTCGGAAGTGTCGTTGATATTGTATCGGGCGGCGCATTTAAGATAGCATCGATTTTTGCTATGGGCATATCACCGTATATCAATGCTTCGATTATCATACAGCTTCTGACGGTTGCCATACCTGCCCTTGAAAAGCTCCAGAAGGAGGGACAGGAAGGTCAGAAGATCCTGCAGCAGTATGTCAGATACGGAGCCGTCATACTCGGCATTGTACAGGCTGTTGCCCTGTATTTCACTGTGCTCCCGCATGGCGGTATAATCGATAACGGAAGTGTGTGGAGCTTCCTTTTGGTAGTATTCTCGTTCGCAGCAGGTACCGCGTTCCTGATGTGGCTCGGTGAGCAGATCACGGAGCATGGTATCGGCAACGGTATATCGCTGATCATATTTGCCGGTATCATATCCAGGGGGCCCTCGATGGTGGAAGGCATAATCGTCAATTACCAGCTTGGCAATTTTGGTACCGGAGTATGGGGCATACTTGCCATAATCGGTATAGTAATACTGTTCATAGCCGTGATCGCAGCAGTCATCTGGGTGCAGCAGGCTGAAAGAAGGATACCTATCCAGTATGCAAAGCGCGTCGTCGGCAGGAAGATGTATGGCGGTCAAAGTACACATCTGCCGATAAAGGTCAATCTCGCAGGTGTTCTGCCAATAATTTTCGCAATGTCCATAATGATGCTTCCGTCGACTATCATAACGCTGTTCTTTGCAAACAAAGACAACTGGTTCGTGAGGCTGTTCAAGAATCCTGAACGAAGCCTGGCATATATCATAATTTACGCTTTGCTTATCATATTCTTCACGTTCTTCTACTCAGTGATACAGTTCAACCCTGTTGAGATCGCGAACAACCTGAAGAAGAACGGCGGCTTCATACCAGGGTACAGGCCTGGAAAAGCGACTTCGGACTATATCACGAAAGTGCTGAACAGAGTCACTTGGTTCGGCGGCATATTCCTTGCGCTGGTGACAATCGCTCCGATAATTCTCGGCAACGTCACGAAGATCCAGGGAATATGGTTTGGCGGTACAGCCATACTGATCCTTGTCGGAGTTGCAATAGAGACTGTGCAGGCAATCGAAGCCCAGATGCTGATGAGACACTATAAAGGTTTCCTTGAGTAAAGCGGAGTGTAACGTATTATGAGACTTGTACTATTGGGAGCGCCGGGTGCCGGGAAAGGAACACAGGCAGTCATTATCTCGAAGAGACTGCAGATCCCGCACATTTCAACCGGTGACATTTTCAGAAGCAATATAAAGAATGAGACCCCGCTGGGGAAGCTGGCGAAGCAGTACATCGACAGCGGGGCTCTTGTTCCCGACGAAGTCACTGTGGCCATAGTCAAAGACAGGCTTGCTGAGCCGGATTGTGCAAACGGCTTCATACTGGATGGCTTCCCGCGCACGATCCAGCAGGCTGAAAGCCTTGACAGGATACTTGAGGAACTTGGCACGAAGCTGGATAAGGTCATTGACATACATGCCGGGGACGATGTGATAATAAAGAGGCTTTCAGGAAGAAGAGTGTGCCCTGAGTGTACTTCGATATATCACATACGGACCAGCGAAATGGCCCGAAACGGCATATGTGAAAACTGCGGCGCAAAGCTGATACAGAGAGAAGACGACAGGGAAGAGACGGTCAGGAAAAGGCTGGAGACTTACCATGACCAGACGGAACCGCTTATCAACTACTACAGGGAGAAAGGGCTCCTGGTCCGGGTCCAGGGAGAAGGCAGCGCCGCGGAGACGACAGTTGAAATATACCAGGTGCTGGGGATGACGGAATGATAACCATAAAGTCGAAGTCTGAACTTGAAAAAATGGCAAGAGCAGGCGAAATAGTAGCAACCGCCCTCAAGCTCGTAGGAGAGGCGGTCAGACCCGGCATAACAACATCGGAACTTGACAGGATAGCTGAAAGCTATATAACCAGACAGAAAGCGATACCTTTGTTCAAGGGTGTGCCGTGCCCCATAGACGGCGGACCGGACTTCCCGGGCACGATCTGTACATCGGTAAACGATGAGGTCATACACGGGATCCCGGGTTTAAGAGAGTTAAAAGATGGAGATATTATTAGTATCGATATGGGAGCCAGCTTTGACGGTTATTGTGCCGACGCTGCAAGGACTTTCCCTGTCGGAAACATATCGGACGGCGCCCGCAGGCTGATAGAAGTAACAGAACAATGCTTTTATGAAGGACTGAAATACGCTGTTAAAGGCAACCGGATCGTTGATATCTCCAGAGCCGTACAAAGACACGCTGAGAACAATGGATTTTCGGTAGTACGCGATTACGTGGGGCATGGCATAGGCAGAGAGTTGTGGGAAGCGCCCCAGATACCCAACTATGTCACAAGGGAAAGAGGGCCGAGACTTGAGCCGGGAATGACGCTGGCGATAGAACCGATGATCAACCAGGGAGTTTGTAATGTGCGAATCCTCAATGATAAATGGACCGTGGTAACGGCTGACGGAAAACTGTCCGCTCATTATGAAAATACCATAGCCGTTACGGACGGCGAGCCAGTTATCATGACAAAACTCAGGGGTGAGGACCCTTGAATGCTGCTGTAGGTCAGATAGTTGTATCCCGCGCCGGCAGGGATGCCGGGAGAGCATTCGTAGTGGCGAAAGTGATCGATGATCTGTATGTTGAGATATGCGACGGCGATCTGCGTAAAGTGGAGAAACCGAAGAGAAAGAAAATAAAGCATCTGAACATAACAGACAAATTTGCGGAAGGACTTGCAGAGAAGCTGAAGAACGGAGACAGGATCACAAATGCTGAAATCAGGAAAGCTCTTGCAGATTTTGTCAGTTAAAAGGAGGGTTTGAGTTTTGTCTAAGGAAGACGTAATCGAGGTTGAGGGAAGAATCGTTGAAGCATTGCCCAATGCGATGTTTCAGGTAGAACTGGACAACGGGCACAGGGTGCTTGCCCATATTTCAGGCAAGCTCAGGATGAATTTCATAAGGATCCTGCCGGGGGACCGGGTGACACTGGAACTGTCGCCGTACGATCTTACCCGCGGAAGGATAACGTGGAGAGCCAAATAGTTGATATGGTTTCAAATCCCGTTTTGTCCCTGACGGGACGGCGGATCAAAGGCAACATTGCAATAAATATTATATTTTAACCGGATGGGGAGTGCATAAAATGAAAGTTAAACCTTCAGTCAAAGCAATATGCGAAAAATGCAAGATAATCAGAAGAAAAGGTAAAGTAATGGTTATTTGCTCAAATCCGAAGCACAAACAAAAACAGGGTTGATGTTCCTCACGTACCGGACACGTTTTGGAGCAGACGGATACCTGATAATTGAAATTTACGCATGCAAGCTTGTTTAATCGGGCGGTGTGTGATATAATTTAAGCTTGACTTGCGGTCAATTATCAATTATCCATCCCTGGAACAAAGTTGAATTGACCATCCCGGAAGCGGCTGCTTGTGCGCCCTAAACGCACATGATCCGGGTGTTGATCATATATACCGGGTCAATATATTAAGGTATGTTACTTGTGCAGACATATGTGCCATAATGTATCTGACCCTGCAGGAAATTCTTATTTAATAAGGTTGTTACACGGTAAGATTATTTGGAGGTGTTTGACAAGATGGCACGTATTGCCGGAGTAGATCTGCCCAGGGAAAAACGGGTAGAGATCGGACTGACCTACATTTATGGTTTGGGCAGAAGCAAAGCGAAAGAGATCCTGGAAAAGACCGCTATCAATCCTGATACGAGAGTCAGAGACCTGACCGACGACGAGATCAGCAGGCTCAGGGAATTGATAGACAAGGAATACAAGGTGGAAGGCGACCTCAGGAGAGAGGTTGCCCTGAACATCAAGAGGCTGATAGAGATAGGCTGCTACAGGGGCAGAAGGCACAGGGCCGGTTTGCCGGTCAGAGGCCAGAGGACAAAGACCAACGCAAGGACTAGAAAAGGCCCCAAGAAGACTGTCGGAGTGCAGCGTAAGAAATCGTAATGTTAGGAGGTTGATTAACGCATGGCAGCTAAAGCTACCGGGAAGAGAACTACCAGGAAAAGAAAAGAGCGCAAGAATATTGAACGCGGTGCGGCACATATCCGTTCTACGTTCAATAATACTATAGTTACTATAACTGACACAGCAGGAAATGCCATCTCATGGGCAAGTGCTGGCGGATTGGGCTTTAGGGGTTCAAGAAAGAGTACTCCGTTCGCAGCGCAGATGGCTGCGGAGACTGCTGCGAAAGCAGCAATGGAGCATGGCCTCAAGACTGTTGAGGTGTACGTCAAGGGACCGGGTTCCGGAAGAGAAGCCGCAATAAGAGCAATACAGGCGGCAGGGCTCGATGTCAGCCTGATCAAGGACGAGACGCCTATTCCGCACAACGGATGCAGGCCGCCCAAGAGAAGAAGAGTGTGATTTGGAGGTGTAAAGACAGATGGCAAGGTACACGGAATCAGTTTGCAGACTTTGCCGCAGGGAAGGCGAGAAGCTTTTTCTGAAAGGCGAAAGATGCTATACCAATAAATGCTCTGTTGGCAGAAGGGCGTATGCTCCGGGACAGCACGGACAGCAGAGGAAGAAGATGTCCGAGTATGGCATGCAGCTGCGTGAGAAGCAAAGAGCAAGAAGGTTTTATGGGATACTTGAGAGCCAGTTCAGGAAATACTTTGAAATGGCAGTCACGAGAAAAGGAGTCACCGGTGAGAACCTTCTGCAGATACTTGAAAGCAGACTTGACAATGTGGTTTACAGACTTGGACTTGCAACATCCAGACCTGAGGCAAGACAGCTTGTAAGGCATGGCCACTTCGCAGTGAACGGCAAAAAGGTCAACATACCTTCGATGCTTTTGTCTCCGGGAGATGTCATTACGGTACGCGACAATTTCAGAAGTTCCGAGAAACTAAAATCCATCCTCGATATCGCAGGCGGGAAGGCAGTACCGGAATGGCTCGAATTCGACAGTGAGAATCTTACGGGGAAAGTCGTCAGACAGCCGGCAAGAGAAGAAATCGATCTTCCGATCAGAGAACATCTCATTGTTGAGTTGTACTCCAAGTAATCTGTTAATGCTGTTGATATATACCCATAGATTGAACCAGTTCAAACGGCTGAAAGGAGCATCGCTGCAGCCGGTGCTCCGGATAGCCTGAAAAGCAACTGACCATTCCTGCATTACATGCATCAGGGTATTGCGAACAGAGTACTGGATATGACAAAAGGATTACGAATCAGTTGCCCTCATAAAAATCAAAATGCAAGCCAAAGGAGGGTTTTTGTTGATAGAAATAGAAAAGCCGAGAATCGAATGTGTTGAGTCTTTTGAAGATAATACTTATGGAAAATTTGTAGTCGAACCTCTTGAAAGAGGGTACGGCATAACACTGGGCAACTCGCTCAGGCGTATATTGCTTTCGTCCCTGCCGGGAGTTTCCGTGACATCCATCAAGATCGACGGAGTGCTCCATGAGTTTTCAACAGTGCCCGGGGTCATCGAGGATGTCACCGAGATAATACTCAACATCAAGAATCTTTCAATGAAACTCCACAGCGACGGGCCGAAGATAATATACATCGACGCCGAGGGTGAAGGCCCGATCACAGCAGGAGATATAAAAGCCGACTCTGATGTGGAGATCCTGAATCCGGATCTGCATATATGCACGCTCAATGGCGACAGCAGATTCTACATGGAAATGGTTATCAACAAGGGCAGAGGCTATGTGCCGGCTGAAAAGAACAAGCAACCCGGACAGCCTATAGGCATAATTCCTGTTGATTCCATATATACACCTGTGAGAAGGGTCAATTACACGGTGGAGAATACACGTGTAGGCCAGGTCACCGATTATGACAAGCTCACACTTGAAGTCTGGACCAACGGAAGCCTCAAGCCTGACGAGGCAATAAGCCTTGGCGCCAAGATAATGAGCGAGCATCTGAACCTGTTCATCGACCTTTCGGATCAGGCAAAGCATACTGAAATAATGGTCGAGAAAGAAGAGACAAAGAAAGAGAAAGTTCTCGAGATGACCATCGAAGAACTCGATCTGTCCGTCAGATCTTACAACTGCCTGAAGAGAGCAGGTATAAACACGGTCGAGGATTTGATCAGCAGGACGGAAGAAGACATGATGAAAGTGAGAAATCTGGGAAGAAAGTCGCTCGAAGAAGTACTCCAGAAGCTGCATGCTTTGGGGTTGTCGCTTGCTCCGAGTGAAGAATGAAATTGGAATTCAGGGAGGTAAGAGAGAAATGCCTACACTTAGAAAGCTTGGACGTGCTACCGATCAAAGAAGGGCAATGTTGAAAAGTCTCGTTACCGCATTGCTTCATAAAGGCAGGATCGAAACGACCGAAGCCAGAGCAAAGGAAGTACAGGCAATTGCTGAAAAGCTGATTGCCATGGCTATAAAGGAAGATGGGAACTTTACATCGAAGCAGATCAAGGTAAGTGCCGCCAAAACGGACAGCAAAGGCAGAAAGATCACCAAGAGCGTAACCTCGAAGAACGGTAGTAAATACGATGTCGTTGACAGGGAAGTCAAAACTGATATGGTAACGGTCGATAATCCTTCAAGGCTGAGTGCCAGGAGAAGGGCAATGAAGTGGATATACAGGGTCAAGGACGAGAACGGCGAATATATCAATGTCGTCAACAAGCTCTTTGACGAGATCGGCCCGAGGTACAAGGGTGTTAACGGCGGATACACCAGGATCTACAAGCTCGGACCGAGAAGGGGCGACGGAGCGGAAGTCGTCATCCTCGAACTGACGAAGCAGCAGTAAGATTTATGTGAGCCATGCCAGGGATTTGCCGGAACGAAGGCCAATCCCTGATTTTGTTTCGTGCGGATTATTCGTGTTATGCTCGCTGGAGGGACGATCTGTCCGGGTTACGATGGGCGGATTGCCTGATTTGTTTATCCGCTGAGCAGTTGCCGATCATGTGAGATTCTGATCACTAAGTGAGCGTGGATATTTTTGATGAACCGGCAAAAGAAAGAGGGTTAGGCGTTGTCAGTCGGCAAAAACACAGGTAAGAACATAATCGAAGTAAAAAATGCAAGCTATGTCTACAGGTCCAACAGCGATGACAGGCAGGACGTACTGGCGCTTGACGAAGTCAGCCTGGCCGTCAGGCAGGGGGAATTCCTTGCTGTGCTCGGCAGGAACGGCTCCGGCAAGTCGACGCTGGCCAAACTGATGAATGCTTTGATCCTGCCGGTATCAGGGACTGTTATAGTCGACGGCATCGACACGACCAATGAAGAGATGCTCTGGGATATCAGGTGTAACACAGGAATGGTGTTCCAGAACCCTGACAACCAGATCGTCGGCACGGTAGTGGAGGAAGACGTGGCCTTCGGCCCGGAGAACCTGGGAGTCCCGCCAAAGGAGATAAGGGTCAGGGTGGATGAAGCCCTTGAGATGATCGGCATGTCAGAGTATAAGAAGCATGCTCCGCACCAGTTGTCAGGCGGACAGAAGCAGAGGGTCGCGATAGCGGGCATACTGGCAATGAGACCCAAGTGCATCGTGCTGGACGAAGCAACGGCAATGCTCGATCCCGTCGGAAGGAAAGAAGTCATGCGTATACTGCGCAAACTGAATACCGAGGAAGGGATCACCATAGTCCATATAACCCATCACATGGATGAAGCAGGCATGGCAGACAGGGTGCTCGTCATAGACGGGGGCAAATGTGTCATGCTTGGCACTCCGAGGGTCGTGTTCAGCGACGTTAATAGGATAAAGAGCCTGGGACTCGATGTGCCGCAGGTCACAGAGCTTATGTATGAACTGAATAAATCAGGTTTTGATTTCCCTACGGATATCCTGACGGTCGATGAGGCCGTGGAGCGGCTGCGGGCATACCTGGGAGAGTGAGCGGAAAAGCCCTGACTGGTTTCAGATCCGTCTATGCAGGATCTTGACCGGATGATCGGACTAAACCGGGAAATACAGCACGAAATTTAAAGTACCGCCAGGATTTTATGTTGCGTACTAAATCGTGGATTCAATAGCGTACTGATCTGTATACCCTGATGCCGCCGCTTTTTACCACATCTTCAACATTCGAAAAGCGCTCCTGCATTATTTTCTTCAGTGAAGACCCGCCCTTGTTGTGGTATGCAACCATCCAAAGCGCTCCATTGGGGTTCAGGTGTCCATAAGCCTCTTCGATAAGACATGTCAGCAGCTTTTTGCCGGCGGCGAAGGGCGGATTTGTCACGATATCGTCGAAGCTTATCCCGCTGAAAGCTGAGAAAAGATCGCTCTTCACGACTTTTACATCCAGCCTGTTGTTTGATGCATTCAGCATGGAATACTCTATAGCTCTTTCATTTACATCTGAAAGACAGACTATTTGCTCTTTGTATAACGCCTTTATGAACAACCCGACAGCACCGTAGCCGCATCCCAGGTCCAGCACCGATCGGCCTGACGGCCTGAAGGCCTCGATAAGCAGTTCGGATGCCTTATCGACCTTATTTTCGAACGCGAATACCCCGCTGACAGAAATGAGGGACAGTTCTGCATTTTTTATCCTGTATCTGAAATGGCATTCTTTCAATTCGGAAGTTGGTTTTTCCGTGTAATAATGTTCGCTATCACCCATGATTAAATCCTTTCGGTTTATAATTGATTTTATCGATACTGGCGGAATGCCCTACATATCTTTCCACCATATCATACCATTATGTGCGCTTGAATAGAAGGGGCGGGACAGTTTTATAAAAATGAAGAACTGTCCCATGGCTAAAATGTTCCCGGAAAGCGAACTGCCGATCCGGGAAAAGAACTGTCCCCGAAAAAACCGTTCCCTGACTTGAAAGTGAAAAACCATCCCCATGAAAGAAGGGCTGTCCCCCAAGTTGAGGACTGTCCCTCAGCAAAAAGTGAAGGACTGTCCCCAAGTTGAGGACTGTCCCCAAAACTGAAAAAGCTTGCAGTTATTTCTGTTACTATTATAATAATAAGCGTTAGGTATAATAAGTATTGAAACTATTGAATACAGGACCGGAGATTAGTGATGTCGATAATAGCGGAAAATCTGTCATATACATATATGCCGGGGACACCGTTCGAGAAGGTGGCCCTCAAAAATATCAACCTGAAGATAGGCGATGGGGAGTTTGTCGGTATCATAGGGCATACCGGCTCCGGCAAGTCGACGCTGATACAGCATTTCAACGGCCTGCTCAAGCCGACGGGAGGGCGGGTGCTCATCAACGATATGGATACCACAGGCAAGGACCTGAAGGAATTGAGAAGGCTTGTCGGTATCGTGTTCCAGTACCCGGAGCATCAGCTTTTCGAAGAGACTGTCTACAAGGACATAGCTTTTGGCCTGCGCAAACAGAATCTTCCCGAGGAGAATATCAGGGAAGAAGTATTGAAAGCTGTTGAAGCCGTCGGACTGAGTGGCGATATTCTTGAGAAGTCGCCCTTTGAACTGTCGGGCGGGCAGAAAAGAAGGGTCGCGATAGCCGGTGTGCTCGTCATGAAGCCTTCCATACTTATACTTGACGAGCCGACGGCCGGACTCGATCCGAGAGGCAGAGATGAGATCTTCGGATTTATAACCCGTATCCACGATACAATGGGGATCACGGTGATCCTTGTTTCCCACAGCATGGAGGATATCGCAAGGCTCGTGGACAGGGTCATCGTGATGAATGACGGCGCCATCGAGATGGACGGCAGGATAGAAGATGTCTTTTCAGACATCGACAGGCTCGAAAAAATCGGCCTTTCAGCCCCCCAGGTAGCCTACCTCATGAAGAAGCTGAAGACGATGTTCCCTGGCATAAACGACAGGGTCTATACAGTGTCCGCCGCAAGGGACGAACTGCTGAAGCATCTGAAGAGAAGGGGGGCCTGAGCCATGATAAACACAAGTATCACGATAGGCCAGTATATCCCCGGCGATTCAGTCATTCACAGGGCGGATCCGAGGACGAAGATCGTTTTGTCGCTGGTGTTCATGGTTGTGATATTCCTCCTGGACTCTTTCTGGACTATCACGGCCATGACCCTGTTCGTACTGCTGACGGTGGTAATATCCGGCGTTCCGATGAGGTATACGCTGAGAGGGCTCAAGCCCATCATGTTCATCATCATATTCACAGCGCTGATAAACATTTTTACGACAGGCGGCACTCCCATATCGCAGACGGTACCGTTAAAATATATAACGTGGGAGGGCCTGCTCCTGGCGCTTAAATTGGCGGTGCGGCTTGCGCTGATCATTATAAGCGGATCGCTGCTGACATTCACTACCACGCCGATCCTTCTGACCGACGGCATAGAAAAGCTCCTGTCGCCGTTCAGGAGAATAGGCTTGCCTGCACACGAACTTGCCATGATGATGTCCATCGCGCTTAGGTTCATCCCGACGCTGCTGGAGGAAACAGATAAGATAATGAAGGCACAGGCGGCAAGAGGCGCGGATTTTGATACAGGCAACCTTGTACAGCGGGCAAAGAGCTTTGTGCCGGTACTGGTTCCGCTGTTCGTCAGTGCGTTCAGGAGAGCGGATGAACTGGCAACGGCAATGGAAGCAAGATGCTACAGGGGCGGAAAAGGCAGGACCCGGCTGCGCGATCTTGCATTCACCGGCGCCGACACTAAAATATTACTCGTTACATGTATATTCTTTACAGGCATTCTTCTGCTTGAATATCTGTAAGTGGCCGGCAAAAGCAGGAGCCGCTGCGTTTTGAGGACAGGATACGGGTCTGCCGTCTGACAGCAGTTTCAGCGACGGGGCGGATGTTCTGCAAGTTGACAGTGGATATGCCCGATATAAAAATAACGTTATATGGAGGTTTCCCATGCAGAGATTAAAGGAAAAAGCCGTCAGTTTTCTCAGGAAATACGGCATGGATTCGGCAAGTGTGGATCTGGAGGCGAATTGCCGCACATTCATCAATGAGATGAAAAGTGGGCTTGACGGCAGTGGGTCTTTGCTCATGATCCCTACCTATATCGGTATGGACGGCGAGATACCCCTGAATGAACCTGTCATTTCCATCGACGCGGGCGGTACCAACTTCAGGGTCGCCGTTATTTATTTCGATGAGAACAGGAAACTCGTGATCGAGGATTTCAATAACTATCCGATGCCCGGATCCAGGGGGGAGATCTCGAAAGAGGAATTCTTCGAAACCATGGCCGATTACATCCGGCCTGTGCTCAACCGCAGCAGCAAAATCAGCTTCTGCTTCTCGTATCCTGCGGAAATAATGCCGGACAAGGACGGCAGGATAATAAAGTTCAGCAAGGAAATAAAGGTCAGGGACGTCAGGGGAGAACTGCTGGGGAGAAACATACTGGATGTGTTCAGAAAGCGCGGGCTTTCCGGAGACAAGAGCATTATAGTCCTCAATGATACCGTTGCTACTCTTCTTGCGGGCAGGGCCGCTTCACCCGGCAGGATTTTCGACGGTTACATAGGATTCATCCTCGGAACGGGAACCAACATCTGCTATGCCGAAAAGTGCGGCAATATCGCGAAGATGCCTGGACTCGCGGCTAAAGAGGGTTCGGTCCTGATCAACATGGAATCCGGCGGATATGACAAGGTGCCGAGAGGCCGCATCGACGAGGAGTTCGACAGGACTACGCTGAATCCGGGCGATTTCATTTTTGAAAAGACCATATCCGGCGCTTACCAGGGCGGACTGACGCTGGCAGTGATAAAGAAGGCTGCAGCGGAAGGACTGTTTTCAGCCGGATTCGCCGAGGAAATCGGGAAAGTGGGCGAGCTGGCCGCAAAGGAAATCGACGACTTCCTGTATTATCCGAAGGGCAGCAATGTACTGGCACGGTGCTGTTCGAAGGGCAGCAGCGAGGACAGCGTCCTGCTGTACTACATCATAGATGATCTGTTCGAGAGGATAGCCAAGTTCGTCACATTCAGCCTCACTGCAGTGATGGAGAAGACGGGCAATGGAAGAAATCCGCTGGTCCCTGTCTGTATTACCGCCGACGGCTCGACTTTCTATAAGTCCAAGCTTTTCAGAAGCAAGCTGGACCATTATGTCAAAGTATATACGAATGATGTAAAAGGAATATACTGCGAGTTTATGAAAGTGGACAACGGAACGTTGGTAGGGACGGCGATAGCCGGGCTGCTGAACTGACGTCGGTCTGTCGGCGGCTGTAAAACTGCCGATGATCCCGGAAGCCGCGGCAGATCGTGCATGTGGACAAAACCTGGAGATTGGCGGCTCCATTACGGCAGATTGTGCGGCTGTTGCAGGATCCAGCTTGAAGATGTGATTACGGCCTGGCAGCGGAGACCTGCAAAGCCCGGCCATAATACATAGATGATTCTCAGCAGAAGGTATGCTTCTTCAGTAAAAACGGACTGTAGTCCAGTGAAAGCAGTTTGTTCGGACACGAACACGGATATGCGGATGAGATATGAGGAACATCAAGCTTGTAATCGAATTCGATGGTACGGCGTATCACGGGTGGCAAAGCCAGGAGAACGCGGTCACAGTCCAGGACACTGTGACCGCAGCAGTCCGAAGGCTGACAGGCGAGGACTGCAGCATTACAGGCTCGAGCAGGACAGATACGGGAGTCCATGCTCTTGGTTTCGTATGCAATTTTTTCACCGGATCGCCCATCCCCGCGGACAAGTTCTCTTTTGCGCTTAATACGATCCTGCCGGACGATATCAGGGTGGTAAGCTCTGAAGAAGTTCCGCCGGATTTCCATTCCCGCTACAGCGCCAAATCGAAAAAATACCTTTATTATATATACAACTCGACTTTTCCCTCGGCGCTTCTCCGCCGCAGGGCTTATCACGTCTATTACCCCCTGGATGTGGATGAAATGGACAAAGCGGCGAAACATTTCATCGGAACGCAAGATTTCCTTGCTTTCAGCGCATCCGGGTACAGCGCGAAAACGACTGTCAGAACGATCACGGAGGCAACAGTATCCATTGTATCGCAGGCGCAGCATATCATCTATCCCAAGGAAGGACAGCGGGGGCAACTGATAGAGTTTTCAGTCACCGGCGACGGTTTTCTGTACAATATGGTCAGGATAATGGCAGGCACTCTTGTGGAAGTCGGATTCGGTAAGCTGAGGACACAGGATATACCCGATATAATAGCGAGCCTCGACCGCAGGAGAGCGGGCAGGACTGCACCGGCCCACGGCCTGTATCTAGCCGAAGTATTTTACTGATGATTTTATGACGGACAGTTTCCGGAACGGAGGTTTATTGCTTTTCCGGCGGAAGTGTTTCCGGTTTTGAAATTTCAGTTTTACCGGGTATGAAGTTTCCTGACGGATCCGGAACTGGAGATTCCATGTGAAAGTCCGGGATAAGCAGCAATTGGATCGTGATAAAATGGCCCGGGCAGATTATCGAGAGATCCGGATAAACCATCGATAAATTTCAGGCGGAAAGTTGCCTGAAATTTTCTTTATACCAGGGGGGGACCTGTGAGTTCCCGACGTATATACATATGAAGGCCTTCGGCGGTATATCTTTTCACTGCATGGGAGAGGAGCCAATGGATGAAAGACAATTGATCGATAAAATCAAACGGAAACCCAGGGACGGGCTGATCGACGCATTTGATTCATTCGGCCCGATGGTGAAGGCCATCACTGTTAAGGTCCTTGGAAAAAGCAGTTCCGAAGATGTTGAGGAGTGCGTATCGGATACGTTCGTCAAGCTGTGGCAGTCGATCGGATCATATGATGAGCGGAAGGGGAGCCTGAAATCCTTTATTGCCGCGATAGCGCGCAACACGGCAATAGACAGGTACAGAAAGAACAGGTCGGGAATCGCGTCTCTCCCGATCGACGGCCTGGACGAAGCTTCTCCCCAGGATACGGAAACTGCAGCGATTAAAAGGATCGACAGTGATCTGGTCAGGGACGCTGTAAGAGATTTGGCGGAACCTGACAGGGAGATTTTTTTCAGGAGGTTTTTCCTGTCGGAAACGATCAGCGACATAGCCAACAAGATGGATCTTAAAAACAAGCGGGTCGAAAAAAGACTGTACAAAGGCAGGCAAAAACTGCGCGATATGCTGATCAACAGAGGGATCAATTACTGAAGGGGATGATCATATGTTTGACGGTTACATGAAGGATACTGAAATGGATATTGTAGAAGAGCCTATAAGCGATATCGAAGCTGCACGCATCAAAAAAATGATCGTGAAAAAAGTTGGCCGAAAGCAGGGCACCATGAAGAAAAGGATGGCTGCGGCTCTTGCGGCATGCTGCCTTATGCTGACCGGTGTGACGGCATTTGCTTTTACAGGACTGAATATTGCCGAGGCGTTTCGGGCGATTTTCGGAGAAAAGGCATCCTGCCTTGAAAATATATACCCTATCGAACAGGGCGTTTCGAACGCAGGACTGACTGTTACAGTCCGAGGAGCGGCAGGATACGACAAGGTCGCGTTCATGCTGGTGGAAATCGCCCGGGACGACGGAAAACCATTCATTGGCGATAATCTGGAAACCGCGGTCACGTCCCTGGACGTTGAAGGGCTTTCCGATTACAGTGTCGGTTCATCCGGCGTAAGTGTCGTTGACGGCAAGGCCGTAATTACATTCAACCTGCAGTCGACGGAGGAGCTGAAAGGCAGGAATGTCTCCATAAATATCGGTGATATCTGTTACAGGGAACTGAAATTTGAAAAAGCATCGCTTGATATGTCAGGCGACCTGGAACTTCCGCAGGCTGATGCTGCGGACCTGGTCGAAAACACAGCGGAGATAGCGGGATACGTAAGCAGGTATGAACCAAGGAGCACAAGGAAGCCATTCTTTGCAAAATACGTAAGGAACGCGGCGCTGATTCCCGAAAAAATCGCAGCAAGCCAGGATCTCGGTCTGCCGCTGCTGGCGGGGAAACCGGGATTGCTGCTGGATACGGCAGCCTTTGTCGACGGCAAACTCCATGTCCGGGTATTGAATATGTCAGCCGGCTATGATCGCGATGAGGTCCTTTTGTACATGATGGATCCGCAGACCGGCGACATCGCTCCGATGATGGTCTGGAACGAGCCGGCTGAAGGCATGAATGCAATGTATTATGTTTACGATATTTCGGATGTTTCGCAACTGGAACAGTATGAGCCGATGGTCGAGTATTATGGGGAATATGAGACTTTCGATGGCAGTTGGAACGTGGGATTCGCCCTCGATAATGAGGCGGACGGGCCTGATTTCCGGCCGGCCGTTGACATGCAGGACTACGATGACAGCCTTGTCCTGGAGGAGATCTATGTAACACCAACTGCCACCTATATCAAGTTCCTGCCCAAAGACAGCCGGAAAGTCGAAGCGGGTCTCTCCCTGGCGGCAGATATAAGGATGAAAGATGGCAGTTATATACATTACAACAACTGCTCTTGTTCTTCGCTCAACCAGGAGTACCTGGAATTTACAGGCTTCTATGATCCTATCGATGTAAGTGATATAGATGCGATAACCGTAAAAAGCTGGGACCAGCAAATAAATGATCAGACAGACAGATGGTATAATGAAACGTTCAGGTATATCGACTGAAAATGTTTTGTCCAGGTTCGGCGAGAACAGTTACCGCACAAATTTCCGGGTGTATTTGCCGCACGGATCCATTGAACTTGCAGCGAGGCAGTGTAAATAGCTTTTACTCTGAAAAACTGCTGAAGTGAGGGAACATGCTCACAATCGAAAAGTCGCTCACGGACCGGTGATCCATTACAGGAGCACTCAGCGGTACCGTTACAGGACCAGGGCCAGCCCTGGTCCTTTTTTACGGCTAATTTTGCGATATGCAGGTGAATATTAACGTAATTTTTGATACAATTGCAGGGCATGCTGAAGCGTTTGTGACGATCGCCGCATTAAACAAAGATGGCAGGAATGAAGACAACTACAGACAGTGAAGATAGGACAGAAGAGAGTTTTCGGACTGGGACAATGGTATTTTGGAATGGTTCCAAACCGGGGAAATGGGACCGGGACGCAGGATCTGACATGAAGAACCGGATCCGGAGCAAGTCTGAAAAAGTGAAATGACGGACGATTATAAGGGAGATATGGGTATATTCAGGCTATAATCATGAGATAATGAAAGATAAATTAAATTTATCGGATTTTCACTTGACATGTGCGTTGAACCTGTATTATTATAGTAAAGTGCCTGAAAGACCGGCATGTTTTGAGCTGTGTCAAAGGCCGGTTTGAACATATATACGAAGTAATCGGGGAGGAAAGGTAACAAGATGAAGACTTATATGGCAAAGGCTGAAGAAGTCAAGAAAAAATGGTACGTAGTCGATGCCGCCGGCAAGCCGTTGGGAAGACTTGCAAGCGTAGTTGCAAGCATTCTGAGGGGAAAACACAAGCCTATATATACGCCTCACGTTGATACAGGAGACTATGTGATCGTAATCAACGCCGAAAAGGCCGTCCTGACCGGGAAGAAGCTGGATCAGAAGGTTTACAGGCGTCACTCCGGCTGGCCGGGCGGGCTGAAAGAGACCAAGTACAGGCAGTTGATGGAGAATTCGCCTGAAAAGGCAGTCGAGCTTGCAGTTAAGCGTATGCTCCCTCACAACAGTCTCGGGCGTGCAATGTTCAGGAAACTCAGAGTCTACAGGGGCCCGGAGCATGAGCATCAGGCTCAGAAGCCGGAAATACTCGAAATCGATGTTTGATGAGGAGGGAGGAGTATAACGATGGCAGCTAAAATACAGTATTACGGAACAGGAAGAAGAAAGAAATCGATCGCCAGAGTCAGGCTTGTACCCGGAGAGGGCAAAATAACCGTTAATGACAGGAACATAGATGATTATTTCGGGCTTGAGACCCTTAAAGTTATCGTAAAGCAGCCGTTGGTACTTACCGAAACATTGGGCAAATTCGATGTTTTGTGCAATGTCGTCGGAGGCGGCCTGTCAGGCCAGGCCGGCGCTATAAGGCACGGCATCGCAAGGGCGCTCGTCAAGGCTGACGAAGAATTCAGACCTGCATTGAAAAAGGCAGGTTTCCTGACAAGAGACCCGAGGATGAAGGAAAGAAAGAAGTACGGTCTCAAGAAAGCAAGAAGGGCGCCTCAGTTCAGCAAGAGGTAATCGCTGTTCAGTTGTACCCAGGCTTGCACAGATGCGCAGGATTGTATGCGAAATTGAAAAACCGCCATTGGCAGAATGCCTTTGGCGGTTTTATACTGCTTTATTTTTTACCCAGGTCCGTCCTTTCGCATATGAACCCGTTGGTCATATAGCACTTGACATTGCCCACGTATTTGACGAGGCCCGGGTTTTCCAGGTACTTGGTCCCTGAGAAATATTTATCGTAAACATCATAGACTTCCTGTGGATTCTGTACCGTTACTTTCAGGACATTTTTCATGAGCAGTTTGTCGAGAGGAGTCCACTCATTGGTACACTTGATCTTAACAGAATCGCGCATCATCGTGACCTGCATATCGTATCCCGGGAACCAGAACGAGACATAATATGGCGTAACATACATCGAGTTCGGATATATGGTATTCAGCAAATCCCATAAGCTTTTCAGTTCTTTTTCCAGGTTGGTGAACCTTACGCCGTTTTTAATATCGTTGGTAAGTTTCGGCAATGAATCGACGGACTTGGGTGAAGGAAGGACGCGTCGCACAGCCCTGTTTGACCTCAGGATCGCTTGCGCTTTTTACTATGATCGCTGCTTCACCTTCTCCAACAGCGGTTACTTTCCCTGTTTTGTCAACTTTCAGTACCTGTGGGTTGTTGGATGACCACACTATCGGTTTGTCCTTTGCTGCCGATGGTACCAGGGTAACGCTCAGGTTAGCTGTTTCTCCGACACAAAGCCAGACTATGTCTTCGTTGATAAGGATATGTTTTATTGTATTGGGCGCCTTGAAAGCTCCGGTCGAATACTTTACGCCGTTACTTGCCGCATATGACTCGGCATACGAACCCTTGGAAGTGTATATTGTCACTTTGGGAGAGTAGCTGAACGCGTTTTTCCCGATCGATGTGACACTCTTGGGTATTTCGACGCTTTCGAGTTTTTCGCACATGGAGAAAGCATTATCGGCAATACTTGTCACACTGCCCGGTACTCTTACGCTGGTCAGCAGAGAGCAGTAACCCAGCGCACCGCCTTCTATCGACCTGATCCCATAAGGTATGGTGATCTCCATTAATTTCGAACATCCGTAGAACAGGTCTTCTTCCATTGTTGTCATACGTTTTGATAACTTCGCGCCGGTTATGTCATAACAGAAGTAAAATGCGGCTGAGCCAACCGATGTAACGCTGTCGGGTATATCAATGTGTCCGGACAAATTGCTGCAGTATGCAAAGGCATACTTGCCGATGGTTTTCAGGTTTTTCGGCAGATTTATGTCGGTCAGGAAACTGCATTCCATAAAGGCTTCATCGCCGATTTCTTCAAGGCTTTCCGGCAATGTCACGCTCACCAGGTCGGTATTGTAATAAAATGCTGATCTGCCGATCCTGGTCACGCCGTCCGGGACCCTATAATGCTCCTTATCTTTTCCGAGAGGATATGCGATCAGTTCCTTTTTATCCTTGCTGAACAATATGCCGTCAACGCTTGTGAATTTTGGATTGGATGCGTCGACATTTATTTTTTCGAGGTTCCAGCACCAATGGAACGTATATGGGGTGATCGAGGTCAGGCTGCGCGGCAGAGTGATTTCCTTCAGGCCGGCATTGTTATAAAAGACAGAATCTTCCAGCGTTGTGACGCTGTCCGGCAGCGTTATGCTTTCAAGATTCTTGCAGTAACTGAATGCCAAACTTTGTATAGTAGTTACGCTCTCAGGTATGGTAATGCTTTTCAAAGAATCGCATTCATAAAACGTATTCTTGCTTATTGAAGTTATGCCAAAGGGGATCGTGATGCTTTCCAGTGACTGGCATCCGCTGAAAGCTTTTACTCCTATGTACCTCAATACTTGAGAAGTTATGTTGACGCTTTTCAGTGATTTGCATTTTTCAAATGCGGAATCTCCAATGACTGTTACGTTGGAAGGTATCGTGATGCTTTCCAGGAAAGAACATCTGTAAAATGCTTCAGATCCTATTTCAGTTACGGTTTCCGGTATGATTATCTTCTCTGCCGTGCACCCTTCAAATGCCCTGTAGCCTATTGAAGTGACGCCGTTCGGGATGACGACTTCGGTGTCTTTGCCGGTGTACTTTTCCAGCCTGCCGTTGTTGATGGTAAAATCGCCTGTGTTGCTGGCATCGGCATATGGAGCAAACAAGACGGAAATAGATACGATCAGTAAAACAGCTATTGTTTTTTTCATTCTGTCGATATCTCCTTTGCCAACTTCCTGTTATTGCACGCAGTATAAGTTGATGACATGACCCGCTGTTTGATACGTATATGTGCTATTTTACAATTATATTTTATACATTTTTACATGATTTGTACAGCAAGCAGTTTAATATATACTATTGCTAAATTATGGCATTAAATGGCATAATAAATGTATGATCCGTTAATGCTCTGATTCATAGACCATTGCTGCGGATTACCTGGCACACCTGGCCCTGGTATCATATTCAGCAAGGGGCCGAGTAAAGATGAGAAGAACTCTGCTTCGCTGTTCCATCACAGGCATGCATGTATATCCGGAACTGTCCGATGGATGGTATTCCTTTTTTATTATATAATTGTTGCATGTACAGCCCGGCCCGGCAACCGTGATCGGTTCGGTGATCAGGGATGCGGACAAGGCAATGCCGAAGCAGTCGGAGAAAGAAACGTACTAAGACACGTATAAGGAGTGGTGACATGTTTTCCAGGAAAGTTGCTGCAATTATGCTTGTTTTGACGATTCTTTTGTCAGGTTGCGGTCAAACTGCAACAGATTCTGAAGGATCACAGAAAGAAGAAACGACAGGCGTACATACTGATGGAAACCGGGGCAGGAAGGGTTCCGGGGACGGTGACGAGGATTCAGTCGAAGCCATGACAAGCAATGGGACAGCAGAAGATGGCGAAGATACAGCCGGGGCCTCATCAGAAAAAGCTCCAGGCAACGCCGCAGCAAATGCGGAAGGGGATGCTGCAGGAAATGGCCGGGAAGCAGTGAACACTGCCGGGGATGATACAGCTAAAGCGGCAGAAGAAAATGATGACGGCGGTGTGATCAGGCTGATCCCGATGAAAGAACTGCCCGAACTGAACATGGATCCCCAGGTACCGTTCACCATCGAGGAGATAGCGGGTATCGGCGGGACTTCAATGCTCACACCCGTCTATTACGATAATGTCAGGTACTGGATCAGGGAGTTTACCAGGAACCCTTCGAAGCTCGTGATCGACATCGGCAACACGGGCAGTGAAACGATCGTGATCGATGATTCGAACATTGAATTCTCCATACTGGACGATGAAGGCAACAACATCGCAGGTTCAAAGGTGCAGGGAGCGCCGGTCTCCATAGCGCCGGGAGAGATAAAAAGGGTCGTGGTGACGGCCAGAAACCCCGATGCGGGATACGTCCACTTTGAGTTCGGAGGAGCGGCCGGGGGCTTTTCCTGCCCTGTGTTCCGTCCTTTTGCGAATGAAGCTGCCGATATCACCGACACAAAGCCGTATAACAAGCATGGACAGGTTTGGGAATACGAAAACGAGGGTACCTTCATATCGGCGGAGACCTTCAGGCAGGTCATCGGAAACGGCAAGCTCAAGGCGATGAGCAGGGCGCTGATGGTGGTGGAGAACGACAGGATCGGACCCATTGACAGGGGAAACGGTTTCCTGGCGCTGGTAAAGATCAGGATTGCCAATACCTCTGACGAACCGCTGACGATCAACAGGCTTTACGTTGCAGCCGGAGGGGCTTTTCTCGATTACACCGAGAAAGATATGGCAGTGTTGGGCGACATGGCGCTGCCCTTCACCGCGGAGCCTTACTCGATAATTGAAGGCTGGGTCCCTTTCAGGGTCACGGAAGGGCGGGCAGCCTACGGTGTAGTTTTTTACACCAACCTTGGCAACTTTATAATAGATCATCTCCAGACTTATCCGGTTTACCCGGACCATTGACAACGGGATGCCGGAGTAGCAAAATTTAATGTGGCGGCCGGGCTGTAATAAACTATGGGCATAACAGGAAACAACAGGAAATTTATGGCATGGTGACCCGTGCAATATTCGGAACGGGCACAATGTACGAGATACGGCGCAGGTATGCCGGGCGCAGTTGGGTATATGTATTATTGTGCAAAACAGTCCCGGTATGACGGGGCAGGCCGCAAATTTGCTGTAATCAACAGGAGGTCTTTGCATGCTGCTTGTAAGAAACGCGAAAATACTCACAATGACAGGTTTTGACTACGATAACGGATACATTGCCGCAGAAGGGGAGAAAATAACTGCGCTGGGAGATGACGCCGCTGAACTGGCGAGGCTGGAAGCGGCGGCGTCTGAAATCATAGATGCAAAGGGATGCTATGTTTTGCCGGGATTCGTGGATGCACACTGCCATGTGGGTATGTGGGAGGATTCCGTCGGATTCGAAGGCGACGACGGAAATGAGACCTCAGATC
>ENA-UPSA01001069-UPSA01001069.1-bioreactor-metagenome-genome-assembly--contig:-NODE-1069-length-31299-cov-380.320894_pt1 | contig 31299 bp, 28 predicted proteins | sample MGYA00238183_ERZ773288 | MGnify/ENA primary metagenome ERZ773288 (study PRJEB29028, sample SAMN07631243) | bioreactor metagenome | isolation source: Switchgrass digestor | place: USA: Dartmouth... | reverse complement strand
GATCGCATATGATCACATCATGGAGTTTCCCGGGTATTTCAGTGAACTGATAATATCTGACAGGATAGAAAAGCTGAATATCAGTTTCCTTGTTAGAAGTTTGAAAAAGGTACGCGGCGGGTCAGCTCCAAATATTGCGTACAACCTGGCGCTTACCGGCCTGGAAGCAGAGATACTCGGGACTGCCGGGGCCGACTTTGACAGCTACAGGCAGTGGCTTGAGGAGATAGGCGTTGGGACGGGACTCGTGAGGATCAGGGAAGATGACTTTACCGCTTCCTGTTTCATCAACACCGACCTTTCCGGAAACCAGATCACAGGGTTCTATCCGGGCGCAATGGCGTATGATGAAAAAATCAGCATGCTGGAAATACCGATGGACGATGTTTCAATGGTGATAATAGCGCCGACCGAGCCCGCCGCGATGAGCAGATGGTGTGATGAATTGCAGAAGATCGGGATACCATATCTGTATGATGCGGGAATGCAGATCCCGCGGCTGGAGCCGGATGATCTGGCCAAAGGCATACTTGGAGCAAGGATAGTCATTTTCAATGAGTATGAGTATGCTATGATGCGGAAAAAGACGGGCCTTACCATGGGCGATATACTTGCCGGGGCCGAGTTGGCCGTGATCACTCTTGGAGAAAAAGGGTCCGAGCTGTGGACGAAAGATGGAAGAGTGACGGTCCCTGCAGCCAAACCGGTCAGAGTTGTCGATCCGACTGGCGCAGGCGATGCTTACAGGGCCGGCTTGCTGAAAGGGTATTTCGAAGGGGCAAGCCTTGAAAAAATGGGCAAGTACGCCAGCGTTTCAGCGGTATACGCTGTCGAGCACAAGGGCGCGACAGAACACAGGTATACGATGGACGAGTTCTACGCGAGGTACAGGGAGAACTTTGAATAAGGGACAGTTCTCCGAAAACCGGCTGATGAGGGGACGGTTCTCAGGAACTGGGGACAGTTCTCAAAAATTGGCCTGAGGGACGAAGGCTTTATAGGGGACAGTTCTCAATAAAGAGAAGGCTAAGGAAAAGCGCCGGTCACCGGCATTGGAGCCGAACATTTCATAAAAAGATACTGCCCGGGAAGCCGACAGTCCATGAAAATTGGATGAGTCTTCAGAATAAGGGAATTGCCTGAAAGGGACAGTTCTCAAAAAACTGACAGAATCGACAAGGAGTTAAAGAATTAATATAACATACAACAGGCTTGTATATTTAACAGGAGGTATTTTAAATGGTCAAGTGCGACATTAAGGACAAATCATTGGCGCCAAAGGGCAAATTGAGGATCGAATGGGCGGACAACCAGATGCCGGTACTGAGAATGATCAGGGAACGGTTCGAAAAGGAAAAGCCCCTTGCAGGCAAAAAGATGAGCTGCTGCCTGCATGTTACTACGGAAACGGCGAACCTGATGCGTACGCTTAAAGCGGGAGGAGCAGACATAGTCCTGTGCGCATCGAACCCTCTGTCGACCCAGGACGATGTGGCGGCTTCGCTGGTCGTTGATTACGGCATATCAGTGTTTGCCATGAAGGGCGAAGACACCGAAACGTATTACAAGCATCTGAAGGCCGCCATTGAACATGGGCCGGATATAACGCAGGACGACGGATGCGATCTTGTCGGCCTTCTTCATAAAGAATACGGCGACAGCTATTTAAAGAACGTGATAGGCGGGACCGAGGAAACCACGACAGGCGTCATCAGGCTCAGGAGCATGGAGAAGGAAGGGGCTCTGCGGATACCGATCATTGCTGTGAACGAATCCGATACAAAGCACCTGTTCGACAACAGATATGGTACAGGCCAGAGCACGATCGACGGACTTCTCAGGGCTACGAACATTTTGCTGTCCGGAAAGAATTTCGTGGTCTGCGGTTATGGCTGGTGCGGCAGAGGCCTTGCCATGAGGGCAAAAGGAATGGGTGCGAATGTTACCGTGACAGAGGTCGATTATGTCAAGGCAATTGAAGCAGTCATGGACGGCTTCAGGGTCATGAAGCTTGAAGATGCCATGAGTTTTGCCGACATTATCATCACGGTCACAGGCGATTTGAACGTGGTAGACGAAAAACACATCAGGCTTGCAAAGGACGGAGTGATTATCGCCAACTCCGGTCATTTCAATGACGAGATAAATATTGACGCGCTTGAGAGGCTTTCCGTATCAAAAAGGACGGTGCGTGATTTCGTAGAGGAATATACCCTTAAGGACGGACGCAGGGTATACCTGCTGGCGGAGGGAAGGCTCCTGAACCTGGCAGCCGCGGAGGGCCATCCTGCTGTCGTGATGGATATGAGTTTTGCAAACCAGGCTTTGGGTGCGGAGTACCTGGTCAGGAATGCGCATAAGATGGAAAAGAAGGTATACGTTCTTCCGACTGAACTGGACCAGGAGATCGCTCGCCTCAAGCTGGAATCAATGGGGATCACCATTGATGAACTGACAGAGGAGCAGATAGCTTACCTGTCGTCATGGCAGAGCGGTACGTGAGTGTACGGTGTCACATGTATAAAATGCGGTTCAGTATATGATTGCAGTATAAATATCTATGTCTGAGCGGTACACGAATACACATTGGCAAACGAAAAAAGTACGGTCTTAATGCGCAGAACTGGAAGCTGACAGATGCCCAGAACTTTGAAGAAGTCATTGACGCATCTGTCAGCAGCGTGTATCAGGACAATTGCAAATAGACGGGCAGATATCACATGATGCTGAACTGAGTGAAGATTGCTTATAAGCACATCACGAAAGACTCATATCCGAATACTTGCAAGAACGGTGAGAACAGATGAAAACACAGGATGTCAAAGCAATTGCTTCAATGATAGATCATACGATACTTAAGGCAGACGCGACAAAAGAGCAGGTGGCCGAATATTGCAGACAGGCCATAAAATATGGTTTTGCGTCTGTCTGCGTGAATCCGTGCCATGTGCCGCAGGTCAGAAAAGAACTGCAGGGTTCAGGTGTCAAGGTATGTACCGTGATCGGATTCCCACTGGGAGCCGACAGTATCGAAACAAAGGCGTTCGCAGCCAAAACAGCTGTGAGGGACGGCGCTGATGAGATAGATATGGTCATCAATATCGGAGCAGTTAAGGATGGCGATTTCGATTACGTTGAAAAAGAAATCGGGGAAGTCGTGGCATCATCCGGGGATGCTTTGGTAAAAGTCATTATCGAGACCTGCTTTTTGACTGATACCGAAAAGGTATTGGCTTGCAAGGCAGCTGCCGCTGCCGGAGCAGGATTTGTGAAAACGTCGACCGGGTTTGGCACTGCCGGGGCCACGGCAGAAGATGTCAGGCTCATGAAGGAGACTGTGGGGAAAAACGTCGGAGTTAAGGCTTCCGGCGGTATCAGAAGCTATGAAGCGGCACTTGAAATGATCGAAGCCGGAGCCGACCGTATAGGCACCAGTTCAGGAGTTAAGATAATGGAAGAAGCCCTGGATAAAAGTAATGCGACTACTTCACAGAAGTAATAAGAAACCTGAGGAAAATAACGATCAAAAATAGCAAGAAAGTTTCCGAATAAAGTAAAGGAAGCTTCTTGATAAGGAATGGGAGAGTAATATGAGGATTCTTATTGAAGGTATTGACGTCCTGACCGCCGATCCGGCGGCAGAATACATCAGGAATGCAGATATCGGAATAGCAGACGACAGGATAGAGTTCATTGTGCCGGCAGGACAACGTGTACCGGATTTCATACCTGACAGGAAGATCAACGGTAAAAACATGCTGGCAATGCCCGGAATGGTAAACGCCCATACGCACTGTGCAATGACGCTTATGCGCAATGCGGCGGATGATCTGCCTCTTCACAAATGGCTTTTCGAGAAAATTTTTCCGATTGAAGACAGGCTGACAGATGATGACGTATACTGGGGAACACGCCTCGCAGCTGCAGAAATGATCAAATCCGGTACTACTGCTCTTGCTGATATGTACCTGCATATGGATGCTGCGGCCAGGGGTATCGTTGATACCGGAATGAGGGTAAATCTGTCGAAGAGCCCGCTGGAATTTCACTCAGAAGGCGGGTTGAAGGCCGACGATGTATTTGATGATGTCAGGACTTATTTCAAAAACTGGAACGGAAAGTATAACGGCAGGATCAGGGTTTATCTGGAAGTGCATTCCACATATCTCTTTGACTGGCCTTCACTTATTAGAGCATCTGAACTCGCAAAGGAATTGGGAACAGGTATTCATATTCACCTGCTGGAGACTGCCAGGGAGAGGAAGGAAAGTTTTGAGAAGCATGAAAAATCGCCTGTCGAGATATGCGCTGAAACAGGGATATTCGATGTACCTGTAATCGGAGCCCATCTGGTCCATATTGACGAGGAAGATATAAGGATCCTGAAGCAATACGGCGTCAATGCGGCACACAACCCAACAAGCAACCTTAAGCTCGGAAGCGGGATATCGCCGGTCCACAAGATGCTCGATGCCGGGGTCAATGTCGCTTTGGGTACCGACGGCACGGCAAGCAACAATAACCTAAACATGTTCGAAGAAATGCATCTTGCTGCCCTGATCCACAAGGGAGTAGCCCAGGATCCTGAACTCGTAACTGCCCGCCAGGCATTCATGATGGCGACCGTGAACGGGTCCAGAGCCGTCGGCTTCGGTGATGAGACTGGTATCCTGAAGCCGGGGATGAAAGCAGACATAATATTGCTCGATATGGACAAGCCGCATCTGTGTCCTGTAAACGACCCGTTTTCAGCAGTAGTCTATTCGGCACAGGCTTCAGATGTCGATACTGTGATAGTGGATGGGAATATATTGATGGAAAAAAGGGAGTTGAAGACCATCGATGAAGAACGCGTCATGTTCGAGGTCAGAAAACACTCCGGTATGCTGCTTGAATAAGCAAAATTTCGCCGGGACGGTCAATTTACAAGCAGGTCAAATTGCGTTCATAGAGGGGTGCCAGTTAAAATCAAAAACTTGTACCAGGCAGAAATGCTTCATTTCGTGAAGATGCTGCAAGCAAACAACTCTGTTTATCAAACTTGGATCAGCGCATGAAGGGTTTTGGACAGAGCAGGCAGACCCTTGTAAGGAAGTATTACTGAAAATCTTTAGAAATTGGACGGCACAGTCGAAAGGCTGTGCCATTTTGCTTCAGGCAACTCTATTCTCATGTCAGATTAACCTGAACGATCAGACAGAATTATGAATGAGTTAACGGTGTGTATCATATGATACGTCTCTTAACGGAACCCTAATATTCAAATTTACATAATATGAACTATGCATTATGTATTATACAATTTCCTGGTATATACGTTGATTGTTTCAAAAGTCGCGCTGCCTGCTTCACAGAAAGCTTTGAGTCTGTCTGCGAAGGCTTGCGGTCTGCGGCATGCAACCTTTTTCGAAAGGGGGATAGGCTGTCCGGGAATGCACATGATCCACTGGAAGGTACATAATTGAGGCCATGCATTTGTCACTACATAAGCTTATTTTTAAAAATGTATTGACCAGGGAGTGCAGGAATATGCAGAGATATGCCGTACTTATGGCAGGTGGTTCGGGAACGAGGCTCTGGCCTCTTTCAAAGGAAGCCAGTCCGAAACAGTTCATCCCCATGGAAGGGGACAGTTCTATGCTGGTTCAGACGATCAAGCGCTTATGCAGGGTCGTTCAGCCCGAGAATTGCTTTGTCGTGACTAACCGCAGTTTGGCCGATATAACAAAAGAGACGGCCGGCAGACTCATCCCCGATGAAAATATCATCCTGGAGCCGGACAGGAAAAATACTGCGGCATGTATTGCTTATACGACGCTGCTGCTGAAGAAAAAACTGGGTGCGGGCATACTGTGCTTTGTGCCGGCGGATGGCTATGTAAAAGACACGTCAGGTTATGCGCGGGCTCTCCGAATGGCGTTCGACACTGCTGAAAATGTCGACAGCCTGGTCATAATCGGTGTCAAACCTGCCTATCCGGCAACCGGGTATGGTTACATCCATGTAGAACCTGTAAAAAGGAAGAAATCAGCAGGAGAAGATACTGCAGCAAATATAAATTCATCGCCAGACGAGCAATCTGCAACAGCCGAAGGTTCAACACCAGGATCAAAATCTGATGCAGAAAAAAGTACATTACCAGGAGAAGAATCTGCTTCATTTGCTGATTCGGCTATATCATACGAAAACATTGATATATTGCGGGTCCTTGAATTCATTGAGAAACCGGCACTGGAAACGGCCCAAAAGCTTGCAGCTTCGGACGATTATCTTTGGAACTGCGGTATTGTGGTCGGTTCTATGGATTCCATAATTCAGAAAATAAAGGAGAACATCCCCGAGCATTACCATAAGCTTTCGAATGCTTTGGAAAGCGGAGAATATGACGAAGGCGAACTGATCCGGAATGCATACGGTGAACTGCATAGCATTTCGTTTGACAACGCAGTGCTTGAGAGATGTGCTGCTTCACTGTATGCTGTAAGAGCTTCCTTCGACTGGGACGATATCGGAAGTATCGATGCCCTGGCTATGACTCTTGAGCCTGACTCCGACGGGAATCTGGTGAAAGGGCGACATATAGGGATAAATACTACAAATTCGGTTATTTACGGTAAAGATGCTGCAATTTGCACGATAGATATAGACAACATGATCGTGGTAGGAACAAAGGACGAAGTACTGGTCTGCCCCAGGAACAAGTCGCAGAAAGTAAAGCTGCTGGTGGAAAAGCTGAAAGAACAGGGGCATGATGACCTCCTGTGAGAAAAATGCCTTTTACCGTGCAAGACAGGCTTTTGGAGGGATACTGGTGGCAAATACGGGGTTCATACTGATAAGAGAGATAAGAGCCGGTATGTGGAACGAACTGCATCATGTGCTGACCCAGTCACTTATTGCGGAGATCCTTCAAAGAGCCCCTGTGGTTTACTGGGGTAAAGGCAGCCTTTATGCTTCACCTGACGGTTCCAATGCGTTTGATCAGTTTTTTCTGCCCGTGTCCGTTTTCGACGTACATGATTTGGTGAAAGAAGGGTATACGTTTTGTCCTGAATACTGGAATGCGTCGAATATACTGTCCTTGTGTCCCGGGTATTATAGCCGGAATGATTTGCGTATTGCTTTTTCACATCCTGATAACAGAACCTTGGGATGTTTCAGTCCGCAAAAGATTAGTACTCCGGCGTATAATTCAGAGGACAGCATTTTGGACGTCTCAAATGTCTTGTTGCACGGTCCATGGAATGATAACTGCGATAGTATGAAAAATATACTGTACAACAGTCAAAGCAACGGGTATGAAAACAGGTTGCCGGATCACTTGGCAGAATGCGGTGCTGATGTCATCGTCTGCGATACCTATATAGATGTTGAAAATGTCATTCCTTATATACCGGAATGGCATCCGCTCTGCGGCATGAACCGCAGGGATTTGTTCGCTCATCTGATCCGGAAATATATACGGCTTCAAAAAGATGTCCGGGACTTTGTCGATGACTTTTATAACTCATATATGAGAGATGCCGCTTTCCTGGCAGTGCATATACGAGGCAGCGATAAAATCGTTGAAGTTCGGAATCTGCACGACTTGAACGGCAGATATGCGGATGAAATTGATAGAGTGCTTAATGCGAATCCGGGTATGAAGCTGTTCCTGATGACCGACTGCATTGAAATCCTGGAAGAGTATAAACAAAGGTATGGGGATCTTTTGGTCCATACAGACTGCAGAAGGACCCACACGGATGGGTTGGGGATACATTTCCTCGAATGTCCGGACAACAAACTGAAGGGGTTGGAAATCATCAGGGATACGTGGCTTGCTGCCAGGTGTGATTATTTTATCGGCAACGGATATTCCAATGTTTCGGCAGCCATCAGTGAGCTAAAAGACTGGGAGGATGGCAGGATCAGGCTTTTGTACTAACTGAAAGATGCGATGAGGAGAGGCGGTGGATCATGGAAAAAAGCAAATGGCTCGAAGCCTACAGGACTATGCGTCTCATACGTTTGATCGAACAAAGGATCAACGATGAATATAAGCATGATGAGATAAAAACGCCGATACATCTGTCCATCGGGCAGGAAGCAGCGGCAGTCGGCGTTTGCATGAACCTGCGGAAAGACGATTACGCATTTGGCACCCATCGAAGCCATGCGATGTATATTGCAAAGGGCGGAGATATTAAAAAAATGTTTGCCGAACTTTACCTGAGAAAAACCGGATGTGCGCGCGGCAGGGGCGGGTCCATGCACCTTGCCGATACCGAGGCAGGCATACCCGGCTCTTCAGCAATCGTAGGAGGGAACATCCCGCTGGGGACCGGTACAGCCCTGGCATCGAAGATCCTGGATAACGACAGGGTAACGGTCGTGTTTTTCGGCGACGGCGCCGCAGACGAAGGGACATTCCATGAAAGCCTGAATTTTGCTTCAGTAAAAAAGCTGCCTGTCGTGTATGTGTGCGAAAATAATTTCTATGCCGTCAACTCGCACCAGATGGCGCGGCAGGCCGGAGACAACATTTATAAATGGGCACAGGGTTACGGGATGCCCGGTTTCCGGATCGACGGAAACGATGTGCTGGAAGTTTCAGAATATGCGAAGGAAGCCATCGACAGATGCCGGAACGGTGGAGGCCCAACACTGCTCGAATGCCTGACCTACAGGTGGAAAGGTCACATAGGAACGACGGACGATGTGGGCGAAAGCTACCGGCCAAAGGAGGAGTATGACTACTGGATTTCGAGGTGCCCGATAAAGCGCTTCTCTGATTTTCTAAGGAATGAGGGAGTTTTAACTGACGAACTTATAAACAGTATCGACCGGGAGATACTCGACCTGATCGAAGAAGCCTTCCAGTTTGCCCAGAACTCCCCCAAACCTTCGCCTGATGAACTGCTCGATTTCGTCTACGCCGATTAGGTTGGGGACAGTTCTGCAGAACCTGAGTTGGGGGACAGTTCTGCGGAACTTGAGTCGGGGGACTGAGTTTGGGGACAGTTCTGCATAAAGTATAGTTACAGTCCGATGATGGAGCAACTGATGAAAACTGACTTGCCGAAAGGAGGATTATTATGCCGTGGACGACGGTTCAAGTGGAAAAACTCGATGACTATTTCATTAAAGGCGAAACTGAGGGCGATCGTGTCATCACGTACAAAGATGCGCTGCATGAAGCCCTGGATCTGTCGTTGGCGAGGGATCCGAGAGTATTCATCATGGGCGAAGGAGTGGATGATGCGGCGGGCGTGTTTGGGACTACCAAAGGGCTGAAGGAGAAGTATGGCGCACACAGGGTGTTCGATACGCCGATAGCGGAGAACTCGCTGACAGGAATAGCGGCCGGAGCGGCTATGGCCGGACTGAGACCCATACTGATCCATGCCCGTATGGATTTTCTCGTGCTTTCACTGGATCAGCTTGTGAATCACGCATCCAAATGGTGCTATATGTTCGGAGGACAGGTAAAGATCCCGATGGTGGTAAGGACCATCAGCGCCAGGGGATGGGGATCCGGGGCACAGCATTCCCAGTGCATCCAGGGAATGATGATGAATGTCCCGGGGCTGAAAATAGTTGCCCCCGCTACTCCATATGATGCCAAAGGACTGATGATATCGGCGATTATAGACAACAACCCGGTTTTGTTTGTCGAGCATCGCTGGCTGTATAAAACGACAGGACATGTTCCTGAGGACCTCTATTCCATCCCTATCGGAAAAGGTGTTATCCGCCGGAAGGGTGAAGATATCACTATCGTAGCGGTGTCATACATGCTTGTGGAGGCGTTGAAAGCGGCAGAGAAACTCCAGCAGGCAGGAATATCCGCCGAGGTAGTGGACCTTCGGACATTGAAGCCCCTGGACGAAGAAATCCTGATACGGTCTGTGGAAAAAACAGGCAGGCTTTTGATCGCCGATACCGGCTGCAAGACGGGCAGTGTCGCTTCTGAAATAGCCGCGGTAGCTGCGGAAAAAGCATTCCACCTGCTGAAAAAGCCTGTCAGGCGGGTATGCTGTCCCGATACGCCGACGCCGACCAGCGATGTGCTGGAAAAAGCTTATTACCCGACTTCTGAAAATATTTTCACGGAAGCGGCAGATATGGTGAAAGGATGAACCAATACAGAGATGCAGAATTACCGGTCAACGACTGAATAAAGAAGGAAAGAGGATAGCCATGGACAGGTTTATTGAGCAGGATTGTCTTGAATATATCGAAAAAATCGATTTGACTCCGCTGAAAGGCAAAACCGTTTATATTACCGGCGCCAACGGGCTCATCGGCACATATCTGATCTGTATGCTCCACCTTGCCAACATTCATAAGGATGCCGGGATCAATATCGCCGCTGTCAGCAAAAGCCCGCCAGGCAGCCACATTGAAGAGATTTTCAGGGACCGGTATATATTTTATGCAACGGATCTGAATAATCCTGAATGTAATTGCTTTAATATCAAGGCTGATTATATAATCCATGGAGCGACTTATGCGCAGCCGAAAAAATTCATTCGGAACTATAAAGATACCATTCACCTGAATACTACAGTAACTGAAAGGCTGCTGGACAAAGCCAAAAGCGACGGTGCGGCATTCTTGTTTTTAAGCTCCTCGGAAGTATACGGTGAGCCTGATGAAAAGCACATACCAACCAGTGAAGATTTTCCGGGTTTATGTTCTCCTGTCGATGTCAGGGCGATATACTCCGAGTCGAAACGAATGGGTGAAACGCTGTGCTTTGCTTACAGGAACTTCGAAGGCGTCAATGCCAAAATCGCGAGGATTTCCATGACCTACGGCCCCGGTATTGGGTTGAAAGATGAAAGGGTCCTTGCCCATTTCATGCGGCAGGCACTTTATGAGAAACGTATAGTGATGCAGGATGACGGGAGCAAGATCAGGACATTCTGCTATATAGCCGACTGTGTACTTATGCTGCTTTATATACTGATCTATGGGAAAGATTTTGTATATAACGTGGGCGGACAGGACAGCATCAGCATTCGTTCCCTTGCGGATGAAATATGCCGGCTGACCGGAAGTATGTTATCCGGGAAGATCGTGAGCAATGAATCAATGAAAGACATCAAGGTATCTCCGAAACTGGTCAGGCTTGATATCTCAAAGGTATGCTCAGAATTTCAGCTGCCTCCTTTCAAGCCTTTCGGAGAAGGACTGTCCCGCACTATCGAGTGGAACATGGAGGTGAACGGATTACGGGACAGGTGATTCGGATACTGAAAGATTAGCAGCCATGGCGGAAAAAGCCTGGTATCGGGACGGAGATATTATTAGCCGTTCGGAAAAAGTTAAATTATGAGACGGTAAAAAATGTAACCATGAGGGAAAATAAGCGAACATGCGGTAAGAGACAAGCAGCGGCATCTCTGCCGCTCAATCAGCATACTGGTGAGATTAATAGCTGAGGTTAATAGTAAACATTTCCGGGTGATTTTTATAAGCGATATTTCTGTAAATGAAAAACTACCCGTTGAACTCAGTACCATCATAATATATCCCTGATCTTATTACCCAGATTCCTGTATTAACCCTGAATCCTTTATGTTTCTGCAATTGTGCACATAAAGCGTATGGTATACATAATATTAACTTGAGAGAGTATTATGAGGAGTTATTGCGAGGTGAGCCTTAATGGCAGGTGACAGATTCCTGTTGATCAAACCATGGTGTAACAGGCTGTGGTCTGATTTAGAACATACCCTTGGCCAGTTGCTGATCGCCGAGATTACCAACCGGATTCCCGTCATTTTCTGGCCGACCCACTGCCTTCATAACGGGTTTATTCATACCAACGGATTCGAACTGTATTTTGAGCCCGTGTCCAATTACAGTATTTTTGATCTGGTAAAACCCGGTTACACGTTCTATCCGCCGACCTGGGACGCAGACAATCTGCTGGTGGAAGATAACGAAAAGGATAAATGGTCCTACAGGAGCATAGGAGAATTTATAAGCAGTGATGCCAATGTGGTCATAGGTGATGTGTATTTTTCAATTTTGGAAATCATCCCTTTCGTCGGGAAGGACAACTCGGCATACGGCATGCCTGGCATGGAGATTTACCGATATCTTTTCAAAAAATATATCAGGATCAAGAGGGACATTCTTGCAGAAGTGGACGGATTCTACCAGTCGTGGCTAAGGGACGCGCATCCTCTGCTGGCTGTCCATGTACGCAGAGAGGAAGATAATATGGTCATCGATATAAGAAAGGATATAGCCGATGAACATAATTGGAACAGGAACAGCAGGAAGTACGGCGAAAAGAAGGATCCAAAGAAAAAGAAAAGAAAGCTTTTCATCCTGGGGAGAGGGAAACTTCAGAACGCCAATACGCAGTATCACGCCGAGATCCGCAAATTAATGGATAGGTATGCGGTCCGGAATATATTCCTTATGACAGACAGCAAGAAAGTACTTGATGAATACCGCAAGATGTACGGTGATAAGCTTGTTTACACAGACTGCAAACGTTTGACCGACGATGAACCTGCATACAACATGGAGAATCCCATGATAAAAAGGAGAAGAGGGATCGAGGTGATCAAGGATGCATGCCTTGCAGCCCGGTGCGACTTTTTTATCGGAAATGATTTCTCATCGCTTTCACGTGCGGTATACCGAATGAAAGACTGGCCAGAAGAAAATATAAGGCTTCTTTTCCGCCGAAGGAAGAGGCGCAAATACCCTGTCAATGTAAAAGTGATCACTCCGGAGGAAAATAAAACGCTTCGCATTTTTTTAGAATTTATAAAAAAGCTTTACCGCAAGATCAGGGAAAAAATGTACATCGGGGGTGGAGAAAATGGCAGCTGACCGTTTCCTGCTCATTAAGAGCTGGGGCTGTGGTTTCTGGTCGGATGTAGACCATGTAATGGGACAATTGCTTGCTGCAGAAATTGCCAACCGGATCCCGGTTGTTTATTGGGGGTCGAACAGCCTGTACTCAGAATCTTTTGAAGGGAATGCTTTTGAGCTATATTTTGAACCAGTATCCAACTATACAATTGAAGACTTGGATCAACCCGGTTTCACTTATTATCCTCCGATATGGAACGGCAAGAACCTGACAGTGGAGGATTTGGACAAAGTTGCCTGGGCTTACCGCAACCTGGGTGATATGATGAGCAGCGACGCTAATGTGGTGGTCAGCGACGTTCATTATTTTGTCCGGCCGATCATCAGTTACATCCCAAAAAGCCATTGGGCATACGGAATGACGGCACACCAGATATACAGATGTTTATTTGACAAGTATATCAGGCTGAAACCGGATATCCAGGAAGAAATACAGCAATTTTATGATGAAAACATGAAAAATCATAGACCGCTTCTCGGAGTCCACATCCGTGGCGGCGACAAGGTGAAGGAAGTTGAAAAACTGTCCAACCTGAACAAGCGCTATCACCAGGCGGTAAAGGATTTCATCGATCGGTACGGTATCAAAAAAATCCTGCTGCTGACGGACTGCGAAGATATTCTTGATGATTTCCTGAAGCGGTACGGGAAAATGGTGATTTTCACCGAGTGCAAGAGGGGACAGGTCTACGATACCAAAAACGCGCCGCACCTTACCGGGTACTCCGAAAGGAGACGCAAGGGGATAGAGATCATCAAGGATACCTATCTGGGCTCAATGTGTGACTTCTTCATAGGGAACGGCTATTCGAACGTGTCGTACACGGTCAAACGCCTGAGGGACTGGCCGGAGAGCAATATCGTGCTGTTCTACAGGGATTTGAAACATGAGCGGAAGTTGGCCAAAAAGCGCCAGAAAAAGGATTTTATAAAAAGAAGGAACGATAAAATACGCCACAGAGCGGAATATCCTGAATTATACGGAGGTGTGAACACGTATGCAGACGAATCGCTATTTGCTAATAAAATCTTTGGGTAAGAGCATCTGGGCCGATGTGGATCATGTCATGTGCAAGCTTCTTGCCGCTGAACTGACAAACAGGATTCCGGTGGTGTATTGGGGGATGGAAAGCCTGTACAGCGAGTCCATAGCAACCAATGCATATGAATTTTTCTTCGAACCGGTATCCGCCCTTTCGATCCATGATATAGTGCGGCCTGGATATACTTTCTATCCGCCTTCGTGGAATCCGGAGAACATTTATGCGGAGGACAGCGACAGGCTTAAGATGGAGGACAGGGACCTGAAGAACCTGATGAGGAGTGATGCAAACATAGTTGTCAGTGATATTTACTATCCGATGAGCTCCATACTGGCGTGGTCGAACAGGGGCCACTGGTCTTTTGGCAAAACACCGCACCAGGTTTACCGGTGCCTCTTTGACAAATACTTAAAACTGAAACCGGAAGTGAAACGGGAAATCCAGCGATATATAAATATAACGCCTGATTTCAGGGATGAGAAGCCCATCCTCGGGGTCCACTGCCATTCGAATGCTCTTGTGCATGAAGTGGCACAGATATATGATTTGAACGAATTTTACAAGCCATATATATGGCATTTCATCGAACGGTATAATATAAGGCATGTTTTCCTGATTACCGATTCGAATAAAATCCTCAGACAGTTTAAAAAGCTGTACGGCGTAAATGGAATGCTGCTGTATACCGACAGCAAAAAGCGGCCGCTGAAGAAACGGATACCTACGTACCTCCAGGATTACCCGAATAAACGGCATAAAGGCGTGGAACTGATCAAGGACACCATCGATGTCATCAAGGACACATACCTGGCTGCACAATGCGATTTTTTCATCGGCAACGGGTATTCGAGCCTTTCGAACACTGTGATGAGGCTCAAGGATTGGCCTGAAACCAACATAAAGCTGCTGTACTGAATGGGGGACAGTTCTGCACTTTGCTAAAGTGGGGGACAGTCCTGCAGTTTGGAGAGGGACAGTTCTGCATTCATGTGTGAAAGGAGGGACTGTTTTGCACTATAGTGAATTGAAATATTTGGAATTGATCAAGAGCAGGTATCCGCAACTGGACCTGTCAAAAATTGAATTCAACAAGACCGACGGGAGTTATAGCGATATCGCGGTTGTAAACAATGAAGTAGTCTTCAAATTCGCAAAATACGACTGGAGTGCTGTCTATTTGCACAATGAAGCAGAAGTGCTCGGATTCATCCGGAACTTTATCGCATTGCCTTTGCCGGATGTGGAAATAGTTGACCAGAACGTAACGAAACGTGAATATATAAAAGGATCGCCGCTGTACAGTAACGTATTATTGAAATCTGACAAATCCACGCAGGATACTGTTGCCAGAGAAATTGCGGTTTTCCTGGAGCAGTTGCATTCCATTCCGGTAAAAAAGGCAAAAAATACCCGGATCGGGGATTCACGGATGAACCTCGGACGGGAAGAATGGCTGGCGGAGATTGAAACGTTGGAAAGGAAGATCTTCCCGTATTGCACTGGCTATGTAAAGGAGTATTTCCGGCAGATAACCCAGCCAGCAGTTGATAACGAAGAATTTTTCAATTTTCAGCCTGTACTGATACATGGAGAACTGGTACCGTGTCATATACTGGTTAACAATGCTGCCTTGGGAATCAGCAGCATTATTGGATTCAGCAATGCGGGATTTGGCGATCCGGCTTATGATATTGCAATGATCCTGGATCATCTGGGAGAGGGGTTCGTACGACGGATAGGCAGGTATTATCCGATCACGGCCGAGTGTATGGATAGAGCCAGGTTTTATGCCTATATCAGCAGTTTCATGTGGTACAGGGATGTTTGTGATATGATCACGACACGTGATTTTTCGCGGTTCCAAATCCAGGTAAAAGGCAGGGACATATCTCCGATTGGGGCACCGGTGATGGTGGGCGGAATTAAGCCTTCGAAAAAATGAATTGTCCAAGCAGGGTTGCGAATAGAATTGTTACAGGAGTTTGTATAGGGGATGGTCGTGTGAATTACACATCTGCTGACCTGAAACGTGTAACACTTAAAAAAGCGCTTTTTGACGGATACAGCAAAAAACAGGTGGACACCCTGCTTGCGAAAATTATCGAAGACTATGCGGAGATGAGCAACAGTATCAATCAACTGAAGTGCGAAATTACGTCTTTAAATGAGGCCGTGCAGCATTACAAGGTACTGGAAGAGTCGCTCCAGCACTCGATTCTGGTTGCACAGCATACGGCTGAGCAAATCAAGGCAAATGCATGCGACAAAGCGAAGAACATTGTAGATGAAGCAGAAATAAAGGCACAGAAAATTATAGATGAAGCAGCCGAAAAAGTCAGAAATATCCAGGTGAGATATGAACAACTCAAAGCGGAAGTCTACACCTTCAAAACGAAATCCGAAGCATTGATCAAGGCTCAAATGGACGTTCTCAGTCAGTTGTTAGCCGAGTAGGGAGTATCTAATGAAAAAGACAGGAGGACAACATGATATCCTCCTGTCTTTACTTAATGCAGAATGAAAATTAGATCTTGCTTTACATGTTATTCCAACATAGAGATGCTTTCCCATGAAGAATTGATATCTTTTAGATGAACAGTTCTTAAGATTTGAAGAACTGTCCCCAAGTTACGAAAATGATCCCATATTCTGACGAACTGTCCCAAGGATTTGATGAACTGCATCAGCCACTCATTCTGAATGACTACCCCCAATATTTGAGAACTGTCCCTCAGCCACTCATTCTGAAGAACTGTCCCCGACATGGGTGCTGAGGTAGTATTCGTATTCTCTGCGGATGCCTTCTTTTATGTCAACTTTTGGTTTCCAGCCGGTTGTTGAGATTTTCGAGTTGTCAAGGACTCGCCGCGGTGTTCCGTCAGGTTTTGAAGTATCAAATACGATTTCTCCCTGATAGCCGACAACTTCACGTATGATTTCGGCCAGTTCCCTTATGCTGATCTCATTCCCTGAACCGATGTTTATCAGCTCGCTGCTTTCATAGTTCTGCATAAGCCAGAGACATGCTTCGGCCATGTCATCGACATATAAGAATTCACGCAATGGTTTGCCGGTTCCCCATAATTCAACAAATGGCCGGTCCTCACATTTCGCCCTGTGAAATTTTATTATCATCGAAGGGATCACATGCGAGTTATATGCATCAAACCTGTCATTGACGCCGTAGAGGTTTGCAGGCATGACAGAGATATAGCGGGTGCCGTACTGTTTGTTGTATGACTGGCACATTTTGATCCCGGCTATCTTGGCCAGGGCATATGCTTCGTTGGTCGGTTCCAGTGCACCGGTGAGCAGGTATTCCTCCCTGATCGGCTGGGGACACAGTTTCGGATAAATACATGAGCTCCCAAGGAACATAAGCTTTTTGACATTATTCTTGAAAGCGCTGCGGATAACGTTGCATTCGATCAGCATATTTTCCATGATGAAATCCGCCGGGTAAGTATCGTTTGCATGGATCCCTCCAACTTTTGCCGCAGCCAGGAAAACATACTCGGGTTTTTCTTCTTCAAGAAACTTTTCGGTATCCAACTGGTTCGTCAGGTCCAACTCCTGATGCGTCCTTTTTATGATGTTCTCATATCCGTTCTGCAGAAGACATCTGACAATGGCCGATCCAACCATTCCTGTGTGGCCTGCAACATATATCCGGCTGCTTTTTTTCATGTGAATCCCTCCTGAAATACTGTTTTGCTATATTTCTTTGCTGCTTCATCGCAGTTCGCCTGCTTACTGTTGCAGTTTTATGACTGTGTCCTGCTACAGCTTAATGCCTGCTGCATCGAGGTCGCTCTTAACCATCATTGCGACCAACTCTTCGAATGACACTCTTGGTTTCCAGCCAAGCTTGCTATTTGCTTTCGTCGGATTCCCCAGAAGAAGATTCACTTCTGTAGGCCTGAAAAACTCGTTGCTGACTCTGACAAGCACTTTGCCTGTGGCATTATCGATACCTTTTTCATCCAGTCCTTTGCCTTCCCAGACCAGGTCTATCCCGGCGCATTTGAACGCCAGCTCGCAGAATTCCCTTACCGTATGTGTTTCACCGGTTGCAACAACATAGTCATCGGGCTCATTTTGCCGGAGCATGAGCCACATGGCTTCAACATAGTCACCGGCGAATCCCCAGTCTCTTTTGGAATCCAGATTTCCAAGGCATAGACAGTCAAGTTTCCCGGCCAGGATGTCGGCGATACCTGTCGTTATTTTTCTGGTTACAAAGTTTTTGCCTCTCCTGGGAGACTCATGATTGAACAGAATCCCGTTGCAGGCGAAGAGATTATACGCTTCCCTGTAGTTGACGGTAATCCAGTATGCGTAAAGCTTGCTTACTGCATATGGACTTCTGGGATAGAACGGCGTTTTTTCATTTTGCGGTATTTCCCGTACTTTCCCGAACAACTCGCTGGATGATGCCTGGTAAAACTTGATGCCTGGATTTACTTCACGGATGCTTTCCAGCAGCCTGACCGTTCCGACAGCATTTACATCTGCCGTAAATTCCGGTATATCAAAGGAAACTTTCACATAACTCTGGGCTGCCAGATTATATATTTCAGTCGGTTCTATCCTGTACAGCAGCCTGCTCAGGCTGCCCGAGTCGGTCAAATCACCGTAGTGCAGAGTCACTTTTTTCGGCCCGTTGAGCAGGTGACTGATCCTTCCTGTATTGTCTGTGCTGCTTCTACGGACGAGTCCGTGGACTTCGTAACCTTTATCCAGCAAGAATTCCGCCAGATAAGAACCATCCTGTCCGGTTATTCCTGTTATTAATGCCTTGTTCATTCGGATACCCTCCTATGGCATTGATGAATTTTTGACTTTTATCCGATAGCTTGATTAGCGGAGTACACATTTTTCAAGTATATTGCTTTGATCAGTTTTATTTGCGCCAAATCTTATCAACTATCATCAACCTTACCTCGGCCCGGGGCAGCAAACCGACATCACGGAATTCTTCTCTTTGTGCTCTGTTCCGTATATGCATGCTCCGGATTGTCAAATCGCTGAAGCCAATAAGCGGTCTCGGAATAATAATATGCAAACTAATTATGTAATGTTCCATTATTCGCATCCTGAAGCAGGAACTGTCGGTACAAGTAACCAGAGAAGGCTAAGACAGTACAAGCAGTATGGGACTAAAAGTGTAATGGCAGAACATGCGAGCAAAGAAAGCAGTAGTAACGGGACACGCCAAAAAACGCAGGATATTTGGAGCACTTTGCTTTTGTATGTAACATCCTGCATATGCAAGAATACGATGTAATGATGGGGAAGCGTGATGAATTGCCTGCTTCTGAGACCAGGTATTTCGTGCTTCAAAAGTATATAACTCCAAGAAAGGAAGTGACTGATTATGCCGACAGTATCGGTCGCTATACCCGATACTACATTTGTGACATCATCTCAACCGGCGCAAAATTTCTCCTTTTATCCACTGATGTACGTAGGAAATGATGCGGGCTTTATGAATTGCATAAGCCTTATGGAGATCGACCTGCCGCCTTTGCCGGTAACAACTGTCGACAAAGCGGTGCTGAAATTATCTGTGATAGTGAAGACAGGTACAGATCCAAGTCCGATTGTTGTTAACAGGGTAACAAGTCCGTTTGATGTTGCCGCTGTAACCTTCAACACACTCCCGGATTACGAAACAATAACTTCACAAATCAATATCGATATATCGGATTTGTATACGATAATCGAGATAGATATTACAGAATTCGTGAACCAGTGGCTCAACGGAATTTACCCAAATTACGGGATCGTGTTGACGAATCCGGATGGGGTTACCCTTGTCCAATTCGGTACGAATAACATAGTTTATGAGCCGTATTTCCCGAAACTGGAGATTACCTATTCAGATACACCTGTTCCGCCGCCGACCGACAATGCTTATGGGTATATTTATGACACCACCGAACAGATAGTCCCACAAAACGCAGATGTTAAATTCAGCAACAACGGAGCTTTATTGGGTATCATACATGAGACAGGTACAGCGCCTATTATCATAGAGTCTGCTGGTATCTATGCTGTCTGGTATACTGTTATAGCGTCAAATCACAACCAGTTTACACTGTTCAGGAATGGCAATCCTGTGCCGGGAAGCACAAATGGAACAGAAAATACTTACACTCCTTATTCCGGAATGGTAATTATCAATGCTGCTGCAGGCGACCAACTTACTCTGAAAAACTATACCAGCGCATTACCTGGTTCTGTAAGCATTGTCTCTAGAGCAGGTGGAGAGATGACCGGTATCAGTGCATCTGTCCTGATACTGAAAATCGGTGAAGCAATAACTCCCGATCCGAAGCTGGATGCTGTGAATAGTGCACAGAATATAACACAGATGCGGGCAGCTATAACTGATCCTGCTCTTGGACTTGATCTTGACGGGTTTAACTCATTGAGCACAGCAGCGCAGGATACGGTGCTGGGAGTTCTGCTTGCAAGCAGGCCCGATCTCGGGTATCAGACAGTGGAGAGCCTGCAGGAAACGCTTGACGAGGCGGTGAATGAAACCGTCGATCCTGAAAATATCCGTGTGCAGGCCGGCAGCGTTGACGGGAATGGAAGCATCGCGCATCCGTTTGGAAGCATTTCTGAAGGCATTGCCACAGTTGCTCCCGGAGGGACGGTGCATGTAGCGGCTGGCACATACAGCGTTACAACGCAGATCAATTTTAACAAAGCCGGCGCAACACTGCTTGGCGAGCCGGGAGCGGTGATTTACCTGCAGGCAGCGATAATCCCGCTGCTGATCACGGGTGCTGATGCGACTGTTCAGGGACTGACTATGACCAGTGATGTTCCTTATACCGGTGAGTTCATACAGATTGGCGCACCGAACGTAAAACTGATAGGGAATACAATCTACGGCCCTGAGCAGCCACCGCCGATGGAAAATTGGACAGTCAATCGTGCGGTCGTATCACAGGTGAATACGGTTAATGTCCTTCTTGAGGGAAATACTTTCTACTCGCTGAGGACCGGTATGTATATCAACCCTGGTACGACAGGCGCTATCAATAACAATGTGGTTTACAATACAAAAGGCGGATTCCTGGTAGATCGTGCGTTTACAACATTTTTCGGGAACTCATGGGGAGATCCGCCCAACGAATTTGATATAGTTCTCCTTGCGGGTACAACTGATGGACTGCCGTACGACGATCTTGCAAGATTGTCTGAGGAAAACGACAACGCGAATATTTCCGACCAGAGAGGAACCGGCGGCAACGGCGGAGGAAGTGATGAACCAGGAGAACCAGATGAACCAGGAGGACCTGTAGAACCAGGGGAATCGATATAACCCTAATAGCGCGTGGAGCCAGTAGCCCCAGCAGCCGCTAAACATATATGACCCATAAGAACTATGAGAATGAAATCATCAGGCCATGAGCACATAAAATAATGATAATAAAAATACGCGATAAATATGAGAAGCATGAATACATGAAATGCACTGATGCGAAATACCTTAGAGTTGGCTGCCCTGGAAGCAGGGCAGCCCTCTGTTTAAAAACTGTTGCAGTTTATAGATGGCAGTCAGTTTTGCGAGACAACGGATAGAAATGCTCATTTATTGTGCTTTACTCCCGTTCAGCTCATATATATCAATGGCCGCGCCATACCGGGAGAAACCTTTGATTTCCATATAGCCAGGTCCATATTTTTTGACCGCATAACTATCGGTATATTGCCATGCGGCGTTGATCAAGCCTCTCGGTGTATCCTGTAAATCTGAATGAGCACCGGTTTTAAGCCTGTGCAGGCGGAATTTCATTTTTTCGGTAAAGACTTCGGAAAAGTTTTCAACTATATCACGGCAGGGGGGCTTGAAATAGTTCTTGATAATATCCTCAAAATGATTATCGAACCAGATGCTCTTATAGCCATGCTCTTTAAGATAATCAAAATATTTACTGCTGATATCTTCGAGTACACTGTTGCAGTACTGGTTCTGCTTTGCCTCCTCTTCGGATACCGGCTGGCCGTATGTGCTGTAGCGGATAAGACACCCGCCAGGCTTTAAAACACGTACCATTTCTTTGATCACGCTTTCCGGGTTGCTTACGAGATGAAGCACGGCATTTTCGATGATAATATCCACGCTGCTGTCAGCCAGCATGATTTCGTAGGCGTTCATCCGTGCGAAAATCAGGTTGCTATAACGCCCTTTGGCTCTTTTGACACCGGTGGACAACATCACGTTGGAAATATCGGCTGTAATGGTATGGATCCCGTTTTTGGCAAGAGGTATGGATGCTGTGCCGAGTCCGGCTCCAAGATCGAGTACCGTGATGTTCCTGCCGAATTTCCGTGCTATCTGGTCGCCGCATGCTTCATATACACCGTAACGTTCGATGTTGTTTGCATCCCAGAATATAACCTGCGGCTCAAAATCCTCACCGATTCCGTCATAACCAATATACTGGTTTTCTCCGCTGATCTTTACCGGCGGATCTTCACAGAACTGATAGATAGAATTTATCTGCGGCACCTCATATCCGCATCCGGTGCATTTAAATACTGCAAGGTTTTTCCTGCACTTCGGGCATAGAAAAATGTTATCCGAAACGGACATTTTATCACCCCTCGCGTAAATTATACATTATGTAGAGCTGTATAGTCAAAAGCTGGAAACTCGGGGACATTTCTTCAGATGTTTGCTTTTATCGGACAGGGCCGCGAGTAGCTTTGAATGGATTGGTACATTTCACCAGAATGTAAATATTAAAAACACATATTGTGTTTTTCTTTGATATGAGTTATAATTCTGTTTGCACGCCGTCGGATGTCAAGTGGTATCATGCTGCTGACACAGGGCACAGAACAGCCGGATGACTTCAGGCGGCTTAACGGCGGTTTATAATCAACAAATGCTGGTGTGGCTCAATGGCAGAGCAGCTCATTCGTAATGAGCGGGTTGGAGGTTCGATTCCTCTCACCAGCTCCAGAAGGTGGGATCCTTAGGACTGTCTTGGTTCTGAGGATTTTCTTATGTACTTGGATTAGTATGATTTAATAAGGACACTACAGTTTTGATTTTGCAACTGGTAGACATAAGATACTGCTGAAGAACCGTTACCTCAATTCACGTCTTAAGTCTGAGAACTGTCCCTCGATCCTGTTCCGGAGAACATTTTGAAGAACTGTCCCCAATACACTCGGAAGTTGCATTCCAGACATGCCCCTAAGAATAGTTTGCTCTGGAGAACTGACCCAAACTGCAGCTTCTGAAGAACTGTCCCCGAAAAGTTGCCAAAAGTTCCGATTGTGAAAAGGGCTTTGGTTTGGTACAATATGAAAAAAATGGAGGTGGATTGGATGCCGCATGTTATTGTGAAGATGTTCAAGGGCAGAAGCGAGGAAATGAAGCAGAATATGGCGGAAGAGATCACAAAGGCTATAGTTGGTAGCCTGAATGTGGAAGAATCATCTGTTTCGGTAGCAGTGGAGGAATTTGAGAGGGATGAATGGACCGAAGCCGTTTATAAGCCTGATATTATAGAAAAGGAGCATACGCTCTATAAAAAGCCAGGGTACAAGCCGTGGTAAAGGTCAGGTCAACATACGGATCGGTAAAAACAGCGCGATAATATGCATGACCGAAATGGTGACGCTAAAGCACTTATCAACGGCGCACGGGCTTACTGATCAGAAGCCGTTGTAGTATTCTTTTTCAACATCGTCGTATGTGTAACTGTAACCTGCATTCCTGATGATGTCATAGGTAGTTTTGATGATCATATCATGGGTCACCTGATGCTGTTCGACAAGGAATGTCAGGTATTCGTTTGTCATATCAAACAATTCGTCCCAGTTGGTTATGTCCTTGCGGCCTTCTGAATCAATCATACGATCCCTCCGGAGGAAAGCGGCATCTTATTCTAAACTACCGCCGCCATATCAGCATTGCACATTCCGATGCAATAAATTATAATCCACCTGTAGACCAACAGCAAGGCCATAATAAGAGGTTTTATATATGGGTATTGAGTACATCTTTTTCGATTGCATGGAAACATTGATCGACCTTCATAAACTGCCTGCAGATGAGGATTATGCCATGTGGGCATATAACGGCTCTGGTGTCGAATCCTTGTGGGATGGATTTGATTCCTTTTTCGATTTTCATATTGCAGCAAGGCGAGATCTTGAAGCCTCTTTACCGCCTCATTCGGAATTTGAATTAAGGGGACAGTTCTTCAGAATATTACAGTTAAGTGCCCCACAACTGAGCAAGTTACAGATGGAGACGGCGGCAGACATGCTTTATAAAAACTACTGGAGCAATTATAAAGCAGGTTGCTATGTCAAAGATGAAGTCGCCAGTACGCTTGAAAGCCTGAGCGGCTTTTACCGGATGGGAGTCGTATCGAACTTCAAGGTAATGGGCGGTATCGAAGAGCTGCTGGAAGTGTTGGGCATAATGAAATACTTCAGCTTCGTGGTTACTTCGGTGGCAACAGGGAAGAAGAAACCCCATCCGGACATTTACAGTGAAGCAATAAGGTTGTCAGGTGTACCTGCCGACAGGATCATGTTCGCTGGTGATGACTATATCAATGATTATGTGACTCCTGTTTCACTTGGAATGAGGGCAGCCTATTACGACAAAAACGGGCGCCATCCGGAAGCAAAGCCAAGGTTCACAGATTTTACTGAGTTGATTCAGATACTGAACTACAATGCCAGATAGTCGCAAATAATCAAATGCCGGATAACAGCTAATGGCAGGCGGCTCCGGCAAGCACAGGAAAGGATAACAACAGTAGTCATCAGAGAGACAAAGCATGTGCAATGTCCGGATCATGGCTTTTGCCGAATTAGTCGACCCAAGCGTCTCCTGAAAGAAAACAGAAAGAATTCCTATATTCATTCTTTCGTGCAATACCTTTATTGACGGACAACAGGAATATGGCATATAATTGAAGGGCAGGTTATTTTATATAGAAAGGAGTGTTACGGGTGAAATTTTTCAGAGTAGAATATGAGGTGAACGATATCTAATTGAATATTGGCTGGGGGTGTATGACATGATGCAGCAGTGTTCGGCTGACATGCATTCTTTCAGCAAATACTCAGGGAATAACCTTATACCGGAATAAACTCGTAAAATGGCATGGTATGGTTATCGTGCTTTTTTTATGTCCATTAGAGTTGTAAGGATGTTAGCCATAATGCAGTAAACCTCGCATAGTTATTACGGTAAACCAGTCAATCGGTTAGAGTCGTCGCCTCATTGATCAGACAAGCACCATTCAATAAGTGTTATGGACCGGAAAGAATGAGTATGATCAGGAGGATATGACGATATGAAGTATATCAACGGGAAAAACGTACTGCCTAAGCATTTGCTGGAGCAACTGCAGCACTATGTACAGGGTGAACTGATCTATGTACCGAGGAAAGAGAACAGCAGAGCAGGCTGGGGTACACTAAACGGAACCAGGGCAATGATATGGAGCAGGAACAGGGAAATATGCGAAATGTATGAAGAAGGGGCAACAATACAGGAACTCATGGACATGTACCATTTGTCTGAGGACAGTATTCGCAAGATCCTGAACAAGAGAAGGATCCTTTTGACAACTGAATGATAACGCGTGGACCAGGACTGGAAGGCTAAACTTAAACGTATATTTCGGCTGAATTGCTTTCAGCATGAGGAATTTAATCAGCCTTAAGTTTTTCTCCAACTTATAGTTTTTGTTCAGCATGAATTAGTCCGGTTAAAAATTCATTCATCCGGGGATTTTATCCAACCTGAAGTATTTGTTCAACATGAAGTTCTGGTTCAGTTGCGTGCGCTATATTAGGTTAAGTACTCGCTAACTTAAAGGACTCGTATAACTTAAATACTTGTCCAACTTGAAGTATTTATATAACTTAGAGAAAAACTCTAAGTTAAGGAACTTTATTAATTGTCTCGATGTGAGGGCATTCAGATTGACAACGCTTTCAGTGCCCTCATAATTATTTATCAGCATTTATATAATATCATTTCAATGCTTTTAAATTGCCATACTTTATTGTTTTCTTCATTGGCATTTTCCTGTTGCGTCAGCAGTGCTGCAGATGGGCGGACGGACAGCATCCGGCATTTTATTCGGATATGTTTTTAATCACAAACGTTTAAGTTGATAACAGGTTGATGATTCAGAGCATTTGATTTATAGTTATATAAAGTATTCATCGTGCAGGAAATTATTAATTATCTATAATAAGAAAAGGGCAGGCAAACGTACAGCCTGTTATAAAAATACTGAAGCAATAAAGGGATGATAACAATGGAAGACAATGCAGGGAAATATGTGGTTCACAACGGGATCGTTAAGGAAAGCTCGGAGGTCGCATACATCGACTCGAAGAAGATGTCCGGAAGAGCGGCATATGAAGTGATCAGGGTTATCGATGGAGTCCCCTTGTTTTTCGAGGATCATTATAACCGCCTTAAGTCTACTTACAAAGCAGTCGGCAAGCATCTGGACCTGACGGATACTCAGTTAGCCGACAATATTAAAAAGCTACTTCGTATAAGCGGCAATATGAACTGCAACGTGAAGGTAATATTGCTCGATGAATCCCGGCAGCAGGAGCAGGTGGTCTATATCAGCAAAAGCTACTATCCGACAGAGGCCGAATTCAGCACCGGCGTCAAGACAGGCCTGCTGCAGATAGAACGTAAAAATCCCAACGCAAAGATATTTAACAAGGATTACAAAGATGCAGTGGAAAAGAAACTTACAGAGGGCGGATATTTTGAGGTAATCCTGGTCGATGGCGAAGGCAGGATCACAGAAGGCAGCAAATCCAACATGTTCCTTGTCAAAAACGACAGGATCGTAACAGCGCCTGGCGAGTTCGTACTTAAAGGGATAACGCGGAAATATGTTTTTGACGCCTGCAGGAATGCAGGGCTTGACGTCGCGGAGGAGTTTGTCAGGGCAAACGATATCAGAAGTATCGATGGTTGCTTTTTATCTGGTACGTCAATTAAAGTATTGCCGGTCAAATCTATTGATGACGTTGTTCTGGATTCTGCCGATAGCCCTGTAATAACTGCTGTGAGGCGCGAATATGAACGAATAATCAGGGAATATATTGATAGTCATGTAAAAATATGGTAATATCATACTGCAAATCAGACGGCTTAATGCCTTTGCAGGTGATCTTTTGGAAAGAAGAGTTTTTTCAAGGAAGTATCTCAGAATAAGGCCTGACATTCCGGTTTTCGGGACGGTCAGGATAATTCGCGTCGGCTGCAGGCAGACCATTTCCGGCAGTGCTAAAGTCAGGATAATCGATCTCAGCCCGGGCGGAGCCAGGTTTGCATCTGCATTGAGATTTCCTGTTGACTCGAGAGTTATTATCCAGTTGACACTGATGCTCGAAGGAACGTCATATTGCTTGGAAGGTTATATTACGAACCGGTCCGGCAGCAGTGCAAAGGGGTTTGAGTATGGGTTCTGCTTCACGAAACCGGAGACCGGGCTTAAAAAGGTCCTGATACCTCTATTCGCCAGGTCCGTTATAATGCAGAACAGGAATATTATCGTCATCAGGCCTAATGACGATAAAAGGAGCGTTCATTAGATAAAGTGTGCGCCAGATAAAATGAGATTGAAAAAGCGTAGTAATGAAATAACAATGATATCCATTTATGGTTGTTAGCACTCTTGGTTAAAGAGTGCTAATTTTGTCTTGACAATGCCAAAACAGGAGATGTAATATAATTTATAGCGCTAAAAGCACTAAAGACAGGGAGGTTGAGGTATGCCGCGCGAGAGTGGAAATTTGTCAATACATACAGAGAATATACTGCCAATCATAAAAAAGTGGCTCTATTCAGATAAAGATATTTTCGTAAGGGAAATGGTGTCAAATGCCAATGACGCAATAACCAAAATGAAAAAACTTGCGTCTATAGGTGAGGCTCAGTTACAGGAAAATGAAAAGTTTACGATAATAGTGGACATAAATAAGGACAGCAAAACTATCAAATTTATAGACAACGGCATCGGAATGACCGCAGACGAAGTCAAAAAATACATAAACCAGGTCGCTTTTTCCGGAGCCGTTGATTTCCTTGAAAAATACAAGGACAAAGCAGATGAAGGCAACCAGATAATTGGTCATTTCGGCCTGGGATTTTACTCTGCATTCATGGTATCTGACAAGGTCACTATCGACACATTGTCATGGCAGCCTGGAGCAAGTGCGGTAAAATGGATGAGCACCGGCGGCACGGAATTCGAAATGGACGATTCCGACCGCACGGAAAGGGGCACTGCAGTTACCCTGTATCTGTCCGAAGATTCCCTTGAATTCCTTGATTATTACAAAATGAGGAGCATCCTGGAGAAATACTGCTCCTTCTTGCCATATGAAATTTATCTGAGGGACAGTTCTCAAAAATCAAAGACAGGCGCGAGTTCATCAGGTAATGGCGAGAAGGGCGACGGCAAAGATGAAGATAAAGCCGAAGCGCAGGAGGAGAAGCCCATCAACGATACGAACCCGCTTTGGCTTAAACCGCCAAAGGATTGCACCGAGGAGGAATATAAGGAATTCTACAGGAAAGTTTTCCATGATTTCAATGATCCGCTGTTCTGGATCCACCTGAACATGGATTACCCGTTCAACCTCAAGGGAATCCTGTATTTCCCGAAACTCAGGCATGAGTTCGATACCATAGAAGGGCAGATCAAGCTCTATTACAACCAGGTTTTCGTAGCAGACAATATCAAGGAAGTTATTCCGGAGTTCCTGATGCTGCTCAAAGGTGTTATCGACTGTCCCGACCTGCCCCTCAACGTGTCGAGGAGTTTCCTCCAGAACGACGGGTATGTGAAGAAAATTTCAACACACATTACCAAGAAAGTCGCCGACAAGCTGACTTCGCTGTATGAGAACGAGAGGGAAAATTACAACAAGTACTGGGATGACATAAACCCGTTTGTGAAATTCGGTTGTATCCGTGAAGAGAAGTTCTTCGAACGTGTCAAGGATATTATCATTTTCAGGACCATCAATGGCGATTACACAACATTGAAGGACTATCTCGACAGGAACAGGGACAAGCATAAGGACAAGGTGTTCTATGTCTCGGATGAAAAACAGCAGGCACAGTATATCAAGCTGTTTAAGGATCAGGGCATGGAGGCGGTCATCCTGAATGCACTGATCGATAATCATTTCATGCAATTCCTTGAGATGAAGGAAAACGGCGTGAAATTCCTGAGGATCGACTCGGATCTTTCCGATAATCTGAAAGACAGCGAAGCAGGCGATGCCTCATCTGATCTGAAGCAGAAACTTGAATCGATCTTTAAAGAATCGCTGGGAGATGATAAGCTGAAAATCAGCGTGGAGGCGCTGAAGGCGTCAACGCCTGCGATTATCCTGTTGTCCGAGTATCCGCGAAGGATGCAGGAAATGACAAGAATGTTCGGCATGCCCGGAATGGATGCCGGCAGCATGTTCCCGGATGAGAGGACGCTGGTCCTCAACAGGAATAATTCGTTGATACAGGCATTGGTCAAGCTATCTGACAACAGCAACAGGAAGGATGATGTAAAGCTGATCTGCCAGCATGTTTATGATTTGGCGATGCTGAGCCATAAACAGTTCGAACCGGAGGCAATGACTGCGTTTATTGAAAGAAGCAACAAGCTGCTTGAGAAACTGGCGGAAATGGAAGACAGGCAGGGGGAAGGGAACGGAGCAGAAGCAGGGGAAAAAGAAGACAAAGGATAAAATGGCACTCTTGAAGCTTGATATCGAAAAAATTGAAAGGAGCGGAAAATCAGGCTGAATGAAATCAGACAAGACATGCACGTGCACTGTTGATAGACGCATCGACAGAGACGGAGTGCCATGAAGGAGTTACCGTACCATGAAATGTAAAAACAGTAGACGCAGTCAGCAATACCAGTTCCATTGATAACACAAGTAACGCTAAAAGTTACAGGTGTGATCAAAGAAGTAAGTAAGACAATAGATAGGACACCAAAAAACAGTAGTCTGGAGATCTTATACACGAAGGCAACACTGAATTAGTACATCTGAATATGAAATGAATATGAAAACGCCTTGCTTATTGGCAAGGCGTTATTGTGACTTTCTGTAGTTGGCGTCTTTGTATTATAGAGTATGTACGCCATTATTACATGGCGTAGCCACCGTTGTCATTTATCCTTTTCGCGTATCTCGACCCTTCTGATCTTGCCGCTGATTGTCTTTGGCAGTTCATCGACAAACTCGATAATCCTCGGATATTTATAAGGGGCGGTGACTCTCTTTACATGATCCTGCAGTTCTTTGACAAGATCATCGCCAGGCTGGTAGTTCTTTGTCAATACGACCGTAGCCTTAACTACCTGTCCTCTAATAGGATCAGGTACTGCGGTTATCGCGCATTCAAGTACGGCAGGATGCTCGAGCAGAGCGCTTTCAACCTCAAAGGGGCCGATACGGTAACCGGAACTCTTTATAAGGTCGTCAGCGCGGCCTACGAACCAGAAGTATCCGTCTTCATCCTTCCAGGCCATGTCGCCTGTATAGTAAATGCCGTCATGCCACACTTTTTTAGTCATTTCCGGATCACGGTAGTAACCTTTGAACATGCCTACCGGAACGGATTTGTCAGTATAGATCACTATCTGGCCCTCTTCACCAATTTCACAGGGCTTGCCATCATCGTTCAACAGAGCTACATGGTATCCGGGGGAAGGCTTACCCATCGACCCCGGTTTTGGTTTCATCCACGGGTAGGTTGCAATCGTAACTGTGAGTTCTGTTTGGCCATATCCCTCACGTAGTTCCAATCCGGTAGCTTTTAAAAACTGGAAATATACCTCGGGGTTGAGCGGTTCACCTGCAATTGAACAGTGTTGCAGGCTGCTGAGATCGTATTTTGTCAGATCTTCTTTGATGAAGAATCTGTAAATTGTCGGCGGTGCGCAGAATGAAGTAATTTTATACTTGGAGATCACGTTGAGAAGCTCGCCCGGAACGAACTTATCATAGTCGTAAACGAACACGGACGCGCCGCTGAGCCACTGTCCGTAAATTTTGCCCCACATCGCCTTGGCCCAGCCTGTATCGGCCACTGTGAGGTGCAGACCACCTTCTGATACATTTTGCCAGTACTTGGCTGTGAGTAAGTGACCGAGCGGGTAAGTGAAATCGTGCTGCACCATTTTTGGCATGCCGGTCGTGCCGGAAGTGAAGTAGAGCAGCATTATGTCGCTGTTGCATGTTGCTTCGCTGCCGACAGGTCTCTCAAACTTGTCGGATGCATTTTCAAATTCACTTGTGAAGTCGATCCATCCCTCTT
>ENA-UPSA01001068-UPSA01001068.1-bioreactor-metagenome-genome-assembly--contig:-NODE-1068-length-31326-cov-6.013079_pt1 | contig 31326 bp, 30 predicted proteins | sample MGYA00238183_ERZ773288 | MGnify/ENA primary metagenome ERZ773288 (study PRJEB29028, sample SAMN07631243) | bioreactor metagenome | isolation source: Switchgrass digestor | place: USA: Dartmouth... | reverse complement strand
CATACGAGATGGAACTGTGACTGGAGTTCAGACGTGTGCTCTTCCGATCTGAGGGTCTGGGGCTGCGGCTGCCCGGGGCCTGTCCACCAGAAGCGCAGATCGCGGGCCGCACCCTCGGCCGCACCGGTGGCGGGTGCGAGGGCCGGCAGCGCCGTATGCAACACCCGCCGGGCGGTGGGCAACCCGGGGCGGAAGAGCTGCAGCCAAAGCGGCGGCCCTTGCCGGTCCGGCTCAGTGCGGGCGACGGCGGCAGCAGAATCGGTCATCGCCGGAATGGTGCCGGCGCCGGAAGGCTGGCGGTTCACGAGCAGGCCAAGGGTGGCGGCGGTCACCACCGCGTAGGCGACCAGGAGCGGCCGCGCCGTCCAGAAGTTCCGGAGAATCGGACTCACCTCGCCTGCATGGGTTGGCTTACCCATTTGTACGGACAGGGCGCAGGCGTTATGACAAGTCGCGGTGCGCGGTGACCAACCAATAGGGAGCGGGGATGGGGAGAGGGCGGGAGCCCCCTCCCCGCTTCGGACAAAACTAAACCCCCGGCCCGGAATGGGTCGGGGGTTCCTTGTGTTACTTCACGTCGAGGATCTCGTACTTGATCGTCCCGATGGGGGCATGCACCTCCACGATTTCCCCCTTGGACTTGCCCATGATGGCCTGGCCAACCGGGGACTCGTTGGAGATCTTGTTCTTGGAGGGGTCGGCCTCCACCGTCCCGACGATCGTGTACTCCAGCACGTCGCCAAACTCCAGGTCCTTCAGCACCACCACGGAGCCCAGCCGGACCGTGCCGGCCGCCGCGGCGGCGTCCTCTTCGTCCAGCACCACGGCGTTGCGCAGCATGTTCTCCAGCTGCGTGATCCGCCCTTCGACGAATGCCTGCTCATTGCGGGCATCGTCGTACTCCGAGTTCTCGGAGAGGTCGCCGTACGAGCGGGCCTCCTTCAGGCGCTCGGCCACCTCTTTGCGCTTGACGTTGCGCAGATAGTCCAGCTCCTCCTGGAGCTGCTGAAGGCCTTCCGGCGACAGAACAACCGGCTTGTTTTCCTCCATGTGGCATTCTCCTCACAATACGCCGAATTGCCGGCCCTCGCCGGCACAGGAAAAAAAGAAGAACCACGCAGACGCTCGCCCGCTGGCTTCCGGAGCCTATTGTACATCCGGCAGGGAGCAGAATCAAGCGATTTGTCTGTGCTACTCCACCGGCCTGCCGGACAGCCAGCCCTTCAGCCGGTATTCCAGCATCTCCACGGCCTCGCCATAGAATGTAACCGGCTTCTGGTCCGGCACATGCAGGGTCGCCTGCCAGCCGCCGAAGAAGCCGGCCACCACGAAGCGATACCCTTTCCCTCTCACGGTCACCTCCGCGGCATCCTCGGGCCCCGGTTCGACGGTGCAGTTCATGCGCCTGGCCAGCTCGGCTGCGACCTCTTGCAAGCGCATCACACGTGGCCCCCCTTGGTTTCGGAATGATGCCAATAGATTATCACATCGGCGCCGCGCCGGGTAGGCTGAACGTCGGCTACTTCTCCGGATTGAGCCGGAAGGCGCCCATGCGGTGCCACCACTCCTCGGGCTCCAGCCCCAGCCGCCAGACGGCGACCCCCTTCAGGTTATACTGGTAGGCGAGGCGCAGCTTGGCGTCCAGGCTGCGCTCGTCCGGGTACCAGGCGATGCGCGTGCCCTCGTCGCTGACGAAGACCGCCTTGTTCTCCCCGGCCACGGGGTCCCAGTACACCTCGGCACCGAAGTCGGCGGCACGGCGCGCCATCCGCCCCGGGCCGTAGGCAGCGTTGGGCGACGCCCCCTCCTCGAATTCGGCGGCCCACTCGTAGCCATACGACGGGACGCCCAGCACGATTTTCTGCGAGGGCATCACGCCGATGGCGTACCGAATCACCTGCTCCACCCAGCCCAGCGAGGCGACGGGCCCGGGCTCCCCGCCCAGCCAGTGCTCATCGTATGCCATGATGTAAAAGTGGTCCACGATCTGGCCGACGGCGGCGTAGTCCGTGGCGGCGCCCCAACCCGTGGCGGTGTCGGCCGTCTTGGCCGCAGCGGCCACGGAGAGCGTGAGCCCCAGCGGCTCCAGCCGGTCCTTGAGTCGGGTGAGGAACCGGGTGTACGCATCCCGGTCTTCCGGATAGAGGTTCTCGAAGTCGATCTGCAGGCCAGCCACGCCCAGCCGGGCCGCCTCGTTCAGCATCCCGGAGATCGCCCGCTCCTGCACCTGCGGATCGGTGAGGATCAGGTGTGCGAGGTCGGCGTCGAAGCCGGCCTCGTGGAAGTTGCCAAACAGCAGCACGCGCTTCTGCTCGCCCGTCACGCCCCGGAGCAGGTGTTGATCCTTGCCGACCACGTTTCCTTCCCAGTCGAACCCGTGCCCGAAGATGATCACCTGGTCCAGGTGCGGCGCGTTCAGGCGTACCGACTCCAGCGAGTCGTCGTCGTAGTCCACATAGTAGCCCGTGATCCAAAAGCCTTCCCCCGGTGCCGACTCATCCAGCGGCCGGTTCAGGTAAGCGCGAACCCAGAGCGGGTCCAGGAGCGAGTGCGGAGCCGTGTACTGCCCCAGAAAAAAGCCGCCGACGCCGGTGGCTGCCGCGAGGAGCAGTGCGGCCAGCAGCGCCCGCCAGGAGCGCCTCCTGCGCGGTGCGTCGGTCTGGTGCCGGGTTTCCGGAAGGGACAAGCGGCATCACCTCAGCGACGGTGCCGGGCCGCCTGCACGGCCGGCTGTTCGCTGATAGGACGATGCCGGGGCTCCTAATGGTTCGCCGCATGTAGAAAACCCCCCTGCCAAGCAGCAAGGGGGGGCCGCCCGGGAGGCCGGGTCCATCAGCGCAGTGCGGTGGGAACCACGGCGTCGGCGAGTCCGATAATGAAGGAAGCGATCAGCGCCCCCCACCAGGTGACGGCCAGCCACCCGGGGAAGAGCCAACCTGTCAGATAAATGATGATCGCGGCAGAGATGAACCCTGCGAATCCCCGTCCGGCGGGCGACGCCCCCCGACCCAGCATGGCCTGCGCGGCCCAACCGAGGGCGGCGATCACCAGCGACGCGAACAAGGCGCCCCAGAAACCGCTCACCTGAAAGCCCGGGGTCAGCCAGCTCACCACCATCAGCACCAGCGCAGAGACGACGAAACGCACCACTGCACCCAGCACGGCCGTTCACACCTCCGTTTCCCTGACGGGTAGTGTGAACGCGCGTCACGTCCTTTATTCGCGGCGCGATTTCCCTTGCATGCCATACTTACGCGTGCTAGAATAGCCACGTTGGAGGTGAGGAATTGGCTAACACGAAGTCCGCGAAGAAGCGTGCCCTGATCGCCGCGAAGCGCACGCTGCGCAATAAGATGGTCAAGTCCAGCCTCCGGACCGCTATTCGCAAGTACCGGGAGGCTGTTGGCACCGAGAACGCGCAGGTCCTCCTGAACAAGGCCTTCTCGGCGCTTGACCGGGCCGCGTCCAAGGGTGTCATCCATAAGAATACTGCTGCCCGCAAGAAGGCACGTCTGGCCCGGATGCTGCTCAAGGCCACCCAGTCTGGCCCGGCCGCCAACAGCTGAACGGCCAGAACTCCGCCGAATCCCACACGAAGCGTGAAGCCCCAACCGCACAGGCTGCGGTTGGGGCTCCTGTCTTGTCGCCCTTCATTCTCCCATGAGTTCCACGATCACCGTCTCCAGGGTGAGCCGCGGGTCGAAGCCCGACTTCATGGCCACGTCGGCGTCCAGGAGCCGCTCCAGGGCGCGGACGATGTCCTCCCGCGGCACGGCCCGCGCCTGCTCCGCCATCTTGGCGTAAGCGTAGGGGTGCATGTGGGCCCGGGCAGCCCCGTCCCGTTGGGAGAGACCCTCGGTCGAGAGCGCCTTCACCAGGAGCAACTGCCGGAATCGGTTGGTGACGGCCACGAGCAGCTGCAGCGGGTGGTCCACCTGCGCGAGCAGCCGGTCCAGCAGCACCATCGCCCGGGTGCGGTCCCGCCTCAGCACGGCGTCGGCCAGGCGCCAGATTTCCGTCTCGGCGAGGTTGGAGACCATGGCCTCCACGGCGCGGGCCGGAATCTCCCGGGCCTCGCCCACGTAGAGCACCAGCTTCTCCAGTTCGCTGTCCAGGAGCGAGAGGTCCGGCCCAATGCGCTCCACCAGCAGGTTCGCCGCTTGCGTGCCCAGCCGCTTGCCCCGGGACTGCGCCCGCTGCTGCACCCACATCACCGCATCCTCCGGCTTGAGCGGCTGGCATTCCACCACCGCCCCGGCGGCGGCGAGCGCCCGGGTGACCTTTCGCCGCGCGTCCACGGCGCCGGCCAGGAAGAGCAGGACGGTGGACGGTGCCGGCGCCTTCAGGTAGCTCAGCAGGGCGGCGTCGGCCCCGCTCGCGCGCGGCTCTCCGGAATCCGCCGGCCCCTCCGCGCCCTCCGGCGGCTCCTTCTCCGCCGCCCCCTTCCGCCGCGGCACCACCGCCGGGCATTCCTTCACCACCACCAGGCGGCGCTCGGCGAAGAACGGCTGGGTCTGGGCCAGGGTCAGCGCCTGCGTCACCTGATCTGGGCCGGGTTCGAGCACGTGGTAGTTGAAGTCGGCCGATTCTGGCCGGACCACCGCGCCCTTCAGGGCGCGGTGCACCTCGTCGATGAGGAACGGTTCCCCTCCGTACACGAGGTAGACCGGCCGGATCTGGCCCTTCTCGATTTCTGCCAGGGCTTCCCGGTAATGCACGCCGCGCCACTCCCTCAGCTTGCTCTGCCTGCAAGGATTCGGGGCGCCGCACCCGGCTCCCTGCAGGAGGGCCACCGCCACAGATGGAATCTATGAGCATTCACCGTCAAACAAGGGGGCGATCCCGTGCGCCGCGGTCCTGCCGTGCTGCTGCTCATCTGCCTGCTGTTCGGTGCGGCCTACGGCGCCTGGCGCGCTGCGGCGGAAGGCGTGGCCCGGCTGTCCAGCTTCCGGCCCGTCGTCAGCGCCGAGCCGCTGACGGCGGGGTCGGCACCTCTCGCCGACCGGGTCGTCTTCCTCATCATCGACGGGCTCACCACCGAGGATGCACACCGGCTGCCGTCGGTAGACTGGCTGCACCGCCGGGGCGCAGGCTACCGGCTGACGGCGTCGGGGTTCGCCGGCGAGGCGCCGCTTCTGGCCAGCCTGCTCACCGGTGCACCGCCCGCCTACCACGGCGTGCTCGTGGGTGCGGGCGAGGCGGCGCTGACCGCCGACGACCTGCTTCAGGCGGCCGCCCGGAGCCAGGTCCGGGCCGGCGGTGCGGGTGGCCGGGCCCTGGATGCCCTGGCTGCCGGACGGCTCGATCCCTGGCTGGGAGAGCAGGATTTGGGTGCCCCCGCGGTGGCCGACCTGCTGGCTCCCGGCGGCCCCGGCCTGGTGGTCATCGAGGCGGACGACCTCTCCCGGGGCCGCAGCGACGACGCGCTGGCGGAACTGGACGCCCGCCTGGTCGCCCTCTTCGACCTGATCGACTGGCGCGAGACCGCTGTCGTGGTGCTCGGCACCGCCGACGCCGCCTCCGGGAGGCCTTCGACCCTTCCGCTGGTCCTGGCCGGCAGCGGGGTGGTCTCCGGCGCCGGCGGCGACGCCACCGTCTACGACGTGGCGCCGACCCTGGCCGCACTGGCCGGGCTGCCGGTGCCCGTATCCGCACAGGGGCGGCCCATCGACAGCGCCCTCGCCGCCCAGGGGCGGCCCCTCGATGCCGTGGTACAGGTGTACCTCTCCTCCCGGCGGGCGTTTGTGGCTGCGGCCCTCGCCGCCTACGGCGCCCCGGCGGAGGTGCCGGAGCCGCCGGCCTCGGCGGTGGAGGCCGAAGACTACCTGAGCGGCCTGGAGCGGCAGATGGCGGAGGCACGCGAGGCCTGGCTCGTATCGGGCGCCAAGGCGCGCCTGCCTTACCTGGGGCCCGGGCTTCTGGTTCTGCTGCTTTACCTGCTGGTGCTCTACCGCACCCGTCTGGGCGGCGCCGCTTTCCGTGCGCACCTGGCGTACGCCGCCCTGTTCACGCTCATGCTCCTGGCCCTCTGGGGGCGGCACGTTGTCTTCGGGGAGCTTTCGTACGCCTCCCTCCGGCAGGCGGCCTACCTCGTGGCGGGGGCCTCGGCCATCGCCGGGCTGCTCTCCATGGTGGTGGCCGGGTTCGTGCTCTCGCGGCGGGACTACCGACAGGCCCGCTACCTGGCCGCCGGCGGGCTCCATACGGCCCTCGGGCTCGCCTCCCTCATCGCCCTGCCTGCGGGCGCACTGGTGCTCCTGATCGGCTGGAGTTTCCCGGTGGCCCTGCCGCCGGCGGGACTCTGGGCCGTGTTTTTCATCGCCGCCCTGCAGGTCGTCACCATCGGCGCACTCGCCCCGCTGTGGGCCTGGACCACCGTGCGGGCCGCCCGGTTCGCCCGCTACCGCTGGCCGCCCAAGGAGGTGGGCGACCCTGAGATCAACGCCGACAAGGTGGTCCGCCTGAGGGCCATCCGGCGGGCGGACCGCGTGCAGTCCGACTCGCTCGGAGGAGACCGCCGTCGGGGAAGCCGGCGCGGGGGAGACCGTCGCCGCCGCTGAGGGAAGTTGCCCGCGCCGGGTGCCCGCTCACCACGCCCCGAACCAGCGCCGGCCCCAGAGCCCGGGGGGCCGGCTTTCCGCGTCCTCCGGACTGCCCGCACTCCCTGCCGTCCAGATGCGGAACCCATCCGTCCGCACCGTCACCGTACCGTGCCGGTCCGTGCGCCAGACCGCAGCGCCGGCGGCGTGCAGCCGTTCCAGCACCTCGTCGTGGGGGTGGCCGAACGGGTTGCCGCTCCCTGCGGAGATCACGGCGATCGCGGGGGCGACCGCACGGAGGAACGATTCGGTCGTCGAGTGGCGAGAGCCGTGGTGGGCCACCTTCAGCACGTCGGCCGACAGGTCGTAACCCCGCTTCAGCAGCCGCTCCTCTGACTCCGCCTCCAGGTCGCAGGCCAGGAGGGCCGCCACCCGCCGGTAGGTGAGCCGAAGGGCCACGCAGTTGGCGTTGTCGTCGGACCGGCTGCCGGTGATAGGCACGGCAGGCGGGCCGAGCACATGAAGCCGCACGCCCTCCCCGAGGGCAAGCGTCTCGCCCTCCCGGGCCACCCGCACGGGCACGCCCCGTTCGGCGGCCGCGACCAGAGCCGCGACATGCCGAGGCTCGGCGCCTTCGGTACTGCTCACCAGCACCAGGCCCACCGGAATCTGGCGCAACACCGCCTCCGCCCCGCCCACATGGTCGGCGTCGGGGTGCGTCAGCACCAGGTAGTCGAGCCGGCGCACCCCTGCGCGGCGCAGGTAAGGCACCACCACCTCGGCACCGGCGTCAAAGCCGCCCCCGGACTGCGCCGCGTACGCCAGGCCCGCGTCCACCAGGGCGGCCCGCCCGCCAGGGGCCCGAATCAGGATGGCGTCGCCCTGCCCGACGTCGAGGAAGACCAGTTCGAGCCGGTCGGGCGGTGCGGCAAGGGCCAGACGCCAGGAGAGCACGGCGCCCAGGGCCAGCAGCAGGATGAGGGCCCCGGTGGCCCGGTTTCCTGCGGGAGCGGCGCGCAGGCGTTGCCAGGCGGACCGCGAGACGGCGGAGAGCCGCGTGCGCAGGGCGGGAATCGCAAGCAGAAGCAGGCCGTACCAGAGGAGCACGCCGGCCAGGGGCAGCCGGCCCACCTCCAGCTGCGCCAGCGGGAGCGCGCTCAGGGCCTTCACCGTGTAGATGAGCCCGGTCAAGGCCCACCGGCCCACGGCCCCGAGCAGCCAGACGGCCGGAGGGAAGATGAGCCCCAGCACCACGGCCGCCATCCCGCCGGGCACCAGCCAGCCCACGAAGAAGACCACCACAAGATTGGCCACGGGAGCCACGGGAGAGAACACGCCGAAGGTATGGAGGCTCAGGGGCTCCACCAGCGCCTGCGCCGCGAAGGTGACCGACAGTCCGTCCGCCGCCCCCCTCGCCACCGGCTCCGGCAGGAACAGCGCAAGGCGGGGCGCGAGCCAGCTTCGGATCGGCTCCGCGAGGAGCAGAATGCCCAGCGTCGCGCTCACCGAGAGCTGAAAGCCCAGGTCAAAGAGCAGCCCGGGCATGAGCCCCAGCAGAAGCCCGGCGGCGGCGCCGAGGGTGTTGAGCGGGTCCCGCTCCCGCCCCAGTATGTCGCCCGCCAGCACGAGCATCGCCATGAGGCCGGCCCGCAGCACGGAGGGCGTCGCGCCGGTGAGAAAGACGAAGAACAGGACCGCGGGGATGGCCAGGGCCGAGGCGCCGGCCCGGCTGAACCCGGCCCGCCGGAGCAACCAGAGGAGCGGCACGACGAGCATGGCGACGTTGCCGCCGCTCACGGCCAGCAGGTGGAATACGCCGGTGGCCCGGAAGGCCGCCGCCACGTCCTCCGGCAAGTCCGACCGGCTCCCGAACAGCAGGCCCGCCATCAGGGCCGCGTGGCTCTCCGGCAGCGCCCGGTACAGCACGCCCTCCAGGCGCAGCCGTGTGGCCACCGCGGCCCGCCGGACCGGATCCAGCGCCCCGGGCCCCAGCCGCTCCGGGGTTCCGGCCTCCATCACCACGTAGACCGACTGGCGGGCGAGGTAAGCCGCCTCGTCGAACCCGCCCGGGTGGCGGGGCCCAGAAGGGCGCTCGAGGCGGCCCGACAGGGCAACGCGCTCGCCGAATGCGGGTTGGGACCCCGCCCGCTGGGTCACGCGCACCCGGCCCCGGACGGGGTGCCCGTCCACCGACTCCGCGGCGAGGGTGTACGCCACCCGGCCCGGCTGGCGCAGCTCGGGCTCGCTCACCACGGTCCCGGTGAGGCGGACGCGCTGGCCCGTCCATGCCTCCAGGTTCCCCCGGCCCACCATCTGCGCGTACGTATGACGCAGGGCGCCGAACGCGACCACCAGCGCCAGGAGCATCACCCCGCTCCGGCGCCCGGTGAGGAACCGCCCGACCAACAGTGTGAAGGCAGCCAGGCAGAGCGCGAGATGGGGCCTCGCCCACTCCGCCAGTGCGATGCCCACCGCCAGGGCCGCAGCCAGAACAAGCGCAGGGCGCGACCACACGGCCAGCCCTCCTGCATCCATTTTCTGGTAGTCTTCGCTGCAGCGCGACCGGTTCCTGCCTGTGGACGGGTAGGCCTACTCCCTCCCTCGTAGCCGCGTGCCTACGGCTCCTCCACCAATGGGGGTCTCCCAAATGGGGCGTCCGGGTCATGGGCGCCGGTGCAGCCCTCGGTTACAATAGATTTGGAACGAAGGGTTTGCCCTGGCTTGTTCGAGCTTTCACGAACGATACAGCTGACGGCCTGCGGAAGGGGGAGATCGCATGCTGTTCCAGGTGACTCCCGATACCCACGCGCTGCTCTGCCTTCTGATCATGGCCGTGGCATTCATCGTGGCCCAGTGGATCGCCCTGCAGGAGCCCGCACCGGCGCCCGCGCAGGAGCGGCGGCGGGCGCCGCGGCGGCGCGCCAAGAGCCGCGCCCGGCTGCGGGTGATCCGGCCGCAACGGGTGCACGCCTCCGATTGCCTGACCCACCGTCCCAGCGCCTGAAAAGCAGCCGCACGCGGCCGCCCGCATCTGGCGGCCGCTGATTTTTTCGTTTGGAGGCCAACCATTGAAGGAACCGATCCCCGGGGGGACGAATGATCATGGCTGGCGTGTGCCCTATGCGATCGCGCAGGGGAGAACACGCCCAAAATCTTGGAAGAAAGGCGTGAGACCGCTACGAACAACATGGTCGAGTTTCGGGGCGTGTCGAAGACGTTCGGTTCGACCGAAGCCCTCACCGATCTCAACCTCGAAATTCGTCCGGGAGAGTTCCTGACGCTCCTCGGCCCCAGCGGCTGCGGCAAGACGACCACCCTGCGGCTGCTGGCCGGGTTCGAGGAGCCCACGTGCGGCGAGATCTGGCTCGCGGGCAAGCCGGTTCAGGGACTCCCGGCTTACAAGCGACCGGTGAACACGGTCTTCCAGCATTACGCCCTCTTCCCCCACATGACCGTGTTCGACAACGTCGCATTCGGCCTGCGCATGCAGAAGGTTCCCCAGGCCGAGATCAAGCGGCGCGTCACTGCTGCCCTGGAACTCGTCCGACTGGAGGGCATGGGGGGTCGGCGGCCCCACGAGCTCTCCGGGGGGCAGCAGCAGCGGGTTGCCCTTGCGCGCGCCCTCGTGCTGGAACCGAAGGTCCTGCTGCTGGACGAGCCGCTGGGGGCGCTGGACCTGCAGCTCCGCCGGGCCATGCAGGTGGAACTGCGGCAGCTGCAGCGGCGGCTGGGCGCGACCTTCCTCTACGTGACGCACGACCAGGAGGAGGCCCTGGCCATGTCCGACCGTATCGCGGTGATGCGGAACGGCCGGATCGAGCAGCTGGGGACGCCCGAGGAGGTCTACCTGCGCCCCGCCACCCGGTTCGTGGCGCAGTTTCTGGGCGAGGCCAACCTGCTGGAGGGCGAGGGTGCCGCCTCCGGCCGCCTGCGCTGGGGCGACTACCACCTGCTCGTGGACCGGCACGTGGGGCCGGGCCGCACGACGGTGGCGCTGCGGCCCGAGCAGGTGCGCGTGCGCTGGCCGGGTTCTGCGACCCCGGTGGGCCCGGCGGAGAACCGGGTGCACGGCATTGTGGCTGAACGGCTCTTCGTCGGCACGGGTGTCCGCCTGGTCGTGGAGGTGGCTGGACGGCGCCTGGCTGCTCTGCTGCCGGCAGGGCCCGGACCTGATCTGGGCGACCAGGTGGAGCTCTGCTTCAGCGCCGAGCACTGCGTGGTGGTGGCGCCATGACGCGGCGAAGCGGATGGGCGGCACTCGCCCCGACCGTGCTCTGGCTGCTGGCCCTGGTCGCAGCGCCGCTCGTGCTCATGCTCGCCTACAGCTTTGCGGCGCACATCGCCCCGGACTCGCCGTTGCCCCAGGGCTTCACCCTCGAGCACTACGCCCGCCTGGCCGATCCGATCTACCTGCGCATCTTCGTGCGCTCGATCCTGCAGGCGGGACTGGCCACCTTCCTCTGCCTGCTCCTGGGCTACCCCCTGGCTTACTATATCGCCCGCAGCCCGCTCCAGCGGCGGGGCAGGCTGCTCCTGTTGGTGATCATCCCGTTCTGGACCAATTTCCTGGTGCGTACCTACGCCCTGATGGCGCTCCTCCGGGCCCAGGGGGTGATCAACTCGATTCTCATGGCCGCGAAAATGATTGATGAACCGCTCCCCCTGCTCTATAATGAGGCGTCGGTGCAGGTGGGGCTCGTCTACACCCTGCTGCCCCTCCTGATCCTGCCGCTGTACGCCAACCTCGAAAAGCTCGACCAGCGGCTCCTCAACGCCGCCCAGGACCTGGGCGCGAGCCCGTTTGCCACGTTCTGGAACGTGACCTGGCCGCTTTCCCGCCCTGGCGTGCTCGTGGGCTGCATGATGGTCTTCATCTCGGCTTTCGGCATGTACCTGGTGCCTGACCTGATGGGCGGCGCCAGGTCCGTCATGGTGGGCAACCTCATCCAGAACCAGTTCCTGCAGGCCCGCAACTGGCCCTTCGGCGCCGCCGTCGCGCTGGTCCTGGCCGCGGTGGCACTGGTGGTGGCCCTGCTGGTGCAGCGGGCCGGGCGCCTGGACGGCGGGGAGGTGCAGCGGTGAGAGGAAGGCGTAACTGGCTGGGCGCGTACGCCGCACTGGTCTTCGGTTTCCTCTATCTGCCGGTGTTCATCCTCGTCGTTCTCTCCTTCAACAGTTCCCGCACCAGTGCGATCTGGAAGGGCTTCACGCTGGACTGGTACGTGCGGTTGCTCCACAACCGCCTGCTCTGGGAGGCGGTCCAGAACAGCCTGATCATCGCCACCGCCACGGCCGTGATCGCCACCACCCTGGGCACGGCCGCCGCCCTCGCCCTGCACCGGCGGCAGGTGCGCGGCCGCCTGTGGGTAGAGGGGCTCCTTTACCTGCCCCTGGTGCTGCCCGATATCGTACTGGGCGTCGGGGCGCTGGTGCTGTTCACGGCACTGGGCATCCAGCTCGGGCTGGGCACCATGCTGGCGGCCCACGTGGGCACCTCGATCTCATACGTGGTGCTGGTGCTGCGGGCCCGCCTGAGTGACATGGACGAGCGCCTGGAGGAGGCGGCTCGCGACCTGGGTGCCACTCCGTGGCAGACGATCCGGCACGTGACGCTGCCGCTCCTGGCCCCCGGCATTCTGGCTGCCGTGCTGCTCTCGTTCACCCTTTCGCTGGACGACTTCATCCTCTCGTTCTTCACCGCAGGCCCGGGGTCGACCACCCTGCCCCTGCGTGTCTACGGGATGATGAAGACCGGCCTGACCCCCGAGGTCAATGCACTGTCCACCGTCATGCTGCTGGTGACGGCCGTAGCCACCACCCTTTTCCAGCGGCTGACCCAAAACCGAATTTTCTAATGAAGTGGGAGGATGAGCGGAATGCACAAGCGCGTGGGGCTGGCGGCCGCCACCGTCCTGCTGGCGGCCTTGGCCCTCTCGGGGTGCTCCTCTGGTAGCACCAGCATGGCCTCGGACCTGCCCCGGCCCGAGCGGGATCCCGGCGTGGACATGAGCCGGCTTTCTGGGGAGCTCAACGTTTTCACCTGGACGGAGTACCTGCCCCAGTCGGTGATCACGGAGTTTGAGCAGCTGTACGGCGTGCGCGTGAACTACGACACCTACTCCAGCAACGAGGAGATGCATGCCAAGCTGAAGGCCGGCGCCTCCGGCTACGACATCATCATCCCCGAGATCTACATGGTCAAGGTGCTGCAGCGCGAGGGGCTGCTGGAACAGATCGACCACGCCAACGTGCCGAACCTGAAGAACATCGACTCGCGCTTCCGCGGGCTCGAGCACGATCCGAACAACGACTACTCGGTGCCGTACGTGTGGGGAACCACCGGGATCGTGGTGAACAAGGAGAAGATCGACCCGGACCAGATCAAGTCGTGGGACGACCTGTGGAACCCGGAGTTCGCGGGCAAGCTGGTGGTGCCGGACGACGCCCGGGAGATGGTGGGCATCGCGCTGCGCACCATGGGGTACGGGCTGAACACCACCGATCCCGAGGCCCTGGAGGCGGCCAAGGAGAAGCTGAAGGCGCTCAAGCCCAACGTGAAGGCCTTCAACAGCGACAGCCCCAAGGACCTGCTCCTGGGCGGCGAGGTCTGGGGCGGCGTGGTCTGGAGCGGCGAGGCGGCCCTCGTGATGCGGGAGAGCGACGAGTTCGAGTGGATCATCCCGCCGGAGGGCGTGACGATCTGGATCGACCACGTGGCGATTCCGAAGGACGCGCCGCACAAGTACACGGCGGAGGTCTTCATCAACTTCCTGCTGGATCCGCTGGTGAGTGCGCGCATCTCGGCGGCGTACCCCTACGGCAACCCCAACAAGGCGGCCGAGCCGTACATCTCCGCGGAGGATCTGGCCAACAAGGCCATCAACCCGCCGGCGGAGTGGCTGGAGAAGGCGGAGTCGCTGGACGATCTGGGTGACGAGATGAACCAGATTTACGACAAGATCTGGACTGAAGTGAAGGGCTAGTGCCCTTCCGGGGAGCGGGCAACCGCTCCCTCTTTTTTTATGCCGTGAACCCGAAAGCCCGTTTTCGCATTCCACTTGGCTGGCCTGGAGAAAGCCTGCAACGTGCGGCAAAGGGCAGGATTTTGGCGGTGTGATTCGAAAGTGTAAAAGATCGTTTCACACTGTTGGGGAGGTTGAGGCATGTCGCTGTACAGACCGGATCGGCCGGAAGCAGTCCTGCAACCGAAAGACCTGGGCCAGATTCTGGACCAGACGTTCAGGACTTTCGGGCGGTACTGGCGCCCGCTGGTGGCCGTCGGACTCCTCGTCGGCTTACCCGGACTCATCCTCGCGCTCTTGCAGATCAGTCTGATGCCCGGCTTGATGGCGGACCCCACGGACCATCCCCTGGTCCTTGCGGCAACAGCGGCTGAGATGGGCGACTTCACGCCGCTGTTCTCCGTGCTCGGAGTCTTCTTCGGGATGAGCGTCGGCGGCCTGCTTCTGTACCCGCTCTTCCAAGGCGCCCTGATCGACGTCGCGGCGCGGGCGGTCCTGCACATGGAGCCCGTCCCGCTGGGCGAGACGTTCCGGGTCGCCGCCGGCCGCTACTGGCCCATGCTGGGCGTGTTCGCCCTGCTCATTCTGGTCTGGATCGTGGCCTTGCCGGTGCTGATTCTCGCCGGCCTGGTGGTGCTCGCCCCCATCACCCTGCTGGTCGGGTACGTGGCACTGCTCGTCCTGAGCATCTTCTCCACCCACGCCGTGGTGGTGGAACAGTTGGGGCCCATCGCCGCCATCCGCCGGTCGTTCAAACTGGCCTGGTCCCGCTTCTGGCCTCTCCTGGGCACCGGCATCGTCTTCAGCCTGATGACCGGCGTGCTCTCCATGATCATCATCGGCCCCGTGAGTTTCGCCGCCGCCATCACCACGGCGCTCACCGCGTCCTTCATCCCCACTGCCGTGAGCTCGCTGCTGCAGTGGGCGGTGACGAGCATCATCGTGCCCTTCACGATGGTGGGCCTGACCCTCGTCTACTTCGACACCCGCGTGCGCAGGGAGGGGTACGACCTGGAGCTCATGGTTGCGGCACAGGCGGCAGCATCCGCTCCCGCAGACTACCAGCCATGAGGCGGGGGATCGCCCTCCTCCTGCTCCTCCTCTGGCTGCCGGTGGCGGCGCCCGCCGCGGCCGCCCCGATACCGGCCGAGGCGTACGCAAAGCGCCTCTCGGAAGCCGGTGGGCGGCTGGCGGCGGCAGAGGTGTCGCTGCGCCGGGGGGACGAGGAGGGGGCGATCGCCGCGGTGCGCGCCGCCCGTGAACGGCTGGAAGGCATCGCCGAAGTCACCAGCGCGGCCGGCGTGGCGCAGGCCGACCTGAGCGACCTTCTGGACGCCCTGCGCGCAGCCGAGGAGAACCCGCGCTCTGCGCTGGAACACGCCCAGCGGGTGCTTGACGTGCACCTGGATGCGGCCGAGGAGTTGCGCGACGGCCGGCCCATAACCGTCCGCGATGCCCGCCGCAGCCTCGACCGGGCCCTGGCCGAGATCCACAGCCAGTCGGTCCTGGTACGGTTACAGGTGCGGCTGCAGGATTGGGTACACGACACGCTCGGAAGACTGCGGGCCTGGTGGCTGGGGCTGTTGGGGCTCGACGAAGAAGACGTGGCGTCTGCCGAGGAACTGGGCCTGTTTGCCTTCGCCATCGTAAGCGTCCCCGTCCTCATCTGGGCCGGCGTGAAGGTCTACCAGATGCTGTCGGGACATGGTGCGGGCCGCGATGCCGTGTGGCGGGGCGGAAAGGGGCCGGCGCCGGAACGACCGCTGCGCCCGGCCGAGCTCCTTGCGCGTGCCCAGGCCGCCGCCGGGCGCGGGGAGTACCTGGAGGGCATGCGGACGGCCCACCTGGCCCTCCTCAAGCACTTCGACGAACTGGGCCTCATTCGGTACCACCCGGCCCAGACCAACCGGGAGCACGAAGTGCAGTTGGGGCGGCGCCAACCGGCACTCCGGCCGGCACTCCGCAACCTCCACGACCTGGTGGACGCCTGCCTGTACGCAGGCCGGTCGGCCTGCATGGACGACTACCAACAGGCCGAGGGGCTCATCTTGCAGCTCTGGCGAGAGGGGGATGCCGTATCGCAAGCCGCAAAGGAGACCTCTGGTGGGTCATCGTCGGCGTCATCGCGCTGATCTTCGTCGGCACGCTGCTGAACGACCAGAGCCCGTCCTTCCTCAGCCAGGTCGGCTCCACGTACTCGCAAAGCCCCACGGGACTCTCGGCCATCTACGCCGTGTTCGAGGACCAGCGCGCGGCCCGGCGCTGGACCCTGCCCCTCAGCAAGCTGGACGGCAGCGTGGAGCGCCTGGTCATCTGGGACGTGCCCCGCCTGATGGAGGACGAAATCCGGGCCCTGGAGGACTGGGTCTCCCGAGGCGGCGTCGTCCTGCTGGGCGGAAGGCCGGACGGGCTGCCCGGCGCCTGGCAGGTTCGCCTGAGAACCGGGGAGGCCGGTGCGGCGCGGCCCGCCGCGCCCCACCCCGTCACTTTGGGCATCCGCACCGTCTCGGTGGGTTCCGCCCGCTTCACCGGCGACGTGGGTGACCGCCTGGTCCACCTCAAGGATGCCGATGGCCGGCCGGTGCTGATCTCGTGGCGCATCGGCAAGGGCCGCGTCTTCTGGTCAGCCGACACCGACTGGCTGAGCAACGCCCATATCGGGGAGGAGCAGAATCTGGACCTGGCTCTCCAGATCCTGTGGCCGCCCGGGGGCGGACAGGTGGCCTTCGACGAGTACCACCACGGCTTCACCTCCCCCATTCACTGGTGGCAGGTCCTGCGGGGGCCGCTGAGGGTTTCCGTGGCGCTGCTGGGCCTGGCGGTGGTGCTGCTCTTCTGGGCCTACGGTGCCCGCTTCGGCTCGCCGAGGCCCGTTCCGGCCCGCCCGCCCCGCGCCGCGGTGGAGTACGTGCACTCCATGAGTCAGCTGTACCGCAGGGCCCGGGCTGCCGAGGTGGTCCTGCGGGCGCTGTACCGCTCGCTCCGGACCCACCTGGGCCGGCTGACGGGCAGCGTTGCGGAACTCCCCCATGACGAGATCGCCCACCGGGCGGCCGCCCGGTGCGGGGTCCCGGAGAAAGAGATCGAGCAGCTGCTGGACCGGGCGTCGGCCTCCACCCCTCCGCGGTCTGACCTGGAGCTGGTCACCCTGGCCCGCGCTGTTGAGAGTCTGCAAAGGAGAATCGATCATGCCGGACACCGCTATCGTTGACACGTTGCGGCGGGTGGAAACCGAACTGCGAAAGGTGATCGTCGGTCAGGACCAGGTCGTGGAGCAGCTCCTCGTGGCCCTGCTTGCGGGCGGGCACGTGCTCATCGAGGGCGTGCCGGGGCTCGCCAAGACCCTGATGGTCCGCAGCCTCGCCCAGGTGCTGGGCATCGAGTTCCGGCGCATCCAGTTCACGCCGGACCTCATGCCCGCCGACGTCATCGGCACCACCGTGTTCAATGCCAAGGACCTCACCTTCGAGGTCAAACGAGGCCCGATCTTCACCAACCTGCTGCTGGCCGACGAGATCAACCGCACACCGCCCAAGACCCAATCGGCGCTGCTGGAGGCTATGGAGGAGCGGCAGGTGACCCTCGACGGGCAGCCCTACCCGCTGCCCCAGCCGTTCATGGTGATCGCCACCCAGAACCCCATCGAGTACGAGGGCACCTATCCGCTGCCGGAGGCGCAGCTGGATCGGTTTCTGATGAAGGTACGCATCGACTACCCCGCGGAAGACGAGGAGCGCACCATCCTGGAAAGGCACTACCAGGGCTTCCGGGCCCAGGAACTGGAGCAGGCGGGCCTCGAGAAGGTGCTCGACGCCGGTGGCCTGCTCGCCCTGCGCGCCGCGCACCGCCGGGTGACGGTGGAGGCAAAAGTGCTGGACTACATCAACCACGTGGTGCGGGCGACCCGCAACTGGTCCTCGCTGGCGGTGGGGGCCAGCCCCCGGGGGGCGGTAGCCCTGCTGGTGAGCTCCCAGTCGCTGGCGCTCCTGCGCGGCCGGGACTACGTGGTGCCCGACGACGTGAAAGAGATGGCGCGCCCCGTGCTGCGCCACCGGGTTCTCCTCCGACCCGAGGCCGAGGTGGAGGGGGTGCAGGCCGACCAGGTGCTGGAGCAGATCCTCCAGTCCCTGCCGGTCCCGCGCTGATGAGAGCCGCACGGGTCACGCGCCGTTTCAGCCCGACGCCTCTGCTGCCCCTCCTCCTTGCGGTCACGGCGGCCCCTTCCCTCGTGCCGGGGCTGCTCTGGCTCAGCCTCCTCCTGGCCAGCCTGCTGGGGGCGGTGGCAGTGGCCGACCTCCTCGCCTCCCGCCGGCGCATCGAAGCGCTACGCCGCATCGACGGGCCGCTCTCGCTGGGCGAGGCCAACCCCGTGGGGCTGGCGTTCCGCTGCCTCGGTGGGCCGGTGACGCTGGAGGTGCGGGACGACCTGCCCCTCCACCTGGAGCCGGCGGCCGAGTGGCCGGTCGTCCGGCTGCAGCCCGGCGTCTGGACCGAGTCGTCCTACCGCGTGCGGCCGAAGCGGCGCGGGCGGTACGTCATCGGCCCGCTGCACGGGCGGTTCCGCTCGCCCCTGGGGCTCTGGCGGCAGACCATCACCTGGCCGCTCTCGGATGAGGCGCGGGTCTACCCCAACCTGATACCCGTGAGGCAGTACGAGGTGGCGATGCGGACGGGCCGCCAGCTGGATGGGCTGAAGCGGGCCCGCCGGAGGGGCGCCGGCACCGAGTTCGAGTCGCTGCGGGAGTATCAGGTCGGGGACGAGTTCCGGGCGATCAACTGGCCGGCATCCGCCCGGCGCGGCACCCTGGTGACCAACCTGTACCAGGCGGATCGCGCACAGCCCATCATGCTCCTGATCGACGCCGGCCGTCTGATGGTCCCGCAGATCGGGGGGCTCACCCGGCTGGATCACGTACTGAACGCCGCGCTGTTGCTGGCGACGGTGGCGGTGGAACGCGGGGACCAGGTGGGCCTGATGCTCTTCGGGGGCGAGGTGAAGTGCTTCGTGCCCCCCCGGAAGGGCCGCGGCCAGGTCATGGCGATGTTGGAGAGCGTGTACGACGTTGCCCCCGAACAGGTGGAGCCCGATTACGGACGGATGCTCGGCTGGTTCCGGGCGAAGCACCGCAAGCGCTCGTTAATCGTGCTCTTCACCGACCTGATCGACCCGGAGATCAACCAGGGACTCATTACCCATCTCTCCGCCATGGCGGCGCGCCACCTGGTGCTGGTGGTGACCCTGACCGACCCGGAGTTGCTCGCGCTGAGCCGCTGCCTGCCCGCGAGCGCGCGTGAGACATACGCGAAAGCCGCCGCGCTGGAGGTGCTGGCCGCGCGCGCAGAGGCGCGGGCCAGGCTGCAGCGCAGCGGCGTGCTGGTGATCGACGTGCCGCCGGAGTCGTTCTCTACGGCCGTGGTGAACCAGTACCTGGAGATCAAGGAGCAGGGCCGTCTGTAAGGCCGCCCGCGCCCGCACTGTGCGAGCCCCTGCGCCCGGGCAGGAGCCAGTAGGCCAGGCCCAGGACGAGGGTCAAGGCAGCCACGGCGTACTTGGACCATTCCGGCAGGGCGGCGGGGGTGATGAAACCCTCGATGGCCGCCGCGATCAGGAGCAGGGGCACCGCCCCCACCACGAGGACGGCGGCCCGCCGGGCCCCGGCCACGAAGGCGTCCCGCCGGGAGAGGTCGCCGGGCGCCACCAGGGGCCAGCCGAGGCAGAAACCGGCCCCTCCGGCCATGAAGATCGCCATCAGCTCCAGGACGCCGTGGGGCAGAATCAGCGCCCAGAACGAGAAGGAGAGCCCGACCTGGAACCAGTGCGCCGCCAGCGCCCCCACGATGAGGCCGTTCCAAAAGAGCACCAGCGCGGTCCCCACGCCCAGGGTGACACCCAGTCCGAATGCCAGCAGGGCCACCCACACGTTGTTCTGGAAAATCGCCGCGGCAAACAGCGTGCGCCACTCTGCCGGGAGGATCTCACCGTCGCGGGCCTCTGGCTTGTAGTAGCGGAAGTCAGCGGGCACCAGGGCTTCGGCCAGGTTGGGATCGGTGAGGATGGCGAGAAAGCCCACCAGCCCACCCAGGAGCATCAGCCCGCCGGCGAGCAGCACGGGTCGCCAGGCCCCCCGCACGCCGGCGGGGACGGTGTAGGCGAAAAAACGCCAGAGGGAGCGCAGCCGCTGTGTCTCCTCGGCGTAGATGATGTTGTGCGCCCGCCCCACGAGCTGGTTGAGGTAGGCCTCGGCCTGGCTACCGGGGAAGTACGTGCGGGCATATGCCAGGTCGGACGCGGCCTTCCGGTAGAGCCGGCCGAGCCGCTCCACCTGTTCCAGGGGCAGCCGCCGGCCCCCCCGCTTCTGCACGGTAGCGAGGATCTGGTCCAACTCCTTCCAGGTCTCCTGCCGCCGTGCCACGAACTGGTCGAAGTTCAACCGCCAACACCCTCCTCGAGGTGATCCCATGGAGCCCATTCGCATCGACACGCCGGAGAATGTGGACTTGTCCCTTGAACCCGTAGGCCTCGGCAGCCGCTTCGTGGCGGCCGCGATCGACTCCATGATCCAGTGGATCGTGGGCACGATGCTGGTCGTGGTGTTCGCCATGGTCCTCGCCGCCACCCAGACAAGCCCTGCCGCAGAAATCACAATAATGGTGATTCTGGCTCTGGCCGCCTTGTTCCTGTTGGTGCTGTACAAGCCCGTCTTTGAGGCCGTCTGGAACGGCCAGACCATCGGCAAGCGCATCGTGGGCATCCGCGTGGTGCAGGTCAGCGGCATGCCCGTGACCTTCCCGCAGGTGGTGGTGCGCAACCTGCTGCGGATCATTGACATCATGCCGTCCAGTTACCTCATCGGCGCGATCTGCGTGCTGGCCACCCAGCGGCGCCAGCGCCTGGGCGACCTGGCGGCCGGCACGGTGGTGGTGCGCGACCGGCCCCAGCAGATGCCGGTGCTGCCCGACCGGCTTTCCCACGACCCCACGGTGGACCTGACCCGCCTGCGGGAGCATGCGCTGCGGCTCAGCGAAGACGACCTGCAGCCCGCCCGTCGTTACTGGCAGCGGCGGCAGCAACTGGACCCGGCGATGCGCGCCCGACTGGCCGCGCAGGTGGCCAAGGCGCTCGCCGTGAGAATGGACTGGATGGATCCGCTCCCGGCGAACCCAGAGGAGTTCATCGAGGAGGTCCTGTACGTTCGGGCGCAGTGATGCGCCCCAATCGCCTCAAAAGCGTTATACTCACCCTTGAGGTGAAAGTACGTTGAAGATCGGCTGCCATCTGAGCATCAGCAAGGGCTTCCCCACGGCGGTGGAAAACGCCCACAAGCTCGGCTGCGAATCGTTCCAGTTCTTCACCAAGAACCCGCGGGCATTCCAGGGCAAGGCCGCCGACCCCGAGGCGGCGGCGAAGGGGCGGGCCCTCATGGCCCAGTACGGGCTGGTGGCGGTGGCCCATGCCCCCTACATCACCAACCTGTCCACGCCCGATCCGGAACTCCAGGCGATCTCCATCGCCTCGCTGAAGCAGGACCTGGAGAACGCCGAGGCGTTCGGTGCCGTGGGCTGCGTCTGCCACATGGGAAAGCACGTGGGCGAGGGCGAGGCCTACGGCATGTCCCGGATGGTGGAGACCATCAACCGCCTGCTGGAGGCTTACACCGGCCCGTGCCTGCTGCTCCTCGAGAACACCGCAGGGCAGGGATCGGAGCTGGGCACCCACCTGGAGCAGCTCATGGAGGTGCGCAGCCGGGTGGAGCAGCCGGAGCGCATCGCCTTCTGCTTCGACACCTGCCACGCCTTTGCGGCGGGCATCTACCGGCCGGAGGACTGGGAAGACTTCGTGGCGCACGCCCGCGCCCTGGGCTACTGGCAGCTCCTCAAGGCCATTCACCTGAACGACTCCAAGTTCGAGCACGGCAGTCACAAGGACCGCCACGCCAACCTGGGCAAGGGCTTCATCGGTGAAGAGGGCCTCGCGATCCTGCTGCGCTCGGGGGCCTTCGACGGGCTGCCGGTGGTGCTGGAGACGCCGGTGAAGGATGAGGCCGAGTACGGCCCGGAGATGGCGTACGCCCGGTCGCTGCTCCAGTAGGCTCCGTGCCTGGCACCCACCCGGCATACGCAGCTCCTGACCCGCCTGTGCGCGAACGACCCCCACCGCGCATCCGCCCGGTGGGGGTCGTCCGTTCCCCCTGCTGATGGTGCCCCCCCGATGGCCATTCGGAGGAATTCAGGTAGGATTTTGCGCTTTAAAGTCTAATATTCTCGGTTACTCTATCGTCCCTTGGAGGTGTCGTACATGACAGCCCCGCAGGTGCTGCCCAGCCTTCCGCCAGCGACGTTCCCAGCGGGCAGCAGAGCTGCGCTGCCAATCGTCCTCGGTTACCTGCCCATCGGCTTCGCCTTCGGCGTGCTCGCACAGACGGCCGGCCTGTCGGTGGCCGAGGTAGCCCTGATGTCGCTCCTGGTCTACGCGGGCTCCGCCCAGTTCATCGGCGTGGAGATGCTCGCCGCCGGCGCGGCCGCCCCTGCCATCATCTCCACCACGTTCCTGGTCAATCTGCGGCACCTCCTGCTGAGCACGGCCCTGGTGCCTTCCTTCGGGCAGAACCGCCCGGTGGTCAACGCCCTCCTCTCCTACGGCATCACCGACGAGACCTTCGCCGTGAACGCCTCGCTGCTGCGGGGCCGGCCCATCGGGCCCGCCTTCGTCGCCGGGCTGCACATCACGTCTCAGGCCAGCTGGATCGCCGCCTCCGTGGCCGGCGCCCTGGCCGGCGGCTTCGCGGGCAACCACGAGGCCCTGGGGCTGGACTTTGCGCTTTCCGCCATGTTCATCGGCCTGCTGGTGCCCCACCTGCGGGGCGAGGGTGCGCGCAGCCGCCGGATCGCAGCCCTGGTGGCCGCCGCCACCGCGGTGGGCATGGGGCTGCTGGGGCAGCCCAGCTGGGGCGTGATCGTCGCCACCGTCATCGCGGCCACCGTGGGGGTGATGGTCAGGTGATGACCGTGCGCACCGAGGTGCTGCTGCTCTTCCTGGGCATGGCCCTGGTCACTTATCTGCCCCGGATGCTGCCCATCGTGGCCCTGAGCCGCTTCCAGCTGCCGCCGCTGCTCCTGAAGTGGCTCCAGTTCATCCCGGCCGCCGTGCTCTCGGCCCTGCTGGCCCAGGGCCTGCTGCTGGACGGTGCCAGGCTTTCACTGCCGCCGGCCAACCCGGCGCTGCTGGCCGCCCTGCCGGCGTTCGCGGTGGCGATCTGGACCCGGAGCCTGATGGGCACGGTGGTGGTGGGCATCGCGGCGATGGCGCTGCTGCGGGCGTTCCTGTGAGCCCCCGCTCACCGGCCGCAGCCTGCAACCCCCACCGCCCGCAGCCCACCGCTCAGACGGTCACGTAAGGCCTGATCTTCTCCAGCGTCTTCTGCCCGATACCCGACACGTTGATGAGCTCATCCACGTTCCGGAACGGCCCGTGCTCGGTGCGGTAGGCGATGATCGCCCGGGCCAGCGCAGGGCCGATGCCGGGTATGCTCTCCAGCTCCGCCTGGCCGGCGGTGTTGATGTTCACCAGCCGCTGGCCGCCCGCGCCCGCTCCCGACCCCTCCAGCGTTGTCTTCACCGGCTGGTAGGTGGCCTCGCGAGCCCGCGGCGGCTCCGGGGCGTTCGGTTCCAGCTCCGACTCACGGTAGACGTAGACCTTGGCCCCGTCCACCAGCGGCGCGGCCAGATTGAGCACGCCGGGGACGGCGTCGGGCAGGGGCCCTCCCGCGGCCAGGATGGCGTCGTTTACCCGCGACCCCTCGGGCAGCCTGTACACGTCGGGGCGCTCCACGGCGCCTTCCACGTGCACGACCAGCATGCGGGGCTCAGCCGCGGCCGGCGGGGCGACGTCGGGCGCCGGGGAAGCGCTGGTCTGCTTCCCGCCCGAGGCTTCCCCGGACGTGGCACCCGTCCTGCTCTCGAGTTCGGCGAGGAACGCCGCCGCTTTCAGGGCCCGCTGGTCGGCCTGGTAGAGGGTGACCGCCCGCCAGGCGAGGCCCGCCACGCAGAGCGCCAGGAGCACCGACACGGCGATCCGCACCGCCGGCGTGAACTGGACGATCGAACCCATTTCGCTCACCCCCGGGGACGGGGAGTTCGACGGTCACCCACATTTTTCCTGCCAAATCCTTACAGGACCCTCCCGGCCGTGCCGGCCGGTGGGGTCCTGCGCCTTTCAGTGGATCTCGTCGTCCTGGAGCATCTCGTCCCCGGAGACCAGGAGCGCCTCGAGTCGGGCCACTCCCCGGAGGCCCCGCAGGGCCGTCTGGATACGGGTCCGGTCCTCACGGGTGGCCACGATGCCCTTCACGTGGAGCACGCCGTCGACGCAGTAGACCTGGAACTGGTCGCGATCGTACCCCATCTCCTCCAGGCGGCGCAGGGCCGTCCGGGAGACATCGGCGTCGTCCTCCTCCTCCCCCACGCCGACCTTGACCTGCTCCGACCGGACCTCCCGCACCCCCGGCACCTGCTCCGCCAACCGAGCGGCCGCCTCCAGGTCGTCGTAGGTGCGCACCTCGCCCATCAGGGTGACGACGCCCTTCACCACCTTCGCCCCAAGGCGGCTGTACGCGGGCACCTCGGCCAGCCTGGCGGCAACGGCGCCCTCCAGGTCCCGGTCGCTCAGCGTCTCCTCGTTGGCGACCGTGATGTCGTTCTCGATGCGGCGCACGCCGGGGATCTTCCGCACGATCTCCTCTGCCGCCGACTTGTGGGAGAGCGCATCCACCACCCCCGTAAGGCGTACCTTCCCGTCCTCCGCCGACACCTGGATGCCGATGCCTGCCGAGTCGGTCTGCGCCAGCAGGGCGTCCTTGATCTCCCGCACCAAGTGCTCATCGTGGTTGAACGTCTGCTCGCTCATTCGCATTCTCCTCCCCCTGGAGCGCTCGCCCGCTAGTCTGCCCGACGGCGCGCCGCCCTATGGGCTCCGCGTGTCCCGGTCGCCTGCGCCCCGATCCGTCCGCCCCGGCCAGTGCCCACCGGAAAGGACGAGTCAACCCGGACCCAACGTTGACGAGCCCGGCGGCTCCCTCCTAGGATAAGAACTGTCGCACTTCTGCTGCGAGGAGGGTGATCTGACGTGCTGATCTTCGAACTGTCCCAGCGCTTCCGGATACGCTCACTTTGAACTTGGTGCGCGCGGAATTCGCCCATACGCACAGGCCAGGTTCGATTGTGAGCGGGTAGAGGTCTCCTCCACCATCACAACCAACCGAAAGGGGCCTGTTTTTTCATGTCCAAAATGGGAGCCCTCCGTTTCCTCCAAACCTACCTGAAGCCGCTGCGCGCCCGCATCCTGCTGCTGACCGCCCTGCTGCTGGGGGCCACCGGCCTCCGCCTCCTCTTCCCCCAGTTGCTCCGGTCGCTGGTCGACCAGGCCCTGGCGGGGGCGCCGCTGCGGGCGCTTCTCCTCCCGGCTGCGCTCTTCCTGGCCGGGGCGCTGCTCATCCAGGTGCTCCGCATCACAGCGACCTTGCTTGCGGAGCGCATCGCCTGGGCCGCCACCAACGCGCTCCGCCTCGACCTGGCCCGCCACGTGCTGGGCCTCGACCTCGCCTTCCACAAGGAGCACACCCCGGGCGAACTGATCGAGCGGATCGACGGCGACGTGACGACCCTGGCGGGCTTCTTCTCGCAGTTCGTCGCCCAGGTGGGCACCTCGCTCCTCCTCATCTGCGGCGTGCTGGTGGCCCTCTTTGGGGAAGGCTGGCTCCCTGGCCTGGTGGGTCTGGGCTCCTTCGCCCTGAGCGCCACGGCCGTCCTCAGCGTCTCCTCCCTCACGGTGCAGGCCTGGTCGGACATCCGGGCCTCCTCCACTGAGATGATGTCCTTCGTGGAGGAGCGCATCGCAGGCCGCGAGGAGGTGAAGGCCCTGGGGGCCGACGGCTACGTGGTGCGCGGGCTCATCGCCATGTCGGCCCGACACTGGCGGCTCCGCCGGCGGGCCCGCTTCCTGGAGTCCACGGCCTCGAACATCACCGTGGACGCCTGGGTGCTCAGCCAGTTTGCCATGCTCCTGCTCTCCTTCTTCCTGTATCGCTCCGGCGCCCTCTCCCTCGGCACCGCCATGATGCTCTTCTTCTACGCCGACCTGCTGGGCGAGCCGATCAACACCATCCGGGAGCAGATGGACGAGATGCAGCGGGCCCGGGCGGCGCTGGGACGGCTCGTCCGGCTCAAGGCGGTGGCGCCCGCCATCACCGACGGCACCGGTGCCCTGCTGCCCGACGGCGCCCTGTCGGTCACCCTCGATCGGGTCTCTTTCCAGTACGAGGACGGGCACCCGGTGCTGAAAGGGCTCTCCTTCCACCTGGAGCCCGGGCAGACGCTGGGCGTCCTGGGGCGCACCGGCAGCGGCAAGTCGAGCCTCATCCGGCTGCTCTGCCGCTTCTACGACCCGCAGGAGGGGGCGGTGCGCCTCGGCGGCGTGGACATCCGTCAGGTACCGCTGGACGCCCTGCGGAGCCGCATCGGCCTCATCTCCCAGGAGGTAGGCCTCTTCGGCGGGACCCTGCGGGAGAACCTGGCGCTCTTCAACCCGGCAATCACCGATGCGCAGATCTGGGACGCTGTGGCCAGGCTGGGTCTCACCGGGTGGTTCGGACGCTTCGAGGAGGGGCTCGACAGCCGCATCGGCCCGGCGGGAGGCGGCCTCTCGGCGGGCGAGGCGCAGTTGCTCGCCCTGGTGCGTCTGGCGCTCCGGGATCCCGGACTGGTTATCCTCGACGAGTTCACCGCCCGCATCGACCCCGTCACCGAGGCCCTGCTGCAGACGGCGGTGGACCGGCTGCTGGCCGGCCGCACGGCCATCATCATCGCCCACCGGCTGACGACGGTGGAGCGGGCCGACTACATTCTCGTGCTGGAGGAAGGCCTGGCGCGAGAGTGGGGTCCGCGCAGCCTCCTGGCCCGGGACCCGCACTCCCACTACAGTCGGCTGCGCAGCGCCGGGCGTGAGGAGGTGCCGGCCTGATGGGTGGATTGGCTTTCGTGCAGAGGCTCTACCGTCTGATGCTGCCGGCCGCCGTGCTGACCGCCTTCGGCTACGGCCTCGGCTCCGCACTGAGCGCCCTGGGGGCGGTGATGACCTCCCGCTTCTTCGACTCCCTGCCCGCCGGAACACGTGAACCGCTGCTGTACGCCATCGCCTTCCTGGTGGCCAACGTGGCCGCACAGCTCACCGACTTCATCTGGCAGACGGGCGTCACCCTGATGGACCGGTTCACCACCACCCTGCTCCGGGTCAACATGCTGCGGGGCATCTACCGCCGGCCGGGGGCTCTGCCCCTGCCCGTCACCCCCGGGGAGGCGATCACCCGGTTCCGCGACGACGTGCAGGAAGCGTGCTTCCAGATGAACCGGTTTCCCTTCGCCCTGGTGCACGTGGGCACCGCCCTGGGCATCTTCGCCTACCTGTTCACCATCCAGCCGCTGCTCGCCGCCCTCGGTGCCGTTTCCATTGCAGCCATCTTTCTGGCCATGCGGCGGATTCACCAGAACATCGTCGTCTACCGTGACCAGGTGATGGAGCGGACCGAGGCGGTGACGGGCTACCTGGGTGAAATTTTCAGCGCTGTCGCAGTACTGCAGGTGGCCGGTGCCGTGCCAGACGCCCTGCGCCGATTCCAGGCGCTGAACCGAGAGCGCGAGGCCGTGAGCCTCAAGGAGCGGCTCCAGTGGGGGCTGCTCTGGGCCCTCTCGGAGAACGGCTTCTACGTGGGTCTGGGCCTGGTGATCCTCGCCGCCGCCCCTCTGCTCGCCAGCGGGCAGTTCAGCCCGGGCAAGTTCGCCGTCTTCCAGATGCTCCTCCAGATGGTGGGCTGGCGGATGTGGGGCCTGTCGGAGTCGGTGGCCCAGCTTCAGGCGATGGGCGTCTACCAGGCCCGCATGGCGGAGCTGGCCGGCGACGAGGCGCTCCTCGCCCGGGTGAGGCTGGAATTCCGGGAGGAACTGCGTCCCGAACCTGCACCGGCGCTGGGCCCGAACGACACACTGGAGCGGCTCACCGTGACCGGCCTGACCTACCGTCACCCGGAGACGGGGCGCGGGGTTGAGAACGTCTCCTTCACCATCCCGCGGGGCTCCTTCTCCGTGATCACCGGGAAAACCGGCGCGGGCAAGACGACGCTGGTGCGGACGCTGCTGGGGCTGCTTCCGGCCGAGGCAGGGGAAATCTGCTGGAACGGACGGCGGGTGGACGACCCCATGTCGTTCTTCACCCCGCCCAGGGCGGCCTACACGCCCCAGGTGCCGCGCATCTTCTCGGGAACAGTGCGGGAGAACATCCTCATGGGCCTGGAACCGGGGGCTGTCGACCTGGACGCGGCCATCGCCGCCGCCGTCCTGGAGCCCGACCTCGCCCAGTTCCCCCGGGGGCTGGAGACCCAGGTGGGCTCCCGCGGCCTGAAGCTCTCCGGCGGCCAGGTGCAGCGCGCCGCGGCTGCCCGGATGTTCTCCCGGTGCCCGCAGCTGCTCGTGCTGGACGACATCTCCTCGGCCCTGGACGCCGAGACGGAGGCGCTGCTCTGGCGCAGGCTCTTCGCACAGAAGGGTGCGACGGTGCTCTGCGTCTCGAACCGGCGGGCGGCGCTCGAGCAGGCCGACCAGATCCTCTTGCTGGAGGAGGGCCGTCTGGTCGCTGCCGGGCCGCTCCATGAACTGCTCCGCACCTCCCCGGAGATGCGGGAACTGTGGGCAGCCGTGGCGCCCGAGTCCGACCAGGCGGACATGGCGGAGTAGCGAAGCGGCCCCGCGGATACAGAGGGGGCTGTGCTGCAGGCGGAGTCTCCCGCCTGTGGCACAGCCCCCTGGATTGTCAGCGAGTTGTCTGCCGTGCTTGCGCATCCTGCCACCCGCCTGGCGCTTGGGGACTCACTGGCCGCACGGCCCGGACCCCGCTGCCTGTGCCCAACGCCTAGCGGGGGGTCTCGCCGAAACAGAAGTGGTGCGGCTCGTTCTCGTAGATAATCGTCCGCACGTTGGCCGCGTCTGCCCCCAGCGTCTCAGCCACCACCCGGGCCAGGGCCACCATCAGCTTGCGCTTCAGTTCCAGCGAGCGGCCGGTCATGAACTCGACCCGGACCATCGGCAGGGCGCCCGTGACGTCGCCGTCGCCCCGATACACGTCCTCGGGGGCGAAGGCGCGGGTGAACACGCGCACGTTCTGGGGCGGCACGCCCAGCGTGTCGACGACGGTCTGGGCCACCCGCTCCTGCAGCCGGCGGCGGACCTCCGGATCGACGCCGGCGAGGTGGTCGACGGTGATGAATGGCATGGGAAATCGCTCCTTCCTTGGTGCATCGCGTGGACGCAATGTTGCGCTGTCCGAACTCAGACAAGAGGATGCCCGCCGGGGAGCGGACGATCCGTGCCGGAGCCTCTCTTGCAATTCGACCGTTGCCCGCCTTCGCCCTCCTGCGTGGGTGCAGGGGCTGCGGGCTCATCCGCCCCCGGACTGGTCACCCAGGTGCAGGCACATCTCGCACATGCGCGTGGCGTGGCCCATGATCTCGTCGTCGTACTCCCGCACGTAGTGGAACCCCAGCCGCTCGTAGGCCCGCCGGCCGATCTGGTTCTCCGCCTCCACCTGGACGAAGAGGCGGTTGACCGGTCCCCTGGCCCGCAGGGTCTCCAGACAGGCCTGCAGCAGCTTCCGCCCGATCCCCCTGCGCTGGTGCTCCGGCAGGACGTAGATGCGCCAGAGTTCGGCGTCGCCGGCCTCCTTCCGCGGCCCGGCCTGGGCGAAACCCACCACCTGCCCGCCCTCGCCCTCCGCCACGAAGAAGGCGCTCTCGGGGTTGCCGGCGGCCCGGGCCAGCCGGTCCTCGGCGTACCACTGCGGCAGGACCGCCTGCTGAATCTCCGCGGGGATGATCCCCCTGTACGTGTCTGCCCAGGTGATGCGGGCGACGGCGGCGATCGCAGGTGCGTCTTCCGGCGCGGCATGGCGTACATGAAAGCTCATCTCACCCCTCCTCTCTTGCCGTGTATGACGACGGTGTGCGTCAGTCCGTTCAGAAACGCCGCCCGATTCTGCGCCTCCGGCACCGGGACCTTCACCGGCCCGCCGACTGGTCCCACCAGCTTCGCCGCACCGTGTGCCCCCCGCCCGAGACGCGCCGCGGATCGGCGGCCCCGTTTCGCCGTCAGATAGATTATGTCCGCGCGCCTTCCTTTCGTTCCACTATTGAGTAGAATCATACTTATCTATACCAGCCGCAAAGGAGAGGGTGGTATGCGAAAGCTGGCTCTTCGGTTCGTGGGGATCTGCATGCTCCTGGTCCTGCTGGCCCAGATGGCTCCGGCCTCACCGGCGGCGGCGAAAGACGCCTCCACGCCCGACGTCCCCTACGTGCCCGGTACGGTGCTGCTGAAGTTCCGGTCCGACGTGGCCTCCGTCCGCCAGGAGGAGTTCCTGAAGGCGCACGGCCTCGAAGTGGTCGGCAAGGTCTACGGCGATGATGTGCTCATCCTGAAGGCCGCCGAGCCCAAGGTCACTTCCCTGGTCGAAAAGCTGAACCAGCATCCCTATGTGGCTTACGCCGAGCCCGACTACATCGCCACCATCAGCTGGACCCCCAACGACCCGTACTGGTCGCAGCAGTGGGGGCCCAAGAAGATCAACACCACTCAGGCCTGGGACGTGACCCGTGGCTCCTCCTCCGTCATGATTGCCGTCGTGGACACCGGCGTAGACCTGGACCATCCCGACCTCCGCACAAAGGTGCGGACGGACATCGACTATGACTTCATCAACAACGACAGCACCGCCCAGGACGACAACGGGCACGGCACCCACGTGGCCGGCATCGCGGCAGCGGCGACCAACAACAGCACCGGCGTGGCCGGCACCTGCCCGAACTGCAGCATCCTGCCCGTGAAGGTGCTGAACGCCAGCGGCAGCGGCAGCTACAGCGCCATCGCCAGCGGCATCCGGTACGCGGCTGACAAGGGTGCGAAGGTCATCAATCTCTCCCTCGGCGGCTCCGCCGGCTCCTCCACTCTGGAGTCTGCCGTCAACTACGCCAACTCCAAGGGCTCTCTCCTCATCTGCGCCGCCGGCAACGAGAACACCTCGGCTCCCTCCTACCCGGCCTACTACAGCGCCTGCGTCGCCGTGGCGGCCACCGACCAGAACGACCGCCGGGCCTCCTTCTCCAACTACGGCTCCTGGGTTGACGTCTCGGCGCCGGGTGTGAGCATCTACAGCACCTACTGGAACGACCGGTACGCGTCGCTGAGCGGCACCTCCATGGCCACGCCGCACGTGGCCGGGGTGGCGGGCCTCCTCTTCTCGCAGGGCCGCAGCCAGAGCGCCGTCCGGACCCGCCTCACCTCTTCCACCTACACCGACCGCGTGAACTCCGCCGGCATCCCGCGCCGCGTCAACGCCTACAAGGCGGTCGCCTACTAGGTTGCCGCCGGCGCCCCGGACGGACGAAGGGCCGATCCCCCGCGGGGGTCGGCCCTCATGCGTGCACGGCGGCCTGGATGGTCGACCGGCTCTCCGCTCAACGATGGAAAGGGCCGCCCCCACGCGGGATCGGCCCTCCACAGATATCGCTTACCCTTTCACCACGATGTTGACCAGCTTGCCCGGCACCGGGACAACTTTCACGATCTGCTTCCCGGCCACCAGCGCCCGCACCTTCTCGGAAGCCAGGGCCATCTGCTCCATCTCGGCGGCGCTGATGCCCGCCGGCACCTCCATCCGATCGCGCACC
>ENA-UPSA01001061-UPSA01001061.1-bioreactor-metagenome-genome-assembly--contig:-NODE-1061-length-31472-cov-26.810389_pt1 | contig 31472 bp, 21 predicted proteins | sample MGYA00238183_ERZ773288 | MGnify/ENA primary metagenome ERZ773288 (study PRJEB29028, sample SAMN07631243) | bioreactor metagenome | isolation source: Switchgrass digestor | place: USA: Dartmouth... | reverse complement strand
AGAGAGAGGGATTCGAACCCTCGGTACCCTTTTGTGGGTACACACGATTTCCAGAAACGTAATAGGTAGATATTTGCTTATATATCTTTATAACTTTTTACTATTTATTCGATAAAACCCGCATAAAAAGCGGATCTTTTTTATATCATTCTGTTTTTCTGTATTTCTTTTTAGCGGGTCGCTTTGTAAGCTATGTCACCATTTTGTCACCCGTGGCACCACGGATTAAATTGAAAAGGAGGAAACAATAATGGACACTATGGAAAAAGCAACCAAGAGAAGCTTACTGCTTGATAAGGGTATTATACTCCAATCAGGCACGATTTGCCGGGACAAAATCAATCTCATATCCGGGGCGATGACCGCACCATTGATAGAAATGGTCTGGATATCCTCTGGTTATGATGCTAAGACCATAGAAAGAATTTCGACCACCTTAACTCACTTATACAAGAAAAACCAGCAAGCCGAAATGATGGCCGTACTGCGTATTCTATACGATGTTTTGGGCATGCAGTTCCCGGAGGATGTTGAACTATTAGCAGATCACCCGGAGGCTCGGCAGTATTTTTTGTTTTCTTTTTTGTTGGACATGGACGATTGTATGCATGATTTCATGGATGAGTTTGTTGTTAAGAGAAGCGAGATATAATAAATGCATTCAAAACTTTTTGCCAAAATATTGTTTTGCTAAAAAAGTTTTGATATAATAAGCAAAAGAAATATATCAAAATTAAATTTTGGAATTAAAGTTTTGATGGAGTGATTATATGAACACAGATGAAAGGACAGCTAAAGAAATTTTTTATAAAGAACTTAAAGGATATATGCAAAATGGTGATGAATTAAGTGTCAAAAAGATATATTCCCTATTCCCCGAAATAAATCCGAAAACAGTATCATGGCGATTACACGAATTAGTACAGCACGGAAAAATCCATAGGACTGGTCACGGATATTATGCCTTAACTGAAATAAGTGAAAACAACCCTGCTGGCTATGTTTATTTACAGAAGAAATCTCAATTGGTATATGATGTTGTTATAGATTATGGGTATGATTTTTATATTACCGGTTTGGATTCCTTAATTGGTTTACTGCTTCACATACCTGAAAAATATCCGGTATTGCTGGTAACAGAGGATGCAGGAATTGCGGAAATGCAGGAAATTCTAAGTCAAAAAGATTTTATTGTAATGACAGAAAAAGATCGCAAGATCATTGAAAATAGTACAATAAAGAACAAAATTGATGTCATTATTTTAAAAGGAAAAGATTTTTCATTATCTTTTGAACATATTGCCCAGAAAGAAAAAGGATTTATTGATTTGTACTATGCAGTTACCAGAATGGATTATGGAGTTTCAATACCGGAGTTATCAAGAATTTATCAGAGTTTGCAAAGGAATAACTCCCTGTCCATTGCGAAGGTAAAAAGTGCTGCTCGAGATAGAGGAATAAGTACAGAGATTAACTGGCTTATAGAGATAAATAAAGCTTCTAAAAAAGTACTGGAGTTTATGAGCTACCAGATTAAGGAGGCAAAATGAACGGAATACGTCAAGAAAACTTAATTCTAGAACGTGATGTTTTTAAGAGAACAGAAATAGAAAGACGAATGGTAGATGGAGGCTTCAATTCAATAGCTAAATTTGAGCTATTTATATGGGATTTGGAAATGTTTCTGCAACTGCAGAAAAAACTTAATGATAAAATCCTTCTTAAGGGTGGAGCAGCTACACAGTTTTATGTACCAATAACTGCTCAACGGACAAGTATAGACATTGATATGATTTGTTTAGCATCACGAGAAGAAGTACATAAAGTAATTTCCGAAATAGAATCAGAATTTAATGGAGAGCATGAATATTGCAAATTCAGATTTTACAAACCCAAGAATCCGAAATTGGGCTTGGAAGCTTTGGAAACATACTTTGTAACTGTACCAAGTATTTGTGAAGAAAAGGAATTGTTTTCTTCAAGAGGAAAACAGGAAGTCAAGATTGAATTTATGTTCTCTAATCATAGATATGATATTAACAAAATTAAGCAGCCGGAACTATTTGCTTTAGAAACTGAAAAGGAGTTCAATATATTGGCATTGGAGAGTCTATTTGCTGATAAGCTTACAACACTTGGACCAACAACAATTGGTGTTTCCGACGAAAGAGCGGATGAGCAGTTTAAACAAATATATGACGTTATAACATTGTTTATTTCAAATATGGACCGAATTATTAAAAACAAAGATAAGGTTAAGGCGAATTATGAAAAGGTTGCAAAGCTTGAATGTGAAATGCATGGTATTCCATTTGATCCGGAAAACCTTTATAAAGATATGATGTTACTTATAAACCGGGTCAAAAATATTGAAAGTAACAGTACCCTGTTGCAGCGGGCGAATGACTTTCAAGCTCTATATCTTAGAAATATCGTAAACAGGGATAAAGCACAGTGGGCAATTGTAGGATATCAGCTTAAGCTTCTTGTAGAGTATATTTTCCAGGATGATGCAAAAATTTTGCAATTCAGGGAGATCGAAGAACTTATTGAAAAATTGAAGTTTGAGAATATACATGGCCCCGAACGAGGACGTTTAAATAGGGAGGCGCGCAGTTTATTAGAAGCAAATTTTAAAACTATAGAAGGACTGTCATTAGATCTTTTCAGAAAACGTATCGATAGAATTATCTGGGAGCTGGTTAGTTTTGTCTCTTTTGATGCGATTATAGAATCCTTGAAAGTAATACTTGCTGAGCACTATTAAGATTGAATTTGGTTAGGTTAAATGACTAATGCTGAAAAGTGGAATGGAGCCTTTTTCTATACCCAAACTAACAATTGAAATAATATAAATACTCGAAAGCATTAGAAAAATGGTATATTTTGTGATAAGATATCATTAATAACTCTTAAGGTTTGACATAAATGGAATGGTGTAGGAGAGCGTTTCTATGTCGGTAGAGAAAAACCTTTATGAATTAATTCAAAAATGTGATATCTGCCTAAATGGAGAAGTGATTTCAAGAGAACTCCTACTAAAAACGTATGCTCAATTTATTTCTGAAACAATTTGCTCCGACAAGCATGAAGTTGGGGTTTCTTTACATACCGGTTCCATTTGCTTTGATTTGATTACTATTGTTTATGCAGCTTTAAGCTGTTTGCTGTATGATCAAACGCCTCCGGAGGATATTGTCAATTCATTAAAAGAAGGCGATTTAATTATATACAATGGACGTACAAGAGCTGTTTTCATGGGTATGGATGAGAATGGCTATGCACGTATAAGGCAAGAAGTTGTAAGCTATGGACAAAAAACCTCTCTTATAAGTACAATTGCTCCCCGTAATTTCTATAAAATCAAACCTTACCAAGGAAATTCAACTAGGTTAGACGGTAGGGGTATTCGAGAAAATCCTAATGCAAGAATTGATTTTATCGAAAGCGTGTTTCAAAGAGATAGGACGAACATATCAGGTTTAATCCATAAATCAGTAGTTATTGTAGCCAGTAGAGAAACCACAGATATGATAGTTAGAGGTACGGTAATTCATTATGATGTTGACAAGAGTATTAAATTAACGGAACTTGTTAGCGCATCATACTTTACTGAAAATGATGAATATACATACTTAGGAAATCCGGGAAAAACAGAAGCCGTTCTTAAATTTACGAATCGGGTATCATTGGCCCGAGAGTATATTATTGATGATGAAAATCAAGAAATCATTGGTCTTATTGTTTTAGGAAAACAAAATGTAGATATCGGCAAATTTGAGCTTACAGGACTTATGGGTAGACAAAGTTTAAAGTATATCCTTATTTCTTATGCGCTAGACTGTGACGACAACAAAGGATTTCTTGAAACATATCCGGATATTAAATTGTTTTCATGTACCAAGGATTTATTATTATCCTATTCGGTTCCTGCTGTTTGCCGTACCGGTTTTGTGGATGAATTAAACACGCAAATCGATAATATTATAGATAAAAAAATTGAAATTGTTGAGATTTATAGCGAAATTGATTGGAATACATATATCAGAACAAAAAAAGATATCTATTTTATAAAAAATTATGAGTATTCCGATAACGATACGGAATATTTTGTTATTCATAGTTTTTCTTTGCTTAATCTACTTTCTACGGCTGTGTTTTCCGTGACTTCCATTGAAAAAGCTATTACGGAAGGAACAGTCGGATGTCTTTCCCCCCTAGAACAATTGGACAAACTTGAGGAAATAGCAAAATCTTTTTCGGGTATATTGGGAGAGAAAATGAAGTCGGTAACAACCGTCTTACAAATAATGCATTCCAATATACTTTACAAAAACTTAAAGTATGAGTTTATCAAAAACAGACTTACTAATAAAGCTATAGGCGAGTATATTGCATTTGTTGTTCCCAAAGCGTTTTATAAAACTTTACTTTCTGCTCAACTAGAGAGTGACGGGTTTAGCGGGTTACAGATTGACATAGTAAATGCTGGCAGATTGGATACCTCAAAGCAATATAATGAGATAATAGTTGTTGGTGCATTTAAAGCAAAGGGGTTTGACATGTTTTCTACACCCTCTTCATCCCATATAGTTTGTTTGTTGTATCCATATGAGTTCGTTCTACATAACATTGAAAGTCGTCGACATAAAGAAATAGAACAACTATATAATGAGCATTCATATATAAAGCTAGATTTAGATGCAATTCAATCGGAAGAAAAAACAGAACCATTTATTGAAGAGCAAAACATGGAAAAGATTGATATTGATCTTAGTAAATATATAGAGGACATTACAATAAAGTCAACTATAAATTATATAAGCAATGTTGGAGGAAGTTCCGGTACCACATTAATGGCAGATATTATTCGAGTTGCAATATTTCATGACGGCGAGAAGGTATTTTTTTCAAAATACTATACGCCATACGTTTTAGATCAAGAACAATGTATAGTGAACGAAACAAATGTAAAATCCCTACAGTCTGGCGATACTCTGATTTTCACGAGATATACGGAACAAACCAAAGATATTGTTGATGAAATAATCCTTAAAATTCTTGCATCCCCAAATACGGGACAAGATATAAAAGAAGCTTACAGAAAGTCTAGATATTGGAAAAATGCACTAAAAAAGCACATGTTAGATAATGGATTATCGTTTAAGGATATTTCTAAGCAAATGTGCTCCTATGGTAAAGCCAAGCATGAAGTGACACTACGTTCTTGGATAAATGATGAAAGCCATATTGTCGGACCGCGTGACGTGGATTCTTTTTATCAAATTGCTTTAATTTGCAATGATGAGGAAATGCTTGCCGATCCGGATAGTTTCTGGAAAGCATGTGACATTATACGTTCCTTGAGAATAAAAGTATTAAGACTTATAGGTAAAAGCATAATTCGCAGTTTCCAAGGGGTACAAAATGAATCTGATGAGTTGCTTTCAATTGTTAAAGAAAAAGTAGAGGAATTATCTCATGTTATACAAATTGAGGCTATTGCAGATGTCACTGGTGTTAAAGTACCGGTATATTTAGCCAATCGGCCAATTCAGTAACGGGGGGAGATATTGAATGAATGATTTTGATTTGCGTAAGCAGGCATATGCGGCACGGAATGTTTTAATTGATGAGATAAAAAAAGAGCTACTTGGACCCGGGTCGGAATACTCTATTCCGGATGCAGATCACGAAATTATTACCGACTTGCCGGAAGTAAGGTATTCCGTCGGTATTTTATTTCCTCAAAAAGAAAGATATGAGGCAGATAATAATGATACCATACGTCCTAGCGAGAATATGGTTGATATTGAAGAAAATGTACTTGATGAAAATGAAGAACCGGAAGTGCCGGAGATACCTTCATGGTATAAAAGCGCCATTGGTGATGCCGAAGAAGATTCCCTCGATGAAGAAATCAATTTAGCTTCACAACGTTTACCCTCATCAATGGGATTTACCTTCTTTGTTAAGGGTGAATGCACTCAAATTCATTTTGAGTTAAGCTTCGGTACATACCGTAAAACTAGACTCGAAGATTGTATGGTTCCTTTCAAACCGGAATATGATGATTATGAAATTCCTACACCCTTTTCGCAATATGTTGAATTCGATAAGGATAGAGCCCTTTTACGGCTTAAAGCGCCTTTAAAAAAACAGGATGTATTTAAAGCTTATGAGTCGAATAATTTTGGAGATTATGTATTGAAAGAGCGATTAATCAGCCTATGCAATCAATTAGGTCGTAGCGGATACATACGTGTTCCTCATAAAACCAAGGTAATCGTTAATTTTTCCGACTCGGATTATGTGGATAATATTGATAAAATAGACGGAACTACTGCTAAGATTACCGCTTTAAGACGCAAAATGGGAGATGGGGTTTACGCCATTACCATAATGATGGTAAACGAAGCCGTTGGTAGCTATAACGGATTGAATTCAATTTTTCAGCCGGTTATTAGAGTGTCTTCCGAGGCGAACAGCCCGTTCTTGTTTTGTGCGTATGATTCTTTAAAAGAGAATTTTACCGGTGACGAAGAAGAGTTGTCTCTCGCATTGCTTTATAGAAATAGACATATATATGGCACCGGTCACGGAACATCTGTAAATTGGTCTGTTGACGCCGAAGGGCATGGATATATTGAAAACGACTTTTTCCCAGTAAATGAGGTTCCTCAAATTGATTTCGATATCCCAAAATCTTTCGATGTAAATGCCCGCTGTTTATCCATGAAGTATTTATCGGATTTAGATTCCAGTCCCGTTTGCGAAAAAATCAGATCTATGCAAACACTGATAGATGCATACTCATCATGGATAGATGATTTAGTGGCTATGAGTCGAGATACAACAAAGGTAGCAGTCATATTTCAACCGAAAGCACTGGAACACATTGCTAAGTGTCGTGAATCATGTAATCGAATGTATAAGGGTTTGGAATTGCTGAAAGACCCAAAAAACAAACTTGTATGGGATGCATTTACTTTGGCAAATAGGGCCATGTTCATGCAGCGAATCCATTTGAAAATACAAGAAACCGATAAATATCCCAATGACAGGGAGCTTCAAAATGAAGTGCAGTCTTTGGATTATTATAATGCCGATGATAAATACACATGGCGTCCATTTCAGCTTGCCTTTTTACTTATGAGTATTCGATCCATCGTCGACCAAACCTGTAATGAACGTGATATTGTGGATTTAATATGGTTCCCTACCGGCGGTGGCAAAACAGAAGCATATTTAGGTCTTACAGCATTTACGATTTTTTTCAGAAGACTTGCATATCCGAAGTTGTCGGGTGGTACTGCGGTAATTATGAGATATACGTTGCGCCTATTGGCGGCACAGCAATTTATTAGAGCCGCAACGTTAATCTGTGCATGTGAAACAATAAGAAAGGACTGTAAAAAACACAAGAAATATCCTATTTATCCTCTTGGAGAGGAATCTATATCTATCGGGTTATGGATCGGAGGGGATCATACACCTAATAAAAACGATCAAGCAAAAAAATTCCTGGCAAAGTTAACTGATCCTTCCGTCAAAGATATACGATACGCTAAAGACAGATATAATAAATTTCAAGTCTTAAAATGCCCATGGTGTGGAACAAAACTGGTTAAGGACAACGATCCCCAGAGTGGAAAAACAGTTGGACAATGGGGTTATTTCCTAAAGAATAACAAAAATTTTTATATAGCTTGTACTCAAGAAGGGTGTAAATTTGAAGCAAAACTACCAATTCAAATTGTAGATGAAGAGTTGTATGAAAATCCTCCTACATTATTATTTGGAACGGTCGATAAATTTGCTATGCTTCCATGGAAGCAAGAAGTCGGTTCTTTTTTTGCAACAGACAGCCACAATAGGACGCCCGAATTAATTATACAAGACGAATTGCACCTTATTTCGGGGCCATTAGGAACTTTGGTCGGATTATATGAAACTGCTATTGATGCGCTATGCTCGGCAAAAGGTGTTAAGCCTAAAATAGTTGCCTCCACGGCAACAATACGTAGGGCAAAGGAGCAATGTTCCGTCCTTTATAATAGAGAAGTCCATCAATTTCCCTCCCCTGGTATTAATGCGGAAGATTCATTCTTTGCGCGTGAAGCAGAAATATCTACTGAGAATAACCGGTATGGTCGCATATATGTCGGGCTAATGCCTTCAGGGAAAACTAAAGCTATGATGGAGGTTAGAACCATTGCGGCAATATTACAGAGAGTGGATATGATGCAACTTCCTGATGAGGTTAAAGATAAGTTTTGGACACTGGCGATATATTTTAATAGTTTAAGAGATTTAGGGAAATGTTCAACATTAATTGACGATGACGTTAAAGACTTTATAAAAAGGACTGCATATCGCTTTGGTATTGGAAGAGGTCGTGTTATAGGGGGTGCGGCCGAATTAACAAGCCGCGTATCAACCTCCCAATTAAATGAGACCTTGGAAAAATTAGAAAGATTTCAATATTCTAAGAAGAATATTGAAAATAAAAAATATGCCGTCAATACCTTACTTGCTACCAATATGATTTCCGTCGGCGTAGATGTTGCAAGGCTTAACGTAATGCTCTTAGTCGGTCAACCGAAATTAACCAGTGAATATATTCAAGCATCGAGTCGTATAGGACGTTCATATCCCGGTGTGGCGTTTACCTTATACGACGGATCAAAAAGTCGAGATCGCTCACATTATGAACAGTTCAAAGCGTACCATGAATCATTTTATAAATATGTTGAGCCCACCGGTGCAACTCCATTTTCAAAACCTGCAAGGGATAGAGCGTTGCATGCGGTAATCGTTACTTTTTTGAGGCATATTTACGGACTATCGCAAGACAGTGATGCGGCAATGTTTGACAAAGACTCCGATCAACTAGGTTTGGAACAAATTAAAGAGTTTATTGTAAAGAGAATTCGTGATATAAAAAGACGATCTACTTCTAAAATAGCAGACGAATCGGAAATTACTTTAAAAGAAATTAACGAATTCTTCGAAACCTGGCAACAAAGAGTAGAGATTGCGGGCAGGAAAAGCTTTTTCTATGGTGACAGATATATGATTAAACCTCCGGCCGGAGATGCAAAAAGACTTATGAAGGTATATGGTAGCAGTGGTCTAGATCCTGCTATTGAAACAATGACCTCTATGCGTAATGTAGATAAAAATGTAGCGGCAAATATGCTGATATGGGAGGACGATTTATGAGTGAGTTAAAACCTCAGAAAGAAAAAATTCCGCTTAATAATATCACACACACGGTGCGAACCGCCCAATCCGTTTTACAATATGGAGTGGGAGCAATGGTGGATTTCCCAGATCAAACGTTAATGACTGCGGCACCGGAGTATTGGAACGACAAAATTACTAAAATACATGACGAACGGCTTGAAAAAGTTTTAGGTGTAGACTATTTTGGCATGCCTGGGGGTAAAGACGAAACAGCCTTTCAAGAAGGGATTTCTTACGTACGGTTTCCTCAGTGGTATTTTTGTCCGAAATGTCGTAGATTTCAGCCAATCAAAAAATGGTATACCGAATACAAGCTCAAAGCTTCTTCAAAGCAGAAAGAAAAGGACCCGTATATGAGTCGATTAAGCTGCCTGGAATGCAGGCAAGAACTTGTTGCCGCCCGTGTTGTAGTTGCCTGTAAAAAAGGACATATCGATGATTTCCCTTGGGTTAAATGGGTTCATAAACGCAATACAAATGTTAACGCAAAATCGAACTGCGACAATCCGGACCTAACATTTGAAACAGGCGCTACGGCAACCGCAGGCCTCGAGGGGCTTGTGATTAGATGTAAAAACTGCAATGCCAGAGCAACGCTATATGAAGCATTTGATCCTAATATTTTTATCCGATTAGACGGAAAACAAACTGAAGACAATACGGGTAATAGCACAAATGAGTTTGTTTGCACAGGTAATGAACCTTGGAAGCACAACTCCGTATTATGTAACGAATATCCTCGTGCAATGCAAAGAGGTGCTTCGTCGATTTATTTTCCTAAAACCGTTAGCTCGCTTGTTATTCCACCCTACTCTGACAGAATTAATAAAGAGATAGAAGAATCACAAGCATACCATGAATGCTTAGTAAAAATAGCGGATTACGACGAGGATGAACGAGAAAAGAAGATAAAAAAGCGAATTGACGGCTGGGCACATGATATTGCTATGCAAAAGTCACTTAACGAGACTGACGTAAAAAGGATATTAGAACGTAAGTTGCTTTTCCAACAGCATGAAGAGAATAGCGGATATAAAACTACCGGGGTTAAATATCGATCAGAAGAGTTCGAAGCTCTGACGGGAGCAATTCTCGGCATTGATTCGAAATCCGGGGATTTCTTACGCGAGGAAATTAATGCCGAAAGATATAATATTCCGGGCATTAAACGAGTTTCATTGATACATAAAATTCGGGAAGTTAGGGCCATGACAGGATTCACCAGGATTGATCCGCCAGGCTCATCCGATTTGGGGCAGGGAGTGTATGGATTTGTACCCGTTAAAGAACCTGAAACCCGTTGGTATCCTGCTTATGAGGTGCGTGGCGAAGGAATCTTCTTAGAATTTGACGAAAAAGCCATTGCAAGCTGGATTGAAAGATGCCCTGAAGTTGTCCGAAGGGCTCAAGAGCTTAATGGAAACTATGAACTCACAGTGCAAAGCGGGTCTTCGCCTAAAAATATTACACCGAAATTTCTGCTTTTGCATACCGTATCCCATTTATTAATCCGACAAATGAGTTTTGAATGCGGTTATTCCGTCGCATCACTTAGAGAAAGGATTTACTGTAGCTCTCATGAAGAAGGCAAAGAGATGGCAGGAATCTTTGTTTATACGGCAAACGGAGACTCCGAAGGCACTCTCGGTGGACTTGTCAGGCAGGGATATCCGGATTGTTTACCACATGTGTTTAAGAAGGCTATTGAAAGTAGTTTAGTGTGTTCCAACGATCCTGTTTGCATTTCTACCGAGGACGGACAGGGGCGTGATGCATTGAACTTAGCCGCCTGCCATGCCTGTACACTACTTCCTGAAACTAGTTGTGAAGAGTTTAATGTATTCCTAGACAGAGGTGTAGTTGTCGGAACTTATAAAAACAAAAACATAGGCTTTTATGGCGATTGGGTGAGATAGCTCTGACCAGGGACAATTAACGACATAAAAATATCCACAACATCCAAAGCATATGATATAATTATTGATAATTTTGCTGTTAATATGTTTGGCATTAAGAATATGGTAGAGTTGAACGGAGACTTATTTCTATATTTGGTTAAACACGGAGGTGATAAAAATGCCGGCTTACAATGCTGTTGATATATTTTGCGGTTGCGGAGGGATGACAGAGGGACTTAAACAGGCCGGCTTTCAGGTTATCGCCGGAATTGAGATAGACGAGCATGCCGGTAAAACATATAGGATGAACCATGAAAAAGACGGCACAATTCTATTCCAACAAGATATTCAGCTTTTCAATACAAACATTATAAAGGACATTTTAAACGGACAACCGCTTCATCTATTAGCAGGATGCCCCCCCTGTCAAGGCTTTTCGTCGATAAGAAGAAAAAATAAAAAACGTTCCGTAAAGGATCCTCGTAATAAGCTTATAAATGAGTATTATCGTTTTGTAAAAGAGCTTATGCCGATCACAATTATGCTTGAAAATGTACCGGCATTAGCAAACTACACTTACTTTAAAAAAGTAGTCGGTCAAATTAAAAAGCTTGGGTATTTAATTGAGTACAGGGAAGTCAATATTGCCGATTACGGCGTTCCCCAGAGGAGAAAACGACTTGTTATGGTGGGGTCACTATTAGGCTCTATAAGAGTTGCGCCTGAGACAAAAACAAAAGTTACGGTGAGAGATATTATTGGGAATTTAGAAAGTGTTAATATTACGAATGACCCCGTACACAAAATTTTTCCGGTACATACGGAAGCCGTACGAACACGAATTGAACTAACGCCTCGCGATGGCGGAAGTCGGAGTGATTTACCTGATGAATATACTCTTGAATGTCATAAAAAAGAGGGCGTCGGTTTCAAAGATGTATATGGACGGCTTAGATGGGATGATGTTTCATCAACAATAACCGGAGGTTGCCTTAATCCTTCAAAGGGAAGGTTTTTACATCCTGAAGAGAACAGATGTATTTCAGCAAGAGAAGCTGCTATGTTGCAAACTTTCCCTAAAAACTATATATTTCCGGTTGATATTTCAAGATCTGCAATTGCGCTAATGATAGGTAATGCGTTACCTCCGGAGTTTTGCAGACAGCAAGCACAAAATATTAGCAAACATTTGGATGTGTTCTTTATGTCGGATATATATGATAATGATAAACGCTCTGAAATAATGAGCCATGTAAAAAATAAGGGTACGGAACCTGAATTGTATATTAGAAAGCTTTTATGTGAGTTGGGATATAGCCACTATAGGTTAAAAACCTCAAAGTTAAGTTTCTCTCCAACCATTGTATTTCCGGCTCTCAAGAAAGCAATTTTTGTAAACGGCTGTTTTTGGCATGGGCATAATTGCTCAAGAGGAGTGCTGCCTCAAAGCAATGTGGATTTTTGGCGCGATAAAATCAATAAAAACATTGAACGAGATAAAGCAAACTTTGAAGAGTTACTAAACTTAAACTGGAATTTTTTGGTTATTTGGCAATGTGAGATTAAGGTGAGAAACCGCTGCCAATTAGAACATAAGTTGAAAAATTTTATGGGCCGCAGTTCAAAAAAGGAGTAAAATTATAAACTATATCAATATGTTTGCTCATGATTGTTCGGACTGCACACAAAGATATAAATATTATAATGATATATTGCGAATTTTATCGAATTATATTACCAATTTAGAGGATCTCTGTAAATTGCTTGAAAGCTGGTACAAAAAGAAGCAAAGGGAGCAGGAAAGATAAAGCAGGATGCGGCCATAGTGCAAAATAATCATTTTGCAAACAAGGGAGGCCGCTGTAGCGAGAATAAGTGCGATATATTTGATGATTAGTTACCAAGCATCTTACACCAAGGGGGTAGTGTATCTATTTGATAGAAGCCGGTTTGGCGTTTGCCTTGCGGTTTCCCCCTCCCCACACCCCTCCCCCATTAAATTACCAGCCGAAAAAGAAATATCTTTGTCTTTCGGCAGGTAAGAATAAACAAATCCGTATATTTGCAAAAAGCCGGAACGTGCGACACAATAAAAGTATAGATAACAGGGATGAAAGGAAGGATGATTATGGAGTTTGCATACACAATGCAGGGCGATTATCTGATACCGGATCTGGTGCTGCCGGAGGAAGAGATGCACATCGGCAAATATGGGATGTTGCGCAGGACATACCTGAAAAATCACAGGAAAGGAACATACGCCGGCCTGATGATGTCGGGAAAATTGAACAGCCACCTGAAAGAAATCGACCGGATAGCGAAGGAACGAATAGAGATGATCACAGCGAAACATCTGGAGAGCAATCCGGCACCGGACAAAACGATAGACCCGATGGGTTGGACGAGACACATGAGCAACCTGCGGCACACAGCAGAAGAGTCGGTACTGACGGAGCTGGTTTACAGTTAACCCTTTTCCCTACAGTTTAACAGCAAATTGAAGTAATAGAACAGGCGGAGTACAAAAAGACTCCGCTTTTTCTATTTTGCAGGAAGAAGCCGACGTTCCCTTTGAGAATGAACTGTCTTGCGTTGTAGTGAACTGTCTTGCGTTGTAGCAAGCACTGAATTTTGTCTCCCAAATTCACTTGTTAGGGGCATAACCCCTAATACCCCAAACAAAACACGTATTAATATTAAAGTTGTCGTTTACGGGAAACCATCAGTCAGTCTCTTATCCCCAAAAAATGAAGGCGGACGATACCACATGAAAGATGTATATTCAGGAAGCAGCCACATGCCGGGAAGGAAGAACGGTAATGGTTGCCACAGCTATATGAGATTTGACAGACCGCCTTGACACTCCATTGAAAAGCAATGAAAAACATATAAAAATTTAAAAAAATTTTCTTAGGGGGGCAACTTTTGCCCAAAAAATCTGCTGATTAATAGAGGGATATAACTACCCCCTCAAATGCTCTTTGAAAGCAAAATAGTTGTTTTATCCGGCACGTTCCCCACATGGCCTGAGAAGGAAAGCCGGATTGCAGGTACGCCAAGACCACCTGTCCTCTATTACACCGGATTGAAACTGAAGGATCCAATCATACATGGTATTGATGGAGGAAAGGTACGAGCGGTAAATGCCAATGCAATTAATAAATGCGGGTAGCACTTATGGCGATGACCCATGTGGAGGGATAATGATACTTGCGCATAGTCGAGGTTAGGTCCCAGAGTGCGCCCCGGTCGTTGACGGGGAGGTGGAATTCCTATGAGGACGGTCAACCGCTGTCCGCCGGATAAACCCATAATTATTTATATTTATAAAAATGTTATGAAAGGAGACGGTGGTATGGCCACTAAACAACAAACTGCAAAAGCTATTGAGCATCTGCCCATGTTGAAAACTGTGGAGCAGATGAGCCGCATATCAGGCATAGGTGAAAACAAGCTGCGGGAACTGATGGACAAAGGCGAAATTGAGTATGTTCAGAATGGCAACCGCCGATTATTAGCAGATTCTGCAATATGGGACTGGTATGAAAGGAATAAAGTTGCGGTTAATATGCAGTGGGAGAGGAGATAAAAAGAATTATGGCGGTAACTCCAAGGCAAGTTAAAAATAAACGCAATGCTGATGGTACTTTAACCGGCAGGCCTGGTACGGTATATGACGTAAACATCAAGTATAAAACGCCTGACGGCTATAAGTCTTATGCCAAAAAAGGCTTTGCGACTAAAAAGGAAGCATTGCAGCATGAAGCTGAAATGAGAGCAAAGCTAATAAATCCATCCTTTATTGCCACAGCAGCAACGCAGGCCAAGCAAACTGTACGAGATTATTTGCTGGAATGGGTAGAAAACCATGGTGCTCTGAACCTCAGACCATCTACTTTTGCAGGCTATAAAAGCAATATAAATAATCATATTATACCCTGCATAGGACATGTACAACTGCGTCAGGTGACACCTGCCATGTTGGATAATATGTTTCAGAAGCTTTTTGAGAAAGGATTATCCCAAAGCTCTGTTAGATACTGCCAGCGTATTATGAGTGTTGCGCTTGAAGCCGCCCGAAAATACAATTATATAGAGAATAATCCCGCTCATGATGTTATTACCAAGTTTGGAAAGCAAGGAAAAACACCGGAACCATATACTATACAGCAGATGCAGCAGTTAATGGGCAGTATTCTAGGAACTGAATGGGAAATGATAATTATGCTGGGAGGTATGTATGGCCTGCGCATTAGCGAAATATTAGGACTTCGATGGGACAATGTAGACATGGAAAAGGGAACTTTCAAAGTAGTTGAGCAGTTGCCTTTCAAATTACCGGCCGGTGCACTCACTCTGCCGGAAGAGTTGCCTCCGGTCAAATCCCATGACAGGGTCTTGCCAATAACTGAAGTAGCAAGGCCATATTTTGAACGCCAGCTTGATTTGCAAGCGCGCCAAAAGGAATTATGCCACCTGTCCAGAACTGTATACTATGATAACCGGCTGGTTATAGCAAAACCAAACGGCGTCCCCTTGAGAAGAGAGACTGTATCATCTGATTTCGGTCAGTTGCTCAGGCGCTTTGAATTGCCGCATATCCGTTTTCATGATCTTCGACACACTGCAGCAACAAACATGCATCAGCTTACAGGTGATTTTTACACTGTGGGGCAAATTCTGGGGCATAGCCTGAAGGTGTAGGTATGCAGTTGGGGATATCTTCAAATCTTGACAGCATTACGGCACAATATGTAGATGTAAGACTAGACAGAAAAAGAGCTGTGTTGGATACTTACCATAATACACTACATCCGTGTGAAAAGAATAAAGTAAAAAAGAAGGCTCAGAAAAAAAGTCATGATAGAGAGCGGTAATGATATATTTTCCTTCAATTTCTTATTAGTCTTTATTAATATTTATTAGTTTATGGCACCAATTTGTCACCATTTTACAGAAAATGGGATAAGTTATGGAATATATTTACTATTCACAAAAATTAAAACCCCTCGCAAACTCAGTGTCTGCAAGGGGTTTGGCGGAGAGAGAGGGATTCGAACCCTCGGAACGCTCATCACGTTCACACGATTTCCAGTCGTGCGCCTTAGACCAGCTCAGCCATCTCTCCATTTAACATATTAATTTTTACAGCTGCCCCGCGGGCAGACTAACTCGCTTGATAATTCTAACACAGCATATAAAACAGTGTCAAGCTTTTTTAAATGGAAATGGAAGTAAGGGACGGTAAGAGTTAATTGTCAAAGTAATTAAGACCCCTTAATAGAAAACTGGTCTCATTTAGTCTTACAAATTTTCGGTTGCACTTAGTCTTTCTGAAAGTAAAATCATTAATAAATATTTCCCCTATAGGGGAGATAGTTGCATTTAGTCTTGCAAATAGTATCATTCTGTAACATAGTGGTATTGTATCTTTGCGGTAAGGATCGAAACATTGATATGCCGCGTGTTTTACGTCTGAAGTCACGCATTTGTAAACCACTTGAGCATAAGGTAGATAGTAAATGTCGAGTCGGTCATACATACGATACTTTCCTGCAACAGCATTCGGATGTTTCTATTGTTAAAATGGATACTGTAACAAGCCGGGTAGGTGGTAAAGTTCTTCTCACTCTTTTTTTCAGATCTTGTGATCTCATGCTTGCTTTTATCAGGGACAGAAAAACATCTCAATCAGTTACCGATGTTTTCGATTGGTTATATAGCTTACTTGGACCTGAGATATTTTGCATGCTATTCTATGTTATACTAACTGATAACGGTAAGGAATTTTCAGTATTTCTATCCTTTAAGACATAGCTCGTTGATCCTGTCGGCAATATTGTCCAGGTGCACGATTTCATCCTGCAGGTTATTGCTTATCACTGCTTTAGGCATCCCAAATATGACAGAAGAATCCTCAGACTGGGCAATAACATAACTTCCCCTTTTCTTCGCTTCAATAATTCCTTCCAGGCCGTCTGAACCCATTCCGGTCATGATAATGCACATGGCGTTTTCGGCATGGAGTCTGGAAATGGAGGACATCAATAAGCTGGCGGACGGACAGTAATGGTATTGGGCAAAGCTTTCCTTGTCATGCAGCGAAACGGTGCCTTTTTGATCAACCATGATATGCCTGCCTCCGGGACAGATATATGCATGTCCTGGAATCAGCTTTTCCCCGTTTTCGGCTTCTTTTACATGCAAACGGGAAATCTTGTTCAGCCTTTCGGCCAGCGGTTTGGTAAAATTAGAAGGCATATGCTGGGCTATTACTATACTTGCAGGAATATCCTCCGAAATTCCTGGCAGCACCTTTGCCAGTGCACTGGGTCCACCCGTGGATATACCGATGCCTATAATCGAAAATGACCTGGGTTTGGTAATTAAGTCTGCAGCAGGCTGAGGCTTAAAGACTTCCGCCGCATGTGTTTCAAGAATATCCTCTATTGTGCCGGTTACAGGCTTTTGGGTTGAAGACGCACCGGCATTAAGTTTTGCATCTTTCGCAATTAATATTTTTTCGATTAAAGCTTTCTCGGACAGGTGATCTTTATGAATATAGTAAACTGCACCTTTTTCCAATGCCTCAAGAGTTTCATAAGCTCCGTCGTAGGTAAGGGAGCTGACCATTATTATTGGAGTGGGGCATTGCTTCATTATAAGCTCAACGGTCTCAATACCGGATATATCAGGCATATTTATATCCATTGTGATTACATCAGGTTTTAGAAGCATGGTTTTGCGCAAAGCGTCAATGCCATCCCTGGCAATGCCGATAACCTTAATCTCATTACTGGTTTCCAGGAGTGTTCTTATTCTTACACGCATAAATGAAGAATCATCGACAATTAACACCTTAATCATGCTCTGTCTCCTGTAAAAATAAATAATTGCCTTTTTTATTATAATACATCTGCAGGTAACAAGTAAAGAAAGCAAGGTTATTAAAACAGCTTCGGAAAATGTGCTTATAAAAGATATAACCGATCTTGCGGCGGCTTAATCATTCCTGTTAAAGCCAAGTTTTAATGAAAACCCGGGACGTAATTCAGGTGAGAATACACTGACATTGAAAAGGATGAAACGGCCTTAAGGGTATTTTTATTCCGGTCTATTATTCAGCCTGCGTTCAGCAGCAGAGTAATTCAAATATAAAAACGAAAGGATGCAGATGAAACGTTTTGTGTTTATAAACAAAAATAATGACGATTATATATAACCGGTTGTTTAAGGTATACAAAATTTTAAACGATATACATCCGTTGTTCTGCCATGCTAATATAAAAAATGAACGGACGCCTGCCTCAGGTTGGCAATAATACATGGAGTGGTCCATAAACAGAATCACTTTCAGAAAGAGATGTATTACTTGTGAAAATCCCGGAAGCAGGAGAACGGTCTCCACGCTTCTCTGAAAGGAATGATGCTGCAGGATGAGCTCAAAAGGAATCACAGTAACAAACAGAAATAAAGCCGGACTGTTTAAAAGGATAAGCCGGGCCGTACAGAGGGATTGGCAGATATATTTACTGTTACTGCCCGCCATTGGGTTTATTTTTGTATTCTGTTACCTTCCGCTGTATGGTATCCAGATTGCATTCCGTGACTACAAGGCGGTTTTCGGAATTACGGGAAGCCCGTGGGTTGGTCTGAAAAATTTTCAGGATTTCTTCAATGCATACTATTTCAAGAGACTGCTTGCAAATACGTTTCTCCTGAATTTATTCGGCCTGTTATGGGGGTTCCCGGTCCCGATTATTATGGCTATTCTGCTGAACCAGATTGAATGGCCGTGCTTTAAGAAATTCACCCAGACTGTTATTTATATACCTCATTTCATTTCCACCGTGGTGATGGCAGGCATACTGTATTTATTCCTGTCTCCCGACAGCGGAATTGTCAATACTGTGCTTAAAGCCCTTGGGGAGAAACCTGTACATTTTATGATTGAACCCGGCTGGTTCCGTACCCTGTTCATTGCGTCAGATATATGGCAGCATGCCGGGTGGAATACTATTCTATATATTGCAGCATTAACAGGAATAGATCCTGAACTGTATGAAGCGGCTACAATTGACGGGGCAACAAAGCTGCAGAAAATCAGGAATATAGACATACCACATCTTTTGCCAATTGTTGTGATGATGCTGATTCTCAACTGCGGAAGCCTCCTGGTATCAAACACCGATAAAGCGTTGCTTATGCAGACACCAGGAAACATGGTGAAATCGGACATCATTGGAGTGTATGTATACGAGATGGGGCTGTCCAAGGCTCAGTTTTCGTATACCGCGGCTATAGGCCTTTTCATAAATGTAATCAATTTCATTATGATTATATCGGTTAACTGGGTATCAAAGAAACTGGGTGAAACCAGCCTGTTTTAGGGGGGAGAGACATGATGGCGGATACCGGAGTAAAGATGAAAAAACCCTTCGGGGATGCGGTTTTTGATACTGTCAATACTGTTTTCTGGATTATTGTGCTTGTTGTTGTCATATATCCCCTGTGGTTCATAATTATTGCATCGGTTTCAGATCCTGACGCGGTAACAGCAGGAAAAGTATTCCTGTGGCCAGTGGACTTTTCCCTTATCGGTTACGAGGCGGTGTTCGGGCACAGGGAGCTTTTGCGGTCATACCTGAATTCCATATATTATACTCTTACGGGCACAGCCCTGAGTGTCATTGTTACCATGATGGCGGCATATGCGCTGAGCAGAAAATTTTCAGGCAGGAAATTAGTAAATTTCATTTTTGTTTTCACAATGTTTTTCTCAGGGGGCTTGATTCCTCAGTTCCTTATGAATAAGAGACTCGGCCTTTATGATACGGTTACCTTGATGATAATCATCAATTGTGTTTCGGTATGGAACCTGATGGTGGCAAGGACATATATTTCGATGAATATTCCTGACGAATTGTATGAAGCCGCGATTATTGACGGCGCCAGCCATTTCACATACTTTATAAATGCGGTTTTGCCGCTGTCGGGTACGATTATTGCCGTATTGTGCGTTTATTACGGCGTTGCAAGATGGAATGATTACTTTACGGCGCTGGTTTACATCAGGGACAGATCAAAGCTTCCGCTGCAGACAATTCTCCGTGAAGCGGTTGCAATGCTGACTACAAGTACTTCGACAGATGCTTTTTTCTCGGCATATGAAGGCGATACGAAAGGAATGACAGAGGCCATCCGCAAAGCGCTGGTTGCAAAATACTGCAGCATAGTTATTTCAACAGTCCCGGCCGTTGTTCTTTATATACTGATGCAAAAATATTTTGTGAAGGGTGTAATGCTCGGTTCCCTGAAAGGCTGATAAAATGCATTTTGCCGCTTGACGGCGGTTTAAATAATTTAATGAGTGAAAGAGAGGAGATGAAAGAATGAAAAAAGCAATATTGATGATGTTGCTTGCATTGATGGTGTTTACTGCAGCATGCAATATGCCTGCGGCAACACCGGGAGGAAACATACAACAGAAATCAGTTTCGCCAACAGCTGCTGCTCCTGCTGAAAAAAGCGATGGAAAAATATCCGATGAGAAAATTATCTTGCGTGCATTCCAGTATGTGCTGGAAAACCAGCAGGTGGATTTTGATAACCTGTGGTTTTTCCAGGAGCTTGAAAAAAAGACCAATATACATATTGACTGGGAGCTGGTAAAGGACGGAGACTGGAAAACCAAATTGAACCTGATGTTTGCTTCAGGAGACTGGCCCGATTTGATCATCCGCGGAGAGATAGATATTGAAGAGTATGGAGTTAATCAGAAAATACTTGTCCCCCTGGATGACTATATTGAAAAATACATGCCTAATTATCACAGCCGTCTGTATTTGAATGACGCGAATGTATCAATTCCGGCGTCCGACGGGAAAATGTACTATATAGGCAACCTTACGGCGCAGAACGTAAATCACGAGAGCCACTATTTTATTAACAAGGCATGGCTTGACAAGCTGGGCCTTGAAATTCCCGAGACGATAGATGAACTTACCAATGTTCTTCGTGCATTCCGGGACAATGATCCGAACGGAAACAATGAAAAAGATGAAATCCCGATGAGTGCGGGCGGTCTTACCAACCACATCCAGGGTGTATACACGTACTTCGCAAATTTCGGAGTGCCGCTGCAGTATTTTGTATATGCATGCATTGACGATAATCAAAAAGTGGTTTTCCCGGGTTACCTGCCAGGATTCCGTGATGCATGTGAATGGCTGCACCTGTGCTACAGGGAAGGCCTGCTTGATCCCGAAGCTATTACCCAGGACTCCAATGTCTGGGGTACAAAGATGAATGCAGGAAGGGTGGGATATACACCTTATCTCCGGCTAATCAATACTGCCCTGACGCCTGAGACCGCGGCAATGTATACGTCTGTAATTCCGCCAAAAAGCGAGTATGGCGTAAAGGTTCCCAGGATCCTTGAAGTTCCTGCAATAGGTGCTGCCCTGACTGTTGCAAACAAGCACATTCCAGAAACACTCCAGTGGCTTGACGCCCAGCTGGAAACCGAAACAATGATGGTATCGGTCAATGGTCCTATCAGGAAGGGCGGCCCTATTGAACCGACGATGAAAATAAATGACGAAGGTAAATACGAAATACTGTATGTTCCCGAAAACAATGCGCTTTACCAGTATGTTCCCGTTTATCACGGACAGTTCTTTGCACCGGGTGATTATTACTTCAAGATATACGAAATGCCTCCGCACCGTGTGGAGAGATATGAATACAGCAAAAAATACGAAGCTGCCGGGGTTCTTGAGAAATATTCATACGTATACCTGCAGAGACTTGTTAAGATGCCCAACGAGGAATCCATTGAAGTTGCACGTTTGTATAATGAAATTGAAAAATTCATGAAGGAGTCCATTACCAATTTTATAACAAACGGTGTGACCGACAGCAGCTGGCAGCAGTTCCTGAGTACGGCCAAAGCCGTGGGAGTGGAAAAATATATCGAGCTTTACCAGAAAGCTTATGACAGGTACCTTGCAGCCCAATAACGAAATATGGTAAAATAAACCTGTAGAAACAGTTTTAAAAATGTATTCTGGTTAGTTCCTGATTTTATATGTAAACCGCAGCATGGTTCATGTTCTGCGGTTTTGTTGTATTACTTCCGGAGGGGTGTTACCGAAACCTGGACATACCGGTTTCTTCCGGAGGGAGGGGCTTATACGGCAGGACAAACATGGATTTTTAATATATAAGCCGGTTCTTTGCCGGCGGTTTCCCTGAAACTTATCAAGTTGCAGTAAATAATAATGAACAGGGGGAGTGTGTGATGAGGAAGAAGTTTTGTCGCTCCATACTGTTGCGGTATATTATTTCTTATGCTGCTGTCATGGCTGTGCTTTTTGTAGGCGTGGGAATTTATGTGAACAACAGCTATGCATCGGCTATTCGGTCGAGTATTGTGGAAGAAAATACAAACCGCCTGAGCGCCCTCAGGATACAGCACGAAGAAAAACTATCCGCACTTATCAATATAGCAAACCAGATAAGCCTTTCACCCTATATAACTCCGTTTAAGCTGAAAGAAAACGTACTGAAGGCATATTACCTAATGGAGCACCTTATTTCATACAATGCAGATGATTTTTTTGATCAGCTGTATGTTGTTTTTCATGACGATGACTATCTTTACTCTTCCAACTCCTCCATATCCCTTGATATATATACTGAAAAACTCATGTACTATGAGGGGATTTCATCCGAGTCATTATCGGCTCTTATCAGGAAAAAGGATGATGAAATATGTATACTTCCAAGTATGAGCGTGCGCAGTGTTCTGACCAGCGATACAAACAAAAACATGGTTACGGTTATTATTCCCCTGCGCCTCGATGGCAGATATATTGTCGGAAATGCAATATTCCTTGTCCACGACAACTCGTACCAGAGGATGTTTACCGATGAAATCTACCAGGTCAGGAACATGTATATTTTTTCGGGTAGGGACATTATATCTGCTAAACGGTCCATAAATATTTCAGACGATATCATACTTAATGAAATCTCGGAAATGGAAGACTCAATTATCCGTAATGTCACCGCAGAGGATGGATCAAAGTACATACTTTTCGCCCAGCGCGGCAGCCTGCTCAATTTGTGTTATGTTTCACTTATTCCGCAGGAAACCGTTCAGATGCGGACAGCCCGTTCACGCCTTACCTTTTCTGTGTTCCTGCTGCTATTAAGCATTCCCTGCGGCCTTTTGACGGTTTATTTTGCCAACAGGCACGTAAGGCCTATCAGGGAAATACAGAAAAGCATAGGTGAAGAGATAAACTCGGAGGACGGGTTCAGTGCAATTAAAAAAGGGATAGAGACTTTAAAAGGGCAAAACAGGATTTTGCACACCCGGCTGAATGAGAGCAAGGATGTCTGCATGGCGGATTTTGTCAGGAAATTTGTCAAATGCAGGTTCCCGTACCGGGAACAGGCAGTTGATGCTGCCAAAAATCTCGGCATGGAGATTGATCGTTCTTTTTACTGCATTTCCCTGATGTCGGCATTGCCTGCTGAAAACAAGGGGATGGAACTGATAAATGCCCTGCTTGCCGGAAATGAGGAAGTAAATGCATACGGTATGGAGATTTTTGATCAGGAGCAATACTTGTTTGCCTTGTTTGCCGACAGCGAGGAAGCCCTGGAAAAGTGGGTCAGCAATGCAAAGGCCGCACTTTCTGCATTGGATAATGAGGCAGTAATAGCCGTAAGCAATACTCATGCTGATTTTTCCGAAGCTACAAATGCCTACCTGGAGGCCAGTACTGCATACGACAACCGTTTTGTCATGGGTAATGAGCATGTTTTATGGTTTTCTGATGTCAGTTCGGCAGCGAAGGATATTGAGCCGTTCAGCGGAAACTATCTTGAGGGTTTTCGGAAAGCACTGTATGCCGGTGATGCGAATGCATTGCATGACAGGATTGACGAGCTGTTTCAGATACTTAAAAAGAAGAAATTCTCATTATTTGCATTCCGTATTATTTATAATGAAATAATCAGCATGCTGCTGAATAAATATTTAAGCTATGACGGGGTTTCGGAATATTCAATCAAGTATTATGATATATTCGAACTGTCCAGGTGCAGGAGAATTTCAGATTTAACCGAAATTCTCCGTCAATTGTGCAACGATATCCTGCTGATGGAAGAGCAGAATACGCCTCATGAAGATTCGGTCATCGGGCAGGTGATCGATTACATACGCGAAAATTACACCGATCCCGCGCTTAGTATCGGAACCATTGCCGGTATTTACGGCATGAGCGCGGCAGCCCTGTCATTAAAATATAAGGAGCAAACCGGCATGTATCCGTCTGAATATCTTATGCTCCTACGTATGGAAAAAGCCAAGGAACTTCTTACCGGGACGAGTATGTCCATCCAGGATATAGGGACTTCGGTGGGATACTATGATGCCTCCAGCTTTATCCGCCGGTTCAAGAAACATATGGGAATAACCCCTGCAAAATACAGGCTGCTTATTAAATAAACAGGTGCAAAGCCACCGTTGCAGGCAGTGATTCGGCATGCCCATGATATAAAAAAGAAATCAACCAGGAAGCAGGAGGCGTCTCCTTCTTCCTTTTTTTAATATTTGAGGAAAAATATAGAAATCAATACTTTGATGTCGTTTCTTATTGATTTTTTCCAAAAAGAGTGATAAGATTATGGTAAATTTAGGTGTTAAGTTTTCATTTTTTATTTCAAATTGCATTTACAAGAGCAGTTGAAAAACTAATAATAGGAGGTTTGCTGTATGAAACGGTTGATTAAAAGAACGATGGCATTCTGTCTTGTATTCATTTTTTCATTCTCCTTTCTGTCAAGTTCATTCGCCTTTTCAGATGTTTCAGGCCACTGGGCCGAGGAAACAATTATTGAATGGGCGGACAAGGGAGTCGTAAAAGGTCTTCCTGACGGAACATTTAGACCTGATGTAAACATTACCAGGGCGGAATTTGTAACCATTATCAACAATGTGATGAATTATGTAAACAAGTCTGAAGAAAAGTTTATTGATATTCCTGAAAATGAATGGTATGCAGAAAATGTTGCAAAAGCTGTTGCGGCGGGTGTTACAAACGGTATCGGAAACAACAGGTTCGGGCCAATGAATTACATAACACGCCAGGAAGCCGCAGTTATGATTTTCCGTGCATTCAAACTGAAGGTTAAGGACGGGGATGCATTTAACAAGTTCTCTGATGCAGGTTATGTTGCATCATGGGCGAAAGACGCTGTGAGCGCATTGACGGAAAATAATTATGTCTCGGGGCGTCCGGGTAATAAATTTGCTCCACTTGAAAACATAACACGTGCCGAAGCATTAAAAATAATCGATAATATACTGGATGATGTTGTCGGTGTCGCAGGTGTTTATTCCAATAATGCTTCAAAAAGCCTGCTTGTAAATACCGGAGAGGTTACGTTAAAAGATATGACCGTTGAAGGCAATCTGTATCTTGCCGAGGGTATTGATGACGGAAATGTGGTACTGGACGGAGTTACCGTTAAAGGAGATATTGTTGTCTGCGGCGGCGGGGAAAACAGCATAATCCTTAATAACACCCTTGTTGAAGGGACACTGTATGTAATTAAATATGACGGCAAAATAAGAATTGTTGCAAGCGGAAATACCGCCATAAACGATACACAGGTTTTAAGCGGTACGAAACTTGAAGAAGATGATGTTACATCCACAGGTTTTGGCAATGTTCAGATTATGGCAGTCAGGCAGGGAGAAAGCATTGTCCTTGACGGTGACTTTGAAGAAGTTGATATACTGGCCGCAGGTGTGAGCGTTACAATAGAAGACGGTACTGTCGCCACGTTAAACATTTCCGAAGGAGCCACAGGCGTGTCGGTCGAAGTGGCTGAGAACGGTGAAGTAAATACCCTGCTGATTAATGCTGCTGCCAGCGTTACTGGCAACGGTACAATAAAGAGTGCCGAAATAAAAGCAGACCAGGTTATTATTGATATAGTTCCCGAAACCATAAAGGTACATAAAGGATACAGTGCGAACATAGGCGGAACAGTGGTAGAGGGTGATTATGTTCCTGCACAGGAAGCAACTCCCACACCGGTTCCAACAGCAGCTCTGACTCCCGTGCCGACCCAGGCTCCGGCTCAAGGTGGAGGCGGTAGTGGATCGGACGATGATGATGACGATAAACCTGTAGTGACACCCACACCTTCTCCAACACCTATTCCTGTAAAACCTTCAGAGATTTATATTGTTTTTGCTGATGGAGATGAAGTAGTAGGATCAATAACCAATGGAAACAGCGCCGAAATTGATTTGAGAGAAATAGACAACAGTAAAAGAGTAAAAGCAATTAAAATAGTAGCAGAACCACAGGATGCCATACTGACAACAACCAATGTGGGTAACATTAATATAGAAAGAGTTTTCAACGATATAAAAGAGATAACAATTTCCTCGTTATTAAGAAAGGATAGTGTTTCTTTAGGATCAATAAGAGGTGCATTCGAATATGAAATTACCATAAAAGGAGTATTGTCCAAGGAAGGTCTTCCTGAACTGCCTGTTAGCCTTAAACTGATATTAGGAGATAAAGAAGGTACTTATCCAAACGAGTTTGTTGAGCTTACAGTATCAGAAGATAAGATAACGGCAGCTGTAAAAGAGGGAAAAGAAAAAGTTTTAATGTCAGAGATCGGGATAAGCAGGTTTATGAATGAACTTTTCAGAGAAGTCCCTGATGGTGTGCGTTTTGATAATAACTTCTCTGATGAAGACGGCTGGTTACGGGTACCCGATGATGCAGCAGAAATTCAAGAGGCTTTAGCAAAGCTGGGTGGTAAATCAAGCTGGTCGGAATTAACCCTGGGTGATTTAATTAATAAACAAATTTATTTTTCGAAAAAAACTACATCATCGATAACACATTATTTTACCGTAAATATTATAAAAGCCAACAGATACGCATATGTCAGGACAACCGATTCTGAAGTATTGGTTGAGATTAAAAATGATGCAAGAGAGACAAAGATAAGCGAAATTGGGGGAGTATATAACTTCCTGCTGGGAATGGCCGGCGATACCCAGCTTATTCCCTCCGAAGTGAGCATTGACGGGGATAGATGGTATGATGTCGACCACGATAATGATATATTGCAGTTTAAATCAAAGCTATTGGAATTGGTAAATGAAGGAAGAAGCAATATAATAACATGGAGTGAGTTAAAACTAAAACATCTGAGTGGGATAGAAATTCACTTTAAAGTTAACAGCCCGGACTATCCTGACAAGTATAGACTGATAATTTTTTAATTCATACAGAATTATAAAATCAGTTAAGAAATTTTGGTACGGACGGGATACTTGTTGAACATGAAATACAGGAAACTGATAATCTGCTTGTGTGCAATTTTACTTGTTATTCTGACCGTCCTGGGGGCGGCTTTTATTCCAATATTGCTTCAGCCTTCAGGCAGGGACGGCTATCGGTCCCTGCCTGAAGCAGTAAGCAGGGATGGTAACATGGAAGGGGTGTCCGGTGGCACTTATAAGGACGCTGAAAAAAATGCAGGAAAAGGGCCGGAAGAAACGGAGAGTGGAACGGCTGAAGAAAAAACAGTGGATGAAAGAGGAATTACATCCGGGAAAACAGGAAAAGCGGAAGATATAAAAGAAATCCGGGAAACGGTGGATACAGCGGAAAAGGAAAAATCAGGCGGGAAAACCCACACGGGTTTTTCTTCGGAGGCAGGACATCAGGAAGAAGCCGGTAACCGGGCTGAGGGTAAATACGACCATTTTCAGGAGAATTCTGTTACAGGTGGGCAGAATATAAAAGAAATTATTGGTTTTCTGCCCGGAGATATCAGCGAACAGCAGATTGATGAGATTCTGTCGCTTTTTGAAGAGTTACCCGGTGAAGACAAAAATGCAATAATCAAAATACTGGAGAAAACAGACATAAAAAGAGTCGGTGAGATAATTTCCACAGGTTTCGGCGAAAAAGAGATTAATGAACTTAAAGAATATCTGAGAGCACAATTGGATGAAGATGAATATCAAAAAGCGAAAGAACTGGTAGTAAAATATGTGAGTTTATTTACAGGAGAATAAAATGTTTGATTTACATGCGCATATATTGCCAATTGTGGATGATGGAGCAGAGGATTTTGAAATGACATTGGATATGCTCCGGATTGCTGAAAATGACGGGGTAACACATATTGTTGCAACCCCACACTATATTTGTGGTGCGAATCGATATACCAGGAAGTTCTTATTGGAGATTTATGGAAAGGTAAATGACCTGATAGAAGATAATGGTATTAACATAACACTATTGCCGGGGAACGAGCTTTTCCTTGATGAATTTGCACTGGAGCATTTAAAATCCGGCAAATGTTTTCCGCTGGCCCAATCAAGATATGTATTGGTTGAGTTCCCATTGGCCGGCATACCCCGGAATGCAGAATCATTAATCTATGGTTTTCTGAGTGCCGGTTATGTTCCAGTAATAGCCCATGCCGAGAGATATCCTGATGTGGATGGGAAAATGGATTTACTTTATGACCTTGTTAATCTTGGATGTTTGATACAGGTAAACAGTACATCCATAACAGGATACTGTGGCAAAAAAGTAATGAAGACGGCCATGGAACTGGTTTCAGCAAATATGGCATCAATTGTTGCGTCGGACTGTCATTCGAACAGGTACCGCTCTCCAGGGCTAAGCCGTGCATACGGGATTATTTCAAAACATTTTGGCATCAAAAAGGCTGAACTGCTGTTTAAAACAAATCCATCCAGGATAATTGAAGACAGGGAAGTATTACTGGATGGGGAATTGAGGCTAAAAAGGAAGAAATATTTACATATATTCGGCTTACAGCTGTAAGTAGCATTAAGAAGGAGATTAGGCGATGGAACTTGAGATGAAAAGCGACTTGATGGAAATTGAGCTTAGAGAGATCATTGGAATTATAATGCGAAAATGGTGGGTGATAGGGTTATTTTTTCTTATAGCTGTATTAACATCTTTTGTTGTATCTTTCTATTTTTTGCAGCCCGTATATAAAGCAGAGGCTACGCTTTTTGTAGGAAAAGAGGGAACCAAGGTAGGCGGTATTGATCTTGGAGAAATCCAGTTAAACGATAAACTTGTCCTGGATTACCGTGAAATTATAAAAAGCCGGTTGGCTGCAAGGGAGATTATCGGGCAGCTGAACCTCGATATGAAGATTGAAGATTTCCAGGAGCGGGTTACCGTTACAACAGTCAATAATTCCAGGCTGATGAAAATAGCTTTTTTAAGCACCAGTCCGCAAATGGCAATGGATGTTGCCAATGCTTTGTCCGATTTTATTGTAAAAAAAGCCGAAGAGATAGTTGATGTCAAAAATGTCAAGGTAATTGATACAGCCGAGCTTCCAGTTACACCGATAAAGCCAAACAAAAAAATGAATATTGCAATATCAGGCGTAATTGGTATCATGCTTGGAATTGGATTGGTATTGCTGCTTGAATACCTGGATTTTACAATAAAAGATAATGAAGATGTAGAACGGTACCTGAAATTAAATGTTATTGGCGAAATTCCCCGGTTTAACGGGGAAAAGCGGGGAGGCAATCACCGGAAGCGCAATATAAAAACCCGTACTGCTGAAAGGGATAAACCCAGCACCAACCTGATTACATATTATGATCCGAGAGCACGTGCCTCCGAAGCATACAGGTCATTGAGGACAAATATAGGTTTTCTGGGGGTGGTCAGGCAAATAAAAACCATTGTTGTGACCAGCCCGGACCAGACCGAAGGCAAAAGTACTACATGTGCCAACATTGCAATCTGCATGGCCCAGACAGATAAAAAGGTTTTACTGATAGAATGCGACCTGCGTAAGCCTAAAATTCATAAATACTTCGGAGTAGAGAACGATATGGGCATGACGGATATTATTGTAAATGGTGTTGGATTTGAGTCCGTGGTTAAACGTATTGACGAAATTAATAATCTGCATGTCATAACCTGCGGAATGATACCTCCCAATCCTGCGGAAATACTTGAATCCGAGAAAATGAGCAATTTGATAAACAAGCTGAAAAGCAAATATGATCTGATTATCATGGATTCTCCCCCGGTGGGTGAACTTACGGATGCAGCTATAATATCCAGAAATGCAGACGGGGTAATTCTTGTGGTGGCATCAGGGGAATCAAACATCGAAGTAGCCCGTCATGCCAGAAATGCTTTGCAGAATGTAAATGCCAGGATTTTGGGCGCCGTATTGACAAAAGTGGACAAGAATTCCGGAAGGTACTACTATTATAAATATAAACAGTATTACTACTATGAATAAATAGTAAGAAATTCAGCAAAGACGGTTCCTTTGCTTCCTTTCGGGAAGATAAGGAACCGTCCTGATGTTTTTCGCCGAAAAACAGTTAATGAATTTATTAAGAAATGCTTTATTATGACAAAATATGCAGAAAAACAGTTACCATGGACAATAAATGTGCAGAATTTTGTTCTGCCATTTTGTATAATTTTTATTGTTAACAATATAATTCACTATATCCGGGGGGATAACTTATGGCCGAAAGAAAAAGATATGCTCAGGTTGGTATAGGCGGCAGGGCTCGTTTCTTTTATGAAGCTATTGCAAAGGATTTTAAAGATACAGCCCAGCTGGTGGCTTTTTGTGACATAAATCAGACACGCATGGATTATGCGAATAAAATTCTGCGTGATGAATTCAATGTCGAACCCGTTCCTACCTATACAGCCGATCAGTTCGATGAAATGATAAAAAATGAAAAACCCGATTACGTAATTGTAACAAGTATCGACAGGACACATCACAAGTATATTATCCGGGCGATGGAGCTTGGATGTGACGTAATAAGTGAAAAGCCGATGACGGTTGATGCAGAAAAAGCACAGATGATACTTGACGCCATAAAAAGAACGGGACGCAAACTCAGGGTAACCTTTAATTACCGGTACGCTCCGCATAACACAAAAATAAGAGAACTTATCATGAACAGGACAATTGGAGATGTATTCTCTGTTCATTTTGAATGGCTTTTGAATACCCAACATGGAGCTGACTATTTCAGACGCTGGCACAGGGATAAACGCAACAGCGGAGGTCTTTTGGTCCATAAATCAACGCATCACTTCGACCTTGTTAATTTCTGGCTTGGAACCCGTCCTAAAACGGTATTCGCAATGGGCGATTTAAGATTTTACGGCAGGGAAAATGCTGAAAACAGGGGAATTACAAAATTCTATCACAGGGCTTACGGCA
>ENA-UPSA01001056-UPSA01001056.1-bioreactor-metagenome-genome-assembly--contig:-NODE-1056-length-31608-cov-71.207999_pt1 | contig 31608 bp, 34 predicted proteins | sample MGYA00238183_ERZ773288 | MGnify/ENA primary metagenome ERZ773288 (study PRJEB29028, sample SAMN07631243) | bioreactor metagenome | isolation source: Switchgrass digestor | place: USA: Dartmouth... | reverse complement strand
TTCCACGTTAGACAGCTATTATACTAATGCAGTTAACCATGACCTTTACGGAGCATGAATCTTTAAGTGTTTACAATGTCACGCCAGCGTGATATTATTATAGTGAATTATTTTTTTGAAAGGTTGAATGTTATGATTTATAAGAAGCAGGAAGAAATATTGGGTAATCCTTCTGATTATGTGGATGGTAGCAAAGACAAGGAACTGGAAAGGATAGTAAAACTTATTGCAGATATATTGGATATGGAAGCTTCTGCTTTGTACCCATATTTTTATCAGCATGGACTTACCGGCATTATTAAGAATCCTACTTTGATAGAATCGCTGCATGATAAAGATATAAATAAACTTAGTAATTTATTTGAACTGTTGAAGCTTATTAATGAGTGATGGGTGGTTAATATATGAAATACCAACATGAAAATGATACAAATAAGTTTGTTGAGCTGTTTTCTGAATTTACAGGGATTAGTAAAAAAAAGCTGATTGATTTTCTAAAGGATAATACCGTTCATAACTTACTTAATCACCCTTTCTCTTTACAAGGCATAACAGAAAAGCAAAGAGAAAAAATCGAATCGTTGAAAAGTCTTAACAAATTATGCCGTAATTTTGAGATTTTTAAAGATAAATATGCCTTAGTTTCATCAAATGCATGCGGTGAATACCACGTTAACCTTTTCAAAAACAAGGATAAGGAATCTTTTGTGCTTACTTTAGCTGATTCTCAAAATAATGTTATCAAGTCTATTACTGTTCAGCAAGGCACTATAAATGAATCTCCTGTTTACCCAAGAGAAATTGTTAAACTTGCTCTGATGTATGATGCAAGTCAAGTCTTTTTAGCTCATAATCACCCTGGCGGCAGCCTAAAGCCCTCCAATTCGGATATTGAGATAACAAAAAGAATAAGTGCTGCTTTAAGAACAGTTAATATACCGGTTACTGACCATATTATAGTTTCTGATGATAAGTTTTACTCTTTTGCAGAGCAAGGCTTGTCATATCTTTTTGTTTCGTCTGTATCTGAGGAACCGTCTGCATATAAGAGCGTAAGAGATAAAATAAGCGAAGCCAAAAAGAAAGCTGCCAAACAGGATAATGCCAAGAATCATAATCACAAAAGCATTGATAAGGAAAGGTAATTCTTATTGAAGGGATTGATATTAATGATTGATAAGGAACTTGTTGCAAAAGCGAGAAGTGCTAATTTACCGGAGTATTTTTTACGTAATGGCTTTAAGGTTGATAAAGTCAGAGATAATAAGGGTATTCAGTATAAAGTCGATGGTTACGGTGGTCTTTACGTCAAAGATAATATGTTCTATCAGTTTTCCACTAACAAAGGCGGTAATGCTGTAGAGTGTCTTACCGAAGTGTTAGGGTATTCATTTAAAGATGCTGTAAACTCTTTGACCAATGGTACTATTACCTACAGCAATAGTACCTACAGCAGCAATACCCCTGTCATAACTAACAAGATTAGAAAAGTTGTAATGCCGGAACGGTGTGCCAATGTTTCACGTGTATATGCTTATCTTATAAATTCAAGAGGTATAGAGCAGACTTTAGTTGCTGACTTGCTTCAAAAGAAGTTGTTATATCAAGATAAAAACGGTAACGCTATTTTTGTTCATAGAGATGGCGAGGGTAATAAAATTGGTGGAGAAGTGCAAGGAACGAGTACATATAAAAGATTTAAGGGCGTTGTTGGCGGCACCGGCAGGAGTGCTTTTGAATACAAAAAGGGTGAGCCAGAGAAAGTCTGTTTGTTTGAAAGTGCCATAGATATGCTATCCTATATCCAAATGAATAAGGATGAAAATAATGTCCTCTATGCAAGCATGGCAGGACTGAAAAAAGAAATAGCTTTAGATTATCTAAAGAAAGGTTTAGTAGTAGATAGTAAAGTCGATAATGATGTTGCCGGAAGAAGATTTAATAAGGTATTAAAATTAGAATATCATTTAACAGGCAAATTTAATAGTGTAGAGATTAAGCAAGATAAAGAACATGAATATGTGTATGCAAAAGTTTCAGATGATACAGTAAGTTTAAATATTTTTCCGAGCAAGGAAGATTATGATTATTATAAACCACAACTACAAAAGGGCATTAAATCTGTTATTTTGGGTGAATCAGCATTTATAAAAACAGATAGAACACTGATAAATGAGAACTTGAAGGATTGGAACGATTTATTAAAAAAAAATTTACAGAGCAGCCCTAAAATAGAAGCTGCCAAGAAGGATAAAGAAGTTTCTTTGTAAGGTGAAATACAAAATTGTTTTGCAGATCCAGGTAGGCCCAGAAGTTTTGTATTACACAAAAGGGAATGAAGTTTTTGAAAGTTAATTATCAATGTAATACAATCTCTTACAAAGGATCCGGCTGCTGCTGAAAATATTGTATTACATTAAGGTAAAAGAGTAAGAAGCGAAACTGAAAAAGAAAGTGGTTGTTGTGCCTGTAGGGTTACTCTACTGGCTTTTTTCATTTAAAGGGGTTGCCCCCTAATTTTCATTAAGGGGCAATTTTTAAAAGGTGGCTTCATTGGAGCTTGTTGTTGCCATTCAGCCACGAAACTATTATATATTCTCCCTTTGTGTCGTTTCAATATATTTATTTGGAAATAATAATATTTCCCTTGACAACGTACGTATAATTTATTAAAATATACGTATGCACGTACAATCTTATTATTATTACGTATAAAAGTGATTGACAAATCCCATATTTACGTATAACATTTATGTATATACGTATAAGGAAAGGGGATTGAAAATGATTAAGTATTGGAAGGAAGATATTAACATTGAATTGTTAGGCAATGTAGAAAAGGAGGATGCTTTAAAGATAGCCGAGCAATACAGAACCGAACTTCAAAAAGTCTATCCTGCGGCAGATATTGTTATCAATGTGAATGAGGATAAAAGGATTGACTTTAGCTCTGACAGTGAACCGAACTTTGATAACGATGTTGTAACCGCATGGGAAAACGCTTTAAGTGGGGTGGTGCAATAATGGCAGCTAAAGACAAAATCATTAGAAAAAAATTCACCACACAGCTTGATATTAATGTTCTTGAAAAGCTTAATCAGAAAGCCCAAAATAGTAATTTCGGCTCCGCTAACAAAGTAATAGAAGCTCTTGTAAATAACTTTTTAAGGTTTCTGGATGATGATGGGAACATTGATTTCAAGAAGGACGATTTACCGGCACCTATACTTAAATCCCTGCTTAACAATTTTGCAGAATATTTAAGCGATAAAGGCTTTGCTATGCAGGAAAAGAAAACCGAGGTTGATACCAAGAGTGAGCTTACTGAGGACGCTAAAAAGGAAACCGAAAGGCAGTTAGACAACTTTATAAAATCATTTAAAATATAATTTGAAAGGATGGTTTTTTATGAGGATTGCGGTTGATATTGGCTTTGGCTTTATCAAAGGAGTAAACGAGAAAGGAGAGAAGGTTTGCTTCCCCTCTGTTGTAGGTAGGAAAAAGCATAATGTTTTGTCCGGCTTAGTAGGTGTGCAGGATGACTACCTTGTAACCATTTCTAACGGCAAAGTTGAAAATTCATACTTTGTCGGTGACGTTGCTATCACAAATAAGTTTGAAAGGAACTGGAACAACGATAAGACTTTTGATTTAGACTTGTTAAAGGTATTTTGCGGCACTTGCATAAACCTTTTGAACGGTGAGGAAAAAAACATTGATTTGGCTGTCGGCTTGCCTATCAGCATTTTTCACAGTCAAAAGCAAGCTTTAAAGGATATGCTGAGCGGTCTGAAACTCACTGTTAAGGTTAATGATGGTGAGTATGAAACCTTTACTATCAAAAGTGTATATGTCTTTGTGCAGGGTGCCGGTGCTTACTATGCTACCATATTTGATACAAACGGTGAGGTAGTGAACTACGACCTGGCTAACAGCTCATGTGCTATAATTGATATTGGTTACAGAACCGTTGATTACCTTGTCTTGGAAAAAGGAAAGAAGGGTATCAATGTTCTGGACAATCTGACCGGCAGCCTTGAAGATGAAGGAATGAATGTTGCTATTCAAAGCATAGCCCAAGCTTTATTTGATACTTGCGGTGTTGTTGACCTCATAGAAATTGAAAAAGCTTTGCTCTGGAGCAACGGAAAATTGGAGTGGGGGCAGAACACAATAGACCTTCGCCAATACCAAGCTGATGCTTATATGGCTCTGGCTGAAAAAATCAAGAATAAGATAAATATTCAATGGAATAAAACGGCGGTAACTATCCCTATTATCTATCTTACTGGCGGTGGAGCTATTGAGCTTGAAAAGTATATGCACAGATATTTCAAGCAGCTCAAACTGCAAGATAACGGACAGTACGCCAATGCTATAGGTTACTTATCTGCACAAGCAAGATTTCTTAAAAATCCGCAATAACAGAAATGTTTATCTATGGCTACATGGGGGGTGTAGCCATTTTTTTAAACAAGCGGATATACGTATGATTTTTATATTTATACTTACGAAAGTTGCTCATATACGTATATTATACTAACTTATACGTATATCCGTATTTTTTATACGTATTGATAATTGTTTTATACGTATTACTTACACTATATTACGTATGTTTACCTGCTTTATACGTATGATTTCATAATATGGCATAGAGGGCTTTCAAAATGGTTGTTTTATTATATAATAAGCCATATATAGCAGGTGGTTATATATATGATTAGTATAGTTATTATGATTATTACATTCGTGTTATCAGTGATAATTACATTGATACCCATTGCTTTTAAAATACTTAAATTTACCGGTTTGTGGTTCACCTTTTTATATGTACTTATTGTATTAATATTAAGTATTTTTATATTCAAATTCACCGGTAACGAAGCCGTTACAGATTATTTAAATTTGGGGTTAATAACGGTTAATGATTATGCTATGTTCGGCTTATATTTCTCTATTGGCATAAGTGGCATATTCTTTGTATCGAATGTAGTTAAATATATCTTCAATTTTATAGAAAAGATAAGAGGTTATTAATGATGACTACCGGTGATATTTATTACAAACAAAATACCTATAAAATTATCGCTATTCTTTTGATGTTTTTAGACCATGTTGGAGCATTATTTAACATTATAGGATTCCGTATATTTGGGCATATTTGTATAATGCTATTTTTGTACTCTTATGTTCATGGACTAAGTTTGAGTAAAGGACTTAATATTAAGAAATTAATAAAGTTAGCTGCTATTGGCTTAATAGCTCAACCGTTCTATATTTACTTGTTTGATAGTAAAGCATTAAACATATTTTTTCTTTATTTACTTTATTACATCTTTAAGTATATTGAAAGCAATAATAAATATATCAACTTCATCCAGTTTCTTATGTTTTGTTCATTGACCTTTATTCTGAATATAGAGTATTGGTTTTTTGGTTTTTCTGTTCTCTATGTCTATGATAAAGTGAAGAATATTAAAATACAGAATTGCTTAAATTTAGCCTTGAATATTATTTTTATCATCTATGCTTATTACGTGTACGACACGATGATTTTTATATTGCAGCCTTTTACTTTATTGCTTATCCATGAAATTAATAAAGGCTCATTTACAATTAAATTTCCGGTACATAAGAATGTCTTTTACCTCTTTTATCCGACACACCTATTTCTATTGTGTATAATCAAATACTTTTTATGAGCCGCAGCGATGCGGTTTTTTCTTTTTCAGTTTCGCTTTGTAGCTGTGAGAATTGCAAAAATGTAAATTGAATAAATGGTATTTCTTGCAGGGTTAGCTTGGTGTTGATATAATAAAGGGAGATATAAAACTATAGTTTAGCAAGCATAGAATTTGTCCGGACAAATTCATAAAACACCACCTTTAAGGTGCTGTTTTACAAGATTAGGGCTAAGCCCTAAAACCCCTATAAAGAAAGGATATTTTATATGTCAAGGAGAGAAGGAAAGAAAAGAAAAGAGATATATTTTAGCGAGGAAGATTGGAAGGTAATTGAGAAAAGGGCAAGACAATGTAAAATGAATACAACCAAATTTATACGGAAGATGGCTCTGGAAGGTAATATTATCATTAAAGAACTAAAGGATATAAACAATTTGCTATATGAGCTGAATAGAATCGGTAATAACATTAACCAGTTAGCCAAAAAAGCAAATGAAGTAAACAACATCTACCGATCCGATGTTGATAGACTAAAACTGGAGTATGATGAATTATGTCTTATGTTAAGTCAATTTCTATCAAAACAACAGTAAAGAAAAGTATTCAGTACATACTTAATCCAGATAAGACCGAAGGGTTATTATATGCTTCTGGCATTAACTGTGTTGCCAATGCAGATATAGCCTATAACCAATTCTGTGACGTTTATAAGCAGTATAATGATGTTCTATATAGTGGCAGCTCCAAAGGCAAGAAAGCTCCGATAAAGGCTCACCATTTCATACAATCTTTTAAAGAAGGTCAGGTTACACCGGAATTAGCTCATAAGATTGCCGAGGAATGGGCTTCAAAAGTGTTTGGCGATAACCGGCAAATAGTTATTGCTACCCATACGGATAAAGGGCATATTCATAATCATTTCATTGTCAATTCTATAGATTTTGACGGTAAGAAGTATTACGGCAATAAAAGTACGCTTCAAAGAGCAAGGAATATAAGTGATGAAATCTGTAAGAAATATAACTTAGATATTATTGTTGGCAATAAAAGAAAAGGCGTTCATTATAAGGAATGGATGGAGAAGCAAAAGGGTACTTCATGGAAGCATAACATTAGATTGGCTATTGATAAAGCTATAATAAAAGTGAATAATATTGATGAATTACTGGAAGCTTTAAAATCCGAAGGTTACGAAGTTAAAAGAGGAAAGTACATTAGCATAAAACCGAAAGATAATGATAGGTATGTCCGTACAAAAACATTAGGCGAAGATTACACAGAAGAAAACTTAATAAAACGCATTAATGATAAAGATAAGGAATTGCCTATAATTGATGATTACAATAAGAATATAACAAAGACTAAAACCCAACATATTAAGCCGAAATATCAAGGTATACAATTAAAGTATATAAGTTTAATAAAACTCATATCTAACCTTATTGTAAATGGTAAAAAGCCGGTGAGAAAATACAATCATAAAAAGCCTTATTCCAAAGAAAATGATTATGATATAAATGTATTGGCTGCACAGTTAAGGTTACTTAATAAAGAGAACATAACTACAGAAAATGAGCTGTATATGAAATACAATGAAGTGACCAATTCATATATTGAAGCAAAAAGAAGTATTGATAAATTAGCCAGTTTGGAAGTAAGTCTTAATGGTGTAATTGCTAATGTTAAGTTATATTTTGAATTGTCGAAAATTAAGGAATTAACTTCTGCACAAAAATTAAAATTATCTATTGCTAAATCTGTAATAGAAAAGTATAATATTAGTAATGAGAATGACTTAATTAAGTTACAGAATAAAAAAATTAAGACGGTAGAAAAAATTCAGAAACTAAAGGAATCCTTTAGCGATACTGAAAAAAGATATATGGCATTTAGAGATTTAATGAATATACACGAACAGATTAAGAATGATACTTATATGAAGAATGTTTTGGCATATAAAAAAGAAAAAGAGAGATAGAATTGTAACAGTCACGCCAGCGTGATATAATGGAGGTAAAAATATATTTCGGGAGGTACATTATATGAACACTTCGGAAGAACTGGCGGGTATAGCCGTTTCCTCATTGAAAGACCTTACAAAAAAGGCTATGGACGTTATCCAAGAGCTTCTTAAAGCCTTGATATTAAAAGGTACACAGCAGGCGGTTGACGAGGATAAAGCCAAAGCCGGTAAGAATAAAGTTGAAAAGTTGTTGTCCGGCGGTAACAGGTTAAATGCTCCGATCCTGTTAGATAAACAGGACGTAAACCAGTTTTATAAAATGGCGAAGGAATACCAGGTACCGGTGGCGGTTTTAAAAGGGAAAGATGGTTATAGAGCGTTTTTCAGAGAGGGCGATTTAGGCAGAGTATCAGAAATGATGAAAGAAATGCTGCTTAATAAGACCGCAGCAAAAGAAAACGTCACTGAACAGGATGCCGCCGAACAGGTAAAATACAAAGAAATCATTCTTGCCAATAAACAGGACGCAAAATACTTTAAGTCAAGAGCTGAAAAAGAAAATGTTCATGTTACTTTCTTAGATACAAAGGATGGCAGAGTTAAGGCTGCTTTTAAGGAAAGTGATATTGAAAAAGTCAAAAACATAATGAATGACTTGCAGCAGGAAAAGACGAAAATACCAAAGCGGAAGATGACAATAGACACGATAAAAGACCAAACGAGAGCTGCATTTACAGGCATAGCTGCTTTAAGAATATACGACACTGATTTAAACCGCAGCATAAGGATGGACTTACCAATAACCAAAAAAGCCTTTATAAAAAATGTCAAAGCTGCTTTAGGCTATTCTGATAAGGAAGCAAATGACCTTGCAAGCAGACTTGAAACCGGCAAAGGTTTTGATGGTTATATTGTTGGTAAGGAATCGGGTAAATGGCAATGGAAAGAAGATTATAAGGAGCAGTTTTCACAGCTCAATAAGTTGGAAAAGGATATTAAGTTTTCAAATGAACCCGAATCTTTAAAGAATTATAGTTTCAGCTCTGTTACACTTGCTGACGGTAAAGACACAAAGGTAATTACCATAATGGATAATGAAACTAATAATTCTTTCTCCACTCAGCCGGTTGATAAGTCTACTTTTGTAAAGGAAATCAAAGAAAGGTTAGGCGTTAATGACATTGCAGCACAGGATATGCTTCGCAAGGCTGCTAAACTTGGTTTTATTACCGATATGGATAAGAATATTGATATATCCACGAAAAAGGAATTAACCATCAACAGGGATAATGCTACTAAAGAATGGGTTTATAAGCTTGGTGATAAGGAATATCGAAGCTTGAACGAGAACAAAGAAACTGTCATTAGTGGCTTGCAAAAAACTTTATCCCTTGATGAAAAACAGGCTTATGCAGCTTGGGTAAAGGGCATGAAGTTAGCTCAGACCTATAAAGATAGTCCTACTTTTGAAGAATATCAGATTAGTAAATCTTCTGCCAACAACACAGTCACCTTTGCTTATGATGGGAAAACATTTAAAGTTGACCTGTCAAAGAAGGATAACGCTATTGCCGGTCTGCAAAAGACCTTTGGGCTTACTGAAAAGGAATCAATTAGCCTTTTAACAAAGGCTGAAAAGCAAGGGGTTAAAGAGGTTGTTAAATCCGCAACGAAAAAGACAGAAATCAATAAGCAAATAACGACCACCACAAAAGACAGAACTGTTAAAAAAGAACAGGCTGCAGCGAGGTAACTTATGAAAAACAGACGCATTGACCCTGGCTTAATTGCTATATATATTTGCTTAGGTATCGCCGGTTTATATCTTGTGGCTCAGCTTGGTTATGCTTTCGATTTATCATTTACAGGAGATACGCCGCCGGATTTAATAAGTGTATTCAATCTTTTTGAAAGTAATCTTATAAAACCGGAACTTATCAAGGAAAACCTGTTGGGATTGAGAACAGAAACATACACCTTTAAGTTTGTAATGATAGGCTTTTTTGCAGGGATTCTATGGGTGCTTTACTGGCTGACAACAAGAAAGAAATACCGTAAAGGCGAGGAACATGGTTCTGCAAGATGGGCTACTAAGAAAGAAGCTGCTAAGTTAGCGGATAAGAAAGACGCAAGTAACAACATTATCCTCACAAATGATGTGCAAATGAGCCTTAACACACGCCAGACAAGGAAAAATCTAAATGTGCTTATTATAGGTGGTTCCGGTGCCGGTAAAACAAGGTTCTATGTAAAGCCTAACATAATGCAGATGAACACCAGTTATATTGTCACCGACCCGAAGGGGGAGTTGCTGAGAAGTACCGGAAAAATGCTTGAAAATAACGGTTATACAGTTAAGGTATTTAACCTTATCAATATGAAAAACAGCTTTAACTATAATCCTTTTGCATATCTACAGGACGCTAACGGCAAGTATAATGACGCAAATGTTATAAAGCTGATTAATGTTTTGATGAAGAACACTAAAAAAGAAGGACAGTCAAGCGGTGACCAGTTTTGGGATGACAGTACGGAAGCTCTATTATTGGCTTTGGCATTTTTCTTAGTGTATGAAGGGAACGAAAACGAAAAGAACTTCGCAACGTTGATGGAATTGCTACAGTTAGCAGAGGTAAAAGAGGAAGATGAAGATTATAAATCACCTTTGGACTTCATATTTGAGGACTTGGAAGCACAAGACAAATATCATCCGGCGGTAAAGTATTACAAAATCTATAAAAAGGCTGCCGGTAAAACTGCAAAGAGTATTCTTATTTCTACCGGCGTAAGGCTAAAAGCTTTTCTGAATGATGATGTTATAAACCTTACCCACAAGGACACTATCAACATTACAGAAATTGGAGAAAAAAAGACAGCATTATTTGTTGTTATACCGGATAGTGATGATACATTCAATTTCCTTGTTGCTATGCTTTATACGCAAATATTTGATGTTCTTTACGGATTGGCTGACTTTAAATATGGTGGGCGGTTACCGGTTCATGTAAGGTTTCTTTTAGACGAATTTGCCAATATCGGTACAATACCACGTTTTGATAAGTTGATCGCCACTATGCGTAGTCGTGAAATATCTGTGAATACGATTATTCAGAATATGGCACAGCTCAAAACTCTTTATAAGGATAGTTGGGAAAGTATTGTTGGTAACTGTGACAGCTTACTTTTTCTTGGCGGCAAGGAGCAAACGAGCCTTGAATATATTTCAAAGGCTTTAGGCAAAGAAACTATAGACACATTAAACAGGAACAGGAGCAAGAGTTACCGGAACAGCAGCACTACACAAAACGAAGGTATATTAGGCAGAGAGCTTATGACAGCAGATGAAGTCGGTGCTATGCCGGACAGCGATTGTATATTACTTGTCCGAGGGTTACACCCTTTTTATTCAAAGAAGTTTGTCATAGAAAAACATAAAAACTATTGCTTCATCGAGGACAGTAATAAGAGTAATGCTTATGAGATAAACAACTTGGTAACTGAAATCATGCCACGCAACGAAACTGAAACCGATATTACAGGTTATGAGAATGTTGAAATAGATGATGAAAACGAGGAAGAAATTAGAGCAATACTTGAAAGTATTGGAGAGGGGGAGGAAGAAGTAATGACTTCAACAGTTGATATACCCGATGATAGCTTGCAGGAAGATGATAATGTTGTCCTTGTAGAGCATGGCGAGGGATTAAAGGAGGATGGAACTTTGAGCGAAGTTATTAATTCGCCGGTCGGGGATCCGGCTGACGATGAAATAGTAATCAATGATTTAACAGTCGAGGAAGGGGATGAATTTTCTGATTTGAACTTTGGGGATTTAACTATCAATGCTGATGATGAATACATAGTAGACGAAGCTTAAATTGCAGCATGATAGTGTATAAAAGGTGGAGTTTAATTACTTAATTTATTACTTATTGCAGCTTTGTGTAACATAATATATTATTTTGTTTCGATGGTATAAATTTATTGATTTTGAAAGGGGTTATGAAAAATGAAAAAGTCAAATGTGAAAGTGAGTAAGTCTGTAAAAATGAAAAAGCTCTTGGTTTGCTGCTTCCTTGTATTCGTGGTAATGTCCTTAATGTCCGTTGCCGCCTTTGCCAGTGGAGCAAGTACCGGTACTGTTACCAATCCTAACACAAGCTTTGATGAAATAATCAAGTTTATTGCCGGTTGGATAGGCAAGCTTGGGCTTGTTGTGGGATTCATCGGGGCGGTTCAGTTAGGTTTTGCATTTAAAAATGATGACGCTGACGGTAAGACCAAAGGGCTGCGTACATTGATTTCCGGCTTTGTTGTATTCGCTTTGTCCTCTGCAACTTCTCTGGCAATGTTCGGTATTATATAATGTCATGGCTATACATGGCTTGTTTAGCCCCTTAATCCAAAAGGGGCTATCTTTTTAGATGTAATACATAACTAATCTGCAGATCCAGGTAGGCCCAGAAGTTTTGTATTACACAAGCTCTTTAAAAAATATAGGGAGGTTCAGTATGAATGGATAAAAACAGCCTTATAGCTTATATAAATGAGAAATTCAGTGACCTTAATACAAGTATAGCAAATGCAATAAGTGTACTGATACAAACACCGTCACAATTTGCACCTTCGACAGATTCAGTTATAAGCTTTATTTTTAATACCGTATTAGTTACGGCTTATGTTCTGGCAGCATTGTTTTTCATAATTGATTTATGCAATAAGACGCTTATGTTTGAAACATCTAATTATGAAGTGACCGTTAAGCTTCTGCTCAGATTCATACTGGCAAAGGTTATAGTAGAGAATTGCAGGGGTATCATGGGTATTATTTTCAATGCTTTTAGTGATATATCTACTCAACTTGGCGGCGGCTCACTTAGTAATCCGTTGGGTACAAATGTTGCACAGGGATTAATAGACCATGTAAACACAATGGACGGTGGGATTTTTGGTATAAACTATTTAGCATACAAGCTTGAATTAATGCCGACCATGCTTATGCTTTGGGTAGCGAGCATTATAGCCGGTGTAATAGTTTTAGGCAGAATGTTTGAAATAATGATATATACTGCTATAGCACCCTTGCCATTATCTACACTTGCAGGGGAAATGTCGCATGATACGGCAAAAAAGTTTTTACAAAATTATATTGCTGTATGCTTACAAGGAATTATTATCATCATTGCTTTTAGACTATTCGGTGGTATTATTGTAGATTCTTATAGCGGTAATATAGGTGTTCTGACCTACCTAATGCTTGTCGTTGTTCTGTGCTTGACACTGTTCAAGAGCGGCACTTGGGCTAAACAGATAGTAGGTATCGCATAATAAGGTAATAGGGGGAATCTGCATGATTGAGGTTAGAATACCAAAGGAGATAAGGGAATACAAAGAAAAACTGTTTTTCGGCTTAAATCTTAGACAGACAATAACTACAGGGCTTGCCATTGCTATATGTGTTCCGCTTTATATCTTCGGTCAAAAATACATAAATGTTGAAGTTTTAAGCTGGATTATAATTGCTATTGCTGCACCGCTGGTATTGATTGGTTACTTTAATTTCAATCAAATGCCTTTTGAAAAGTTTATACTGGCGTGGTTCAGAATGAATTACTATCCACAAAAGAGAAAGTTTATATATCTGCCGCCGCATTTTTCAAATATACGGAACGATATTATCAAAGAGGATAAAGAGAAGCTAAAGCTTGAATATGAAGCCAAAAGGAAAATGACAAAAAAATCGAAGTAAAATAAAAGCTATTCAGATAATAAAAATATTTCTGCGTATGCAGGGGGTATCAAAATGATTTTTAAAAGGAATAAGAAAATAACGGAGCTTGTAAATGATTCTCAATTTTCGCCAGAGGTTTTGAGTGTGATAGAAAACATTTCGGTTAATGATACGCCTAAGAAAGATAAGGCTGAAAAAGCTAAAAAGGCTGTAAAGCCGGATAATACCGGTAAAGTCAAGCCGGAACGTAAAAAATCTGCTAAAGAGCTTGACAGGGAAAGACTGAGAAAAAAAGAAGTAAAACAGACTAAAAGGAAACTTGTAAAAAAGCGTAATGTTCCAAAAACCGCACAGCAGACTATACCATACATAAAAGTATGTGATGATAGCATAATTGAGGTAGAAAAGGGCAGATACAGCAGAACCTATGAATTTGATGATGTAAATTATCATATTGCTAAACAGGCAGACCAAGAGGATATTTTTCTTAGGTACTGTAGTATTCTTAATTCTTTTGATACTACTGTAGATGTTCAAATTACCATACTAAATAATAAATTATACAAAGCCAACTTTGAAAACAAAGTATTGCTTAAAATGAAAGACGATGATTACGATGTTTTCCGGAAAGAATACAATGATATGCTTCTTGAAAAAATTTCACAGGGGCAGAATGAAATTCTCCGGAAAAAGTATTTGTCTATCTCTGTTGTGGCTGAGAATTTGCAAATAGCAAGAAATAAATTCAGCTCTTTTGAAACGGAGTTATCAGCGAATTTCAAACGCCTCGGGAGCAATCTTAATGAATTATCAAGCAATGAGCGAATTAGCGTTTTGAAGGACGTATTTAGGGGCGTTGATATAGCCATACCCGAAATGTCAATAAAGGACTTTGCACGTGGAGCCGACAAAGGGTATGTTTCGCCAGACTATTTCGAGTTTAAGAATGACTACTTCATGTTTGATAATAAATATGCAAGGTGTTTGTTTATAAGGGATTTCCCCTCTTATCTTTCAGATAAGCTCATTTCCGACTTAACTGACACTGGATTTAATATGCTGCTGTCTATTAACATTCAACCTGTAGACCCTCATGTTGCTATAAAGGTTGTAAAAAGGCAGCTTACCTCTATGGAAGCCAACAAGCTGCAAGCTCAAAGAAAAGCTGTTCAGAGCGGTTATACTTCTGAACTCATATCACATGATTTACAGTATAGCTTGCAGGAAGCAGAAGAATTATTGGATGACCTCAGAAATAAAAATCAGAAGATGTTTATGGTGAATTGCGTCATCATGCACATGGCTGATTCACACGATGAACTAAACCAAGACACTGAAACTTTGAAAGCTGTTGCACGTAAATACTTGTGTAATTTAGGCGTTCTTAAATTCCAACAAGAGGACGCTATGGCATCTGCTTTGCCTTTAGGGTACAGCCGGTTAAAAATCAGAAGGACGCTTACTACCGAAAGTACGGCTATTCTTATGCCGTTCAACACACAGGAATTGATACAGAGCAATGGTATGTACTATGGGCTTAACGCTGTTTCAAGGAATATGATAATGTTCAACCGTATTAATCTCAAAAATCCGAATGGGTTTATACTCGGTAGTCCTGGCAGCGGTAAATCATTTAGTGCAAAGCGTGAAATGATAAATATCCTGCTTAATACGGATGATGATGTAATCATAATTGACCCAGAGAGAGAGTATACCAACTTAGGGCTTAATTTCAAAGGTGAGATTATTAACATTTCTGCCGGAAGTAAAAACTATATCAATCCGCTTGATATGACCCAAGATTATTCTGATGACGATAACCCTATTGTTTTAAAATCTGAATTTGTACTTTCTCTTTGCGAATGTCTGATAGGCGGTGCCTATGGTTTGTCTGCTAAAGAAAAAGCTATTATTGACCGGTGTGTGCAGCTTACCTATGTAGATTATATGCAGGATTTTGACCCTGCTAAAGTACCTACATTAAAGGACTTCCACCGCCAGTTAACTTTACAGGCTGAACCGGAAGCAAAGGCTATAGCATTGTCATTGGAACTTTATACTAAAGGCAGCTTGTCTATATTTGCAAACAAGACGAACATTAACATCAATAACCGGTTTGTAATTTTCGATATAAAAGACCTCGGTAAGCAGCTTAAAACAATGGGTATGCTCATTGTACTGGATAATATTTGGAACAGAATCACAGAGAACAGGGCTAAGGGTAAAAGAACATGGATTTACATGGATGAAATTTACCTACTGTTTAACAATGAGTATTCCGCTAACTTCCTGTTTGAGCTTTATAAAAGAGCCAGAAAGTGGGGGGGAGTACCTACCGGCATTACACAGAATGTTGAGGACTTGTTACGTTCAGAACTTGCAAGGCGTATGTTGTCTAATTCCGACTTCATTATGATGCTTAACCAAGCCCCTTCTGACAGGGCAGAGCTTGCGAAACTGCTTAATATTTCCGATAATCAGTTAAGCTATGTAACGAACAGTGAAGCCGGTCAAGGGTTATTGTTCTGCGGAAATAGTATCATACCGTTTATAGATAAATTCCCGAAGAACACTAAGCTGTATCAAATGATGACAACCAAGATAGAAGAACAATAATTTATGGGGGCGGTTATATGGCTGAGCCAAATATAAAAACCGGAGGTTATACGTACAATAATAGCAATATAAGAACTGCCAAAAGTACCGGCGTTAATACAGGACATTTAAGTGATAATTTGAGTGGTTGGGTTGGTGAACCGGATACCAATTCTACAACCGATACCGGCATAGAAGCTGTCAATGTTGCTGTTTTACCTGCGGCTAAAAATGTTGCGGGTAAAGCAGTTAATAAAGTGGTTGATTCGCTGGTTGAAAAAGCCACTTCAAGTATTGCAGCTCCTAAAAGGTATAAGGTTTCTCCTTCCAGTATGAATACATTTCGCAAGAATGTTTCGACTGAACATGAAAGTGTACCTAATGCGGTCAGAGCAAGAAAGGAAGGACATAAAAGCAATACTTCGTCCGGTATCAGAACGAGCCGCCAGTATGTTCTTTCCAATCGTTTACGTACTGGTGGTAGAAGTATTGCTTTACCCTCTAAAGTAAAAACAAGGCAACGGAGGAATCATACCGGACAGCCTGTATCTGCAATTAAAACGAGCCGCCAGAATATTTCTGCCAGACGTAAAACAATAATCAATGCGGTTAAATCCGGCATATTAACTTATAGGAAACCGGATAAAGTTAATAGGTTTACATGGAATAAATCTATGCCGCCTAAAACCTCTAATGCACATATTGACAACAGCAAGGTTTCTGATACTGGTTATGAAAGCGTACAAGGGATAAGGGCATCGAATGATAAGGTAAAGCAAGCTGCACATATCGGTAAAAATATTGCTATGGCTACCGGTGCTGCTGCCACTATTATGACCGGCAGATATATAAACGAAAACGCCAAATTATCTTTAAAGGGGTACGCTTTTCAAGGTAATACAACTTTTAAAAGGTTTTATGCCACTAATGCCAAGATTGATAAGGAGAGTACCACAAATACCGGTAAAGAAATCATACAGGGTACACGTATTGCAGTTAAGACCGGCAGAAATGCGGTTGTTGGTGTGAAAAACACTGTAAGGGGTGCAAAAAAAACTTATAAGGTTGGTAGACAGATATACACAAAAACTAAGACTGTTATAAGGAGTGCTTCAATAACCATTAAGTCTATAAAAAATGCTAAATCTTCCGTAGAAAAAGTAAAGATAGCGGCAAGGGCTTTTGTTAATTCGTTAAAAGCTGTTGTAAATACTGTAAAAGCTTTGGCTAATCCGCTTGTCTTAAAAGGTTTAGCTATTGTTGCAGCGGTTTTGTTGCTTTTAGTTATAATGTCTGGAGCCGTTCAAGCTATCGCTTCTATCATAAATTCTAATTTCGGTTGGCTTTATAATCCTTCTGACCCTACACAGACGGTTGATACTGTTCTGGACGGTCATAAGACTAAAATAGTTGGTTTTATAGATAATGTTAATACCAATTATACGAATACTAAAAATAACCATACCGGCTATGAGTATGGCTTCCATGATACCGGAAGTGAATACAGTGTTAAGACTGATACATACAAGGATATTTTGGCTATCCTTGTTGTGAATAAACAAAAGCTGCATAGTTCCTATGGCAATACAGACCCTAATGGGGTATATGATTTGACTAATGTTACGTTTAATGATAATGAAATCAAAGACGTTTTAAATAGATTTTATACTTTTTCGACAAGGAGTGGTACTTACTATTGCAGCGGTTGTGCCTGTTACGGTCACTCTGGCAGCCATAGTTTTCCTTCATGCTATAAGCTTAATTGTACTACTAATCATACTCATACATCTTCATGTTATACCTTGAATTGTTCAAGTAGTCATACTTATTATTGCAGAGGTTGTACCTGTCCGAGCGGTCATTCCGCTTTGTATGTGAAGATTGTAAATCACAGCAAAGAAAGCGTTATGGCTTCCCTTGGTTTTACACCAGAGGAAATTGAACGTGCTACTTTGATTTCGCAAAATTTAGATGATATAGAAGCCGGTAATTATTAAAGGAGAGCTGCCATAATGAGTAAATTTTTTTCTGAATGGAAGGAAAACAGGGAAAAGGCTTATAAGAATAGGAGCTTTCTTTCTAAATTTTCTGATTACATCGTACTTATTTTAATAGTGTTTTTAGGTATTTCCTTTGTTTATCATAGCATTACAAAACCTTCTGACACCACAAATAAGCCATCTACAGAAGTATCTACCGTTGACAACAAAGATAACAATATACAAACACCTACTACCACGACACAAAACGATACGCCTAAAACACAGGTTTTCAACCTGTTCCATATCAGTATAATTGATATAGTTATAGTTGTTGTTGCCGCAGGAGCTTATTGTTACATTAAGTTTTGGAAAAATAAGAGAGAGAAAGAAGGTGATAGGTAATGTCTAAAAGGAAAGGTGGGCGTAAAACACGCAGCGAAAAGTTGGAAATTTTGAAAGTTGACCTTCAAAAAAAGCTTGCCGAGAGGGATAAGCTGAATGAGGAAATCAAAGAAATTTCAGCTCAGATAGCAGAAATCGAGCAATACTTTTTGTTGCAGGAAGCCGCAAAGCTGAAGGAAACGCTTGATAAGAAAGGCATTTCTATTGATGACGTAACTAAGGCTATAGAAAGCGGTCAGTTGAATCTGCCGGGCAGTAGTCAAGGGTAAAAGGGGGTTTTTAAATTGAAACTTGTTGTTGCCGAAAAGCCCAGTGTTGCTAAAGAAATAGCGTATGTCATTGGTGCTGATAATAAGAATACCGGTTATTTTTATGGTAACGGCTATATTGTAAGCTATGCCGTTGGTCATCTTTTGCAGCTTGCGGATGCTGGAGCGTATAATGAGCAGTATAAAGCATGGTCTATCAGTGATTTACCGATTCTGCCGGACACTTTCCGTTTGACTGTTTCAGAGAGTACAAAAGCTCAATATAACGTGCTTAAAAGCTTGTTTTTAAGGGATGATGTGGACGAGATTATTTGTGCCACTGATGCAGGGAGAGAAGGAGAGCTGATATTCCGGCTTATTTATAATCATATCGGGTGTAATAAGCCTTGTAAAAGGTTATGGATAAGCTCATTGACGGAAGAAAGCATTTTAAAGGGTTTTCAGTCCTTGAAGGATATAAAGGATTATGATAACCTTTACGTTTCTGCATTTGCCAGGGCGAAAGCAGATTGGATATTTGGCATTAACTTTACAAGGCTGTTTTCTCTGAAATATAACAATAAGCTAACTGTTGGGCGTGTTCAAACTCCTACGCTTCACTTGGTTGTAAAGCGTGATTATGAGATTGAGAATTTTGTAAAAGAAAAGTATTTCACCTTGAAGCTTGATAATGGAGCTGCATGGTTTAATAAGGATTCTGATACGGACTGTATCAAAACTAAAGATGAAGCAGAAAGGATTAAGGCTAAATGTACCGGCAAAAATGCTGTTGTTTCGGAAGTCAAGATAGAGAAAAAAACAGAAAACAGACCGCTGCTTTATAGCCTTACTTCCTTGCAGCAGGACGCTAATAAAAAGCTTGGTTTTTCAGCTCAAAAAACCTTAGATATTGTGCAAAAGCTCTATGAAGCTAAGCTTACTACATATCCACGTACTGACAGCTCCTATCTTTCTGACGATATGAAAGATGATGTTATAGCCACTGTAAACACGTTGGCAGGATTCTATAAGCCGTATATGGTTAATCCTATTATCAGCGAGGGGCTTAACCTTGATAGCCGCATTTTCAATGATGATAAGGTTACAGACCACCACGCTATTATTCCTACAAAGGATATAGCCAAAATGGAAGGTTTGACGTTAACGAAGGATGAAAAAGCTGTCCTTGAATTGATAATTGACCGGTTCGTTATTATTCTTTCAGTACCGCATATCTACAATGTTCTGACGTTCATTTTTGATGTGGAAGGAGAGCTTTTTAAGGCTTCCTCAAAAGAGATCCTTCAAGATGGTTTTAAAAGATTTGTAAAGCCGGATAAAGAAAGTGCGAAGGAGGACGCTCCAGAATCGTTTATAGAGGGTTTTTCTTATAAAAAGGGAGATATATTCAAAGTTTCTTCTGTGTCGATTGTAGAGCGGTTTACGAAGCCAAAAGAACGGTTTACAGAAGCAACATTGCTTTCCGTCATGGAGAACATAGACAGGGTGATGGAGGATGACGAATTAAAGCAATTTGTCAAGGGGCGTGGATTAGGTACACCGGCTACACGTGCCGGTATTATTGAAAAGCTTATACAGGTGGGCTACATCGAGCGGAAAGGTAAGCAGCTCATTAGTACAAGCTTGGGAAGAAAATTTATCGGAGCTGTGCCGGAAGCTGTGAAGGATATTGAAATGACCGCAGCATGGGAGCAAACTTTGTTAGATATTGAAAAGGGGCTTGCTTCTGAATCGGATTTATTGGATGACGTTATCCGTAATGTTACTGTAGTTGTTGCTTTGGAGAGTGACGAGGAAGGGGAAAGGATTGCTATGGATAAGGTGGTTGTCGGGGTTTGTCCTCGTTGTGGCAAGAATGTCTGTGAAAATGACAAAGCTTTTTCCTGTGAGGGGTATAAGGATGATCCTAAGTGTTCCTTCGCTATTTGGAAGAATGACAAGTTTTTCTCTGACAGGGGCAAGACGGTTTCTAAAGACCTTGCCGGTAAGCTTCTGAAAGGCGGTAAGGTACTTGTCAAGGGTTTTAAGAAGAAGGATGGCAGCGGTTCCTATGACGCTTATGTTTCTTTGCAGGACACCGGTACGTATGTTAATTTCTCTTTGGAGTTTCCTTCGGCAGATAAGGCGGCTATCGGGGTTTGTCCTCGGTGCGGTAAGAATGTTTATGAGAATAACAAGGCTTTTTCCTGTGAGGGGTATAAGGATGATCCTAAGTGTTCCTTCGCTATTTGGAAGAATGACAAGTTTTTCTCTGACAGGGGCAAGACGGTTTCTAAAGACCTTGCCGGTAAGCTTCTGAAAGGCGGTAAGGTACTTGTCAAGGGTTTTAAGAAGAAGGATGGCAGCGGTTCCTATGACGCTTATGTTTCTTTGCAGGACACCGGTACGTATGTTAATTTCCACATCGTTGAGTATGCGAATCAAAATAAATAGTCTTTGGGCGTTCCCCTTCGGGTCGGGCTATCCGTTCCAATCCCATATTTTGAAACGCTCATAAAACTAACTTGAATATCCCGTTTTCCTCCCGTCAACCAGTCTATTCAAAGTTTTATGGCATTTCAAAACACGTGATTTCCTCTACTATCCCTAACGCATTTGAGCCTGTTTTTACAGGCTTTTTTGCTATACTGAAAAAAGAAAAATTGCTCTTTATTTTTGAAAAATATCTTTCAAAATATGTTGACTTTATACGTATATAATGCTATAATATACGTATAGTCAAGATTTCTTCTACTGGATGGAGTGAGAATATGGCAACATCAATAAAAGATGAGGTAAACAATTTTGAATCATTAGTAAAAAAATGGTTATGCGAAAATGGATACATTAATAACAATTGGAGATTTACAGTGTTAAGCCGTAACATAATAAATAAATCAGATATAGCGGAGATATGTTGTCAATTTTATTTGCCGCATAAACGGAAACCATCATTTATATCTTTTAATTACAATTTTGTAAAAGACTTAATTTATATTAATACTATTAAGGTAGGCCTATAAAAAACTAATTTTATCATAACAGGAAGAAGGGATGATGTGAAAATGAAGGAAATTCAAAAATACTGGGAAGAGGGCTTCGAGAGTGATCCCAATTATTACAGACAAAGTCTATGCCAATGTACCAGATGATGCCGTTTATACTGTTATATTCGGCACAGAACACCAAATTATCGACCTTTCCAATGCTGAATGGGAGGACGATGACGATCTCGCCGGTCTGATATATGACCGGTTGGAATAATGCAGAGTGACGCCGGGTAACCGGCGGTAATGCACCTGGTGAAAGCCAGCCGGTCACAAGTCCGGAGAAGGGAGAGTTGAAAAATGAAAATAGAAAAAATCACAAACCTTGGCTGCTTCTGCGATTTCTCGCACGGAGCAGTAATAAAAACAGAAAGTGGTCGTTCCCTCGGGGCAACCTGCGATCCCGGAGAAGCCGAAAACATCATCAGGACATATTTTCAGACTGAATTTATCCCCGAAACAGTTCATGTGTTTTTTGGCGGGGAAATTGGACAGAACGGAATATGGGGATACACTTTCAGACTTGCAGAGTGACGGGGCATTCATTGCCCCGGTAATGCGGCAGCTTACGGCGATGTTGTCAAGGAGGTTATTAGAGTGAATACAAACATTGAAACTGCAATAAGCGAGCTGCACAAGGTTTTTCATAAGCTTAATGATGTACTTTTTAATAGTGCATTGCCGGAACCGGCTATATTAATCCAGAACAAAGGAAATAGGAAGAATGTTTTAGGTTGGTGCAGCACACAGGAAATATGGGTTAATAAAACCACGCAGGAAAGACGGTATGAAATTAATATTGTTGCCGAATACCTTAACCGTAGTGTTTATGAGGTTGTTTCTACACTGTTACATGAAATGGTACACTTACACAATTTGGTTAACGGTATTAAGGACGTTAGCAGGGGAAACGTATATCACAACAAGAAATTTAAGAAAGCCGCTGAAAGTCATGGTTTGATTATAGAGTATAACGAAAAGTTAGGGTGGAGCTTATCACGCCTTAATGACAATACAAAAAGTATCGTTGATTCAATGGACTTGAATAAAGAAGCCTTTAGCTTGGCAAGAATGGATTTCAGTAATCTTGCTGCCGGTGGAAAATCTTCTACCCGAAAATATGTATGTCCTCAGTGTGGGGCTATTATCAGAACAAGCAAGGAATTAAAGGTTATTTGCGGCGAGTGCTTAGTACCTTTTGAACTATCTTAATTTTATAAAGGAGTGGTGACCGATGACAAGAAAACAGTTCCATAAAGTACCTGTAGACGTTTTAAGCGGTTATGATACCTGTTCTGACTGTGCTTCAAGGATTTAATATGCTGCAAACTGCCTATTGTAAATTCTGTGTTTTTTGATATAATAAATATGTGAAGTTTTGAAATTTGAAAGAGGAAACCCCTTGCCTTATAAGTAGGGATTGTTAAAGAGGAAACCCCTTGCCTTTAAGTAGGGATTATGAAAGAGGAAACCCCTTGCCTTTAAAGTAGGGATTATGAGCCGGTGGGTACTTCCACCGGCTATTTTATTAGGGGGATATATGAATAATTTGCACCTTTACAAAATTGACCTTGAATACATAAAATTCCTGCACAACAATTATGATAACAGGGTACAATATAATTCTGCAAAAGGTAAAGAATATAACGAAAACCGTCCTTATGTCGGCATTTTGGTGGATATAAACGGTTATCAATACTTTGCCCCATTGGAGCATCCACGACCGCAGCATAAAACCCTTAAATCGAATCCTCATATCATAAAAATAAAAGATGGGAATTATGGTTTAATCGGTCTTAATAACATGATACCGGTACATAAAAAGCTTTTGATTGACTTCGATATAAATAAAGACCCTAATAAATCTATTCTATTGACACAATTCATATTCTGCCAGAACAAGGCTAATATGATTATAGAAAGGGCTAATGAAATATACAGAAAAAGAACACTTTGCCCGAACTCTTTTGAGGAAAAGGTATATTGCGATTTTAAGAAATTAGAGCAGGGCTTATCTGAATATTGCAGGAATAAGGGAATTGAGCTGCCCTCTTATAATAAACCGGTTAATAAACCTTCTGCCTTATCTGAACGTATAGCCGCCGCCAAAGAAGCAGCAGCTACACAGGACAGGCATAAATTCAAAAATAATAACGACCCCATAAAATAGGCTGTAATACATAATTTTTTGCAGCTCCTGGGCCGGCCGGGAAGTATTGTATTACAAGGTGAATATGTTATGAATTAACCTCTAAATGTTGAGAGTTAAAAATTACGCTGCCTTTATACATTTAACTATCCACCTTCATTAAAAAAATGCGATTGGCTCTATTCAAGCCAATTCTTTCTTCTTCCATTAGCCCGGATTGCTTTAACTGCATTATTGCCTTTCGTAATGTGGGCTGTGAAACACCAAGCATATCCGCCATCTCTTCTCTTGAATAAATTAAAAATACCTCATTATTCTCATTGACCCAGTTATTCAATAAGCTTAATTCATGCCTGTCACGTAAGAGTGAATAAAGAACCCTCGCATCATTGTTCAGCTTATCCTTGAATTCGCCTTCAAATAGGAACTTTGGCATTTGATAATCCATATATTCACCCTTTCTTAAATTGTTTTATATGCTTATTTTACCATGTCTCTGATAATTTTTATTTTGCATTTATTTTAAGTTTGGTGGTAACCTGTGGTATTCTGTTACCTTTTGGCTATTATTATTTTACCGGCATTATACCGAAATCGGGCTTTTGAAAGATAACTTTCAAATAAAAACTCAAAAAGCCGGTAAGCTTCAAATAACTTACCGGCTCATTTCCCTTGTAAAAGTACATCATCTATTTTGCCGCTTTCTTGCTGCCTTTAAGAACGGTTATTTGAACGTCTTGGTTCTCCACTTTTGCGGGTAGGTTATCTATCTTATCTTCCAGTGTGGTTAGCTTTTCACTAACAGCTTGATATCCTTCTAAGGCAATCTCTATTTTTGGCTTTAGGTCGTTTTCCAATTTAACAACGTGGTAACTGATCTTTTGGATATCAGATTTTACTTCATCAAATCGTTGGTTTGTTTCCTTCCTGAACTCTGAAAACTCACTATACATCTTTGTTAAAAGCTCAAAGCTTTTATCTTCCATGACGCTCACCTCTACGCTATTATATCATATACCTTTATTCATATCGCCATAATATTAAAGCTTAAATTCCTTCATTGCATCATCTATCATATCTTGATTTATTCCAATATATCGAAGGGTTACTGACGGAGCCGAATGGTTAAATAGCTCCTGCAATAATGCTATATCCTTATACTTTTGGTAGAAGTGATAGCCAAATGTTTTACGCAGCGTATGAGTGCCAATAGAATCCATTCCTAAAGTCTTTCCTACATCATTAAGAATTTTCCATGCTTGGTGTCGGCTTATCGGTCTTACTACACCGTTATTTTTTTCTCTGGAAGGGAATAGATAGCTGTTATCTCTCATGCCCTTTATGTATGCTGCTATTTCTTCCTGTATTGTGTATAATGGGAATCTCTTGACCTTGCCGGTCTTCTCTTCTGTAATTGTAATATGGGTTTTATTCTTTACATCTTTCACCTTTAAGGGTAATAGATCAGAAATCCTCAGTCCGGTATTTATCCCCATGAAGAATAAAAAATAATCTCTTTGCGACCGTTCTTTAAGTAAGCTTTTAAATTCCTCTATTTTTTCTATCTCTCTAATTGGCTGCACGAAATTCATTTTTCAGACCTCACATTTTCTTTTTTCAGTATAGCGTTTTCCTTGATGTTTTCATCCGTTTTGTCTTATATATATCATGTTAGCATACGTTATGTTGTATATCAATAAATATTACGATTACTGCCGGTTTGCTTTCAGCCCTTATATTTATATCTTTTTAGCGACTTCCTTTTTTAATGAGTGTCACAGAATATTAATTGTGTTGTACTTGTCATAACCTTGTTTTATGCTGTATAATATTTCTAATTAACAATATCTTTTTGGGAGGTTCCTTATGAAAAAACTATTGGCTTTATTTATGGCTATGGTGATTTGCTTTAGTTTTGCAGCCTGTAAAGATAAACCGGATAATCAGCCTGTTACTGTTGATGAAGGAGAACAAGCTAATGTGAATCCTGCTACTCTGGCAAAACTTAAAAATTCTACGCCGGAGGAAACGGCTTCCACTTTTTTAAGGGCATTGTGTGAAAATGATTATGACCTGTTTTTACTTGTTTCCAAATTATCAGATAGCGTTGAAGCAAAAGACCGGTTTAATTCAATGCGTGTAGGCTATGATGGTAAAAATTACGAAGATATACCTGTCACTTTAAGCAGCATAAGCGATACTATAGTTGAATCTGAACAGTATGACAAAACCGGAAACAAGGAAACGATAGATAATAAAGCCGCCATTCTAAAGATATTTTTGGCTAAGAATGAGGACGGTACATTTTATTTCAAAAAGATTGAAAAGGATATATAAACTACATGAGCTGCTTACCGGCAGTTTTTTTTTATTGCGAGTGTCACGCTGGCGTGATATAATGATTTCAAATATTATAGTAAAGGATGGGTGATACTCTTGGCTGCACAGGTTAATAACGACAATAGGAAAACCGAATTGCAGGATATTATTGCAAAGCTTGAACAGGGTGTTAAGGACGTATTCAATTCTGAAAACTACAAAAATTATCTTACCGTTATGTCAAAATTTCATAGGTACAGTATCAACAATTCATTGCTGATAGCTCTGCAAAAGCCGGACGCTACTTTGGTTGCCGGTTATAAAGCTTGGCAGGAACATAAAAGGCAAGTAAAGAAAGGCGAAAAGGGTATCAGAATCCTTGCTCCTCAAACTTATACTGTCAGAGTGGAAAGAGATGTTACTAAGAAAGATGAAAACGGTAATTTCATCTTTGAAAATGGCAAGCCGGTAACTGAAAAACAGCTTGTAGAGGAAAAGCGAATTAGGTTTGTTCCTGTATCGGTTTTTGATGTAAGCCAGACTTACGGTGAGCCGTTACCTTCTCTTAAAAAGGTTGAGGAATTAGACGGTGTTGTACCGGAGCGTGAAGCTATTTTCAATGCTCTTAAAAACGTTTCTCAAATACCTATCGAATTTATCCCTATTTCCGGCGGTACAAAAGGTTACTATAGTCCTACAGAACAGAAAATTTATATCAATACCGGTATGTCCGATATGCAGACCATAAAAACCGGCATACATGAAGTTGCTCATAAGATATTACATGACCCAGAGAAGGACGCTCTTTCCGCTGCCGAATCAAGGAACAAAAAAGAAGTGCAAGCCGAAAGTGTTGCTTATGTGGTTTCTAATCATTTTGGGCTTGATACAAGCGATTATTCTTTTGGTTATATCGCTTCTTGGAGCAACGGCAAAGAATTAAACGAGCTGAAAACTTCATTGAATGAAATACAAAAAGCTGCTGCATTGATTATTGATGAAGTTGAAAAGGAGCTTTCCATATTACGTGAAATACCGCCGTTAACACATGATGACAGCTCTAAAGCAAGTAGTAATCTGGAACAAGCCATGAATGAACTTCAAGGTTTCGACAAAAAGCCGCTGCTTGATAAGCCTGTTGTTACTGTTCTTTGGAGTGAGCATAACGCCTTTAAGGAGAATGAAAAATATTCCCTTGCCGTTTTTGATGAAAAAATCAAACGCTATGACCGGCAAGTTTTGGAATTAAAGAAAGAAGCAGAAGCCAAAGGCGAATACTACCCCTATTTCAAAACTAAATTTCAAATCGAATTTCCTATGAATGGTGAAAACCATACCTACACCGGCAGACAGGATATAGGGGATGGTGACGGAGGGGTAATTGACCATATAAAGCTTGTCGCAAGCCATAAGCTGAAAGATATTGAAGAATTTAAGCCAGGTGATGAAAAAGCTAAAGAGGAAATGAAGTGGGTTCTTGAAACTTTTGTTCCATACCTTGAAAATGTAAAGGAAATTGAAATGACAGAAGATAAAATATCACAGCTTAAATCTTCTGTAGATATGTTGAAAGCTGAAAAGGAGCTGGCAGTAAAAGAGTTATCTAAAGATGATAACTACAAGTTTTTTTATGCCGGTTCCGGCGGTCAAGACAAAGAAGCTATTCAGTTCCAAAAGGAAAAAGGTTGGAAAAGGATATGGGGATCTGATTCACAGGGGCTAAATGGTGATACTTGGATAGTTTACAGGTCTGTTGAGGATTTACCTAAGTGGTTGCAGGAGTATGCAGCCGCACAAGAAAAATTAGGTAATATCGAAACTGTACCTTCGGAGAATACAGATAAATCATCTACAAAGGATAACACTGGCGTAAATAAACTAAGGGAATTTCTTATTAACTTACAGAATGATGAATATAGCGGTAAACAGGACTACTTCATTTTTAAGAAAGACAACGGAGATTATTTCTTTGTTACAGACGCATGTAGCCAGTTTAACCATGTTGCGATTGGCACACTTACCGCAGATGGAAAAGGTGACGGCAGCGGTCAGCTTTACAGTATTATGAAAAACGCAAGGCATTTTATGGATAATGTAGAGTATGACCCGGTAGAACGTCTGTGTAATATGGTTAAAGACATGGAGTTCATGGGTGTTGTCCGTGATGAAAGGGTGCTTATAGATTCAAAATCGGTAACGAGCTATAACAGAGTGAAACCTACTTGTGAATGGGCTTATGCTTTAGAGCAATATAAACAGTCATTAGTCAAAGATAAGGAAATAGCTCAAAAAGGCAAGCGTTCCACTTCCAAAAGCAGTAAGGGTATTGCTGACAGGATGGCTGCAGCGAAGGATAAGGCTAAAAAACAGAGTAAGACTACTACAAAAAGTAAGAAAGAAAGATTGGAGGAAAGATAATCATGGATAGAAATCATAACAGGGAAATCGGGAAATCAATAATTGATAGTACTAAGGAAAACAGTATATAATGAGGGGTGGTGACAATTTTAACTGTAAGGTGGTCTGATTATGAGTATAGATAAAGAATTTTCAGAGTTATATACGTTTTCAGAAGCAACAAAAATGTATGGGTTAACGGATGGCAGCACATTAAGAAAGGCGGTTCAAAGGGGAAGGTTCAAAGAAGGGGAAATAAAAAAAGTAGGTACTACATGGGTAGTGACAAAGGCTGCAATGGATAGGCTTTACGGAAACAAAAAGGATATTACCAGTAGAATAAAAGACGCCAAAAAGAAAGCTGCCGAACAGAGTACCCCCAAAATAAGTAAGGCTAAAAATGCTCAGAAGGAGTTGTAGTTATGAGTAATTACAAAATTATCTATGACTATGAGGACGAATATTCAAAGGTTTCTGGTATTACAAAACAACTACGAATTGCCGCAACTCTTGCGTTAAATGCCACAGAAGAACACATATTAGGTGCAGATATTGATTGGCATGATGTTGCAAGAGTTTTGCAGGATGCACTTAATGAAATAGATGACATACGTAAAGATAATTCAAAGGTTTCTGGTATTACAAAACAACTACGAATTGCCGCAACTCTTGCGTTAAATGCCACAGAAGAACACATATTAGGTGCAGATATTGATTGGCATGATGTTGCAAGAGTTTTGCAGGATGCACTTAATGAAATAGATGACATACGTAAAGATAAACTTAAAGAGCTTGATACAGATGGTGACGGTATAAACGATTATGACGAAATGTATTACTATAACACAAATCCTTATCTCAGTGATACGGACGGTGACGGTATACCCGATGGGAAAGAGGTCGCTTTAGGCATGAATCCGCTTGAAAGGAATCAAAAGACCAATGATAAAGACCAACAGACCGGCGGTATAGCTGAAAAAATTGCTATTGCTAAACAAAAGGCAGCGGATCTGGGGCATACAATTTCCCATAATGAAAAGGTAAGTCAAAAAGATTTTGAGAGGTAGGAGGGCGGTTATGAATTATTTTGAGAATACTTTAAATTCAGAGAGTGAAACAATCAAGAAGCTTTCAACCGGCGGCATATTAAGTATCGAAGAAAGGGCTTTGCTTTTGAACTTAGAGGGTGACAAACCGGCAGAGCTGATAGCAGAGATAGAAAAACTTCTTACAGATAGTGATGATGATATGTTTATTACAACAGCCAGAGAGCTTATTAAGAAATTAAAAGGTGAATCCGTAAATGTCCAACAAGAAAAATCTTTAGGCAACCCCTTGATATAACTGCTGAAAAGCAGTTTTTTTTTGCTTTGCTGAAATGGAAAAAATTGCTTCCCCTTTTGAAAAATATCTTTCAAAATATGTTGACTTTATACGTATAAATAGCTATAATGTACGTATAATATTATATGGGGTGTGTTTTTATGAGATTGACCTACTACATGAAAAATGCAGACGATGAGCCGGAAGTAATGAGCATAACGGCAGCAAAAAAATTTGTAGAGTTAGATATTTCGGACAATGAACTTGGTAAGTGCTTATTTAATAAAGTTTCTGAAATCTTGGGCTATGGTGCAAATACTTCTTACACTGTAGATGATGAAGGATTTACATACATGGGAAATACTCTTGTGTCAAATAGCCCTCAGATAGCTGCTTATGTAAAAGCTGCCTGTTATTTAATCAATGAAATTCCTTATGATACCCCACCGGTGCAGGATAAATATTCTGAAAAATGCGTTGCCGGAAGGGTAGCAAGTGCTATAAGAAAAGCTGCTGCAACAAATACCACTTATTCCAACAAAGCAGATAAAGAAGATTACTTTAGTAAGACTACAGCCGGTTAATGAACATTTTTTTTCAGTATCGCTAATGCAGCTCTGTAATTATCCTTTGACTTATTTAAGTCTTATTAGTATAATTATGCTATACCATGTTTTTAGGAGTGTTGCAGATGAAGCGTCTAAAGGATATACCGGAGGAAGAAAGAATTAAAACGAATTTTCCTGTAAGGCTTCCAAAGAATTTACATTCACGATTAAAAGCTAAGTGTGCATTGAACAATGTTTCTATGTCTGATTATATAATCTATTTGATTGAAAAGGATTTGAACAGCGATAGTAAATAAATCATTATTCGACATTTATTGTTGCTGATAAAATCTGTTAATGTTATAATTTAGTAAATAAAAAAGAGCAGACAAAAAGTCCTCATATCCTGCACTACATATTGATATTTGCAGTATCAATGTGTAGCCGATGTTTAAGGTTGGCCCACCTTAAAGACCGTTGCAGACGAGAACTTTCATAAAGTCATGTTATAGCCATTATTATAGCATGATTTTAAGAATTTTCAAGTAACAACTGCCTTTAAGGTATATCCTTAAAGGCTTTTTGATTATTGCTTCCGGTTACGAAAGGGGATGTAATATGAATATAAAAGATTTAACGGACATTCTACGAGTAGAGGGTATTAATGCGAAAGGTTTTGGTTTTGTTCCCAAACTGGTTATGCAAGACGTAAGACTAACGCCAGAAGCTAAATGTATTTACTCTTACTTTTGCAGTTATGCAGGTGCAGGGAATCAAGCCTTTCCTTCTGTTTCTTTAATCCTATATCACCTTTGCATGAGCGAGAGCCGGTACTACCGTCATTTTAAACTTCTCAAAAAATATGGTTACATAAAAACTGAGCAATCAAAGAGTGAAAAAAACAAGTTTTCAAAGACAATATATACCCTTGTAACAAATCCTGTACCGTCCACTCAAAATGAGGGTACGGAAAATTCACCGTCCACTCATTTTGAGAGTACGGAAATTGAGAGCACGCAAATTGAGGGCACGCAAAATGAGGGATATAATAATAACAGTCTTAATAATAGCATTATTGAAAATAAACCAGTAAAGAAAAATAACCAATCTATCAATCGTGTGCTTTCTGGAACCGAAAATAAACACCCTTCAAAAAATGATGGATTGATTGAAAAATATTCTATGGAATACATAAGAGAAATGTTAGAAACAGACGG
>ENA-UPSA01001051-UPSA01001051.1-bioreactor-metagenome-genome-assembly--contig:-NODE-1051-length-31804-cov-5.342153_pt1 | contig 31804 bp, 21 predicted proteins | sample MGYA00238183_ERZ773288 | MGnify/ENA primary metagenome ERZ773288 (study PRJEB29028, sample SAMN07631243) | bioreactor metagenome | isolation source: Switchgrass digestor | place: USA: Dartmouth... | reverse complement strand
TGTGGTGCGAGCTGATCACGCCCGCCCGCAGGTCCCGCAGCCCCGGAGCATGGACGCCGCGGAAATGGCCCAGCATCGAGGCGCACCAGGGCTCGTTGTGGGTGAGCCAGAGCTGGACCCGGTCGCCCAGAGCTTCAAACATGAGCGACGCGAAGTCGCCGAAGCGCTCGGCCGTGTCCCGGTTCAGCCAGCCCCCCTCCTCCTGGAGCGCCTGGGGCAGGTCCCAGTGGTACAGCGTGACCATTGGGGTGATCCCCCGCTCCAGCAGGCAATCCACCAGGCGGCGGTAGAAATCGAGACCCTTCGGGTTGGCGGGCCCCCTGCCCGTGGGCTGGATGCGGGGCCAGGCGATGGAGAATCGGTAGGCCTTGTAACCCAGGTCGGCCATGAGGGCGACGTCTTCGGCGAACCGGTGGTAGTGGTCGCAGGCCACATCGCCCGTGTCGCCGTTCACGGTATTGCCGGGGGTGTGGGCAAACCGGTCCCAGATGGACTCGCCCCGCCCGTCCGCCCGCACCGCGCCCTCGATCTGGTACGCGGAAGTGGCGACGCCCCAGAGGAACCCGTCCGGAAAGCGCATCATGTGCTGCATCCTCCTTTGCTTCGGACCGTCGGCTAGAGGGTGGGCTGGCTGAGGTGGGACACGTCGTTGATGGAGAGGATGCACACGTGCTCCGGGTCGATGTAGACGCGGTTGATGCAGCAGTTGCGCTGCTCGATCCAGCACCCCGGATGCCACGGCCGCCCCATCATGGCCATCAGCAGAAAGCCGTTGAAGGTGCCGTGGGCGAAGACGGCCACCTTCTTGTCGGTGGCGCCGAAACGGCGGCGGAGGCGGTCGAAAATCTCCAACGCCCGGGCGTGCGCGGTCTCGGGCGTCTCCCAGCCGCATTCGAACCCGTCCTCGGGCAGGTCGTCGTCGCACTGCGCGCCCGGGCAGATCTCCAGCACGCCGCGTCGACCCAGGAACTGCGCCGGTTCGATGTCCCGGTACTCCCAGAGCCGCTGCCAGACCTCCAGCGGTAGGCCGGTGCGCTCCTGGGTGGCCCGGGCGGTCTCCAGCGCGCGGCGGAGCGGGCTGGAGATCAGCAGGTCCAGACCCTCCTCCGCCAGGCGGCTGGCGGTCTCTGCGGCCTGCTGCCGGCCGAGGGGGGTCAGGTGGCCGTCGGGGACGTCGTAGGTGACGATGTTGCCTTCGGACTGGCCGTGGCGCACGAGGTAGAGGATCACGGTCACACCTTCTTCCGGAGAGTCGTGCGAGGGTGGGGAGACTGCCCCTCCCACGCGCACAGGCAGTTACTACAACCATTAGACAAAGTCCGACTGATTCCTGGTCGCGGCACCCGAAATCGCTGGCTCACCGGGCCGGTGCCACCACCCGCCGGGTGGCCCGCCGGTACCGGGCCGGGGAGACGCCGTACGCCCGCCGGAAGAGGTGGTAGAAGTGGCTCAGGTTCTCGAACCCCGCCTGCAGCGCCACCTCCGTCACTAGCTCGTCCCCGCTCATCAGGAGCCAGGCGGCGTACTGCAGGCGCATCTCGTTCAGCCACTCCGTGGGCGTCTTGCCGGTGTACCGGCGCACAGTGCGGGAGAGATGCTCCTGGCTCACGGGCGAAAGCGCCAGGAGGCGCGGCAGGCCGGCGGTGAAGTTCTCCGGCTCCGCCATCGCCCGGGCCAGCACCGTGAACCACGCCGGCGGTCGCGCCGGCAGCGCCTCGGCGGTCCCGGCGAAGTAGCGGGCAAAGATGTCGGCCAGCAGGGCCCGCACCGCGGCCTTCCACCGGGGCTTGTCCGTTGCGGGCACGGGTCCGAGCCGCCGGAGGCGCTCCGCCAGCGTCTCCCGCTCCTCCGGCGGGAGCTGGCGGTGCGGCGGAAGGTCGGCGGTGAGCAGGCCCTCGGGCACCGGACCGGCGCCCAGGAAGGAGGTGATGGCCTGGTGCGTGCGGCTGGAGTAGGCGAGGTTGATGAGCTCCAGCTCCGCCCCGTCCACCTTCTCGTAGCAGTGGCAGTCGGTGGGGCGCACCAGCATCAGTGCGCCCTCCTGCAGGAGCTGACGTTCGCCGTTGACCAGGTGGCAGATCTGTCCCCGCGTGACGAGGAAGATCTCGAAAAAGTCGTGGTCGTGGGGCTCGGAGAGCACCCGCATCGACCGCAGACAGGCGTAGTGCGCCTCGGTCGCCGCATCGAACGTGTGGGCCTCCCGCAGCGTGAGCACGGCCACCACCTCCGCATCATCAACAGCGTACAACCGGCCGTCAAGCCATAACAAGACTTAAAAAGTACGTATGCAGTATAACAGTCCTGGAGCTTTATCGGGGGGCGATCAACCGTGGCGAAGTTCGCGATGGAACTGCAGTTCACCGAGACCTACCGGCGCCACCAGCACGACCATCCCGCCATCCGCGAGGCGTGCTGCCTCCGGGCCCAGTTTCCGGCAATCCTGCGGCCCCCCGAGCAGGGGGACCTCTTCGCAGGCCGCATCGAGTTCGGGGCCGTCGGCTTCTCCCCGCAAGATGGCGGCTTTGGCTACTTCTGCATGCTCGACCGGCTGGACCGTGCGCTGGCCGGAAAGGACCTGGATCCGGAGGAGCGCGCACAGGTGGCGGAGATGCGGGCCTTCTGGGCCCGGGAGGCCTCGGCCGCGCGAGTGCGGGCCCGATTCACGCCGGAGCTGGCCCGCTGGCTCAGCGTGGAGAACTGGGAAGTCGGCCCGGCCGTCGCCTACCCGATCTACCGCATGCTGGGAGGCTGCCTGGACTTCGACAAGCTGGTGCGGCTGGGCCTGCCCGGGCTCCGGGAGGAGGTCCGGCGCCACAAGGCCGTCCACACTGACGACCCCGATGCGCAGCAAGTCTACACCGGGATGGAGATGGCGCTCGACCTGGTGGCCGACGTCTGCTGCTGGTACGCCGACCAGGTCGAGGCGACGGCCGCCGGGCGCACCGACCTGGAGATGGCAGCCGTGCTCCGGCGCGTTGCTGAGGCGCCCCCCGCCACCCTGCGGGAGGCGATCCAGTTGTCCTGGCTCTGGGCCCTGCTTTCGGGCCACCGGAACTACGGGCGCATGGACGTCTACCTGGGGGACTTCCTCGCCCGCGACCTGGACGAGGGGCGCATCACCGAGGCGGAGGCGCTCGCCATGCTCCAGTCGCTCTGGCGGCTGATCCGGGCCCGCAAGCTGATTTTCGACGGCCGGGTGATCCTGGGGGGACGGGGCCGTCGGAACGAGGTCAACGCCGACCGCTTCGCCCTCTTGGCCATGGAGGCCACCCGCACCGTGCGGGAGACCGAGCCGCAGGTGACGCTGCGCTGCTACAGGGGCATGAATCCCGCCCTGTGGGAGAAGGCCCTGCAGGTGATCGGCGAGGGGCGGACCTACCCGATTCTCTACAACGACGACGTCAACGTCCCCGCCGTGGCCCGGGCGTTCGGTGTCTCCGAGGCGGAGGCTGCACAGTACATGCCCTTCTCCTGCGGCGAGTACGTGCTCGACCATGCCTCGTACGGCTCCCCCAACGGGGTGCTCAACCTCCTGAAGGCCCTGGAAGCGGCCCTCCACAACGGGCACGACGGCATCACGGGCGCGCCGATCGGGCTCGGGACCGGCGATCCGGCCGGGTTTACCCGCTTCGAGGATCTGTGGGAAGCGTACCGGCGGCAGGTGGAGCACTTTGTGCGCGTCTGCGCCCAGTTCCAGGTGCTGGTGCACGAAGAGGCGGCCAAGGCCGGGCCGTTCTTGCTCACGGCGCTGCTGTATGACGACTGCATCGCCCGGGGCCGGGGGATGTTCGACGGCGGCGTGCGCGCCCTGGGCGGCACGCTGGAGGTCTACGGCCTGGTCAACGCAGCCGACAGCCTCGCGGCCATCCGGCAGGTGGTCTACGAGGAGAGGCGGCTTACGCTGCCCGAGCTCGTGGCGGCGCTGGACGCAGACTTCGCCGGCCGGCGGCCCCTGCAGCGGCACCTGGCGGAGTGCCCCAAGTACGGCAACGACGACGACGTGGCCGACGCGATGCTGCTGCGGGTCTACCGGCACGTCTGCGGGACGATTTCGGCACAGGCCGCGCGGCCCGGGCTTGACACCTACCTGCCGGTGATCATCAACAACTCGGCCAACACCGTGCTGGGCCGCCGCACCGCCGCCTCCGCCGACGGCCGCCGCGCCGGTGCACCCATGGCGAATGCCAACAACCCGTCCGGGGGCAGCGACCGGAGCGGGATCACGGCCATGCTCAACTCGCTGGTGAAGCTCGATCCGTCCCTCCACGCCGGCGCCGTGCAGAACCTGAAGCTGAGCCGCGAGCTCTTCACGACCCGGCTGCCCGAGTTGAAGGCCCTGCTGGAGACGTACTTCGAAAACGGCGGCACGCAGGTGATGATCACCGTGGTGAGCCGGGGCGACCTGGAAGCGGCCATGCGGGAGCCCGAGAAGTACCCGCACATCTTCGTGCGGGTGGGTGGCTTCACCGCACGCTTCGTACGGCTGGAGCGGGACGTGCAGCTGGAGATTCTGAGCCGCACGCTGTACTAGGGGGTGCGGGCGATGGCCACGGGCCTGATCCTGGACGTGCAGCGCTTCTCGCTCCACGACGGGCCGGGGATTCGCACCACGGTCTTCCTGAAGGGCTGTCCGCTGCGCTGCCTCTGGTGCCACAACCCCGAGTCGCAGCAGCGGCGGGTGCAGTACTCCTTCGACTACGGCAAGTGCACCCTCTGCCTGCAGGAGGGGCACGAGTGCCCGAACGGCGTCAGCCTGGGCCCGGACGGTGCGGTGCTGCACGACCGCACCGCGATCGACCCGTCCACGTTCGATCGCTGCCCCTACCCGGCCGTGGCGGTGCTGGGCCGGGAGCGCACCGCAGAAGACGTGTTGGCCGAGGTGATGCGGGACCAGGCCTACTACCGGCGCTCCGGAGGCGGCCTTACCCTCTCGGGCGGCGAGCCCATGGCCCAGTTCGACTTCGCCCTGGCGCTGGCCCGGGCGGCGAAGGCGGAGGGGCTGCACGTCTGCCTGGACACGTGCGGGCACGCGCCCTGGGAACAGTACGCCGCCATCGCACCTTATGTGGACCTGTTCCTGTACGACTACAAGGCCACCGACCCTGCCCTTCACAGACGGCTGACCGGGGCGGGGAACGAGGACATCCTCGCCAACCTGGACGCCCTGATGCAGGCGGGCGCCCGCGTCATCCTGCGCTGCCCGCTGGTCCCGGGGGTGAACGACGACCCGGCGCACCTGGACGGCATCGCCGCCCCGGCCCGCCGCTACCCCGGCCTCGCCGGCGTGGAGATCATGGCGTACCACGCCATGGGCCACCACAAGGCGTTGCGTGTGGGGCAGCGGGCGCCGCTCGCCGGGCTGCCTACGGCCGCGGAGGCGCAGAAGGCGGCCTGGCTGGCGGCCCTGCACAGCCGGGGCTGCACGCGGGCGCGCCTGGGATGAGCGGACTCGGCCCGGATGGGTTCGAGTCCGGCGCTGGGACGAACGGGCTAGTGAGATGGGGCCGCTGGGTGGTCCCGGTGCCTCTATTGATCATTTTCAGCCATGATCTATTGGAGTCGTACAACTCATGCTATCATCAATACCAGGAATCCATTAACCGGCAGGAGGCGAGATGGCATGCGGCGGTTCCGGTTCCTCTCGGTCCTGGTTGCGGCTGTCATGGCCGTGGTGTCGTTCTCGTACCCGGTCTACGCGGCCGACGAGGCTCCCGTGGTTGAGGTGACCATCATCCACGACACCCACATGCACGGGAACCTGGTGGACAGCGAAGGCAAGAGCATGGCGCAGAAGGCCACCATCATCAACGAGATCCGCTCCCGTCAGCCCGGGGCCGTCTGGGTGGGCGTGGGCGACGACCTGGGCACCTCGCTTCTTTCCAGCGAGTTCAAGGGCGCCCAGTCCATCGATGTCTTCAACCGCCTGGGCCTGGCGGTGGAGGGCATCGGCAACCACGACTTCGATGATGGTCCGGAGAACCTGCTGGCCCAGGTTCCCAAGTCCAACTTCCCCTGGGTGAACGCCAACCTCAAGGACAAGCGGACCGGCGAGGTCTTCGGCGCCGAGGTGGGCATCAAGGAGTACGTGGTGCTGGACGTGAACGGCGTCAAGGTCGGTTTCACCAGCCTGGCCCCGAAGGACACCGCGGAGATCTCCTCCCCCGGCCCTAACGTCGAGATCCTCGACTACGCGGAGGCGATGAACGCTGTCCTGCCCAAGATGAAGGCCGATGGCGCTGAGGTCACCGTTCTGCTCGCCCACATCTGCGGGCCCGACGCCGAGGCGCTGGCCGCCGAGGTGGACGGCATCGACGCCATCGTGGGCGACCACTGCGCCGCGGCCGACCTGGAGCAGCCGAAGGTCATCAACGACACGATCATCTCCCGGGTGGGCGACGAGTACGACTACGTCGGCGAGCTGACCCTGTTGGTGCAGGACGGCGACGTGGTGGGCCATCGGTTCACCCGCCACGAGATCACCGCGGAGACCCCGGCCGATCCGGAGATCCAGGCGGTGATCGACGAGTACACCCGGCTGCTGAATGAGAAGTTCGGCGCCGTGGTCGGCGAGACGAAGGTTCCGCTGGATGCCGTCAAGTCCAACAACCGCCTGCGGGAGACGGCCCTCGGCAACTACATCAGCGACGTCACCCGTGAGGCGCTGGGCGCCGACGTGACGATCACCAACGGCGGCAACATCCGGGCGGACAGGATCTTCGAGCCCGGTCCGCTGACGAAGAAGGACATCGTGGACATCCTGCCGTTCACCAACTACGTCCTCATGGTGGAGGCCACCGGTGCGCAGATCAAGGAGGCCCTGGAGCTGGGCGTGAGCACCGTTGAAGAGGGCCACGGCCGCTTCCCGCAGGTGTCCGGCATCAGCTTCAAGGTGGATCCGACCAAGCCGGTGGGCGAGCGGGTGAGCGACATCATGGTCGGTGACAAGCCGCTCGATCCCGAGGCTACCTACAAGTTCGCCGCCAACGATTACCTGATCGGGGGCGGTGACGGCTACACCATGTTCCAGAACGACAAGGTCCTGGTCGACGCCGCCTCCGCACCGCTGGTCACCCCGCTGGTGATGAGCGCCGTTGAGAGGGACGGCACCATCGCCCCGCGCACCGAGGGTCGCATCCTGTACGTGAAGGGCGTCAGCCTCGAGGTCGGCAAGCCGGCGCTCTTCATCGCGGGCCGCTCCCAGGAAATCGACGTCGCACCCGAGCTGAAGGAAGACGGGATCTACGTGCCGTTCCGCTGGGTCGCCGAACTGTACGGCGGGCTGGTGGAGTGGAACCAGGAGACGCGGACGGCTTCGGTCACGATGCCCTGGGGCAACGCGGTGACGGTGACCGCCGGTGAGAACGCGTACATCGTCAACGACCGCACGCTGGTCCCGGTGAGCGTGCTGGAGCAGATGGGCATCAAGACCATCGTGGAGGGGAATATCATCCAGCTGGAGCTCTAGGCTCCACACGGCCGAATGGCACGGCCCCGGCGAACTGCCGGGGCCGTTGCTGTTGCGCCTACTCCTCCAGGATGTTGACCTCCCGCACTTCCCCGGTGCGGCTGATGCGGTAGCTCTTGATCTGGTACGGCCCGGCCTCCACGGCAAAGGCGGCCTGCGCCAGCGGGATGCTGACTCGGGCCCGCGCCGGACGGCCGGCGGGCTCGTAGAGCCGCAGGATGAGATCTTCGCCCTCCTCGGCCTGCTTCAGGGCGGTCACCACCACCTGGTCGGGGGGATCGACCGTGACGAAGCTGGCCGCCTTCGGCAGTTCACCCGGGTGAGCATACTCCCGGATGACGGCCATCGGCGTGTTCAGGTCGTGGGCCGCCTGCACCACGCCGGCATCGGCCCAGGAGCCGGCGTGCGGCACCAGCCGCCAGCGGGTCGTCTGCTCCCCCTGGTCCTGGTAGCGGTATTCCACGCCCTCTTCCAGCCGGTGCGGATCGTGGTGGGCGTAGACCGGGCTGCGCAGGAGGGTGAGGCGGGCCTCGCCTCCCAGCACGTCGCCGCCGTACTTGCCGTCGTTCAGCAGGGCCACGCCCGCCCGGAGCCGGTTGCCCCGGGCGTCCCGCACGAAGCCGGTCACATCCAGCCACTGCTGCAGCGGCTCCTCCTGGCCGTCTGCCGGGCGGACGGCGTGGCCGTAAGGAACCGAGAAGGTGGCGCATGCCTCGTCGAGGGCGAAGGGGAAGGCGAGCTTGAGCGCCCGCTGCCGGTCGTGCCAGTCCACCGTCAGGCGCCCTTCGATTACCGGACTGTCCCGGAAGAGACTGATCTCCTGCCGGGCGGTGGAGTGGAGGCCCAACCCGCCCGTCCATCGGTATGTGATCCGCCACGTCGCCCGCACCGGACCGTCCTCCACCAGCTCTGCCCGGACGCAGGAGAAGGCTCCGACCTCGTGTCGCAGGGCCGTCACGCCGTGGCCCCAGGTGTCGGACGGGTCCGCCACCACCAGCAGCCGGGCGCCGGCGCCGGCCAGCAGCTGCAGGCCCCGGGACTTGTCCCACAGCGCCTTCAGGGTGCCGGTGGTCGGGTCCAGTTCGAGCCGCCACCAGCGGTTCTCCAGGACCTCCCGCGAGGCCGTGAGCCCGCCCTCCGGCACCGGCGCCGCAGGCTCGTCCACCACCCGGTAGACCCGGTAGCCGAACGCCGGCACCTCGGCCGTGAAGAGCACCCGGGGCCGGTTGGCGGTGACGGAGTCCGGACGGCCCAACTGGTGGATCACGGGGCGCTCCTGGTCGTCCAGCACCTTCAGGTCGTCGGTGCCCCACTCGTTCAGCTCCACCGCCACGGCCTCGGTGCGGGGCCAGGGGCTCGGGTTGAAGACCACCACGGGCGTGCCGTCGCCCAGGTCTACGGTCCAGCGCTCGGGGGTCCAGCGCACCCGCCGGATGGGCTCGATCTCCGTCGCCGGGCGGCCGCCCCGCCGGGTGTCGATGCGCTGTGCGATCACCTGCAGGGCGGCGTAGCCCGTCCGGTCGGCGATCGCGATCGCCTCACCCAGTTCGCGGCGGGCGTCTTCGTAGGCATCGGGAATCGCCGTGCCCGCCAGGATGTCGTGGAACTGGTTGAACAGAAGCAACCGCCAGGCGTGCTCCAGCCGGTCCGCCGGGTAGGGCAGGCCATAGAAGGAGGCGAGCACCGCCCACCGCTCGGCGGTGAGCAGGGCCGACTCCGCCTGCCGGTTCCATGCCTTGATGCCCGAGTGGGCGCTGTAGCAGCCCCGGGCGTGGTGCTGGAGTTCTCCGGCGTGGACCGGCACGTCGGTCCGTCCGGCGTGCGCTGCGAAGAAAGACGAGAGCGACCCGAATCGAAGGGTGGGCCAGTCGGGGGAGGCGTTGGCCTCCCGGATCGAGGCGATGGCCTTCCTGGTCGGTCCGCCGCCGTGGTTGCCCACGCCGAAGAGGTGAACCCAGACCCGGGCGTCCGCCGGCCGCCAGTCCAGGTTGCGGGCCAGCGACATCTGCACGTAGACCGGGTTCGTGCTGTAGCACTCCACCCGGGCCGCCAGCACCTCTGAGCCGTCGGGAGAGCGCCAGCGGAAAAGGTTCGACGGCAGGTCGAGTTCGCTTGCCCCAGGCCGCATGAAGAGGAAAGATTCCAGCCCGGCCTGCCGGAAGAGCTGCGGCAGGGTGTGGGGGTGGCCGAAGGTGTCGGCCAGGAAGGCCACCTTCGCCCTGCGGCCGAGCACCTTCTGGAAGTAGCGCTGCCCGTAGAGCCCCTGCCGGGCGAGGGACTCGCCGGAGGGGATGTTGGCGTCCGGCTCCACCCACCAGCCGCCCACCGGCTCCCACTGGCCCCGGGCCACGGCCTCCCGGATCTCAGCCAGCAGTTCGGGGTGGTTTTCCATCCAGGCGTAGTGGGCAGCGGAACTGTGCACGAAGACCATGTCCGGATTCTCCCGCAGCCGGTCGAGGGCGGAGCGGAAGGTGGCCTTCACCGTCTCGTACCCTTCGCGCCAGTCCCAGAGCCAGACCGGATCGATGTGGGCGTGGCCTACCATGATGAACGTCAGGTCCTTGCTGCGCTTGTCTTGCACGTCGCTACCTCCTCGAGAGGTCGTCACAATCGGCGCGTGGCGAGAGGATTTCCCAGGGGCGTGAGCGAACCACCACTTACTATAGGTGTTAGACAAAGTCTCCGGGATATCCTATCGGCAGCAGAGAAAGAACCGGGATTCGCCGCTGGTCTCGCCATCCCCCGCTCCGGCCACTGCACGGCCCGCCTGGGCCGTGCACCGCCCGACGGCCCGGCTTGGTTCCCAGGGACGACGGGTACGGCGGCAGGATGCCATGGGCGAGGCATCCCGGAACTTCACTCATGCAGGGAGAGAGCATCATGGTCAAGGTGACAGAGCGCGAAGGCGGGCTCCTGGTGGAGGCGGCCACGTACCGGCTCCATCTTCCGGCCGACCGCCCGTTCGCGGTGCTGGAGGACGCGGCGGGCAACCGCTGGGCGGAGTTGTTCCTGGGCGGCAGCCTGCACACCCGGGAGGGGCTGGACGAGACGGCCCGCCTGGAGTCTCCGGAGGTGGCAGACGGGGACGGCGGCGTGCGGGTGACCGTGCGGGCCGTCAGCAGCCACTGGGCGCGGAAGGCGCTGGTGCTCCGGTGCCGGGAGGAGTCGCTGGAAGCGCACCTGGAAGTGGCCGGCGCCGGCCGGATCACCGACCTGCACCTCTTCGGCGGCTACTACTCCGGCGCACTCCGGTACGGCAGCGGCTTCTTCCTGAGCGGAGCGCAGTTCCGTTCGGTCTTCAACCCCGAGCCCTGGGGATCGGAGCGGCGGGCCATCCCCGCCTCTGAGCCGACCCTGATCGACGTGTGCGGCTCCGGCGCCCTGCCGGGCCGGCGGCACTGGATTTTTACCCCTGCGCCTTTCTGCTACGGCTTCTCCCGGACGCCGGTGGCCGGCGCCGGGGTCTTGCGCGCCGCTTCCGTGGCTGCCGACCAGGGCGGCGCGGACCCGACCACCGGGGGCGATGGGGGTGCGGCTGCGGGCGCGCCCGACGGCGCTCCCGGCGAAGCTCCCAACAGGGCCTGCAGCGGCCGGGTGGCCGGTTCGCCGGGCGATCAGCCCGACCTCCCCGCCGGCCCGTGGATCATGGCCGGCCTGATCGTGCGGCCCGGCGAGCACCTGTTCACCGGCTTCCACTACGACGGGATGGAGGATGGGTTCTCGCTCCGGCTCGCCTACGAAGGGCAGACGGCCGTGGACGGCGAGTTCGTCTCGCCGGGCGTTCTCTTTCTCTTCAACCAGCCCGACCCCTACGCGGGCCTGGAGCGGTACGTCACCGAACTGGTAAGCCGGGGTTTGGTGGACGTGGGCCAACCCGCCGACCTGCCGGGCTGGTGGCGGGAGCCCATCTTCTGCGGCTGGGGCGCGCAGTGTCACCTGGCGAACCTCACCGGGACCCGGGCGCCGGCGCTGGCCAACCAGGCGAACTACGACCGATTCCTGGCCGCACTGGAGTCCCACGGCCTCCGGCCGGGCATCGTGGTGCTCGACGACAAGTGGGCGGCCGCCTATGCCCTCGGCGAAGCGGACCCGGCCAAGTGGCCGGACCTGAAGGGCTGGATCGCCGGACGCCACAACGCCGGGCAGCGAGTGCTGCTCTGGTGGAAAGCCTGGGACCCCGAGGGCCTGCCTGCCGACCAGTGCGTGACCAACTCGGCCGGGCTTCCCGTGGCCGCCGACCCCTCCAATCCCGCCTACGAGGAGACCCTCCGCCGGGCGGTGCGCCTCATGCTGTCGTCCCAGGGCTACGACGCCGACGGCTTCAAGGTAGACTTTTCGGCCCGCACCCCCAGCGGCCCGGGTTTGAGGCGCCACGGCCGGGAGTGGGGAGTGGAGCTGCTCTACCGACTGCTCTGGATCCTCCACGATGAGGCCAAGCGCGTGAAGCCCGACGCCCTGGTGATGACCCACACGCCCAACCCCTACTTCGCCCGGGTCACCGACATGATCCGGCTGAACGACATCAACACCGGCAGCCCCGTGGTGGCGCAGATGCGGCACCGGGCCCGGGTCGCGCGGGCCGCACTGCCCCACCACCTCATCGATACCGACAACTGGCCCATGCCCAGTCGGGCCGCCTGGCGGGAGTACCTGCAGGTGCAGCCGGAACTGGGCGTGCCCTCGCTCTACTTCGCCACGGCCCTGGACACCATGGAGGCTCTGGAAGAGGAGGACTACGCCGCACTGCGGCAGCTGTTCGCCGCGGCCTGGGCGGACCTTCGCTAGAAAACCGGGCGGGGCCGGGGTCTGGCCGCCGGCCCGGGCGATGCCAGGCCGAGAATAGAAGGGGTGTGATGCCATGGCCCAGCAAAAGACCCAGGTGATCATGTACCACCACACCCACTGGGACCGGGAGTGGTGGTCCACTTACCAGCAGTTCCGTTTCCGGTTGGTGAACGTGATCGACCAGTTGTTGGAGAACCTCGATCGTGACCCGTCCTTCCGGTTCACCCTGGACGGGCAGACCATCGTGCTCAAGGACTACCTCGCCGTGCGGCCCGAGAACCGGGAGCGGCTGGTGGGGCACATCCGGTCCGGGCGGCTGGCGGTAGGGCCGTGGCACATCTTGCCCGACGAGTTCCTGGTGAGCGCCGAGGCGCACATCCGCAACCTCTGGCTGGGGGAGCGGACCGCCCGGGAACTGGGCGTCCGGACCAGCCGGGTCGGCTACCTGCCTGACCAGTTCGGCCACTCTGCCGGCATGCCGGTGATCCTGGCCGGCTTCGGCATCGACAGCGCCGTGGTCTGGCGGGGCTTCGGCGCGCCGCCGGTGGGCCATCCCGCCGGCGACGGATACCACGGCCACCCCGACGTTTACCGCTTTGCCCGTCCTTACAACGCCGCCCAGTTCCCGGCGGCGATGCAGTCCGAATTCTGGTGGGAGGGCCCCGACGGCACGCGGCTCCTCGGCATCTATCTGCCGCTGGAGTACTACCGCGGCCACTACCGCGACGACCCGGACGACCCGGTGCGCACACGCGCCGAGGCTGTTCGGCGGGCCCGACGCACCGTGGCCCACCTGAAGGCGTTTGCCACCACCCGCTTCCTGCTGGAGCCCATGGGGGGCGACCACCTGCCCAGCGACGCCCGCCTGCCCGGGCTGCTGGAGGAGATCAACCGGGAGCTCGCCGCCGAGGGAGTGGAGTACCGCCTTGGCTCCCTGGAGGAGTATGTGGCGGCGGTGCGGGGCGAGCACCCGGAGCTCCAGGTGGTCTGGCGGGGCGAGGGCCGCGCTTTTGGCCGCAAGGCCCATCTGCTGCCCGGCGTTCTATCGGCCCGCCTCTACCTCAAGCGGCAGAACTACGAGTGCCAGACCGCCCTGGAGCGCTACGCCGAGCCGCTGCAGGCCCTGAACTGGCTGCTGGGGGGCCGGTACGAGCAGACCTACCTCTGGACCGCCTGGGAGCGGCTGATCGAGAACCACCCCCACGACTCCATCTGCGGCTGCTCCATCGATCAGGTGCACCGGGAGATGCTCACGCGCTTCGCCGAGTCGCACCAGATGGCCCGCCTCCTGGCGCAGACCGCCCTGGAGGACATCGCCCGCCGGGTGGACCGGACCGGCGTGCCGGAAGGCGCGCAGCCGCTGGTGGTGTTCAACCCGCTCACCTGGCCCCGCACCGACGTGGTGACGGTGCCCTTCAACCCCGCCCTGGCCATCGACCCGCGCACGTGGCGGCTCGTGGACGACGCCGGCCGGGAGGTGCCGTTCCAGACCCGGCCCGGCGAGGCCCCCATCGACAAGCTGGAGCGGTACGACTGGCTGGGCGCGCCGCCCGGACCCTGGGTGACCGGCTCCGCCAACGACTGCACCCTGGTCACCTTCGTGGCCGAGGGGGTGCCTGAGCTGGGCTACCGCCGGTACCACCTCGAGCCCCGGGAGCGGCCGGTGCCGGAGCGGGTCTGGCTGTTCACCGTGGCCGGCGACGCCGCCAGAGACAAGGGCGATACGGCGACGACGGGCCTCGTCGTCGGCCCGGGCCTCCTCGAGAACCAGTTCCTGAAGGTGACCGTGTCGCCCATGGACGGCAGCCTCACGCTCTACGACAAGGAGACCGGCCTGCGTTACGAGGGCCTGAACTGGTTCGAGGACGGCGGCGACGCCGGCGACACCTACAACTACGCCCGCCCGGTGGGCGACCAGGTGCTGTCCACCCGGAGCGTGCAGCCGCGTCTCACCTGGGTGGAGTGCGGCCCTGCCCGGGCCACCCTGCGCGTCACCTGGGCCTGGTCGCTGCCCGAGGGACTCACGGAGGACCGCACCAGCCGCTCGCCCCGGTACGTGCCCTTCGTGCTGCACAGCGACGTGACGCTGCTGCCCGGGGTAAAGCGGGTCGACATCCGCACCCACTTCGAGAACAGCGCCTGCGACCACCGGCTGCGCGCCTGTTTCTCCCTGGGTGCCCCGGTGGCCCGCTCCGCCGCCGAGTCGCACTTCTGCGTGGTGGAGCGGCCCGCCGCCCGGCCCGAGGGAGAGCGGGGCAGCGCCGAGCCGGCCGTGGACGAGCATCCGCAGCTGGCGTTTGTCTCGGTCTCCGACGGCACCCGGGGCCTCACCATCGCCAACCGGGGCCTCCCTGAATACGCCGCCGACCCCGACGGCACCGTGCGGCTCACCTTGCTCCGGGCCGTGGGCTGGCTGAGCCGGGACGACATCGGCAGCCGCGTGGGAGGCGCCGGCCCCGCCATGCGGACGCCGGACGCGCAGATGCTGGGGCCGGTGGAGGCGGAGTACGCCCTCATCCCCCACGCCGGCGACTGGGACGAGGCGCAGAGCTACAAGGCCGCCCACGACTTCGCCGCACCGCTCACCGCCGTGCCGCTGGTTCCCCAAGTGGCGCCGATGCGAGCGCACCTGCCCCCGGTGGCGGAGAGCCTGCCGGCCGCGGGGGCGCTGGTGGAGGTGGCCGGCGACCTGCTGCTCACCGCCTGCAAGCGGGCCGAGGACCGGGATGCCCTACTGCTGCGCTTCGTCAACGAGTCGCGCTCCCCCGGGGCCCTATGGGTGCGGCCGGCGCGGCGGCCTGCCAGGGCTTACCTGGTGAACCTCCGGGAAGAGCCGCTGGAGGGCGCCGAGCTGCCCCTGGACGAAGACGGCGCCGTGGCCCTGGAGGCGGCGCCGTGGCAGGTGCTCACGCTCGCCTTCGAGTTCTAGCCGAAAGGGAGGATGTCCCATGCCCAAGACCCTCGCCCTCCTGCACACCACTCCGGTCACCGTCGCTTCCATGACCGAACTGGCGGCCCGGGAACTGCCCGGGGTACGGGTGATCAACCTCCTGGACGACAGCCTGCTCAAGGACGTGATCGCCGCCGGCGGCGTAACGCCCGCCGTGGAGGCCCGGATGCGCGCCTACTTCGCGCAGGCGAAGGTGGCCGGGGCCGACGCCCTGCTCTGCTGCTGCTCTTCGGTGGGCGACGTGGTGGACCGCGCCCGGGCCGACGCCCCGCTGCCCCTCCTGCGCATTGACGAGCCCATGGCCGCCGAGGCGGTGCAGTCGGGGCGGCGCATCGGCGTGATCGCCACCGTCCGCACCACGCTGGAACCCACGGTTCGGCTCATCCGCCGCAAGGCCGAGGAGCTGGGCCGGGAGGTGGCGGTGGAGCCCGTGGTGGTCGAGGGCGCCTTCGACGCCCTGTCGGCCGGCGACGGCGCCACCCACGACCGGCTGGTGAAGGAGGCGCTCTGCGCTCTCCTCCAGCGCTCCGACGTGGTGGTGCTGGCGCAGGCCTCCATCGCCCGGGTGCTGGCCTCGCTGGAGCAGCCCCCGGCCATTCCCGTGCTGACCAGCCCCCTCTCCGGCCTGCGGGCCGCCGGGGCCAAACTGGAAGAGTAGGTGACTTCGATGAAGCAGACGATTCCTGGTTGCCTCGCGCTCACAGAGTTCCTGCCCCGGGCCCAGGCCGGGGGCTATGCGGTGCCCGCGTTCAACCCCCGTTACCGGGCCTGCATCCGGCCGGTGATGGAGGCGGCCATGGCCGCCCGTTCGCCCGTGATCGTCGAGATCAGCCAGCGGGAACTGGGCTGGTTCGCCCTTACCCCCGCCGAGGTCAGGGAGGAGCTGGAGCGGGTGGTGCGCGACCTGAAGGTCGACGTGCCCTTCGCCCTCCACCTGGACCACACCTGGGAGATGGCCGTGATCGAGCAGGCGGTGGAGGCCGGCTTCACCTCGGTGATGATCGACGCCTCCAGCAAGCCCTTTGCCGAGAACGTGGCGCTCACCCGAGAGGTGGTGGCTTACGCCCACGCCCACGGGGTGAGCGTGGAGGCCGAGCTCGGCCGGCTGACCACCACGGACCAGCTGGAGACACTCGACGACGAGGAGATGTACACCGACCCGGCCGAGGCCGGTGAGTTCGTGCGGCAGACCGGCTGCGACGCCCTGGCCACCTCGGTGGGAACGGCCCACGGCGTGTACCCCGTCAAGAACCCGAAGATCGACTTCGACCGTCTGGCCGCCATCCGCCGGGAGGTGGGCCCGGATACGATCCTGGTGCTCCACGGCGGGTCGGGCCTGCCGCCGGAGACGGTGCACCGCGCGATCTCCCTGCCCGGGGGCGGCATCAGCAAGCTGAACATTGCCACCGACCTGGAGAACGCCCTGCTGGGCGGCATGGGCGGGCTCAAGCGGATGACCTCGGCGCAGCTGGACCGGCAGGCGCCCGCACTCCTGGCCCAGGGTCTGGCCGCGGTGCGGGAGACCGCCCTGGCGAAGATCCGCGATTTCGTGTGCTCCGCCGGCCGGGCGTAGCCGGCATGCCGAGCCTGTCACTCTGCCCCGGGAGGTGAGGCCATGCGGGCGGCCCTGGAGGCCTGGAAGCAGGCCGTGCGCTTTGCCTGGAAGAACCTGCTGCCGATCATCGTGCTCAACCTGTTCTGGTCTGCGCTCTCGTGGCTCGTGCTGCCCGTCGGGCCGGCCACCTTCACCCTCTACTGGTTCCTCACCGAGCTCAGGGATAACGACGCGGACCTGCGGATGGTGACGTACTTCAAGGCGCTCCCGCGCTTTCTCCGGAACGGGCTGATCTGGGAGGCGGGCTGGGCGTTGCTGCTCATCTTCGCGTACTCCAACGCCTACTTCTGGGGCGCCCTGCTCTCGCCGGTGGCCGGCTGGACGATCCGGTTCATCTGGATCTACGCGGTGGCGTTCGCCCTGGCCATGCAGCCCTACCTGCTCGAGGCGCTCATCGTGAAGGGCGAGGGCTGGAAGGACGCGCTGAAGCGGTCGGTCTGGGAGGTGGGGGCCAACCCGGTCTACAGCCACCTCCACCTGCTGATTCCCGTGGTTATCGCCGTGATCGCCTACAAGACCGTCACCATCTTCCCGCTCCTCCTGGTCTCCCTGGGGGTCGCCTTCATGGTGATCATCGCCCAGGAAGCGCCGTGGAAGTACGGCGAGCCGCCCCCCATCGAGCGGCGGCTGGAAGACGTGCTCTGAGCGCCGGCGGGAGGACTCGCTCTGCTCCGCCGCGGCGGAGCGAAATGTGATCGGCGGCGCTGCGGAACTGCGCCTGCCGGAAGGCGCGCCCGGACTGTGTGTGAAATGGGGGGCTGGCTGTGCGGCAGCTTTCGGAATCGCTCTTCCTGCACCAGGACACGTGCAACGTTTACGTGATCAAGGACGGCCGTGCGGCGGTGCTGGTCGACTTCGGCGACGGCAGCGTACTGGACGAGCTGGGCGCTGTCGGCGTCGATCGGGTCACCGACGTGCTGATGACCCACCATCACCGGGACCAGGGCCAGGGCCTGCGCCGCGCCGTGGAGGCCGGTGTCCGCATCTGGGTGCCGGAGGCCGAGCAGGACCTCTTCGCCCGCGTTGATCGCCACTGGCAGGCCCGGGAGCTTTCCAACATCTACAACACCCGCGAGGACCGCTTCTCCCTGCTGGAACCCGTGCCCTTGGCCGGGCTGCTCCGGGACTACCGGGAGCAGCGGTTTGGCCGCCACGTCTTCACCGTGGTGCCCACCCCCGGTCACACCACCGGGTCGGTGAGCCTCCTCGCCGAAATCGACGGCCGGCGGGTCGCCTTCACCGGCGACCTCCTCTACGGCCCGGGCAAGGTCTGGTCTCTCGCCGCCACCCAGTGGACCTACAACGGCGGCGAGGGCATCCCCGGCACGATCCTCTCGCTGCTGGACTTGAAAGCCCGCCGTCCGGACGTGCTCCTGCCCTCCCACGGCGAGCCGATGCTCGACCCCGCCGGAGCCATCGACCCCACCGTGGAGCGGCTGGCCGACCTGCGCACGGTGCGGCGGCACAACCCGCGCCTCTTCCTGCTGCGGGAACATCCCTACGAGCCCGCCGTCCCGGAGACGCCGCACCTGCTCTTCAACCGCACCTCCATGGCCAACAGCTTCGTGCTGCGGTCGGAGAGCGGCAAGGGGCTCGTGATCGACTTCGGCTACGACTTCATGTTCGGCCCGGCCGCGGGGGCCGACCGAGCCTCCCGCCGGCCGTGGCTCTACACGATCCCGGTGCTGAAGGAGAAGTACGGGGTCCGCACCATCGACGTGGTCATCCCCACCCACTACCACGACGACCACGTGGCGGGCATCAACCTGCTGCGGGAGGTGGAGGGGGCGCAGCACTGGTGTCCCGAGACCTTCGCCCACATCCTGGAGCGGCCCGAGCAGCAGGACCTGCCCTGCCTCTGGTACGACGCCATCCCCGTCGACCGGCGGCTGCCGCTGGGCGAGCCTGTGCGCTGGGAGGAGTACACCCTCACGCTCTACCCGCTCTCCGGCCACACCGCCTACGCCGTGGCCATCGCGTTTGAGGTGGACGGCATGCGGGTGCTGGCCGTCGGCGATCAGCTGGCGGACGAGGACGGCCTGTTCCTGAACTACGTGTACAAGAACCGGTGGGACACGGACGACTTTGTGCAGACCGTGGAACTGCTGCGGCGGCTGCGGCCCGACGTGCTGATCCGGGGCCACTGGGGACCGCTCCGGGTGACCGAAGAGTATCTGGACAAGCTGGAGAGGGCTGCCCGGGAGGTCGCCCGGCTCCACCGGGAGCTCCTGCCGCTGGAGGAGGTCGATTTCGGTACCGGCTCCTTCGGCGCCGACATCCACCCCTACCGCGCCACCCTGCGGCCGGGGGAACGGCTGCGGGTCACCGTGGTTGTCCGGAACCCCTTCGGCTCGGACGCGGAGGCGACGGTGCGGCTGGCCCTTCCCGAGGGCTGGCGGGCCGAGCCGGAGGTCGGGAGGGTGCGGCTGTCGCCCCACACGGCCGGAGAGGTCGCGTTCACGGTGCAGGCCCCGCCCGGCGGGTCTGTCTACCGGGCGCGCATCGCCGCAGACCTGACGGTGGGCGGCCGCCGGTTCGGACAGCACGCCGAGGCGCTGTACACGGTGGAAGGCGAGAGGAGCTGAAGGTGATGAGCAGTCCCTTCGCGATCCGGGGCGTGATCGAGGGCTTCTACGGCCGTCTGTGGTCGCGCACCGAGCGGGAGCGCATGATCGACTTCCTGGGCCGGCACGGCTACAACCTCTACGTCTACGCGCCCAAGAGCGACCCCCTCCACCGCAACCGCTGGCAGGAGCCCTACCTGTCGGAGGAACTGGCCTACTTCGCCGCGCTGGACCGGCGCTGCCGGGAGCAGTCCATCCAGTTCGTCTTCGGCCTGAGCCCGCTGAAGCTCCACTACAGTGATGACGGCGAGATGGGCGCGCTCTTCGCCAAGCTGGAGGCCGTCTACCGCCTTGGGGTGCGCAGCTTCATGCTGCTGCTGGACGACATGCCCGACAGGTTCCACTACGCCGACGACGAGGCGCGCTTCGGCACTGTGGCCGACGCCCACGTGTGGCTGAACAACACGGTTCTGGCCCGCCTCGAGGCGTGGGGCGGCGTGGAACACTACCTCTTCTGTCCCACCGAGTACTGCGGCGAGGGGCGCTCCCCCTACCTGGAGCGGCTGGGCGAGGGGCTCCGGCCTGAGGTCCACGTGCTCTGGACCGGCCCCGAGGTCTGCTCGCCCCGCCTCACCACGGCCGACGCCCGGGTGATCAGCGAGACTCTGCGACGGCCGGTGCTCTACTGGGACAATTACCCCGTCAACGACCTGGAGATGCGCTGGCGGCCGCACATCCGGCCCATCCGGGGCCGCGACGCCGACCTGGGCACGGTGGCCCTGGGCATCGTGGCCAACGCCGCACTGCAGCCCGAGGCCTGCAAGATCCCGCTGCACACCTACGCCCGGTATATGGCCGACCCGGCGGGCTACGAGCCGGAGGCGGCCTGGGAGCAGGCCTTGCTGGAGGTCTGCGGCAATGAGGCTGACGCCCGGGCCGTGGCGGTGCTGGCCGACCTTGCCCGCTGGTCGCACCTGGAGCGGGGTCGCCAGCTTTATAGCCGGCTCGCCTTCATCCTAAACGACTTCTGGCGGCGCTGGGGCGGCCCGCCCGCCGCCACGGGGCCCGACCTGGAGGGGGCCCCGCAGCCGGAGGAGCGCCCGCCCGCGGTCCCCGCGCTGGACATCGGCCTGGCGACCACTGGCGGGAATGTCCCGTGCGCCCCGTCGCACGCTCGCGCGGGCGCCCCGGGGGACACCGGCGGAGAGGTCCGGCCCGGTTCGGTTGGCGCGCCGGCCCGGGCCGACCGGCTGGCCCTGGTGGACGACATGCTTGCCGAGTTCGCCCGGCTGCACGGCGCGGCCGACCGCATCCTGCACAGCATGGCCAACCCCTGGCTGAAGGCCGAACTGCGGCCGTGGGCGGAGAAGCTCGCGGGCTGGTGCGAGACCGCCGCGCTGGCCCTCACCGCGCTGCGGACCGCCCTGCGGGACCCGGCCGATCCCGCCCTGCCCGCCCTGCGCCGGGATGCGGTGGACCGGCTCTGGGCCACCCGGGAGAACTTCCACTGGGTGGGGGGCGACCTCATCGACCAGTTCGCCCGCCGCTGCCTCTGGGCGGCCCAGGAGGCGGCCGGGCCGGCAGGCGCCTCAAACGTCGGAGACCGGCGCGGGGACGGCGGCGCGGCAGGGGATGGCGGGGCGTCCGCACCGAAAGGGGCTGGCGCCGGTGCGTGAGCGGCTCTCGCTGAACGGCGCCTGGCGGTTCCAGCCGACCCCCGGCGCCCCCTGCAACGACCCCGACACGCCGCCGCCGGCCCTGACCGAGCCCCGCACCATCGCCGTGCCGGGCTGCATCCAGGCGCAGTTCGCCGACCTCCGCGATTACGCCGACGTCTCGGTCTACGAGCGCACCTTCACCGTGCCCGCGGAGTGGGCCGGCCGGGCGGTACGGCTCCACTTCGGCGCCGTGGACTACCTGGCCGAGGTCTGGATGGATGGCCGCTACGTGGGGAATCACGAGGGAGGCTTCCTTCCCTTCTGGTTCGATATCACCCGGTTCGTCGCGTACGGCCGGGCACACCGGCTGACCGTGCGGGTGACCGACCCCGGCGGCGCCGCCTGGCCGGAGCGGGAGTACCGGCAGTTCCCCGACGTCTCGTTCCAGGAGGCCCCCCACGGCAAGCAGAGCTGGTACGGTTCCATCGGGGGCCTCTGGCAGGACGTCTGGCTCGAGGCGGGCAGCCCGATTTGGCTCCACCGGGTCCTGGCCACCCCCGACGTGGCGGGCGAGCAGGCGCACTTCCGGGCGATCCTGGCCGGGCCGGAGGGACCCCTCAGCGCCCGGGCGGCCCCCACCGGCACGCGGCTGGCAGGCCAGGGGCCTGCGGGTCACCGGGCGCCGGGGCCGGTGCCGACGCCGCCCATGCCCGAGGGCGCCTGGGCGGTGCGGGTGCGGGTGACGGGGCCCGACGGCACCACGTACGCCTCGCCCCCCGTTCCCGTCGTGGCGGGCGAGGCCAGGGTGAGCGTGCGCATCCCGGAGCCCGCGCTGTGGGATCCCGACCACCCCAATCTGTACGAGTTCGAGGCGGAACTGCTGAAGGGGACCGTTCCGGTCGACCGCTATCGCGACCACTTCGGCATGCGCACCGTGGAGGCCCGCGGGAACCGCATCTACCTGAATGGCAGGCCGCTCTACATCCGGGCGGCGCTGGACCAGGACTACTACCCCGAGACGCTCTGGACGCCGCCCGGCGACGCCTTCCTGATGAACCAGGTCCGCCTGGCCAGGGAGCTGGGGCTGAACATGCTCCGCTGCCACATCAAGGCGCCTCACCCCCGCTACCTCTACTGGGCGGACAAGCTGGGGCTGCTGATCTGGGAAGAGTACGGGAACCCCAGCAAATCGCAGGGCAGGGCCCTCGAACTCTGCAAGGCCACGCTGGAGGGGCTGATCGAGCGCGACTACAACCACCCGGCCACCATCATCTGGTCGGTGATCAACGAGTCGTGGGGCGTCGACCTGAGCCAGGAGCGGGACCGGGCGTGGCTCCGGGAGATGTACGACCACTTCAAGGCGTACGACCCGACGCGCCTCATCGTCGACAACTCGGCCTGCCCCGGCAACTTCCACATGGCCACCGACCTGGCGGACTATCACAGCTACTACGCCTACCCGGACCACTTCGACCGCTGGGAGGCCTGGGTGGCGGAACTGGCCGCACGTCCGGCCTGGCTCTTCAGCCCCCACGGCGACGCCCGCCCCACGGGGCAGGAACCGCTGATGAATTCCGAGTTCGGCAACTGGGGCCTGCCCGACGCCTGCGACCTCCTGGACGGGGAAGGGCAGGAGCCCTGGTGGTTCGCCACCGGCTCCACCTGGAACGACGGCGCGGTCCATCCGGCCGGGGTGCGGGAGCGCTACGCCAAGTCGGCGCTGCCGGCCGTTTTCGGCGCGTACGGCAACTTTGTGCGGGCGACCCAGGTGCAGCAGTTCCGGGCGCTCAAACATGAGATCGAGGCGCTGCGTCAGCATGAGAGCCTGAACGGTTACGTGATCACCGAGTTCGCCGACGTGCACTGGGAGTGCAACGGCCTGGTGAACCAGAACCGGCAGCCCAAGGCGGGGCACGTCCTGTACCCCACGGTGATCGCCGGCACGCAGCTCATCATCCGCCCGATCGCCGCAGGCGACACCGCGGTCATCTCTCACTGCCCCGGCGTCGCCGGTGCCGGGCCCTGCCTCCCCCGCGGCCGCTGGGCGCTGGCAGCGGGGGAGAATGCGGCGGTGCGAGTTCAGGTCGCGTCGGCTGCCGGCGCGGCCATACCACGCTGCACCCTGGTCTGGTGGCTGGAGGAGGGGGTCACGTCCCCGCTTCCCGGCCCCGGCGTCGCGCCCCGGCCCGGCACTCCGCTGCCCTCCAGCGCCGTGCCCCGGTCCGTGACACAGCAGGGGATCCTGGCCGATGTCGCGGTGCCCGCCTTCGGCGTGGCGGATGCCGGCGCCCTCCGCTTCCGGGTGCCGCAGTCCCCGCAGCGGATTCGGCTGCACGTGGCGCTGTTGGACCGGCATGGCCGCGAGGTCTGCCGGGGTTACGAGGACTTCGGCGTCTACGCCCGCCCGGCCGGGGAGGGCCAGCGGCTCCGGCTGACGCCGGATCTGGCTCAGGCTTATCCGGACCTGGCCCACCACCTCGAGGCCCTGGGCTATGCGGTGACGGTCGCCCCGCGGTCCGTAGAGGCGCAGGGCGAGCTCGTCCTGGCCTCCCGCCTCGACGGCGTGGCCGCGGCGTGCGCCGCGGCGGGCGGTCGGGTGCTCTTGCTGGCCGACGCTCCGCAGGATCTGCCCGGGGGGATGCGGGTGGTCGACCGCCAGGATGGCCAGTGGCACGGCGACTGGGCCTCCGGCTGGCACTGGCTCCGGCCGGGGCTGCTGGGCCCGAGCGAGGCGGCGCTGGAGAACCCGCTGGACCTGGACTGGCTGGGGCTCCTGCCCGGACACGTCATCCTGGGGGCTGAGGAGTGGCAGGCGGACTGGTTGGCCGGATACGTGCTGGGATGGGTCCGGTTGCACGCCGCCACCGCGCTCGGGTTCCGCCTGGGCCGGGGGATCGTGCTGGCCACCACCTTCCGCCTGGCCGCAGAGCTGGGTGACCATCCGGCTGCGGCGCCGCTCCTGGCCGGGCTGATCGCCCGGCTGTGCGCGCTCGACTTTCGGCCTGGGTTGCACGTAGAGAAGGGGGCCAGGTAGATGCACCGCGAACAGATCGTGCAAGCGATGATCACTCATTCCCGCTCGCTGTTCGAGCGGAACTACACCTACTCCACCGGCGGCAACATCAGCCACCGCTATGGCGACGGCATGCTGATCAGCGCCACCAACACTTCCTTCGGCCGGCTGGTCCCCGGCGACTTCGTGGCCTGCGACCTCAGCGGCCAGCCGCTGCCCGGCGAAACCTTGCGGCCCTCGAAGGAGGCGATCTTCCACGCCGCCATCTACCGGGCGCGGCCCGAGGTGGGCGCCGTGCTCCACCTGCACTCCCTGGCGGCCATCGCCCTCAGTTGCCTCGCCGTACCCACCGACACCGGCAACGTGCTGCCTGCCGTCACCTCGGGTTCGGTGACCCGGGTGGGCCGGGTGCCGCTCATCGAGTATATCCCGCCGGGGGCGCAGCGGCTGGCCGAGCGCATCGCGGAGGTCTGCCCGTCCGTGAACGCCATCCTGCTGCAGAACCACGGCGTGATCACCTACGCGCCCACCCTGGACCAGGCGGTGGACATCGCCGAGGAGCTGGAGCAGAACGTCAAGGTCTGGCTGATGACCGGCGGCCAGGCCCGCATCCTCACCGACGAGGAAGTGGCGGGGCTGAAGCCGCTCTTCGGGGCGACGGTGGCCCCGGGCACGCAGCGGCCGGTCCTGCGGGAGGGCGTCAGCCTGGGAGGGGGGCTGCGGCTGTGAGCACAAGCACGCCCCGTCCCCTGGTGGGGGTGGTGGCCGACGACATCACTGGCGCCGACGACATCGGCGTGATGTTCGCCAAGCACGGCTACGCCGTGCGCATCTTCGGGGCCGGAACCGACTTGGCCGCGCTCCCCGGGCGGCTCGCCGGCCGGCGCACCGATGTGATCATCATCGACACCGACAGCCGCATGGACGAGCCGCAGGTGGCGTACGCGAAGGTGCGCCGGGCCACGGCGGCCCTGGTGCGGGCGGGCTGCGGCCTCTTCTGGAAGAAGACCTGCTCGGTCTTCCGGGGGAACGTGGGCCCCGAGTTTGACGCCTTGTTCGACGAACTGAACCACCGCTTCGCCCTGGCCGTGGCCGCCTTCCCCAAGAACGGGCGCGTCACCCGGGGCGGCGTCCACTACGTGCACGGCCGGCTCCTGGCCGAGTCGGAGTTCGCCCGGGATCCGGTGCATCCCCGCACCGAGTCGAACTTGGTGGTGGACCTGCAGCGGCAGACCAGCCGCAAGGTGGGGCTGATTGCCCTGGACGTGATTCGCCGCGGCCCGCAGGCGATTCGCGCCGCGTGTGCCGAGGCCCGGGCGGCGGGCGTGGCGTACGCGCTCTGCGACGCCGAGACCCAGGAGGACCTGGCGCAGATCGCCCGGGCGGCCGCCGGGGAGCGGGTGCTCCTGGGGTCCTCCGCGCTGGCCGAGGAGCTGCCGGCGGTCTGGGAGCCGGTGGCCCCGTACGACCCTCTGGCCGGGCTGCGGCTGGACGATGCGAACGGCGTGCTGGTCATCGCCGGCTCGGTGATGCCTCAGACCCGGGCCCAGGTGGAGGCTGCTGCGGCGGCCGGCGCCCGGGTGCTCACGCTGATGAGCGAGGAGGCCCTGCGGGACCCCGCGGGCGCGGCGGAGCGGCTGGCCCGGGCCGCGGCCGACGGGCTGCGGGCCGGGGCTCACGTGGTGGTGCGGTCCGAGAACCGGCCGGACGCGGTCGACGCCGCCCGGGCGCTCGGCGCCTCGCTGGGGATGGACGGGGTGGCCGTTTCGAAGCGAATCTCCACCGTCCTCGCCCGGGTGGCCCGGCTGGCCCTCGACGCGACCGGCGCCCGCCGGTTGATCACGCTGGGCGGTGACACCTCGGCCGCGGTCTGCCGGGAACTGGGGATCGACGAGACGGTGGTGCTGGCGGAAATCGCCCCCGGCCTGCCGTCCTCGCTGGCGCCGGGGGAACGCCCACTGCTGCTGGTTCTGAAGTCCGGCAGCTTCGGCGGGCCGGAGTTCGTGAACGACGCCATCGCACACCTGTCGGCGCTCGGGAGGTGACGGGCATGGCGATTCTGATCGGCATCGACGTGGGCACGACCCACCTGAAGGCGGGCGCCTTCACGCCCGCGGGGGAGCTGCTGGCGCTGGCCACGCGCCCCACGCCGGCGGAGAGTACGCCGGACGGCGGGGCCGAGTACGACCCCGAGGCGCTCTGGGCGGCCGTGGCCGCCTGCCTGCGCGAGGTGCGGCAGGCGGTGCGGGAGCCGGTGGCGTCGGTGGGCATCGCCTCCATGGCGGAGGCAGGGGTGCTGGTAGACGCGGACGGGCGGTGCGCCCACCCGGCCATCGCCTGGTTCGACCCGCGCACCCGCCCGCAGGCGGACCGGCTGGAGCGGCTGGTGGGTCGGGAGGCGCTTTTCCGGCGCACGGGCCTCTTCCTGATGCCGAAGTTCGGCCTGCTGAAGCTGCTCTGGATAAAGGAGCACGCGGCGGAGGCGTATGCCAGGGGGGCGGCCTGGCTCTCCATGGCCGAGTGGGTCGCCTTCAAGCTGACCGGCCGCATGGCCTCCTGCCCCACGCTGGCGGCCCGCACCCTGGCCTACGACTTGAACGGCGGCGTCTGGATGGACGACCTGCTGGCGGCTCTGGACGTTCGGCGCGAGCTGTTTCGTGAGATCGTTCCCGAGGGCGCCCCGCTGGGTGGCATCACCGCGGATGCGGCCAGTCTGACGGGGCTGCCGGCGGGCGTGCCGGTGGCGCTGGCCGGCCACGATCACCCCTGCGCCGCGCTGGCCGCCGGCGTGACGGGCCCGGGGCAGATGCTCATCTCGACCGGCACCGCGGAGGCGGTGATCGGGGCGATGGTCCGGCCGCTGCTCACGCCAGAGGTCCTGGCCAGCGGGATCAGCCAGGGGCCGCTGCCGGTGCCCGGGCTCTACGGTCTGCAGGCGGGGGCTTCGGCGTCGGGCGGCTCGGTGGAGTGGCTCCGGCAGGAGCTGCTGGACGGTGCGGGGTACGACGACCTGGCCCGCCTGGCGGAGGCGGCCGGCGAGGAGCCGACGGGGCTGCTCTACCTGCCTCACCTGGCCGGCGGCGGGCCACCCCGGGTGAACCCGGCCTCCCGCGGCGCGCTGGTGGGGCTCAGCTACGGCACGACCCGGGCCCAGGTGGTGAAGGCCGTGCTGGAGGGGACGGCCTACGAGTTGAAACAGATGGTGACCGCCATGGAGGACCTGGTCGGGACGCCCTACACCCGCGTGGTGGTGACCGGGGGCCAGGCTCGCAACCCGGTCTGGCTGCAGATCAAGGCCGATGTGCTGGGCCGGCCGCTGACGGTGCTGGAGGATGCCGAGGCGACGCTGCTCGGGGCCGCGCTGCTGGGCGGCCTGGGCGGAGGGGTCTACGGCGGGCCGGTGGAGGCGGCCGCCGCGGTGCGCCGGCGGGCCCGGGTGATCCATCCCCGGGCGGACGTGGCCCGGGCGTACGAAGCCGTCTACCGGCGCTACGCGGGCCTCGCCGAGGCGCTGCGGCCGGTGTATGAGGGATGAAGAGCGCCTGCGACCGCGAGGTCGCAGGCGTTCTCTGCTGTGCGCATTACTCCGGCCCCAGGTTGCCGGCGCAGGGATCCTCACAGGTGCTGTGGAAGCGATACCAGCAGACGACGGTGCAAAGGAGGATGGGTGTGGCTACAACAGGCCTGCTCTGGCACGCCCTCGGCATCTGCCCCGGAGAGGTGGTGGTGTTCACCGGAGGCCCGGCCAGGACCTCGCTGGCCCTCCGGGTGGCTCGCGAACTGACGGAGGCCGGCCGCCCGCCCGTCCTCAACGAGGTGGGGGGCTGCGTCGTCCTGGTGGAGGCCGGCGGCGGACCCGCCCGCCTTTCGGCGGGGCTGAGGGAGGTCCTGGTGGTGACGGGGGCGTACCACGAGGCGCTGGCTCCGCTCCTCTCCCGGTACCCCGTGCGGGTGATCCCGAACCCCGATTGGGCTGAGGGCATGTCGACCAGCCTCCGGGCCGGGCTCCGCGCCCTGGTGGGGGAGCCGGAGGCGGTGGTGGTTTGCCTGGGCGACATGCCGTTTCTGCCGCCGGCGGTGGTGACGGAGCTGGTCCGGGCGTATCGACGCACGGGGGCACCCATCGTCGCTCCTGAGGTCGGCGGGGTGCGCCGCAGCCCGGTGCTCTTTGACCGGGCGCTCCTGCCCGAGCTGATGGCGATCCGGGGTGACGAAGGCGGCCGGGCGGTGGTGCAGCGGCATCAGGCGGAGATGGTCCTGGTCCCGTTCCCGGAGGAGCGCTGGTTCCGGGACGTGGACGAACCTGGCGACCTGCGCGAATAGGGTTGGTCCCTCGGCCGGGGGCCGTCGAAGGACATCCTGTCTCCGACGGCCCCTCCGCGCGATGCGGCGCCACCGTCCTGGTGGCGCCTTCGCCTGCCCTCATCTCCGGGGCAGCCCTTTACACTCGATCGCCTGCGCCTTCCGTAGTGACCACCTCCATGGCCGGGCCTTTGACCGTCTCTCGACGCAGCCGGGGGCGCGCCGGCGACCGCACTGCGCGAAACAGGATGAAGAGCCGGAGTCCGGCGGTGCTGGGTGGGGTCTAGAGCAGCCCCCTGCGGACCCCTTCCATGACCGCCTCCACCCGGCCCTTTACCTTCATCTTGCGGAACAGCTCCAGGACCCGGTCCTTCACCGTGGCCTCGCTGACGTAGAGTTCGGCCGCCATCTCCCGGTTGGTGAGGCCCCGGGCGATCAGCCGCAGCAGTTCCAGGTCTTCGGGCAGCAGTTCGTTCCCCCGCTCCCGATGCTGCATCCAGTCCAGCATCAGGGCGGCGGCCTTCGGGGCGAGCGCCGCCTCGCCCTGCATCACCCGCCGGATCGACTGGACCAGGTCCAGGTCGCTGACATCCTTGAGCAGGTAGCCGCGCGCCCCGGCCTGGACGCACTCCCGCACCAGCGTCTCGTTCAGGAAGCTGGTCAGCATCACCACCGCCACGTTTGGAGCCACCTCCCGGAGCCGGCGGCAGAGCTCGATGCCGCCCATCCCGCCCAGGCGGATGTCGACCAGCGCCACGTCGGGGGGCGCCTGTCTCACGATCTCCAGGGCCTCCTCGGCCGAGGCGGCCTCCCCCACAACCTCCAGGTCCGGCTCCTTGTCGAGGATGGCGCGCAACCCCTGGCGAACGATCTGGTGATCATCCACGATCAGCACCCGGATCTGCCCCATGTGCAGCCCTCACCTCTGACTCCGCCGAGTCACCCTCCCGCAGCGGCGCCCAGATGCGGACGATGCAGCCGCCGTCGTCGCCGTTGGCGATCTCGAGGTAGCCCCCCAGGCGCTCCACCTGGCGCCGCAGGGCGACCAGGCCGAAGCGGCGGACGTCAGGGGCGCCGTCCAGGGCGCCCGGAGCCAGGCCGACGCCGTTGTCCTGGACGGTGAGCCGCACGCCGTCTTGCTCCACCGCAAGGTTGACCACCGCCATGTCGGTCCGGGCGTGCTTGTGGACGTTGACCAGCGCCTCCCGGAGCGCCCGGCAGAAGACGTCATGGTAGTGGGGCGGCACCCGGTGGACATCGCCGGTCACCACCAGACCGACCTGCAGCCTGTATTCGACCCGGAACTCCTCAACCAGCGCCGCAAAGCGCCTATACAGGTTGGCGCCCTCGGGGACGGCGCCGCTGTCGTAGAGGGCGGAGATGGCCCCCCGCACCCTGGCCGTGCCGCGGGCGACCAGCGACCGCAGGAACTCCAGGTGCTCCCGGCCCTGCTCGGAGACGTGCTCCTGGAGCCGCTCCAACTCCATGCCGATGGAGAAGAAGATCTGGGCCAGGTTGTCGTGCAGCTCCATGGCGAGCCGCTCCCGCTCCCGGAGCGTCGCCAGCTCCTCCACCTTGCGGTAGAGCCGGGCGTTCTGCGTGGCGACCGCAGCGTGGGCGGCAAAGGCCACCAGCAGCTCCTCGTCCTCGTCGGTGAAGGTCCGCCCGCCGGGGAAGTTGGCCACGAAGAGGATGCCGATCGGCTTCCCCTTGATGGTGAGGGGAACCCCCAGGAAGGGGCCGATCGGCGGATGGCCGTTCGGCGTCCCCACCGATTCGGGATGATCCGGCACGTGGTCGATGCGGACCGGCTTCCCGGTCCGGAGGGGGAGGTTGTAGACCCCTTCGCCCATCGGATAGTGGCGGGGAGGCATCGACCAGCCCGAGACCCAGAGGTCGCTGTACTGGGTGGGGTCATCTTCGGCCAGTAGGAGCAGGCCGCCCAGGCGCGCCCGGCAAAACTCGCGCGCCGCGTCGACCACCGTCTGCAGCAGCGGACCAAGCTCCAGCTGCGAGTTGAGGAGGGAGCTGAGTTCCAGCAGGCTGGACAGGCGCTCGACCCGGCTCCGGAGATCCACCGCCGTCACCCCGCTCCACGATCGCCGTTGCAGTGTGAATCCTCTCCCGTATATGACAAGTCAGGCCACTTCATTCATCATACCGTAAACGGTCTCAAAGAGGCAAGGCGCCCGGTCAGGTGACGGGCGCCTGATCCAGGTGGATGGGACCGGGCCGGTCCGCCAGCCGCCCGCCCGGACGGCTGTAGCGGAGGGCGATGATCTCGGCGGCGATGGAGACGGCGGTCTCCTCGGGCGTCCGCCCCCCGATGTCGAGGCCGATGGGGCTGGAGATCCGCTTCAGCTCCTCCGGGCTGGCCCCAGCCTCCAGCAGCTCCCGGTACCGCCGCTCGTGGGTGGCGCGGCTGCCCATGGCCCCGATGTAGGCCGCCGGGGTCTTCAGCGCCGCCAGCAGGACCGGCACGTCGAACTTGCTGTCGTGGGTGAGGACGCAGATCGCATCCCGGGGCCCGACCTCGGCCTCCTCCAGGAACTCGTGCGGCCAGCGGACCACCACCTCGTCCGCCTCGGGGAACCGTGCCCGGGTGGCGAAGACGGGCCGGGCATCGCACAGGATCACCTTGTATCCCAGGAACTTGCCGATCCGGACCACGGCGGAGGCGAAGTCGATGGCGCCGAAGACGAACATCCGGGGCGGGGGGCTGAAGGACTCGATGAAGGCGGAGACCTCGGCGCCCCGGGCCTCACCGGCGGCGCCGAACTGCCGGTCTCCCGTCCGGCCCATGGTCAGCATCGCCCGCGCCTCGGCGATCAGGGCCTGGTCGAGGTCCGGACTGCCGGTGGTGCCATGGGACTCCTCAGCCGTCACCAGCAGCTTCGCCCCGAGGCAGGGTCCGGCGGTGACGGTGACGAGGGCGGCGGGCCGCTCTGCCCGGATCGCCTCCGCCAGGCGGGGCAGCAGGTCGGGGGCCCAGTCGGCCCGCTCGACGAAGACCCGGATCGTCCCGCCGCAGGTGAGGCCGACCTCGAAGGCCTGGTCGTCGGCAATCCCGTAGGTGAGGAGGCGGGGCGGCGCCCCGCCGAGGACGGCCGTCGCCTCCTCGTAGAGGGCGGACTCCACACAGCCGCCGGAGACGGAACCGACCACTTCGCCTCTGTCGCTCACGGCCATGACGGCGCCGGGCTGCCGCGGCGCCGACTTGTGGACCTGGACGAGGGTGGCCACCGCGATCTGCCGTCCCTCTGCCAGCCACGCTTCCAGTTGGTTGAGAACGTCGCGCATCTCGCCTCACTCCAGTTGCGCCAGCCGGGCGAGCACCTTGGCCAGGCTGGCGAGGTCGTGACCTCCCAGCAGTTCGTCCACGTAAGGCATCGCTTCCACCATCGCCCGGGCTTCCGGCCGGTACCGCGGCGACCGCTTCAGCGGGTTCACCC
>ENA-UPSA01001043-UPSA01001043.1-bioreactor-metagenome-genome-assembly--contig:-NODE-1043-length-31916-cov-10.826245_pt1 | contig 31916 bp, 26 predicted proteins | sample MGYA00238183_ERZ773288 | MGnify/ENA primary metagenome ERZ773288 (study PRJEB29028, sample SAMN07631243) | bioreactor metagenome | isolation source: Switchgrass digestor | place: USA: Dartmouth... | reverse complement strand
AACATGAAACTACCATCTGTTAGAGCCTAATGTCCAAAATCAGGGGGTCGGTCCGAGATCCATCGGCGGCATGGAGCGGGGTTTCAAGGTGGTCGTGTGCCGAGCATGCGACGACCCACCGTGCGCGAGGGTCTGCCCTGTGGGCGCGCTTCAGGTCCGCAGGGGCGGGGGTGTGCGCCTCGATGAAGCGCGGTGCATCGGGTGCGGCCACTGCCGTGACGCCTGTGTCATCGGCGCGGTTTTCTGGGACGACGAAACGGGGAAGCCGATGATCTGCGTCCACTGCGGCTATTGCGCGAAGTTCTGCCCGCACGGCGTGCTTACCATAGAGAGGGCCGACACGACTGAGAGCGCTGCTGCGCGCGTTGGCATGGCCACCGGAACCGGAGGAGAGAGGGCGGAGGGGCAGGAGAGCCTGGAGAGGGCCCTTGAGGCGAGCAATGTGGCACACGCAACAGAGAAGAGTGCGGAGGGGGCTGGAGCAAATGCTTAGGGGCGATCCTCTCGCAAACGTCCTCTACATAGACCTTTCCAAGAAGAAGCATTGGGTCGAGCGGCGGGAGGACCTCTTCGAGAAGAGCATAGGAGGCGCGGGCGCGGCGGTCGAGCTCCTGCACGAGGAGTGCCCCCGGGGTGCCGATCCGTTTTCTCCCGAGAACCCCATCGTCTTCGCCGTCGGCCCGTTGACGGGGCTGTTTCCCCTGGCCTCGAAGACCGTTGCCATGTTCAAGTCCCCCCACACCGGTAACCTCGGCGAGAGCCATGCCGGAGGGCGAAGCGCCGTCGCCATCCGCACGGCGGGGTACGGGGCGATCGTCATCCGGGGGGCGAACGATATCCCGGGGTATGTGGCTATCCACGGCAGCGAGGTACACTTCCGCGACGCCCGCACCCTCTGGGGCATGAGGGACAGCTTCACCGTTGGTCGCATCATCCGGGAGAACGAGCCGGCGGCCGGGCTGCGCAGCATCATGCGCATCGGCAGGGCGGGCGAGAGACTAATACCGTATGCCTGCGTCACCACCGAGAGCTACAGGCATTTCGGCAGGCTGGGGCTTGGCGCGGTCTTCGGCAGCAAGAAGCTTAAGGCGGTCGTGGTGTCGGGCAAGCACTCGCTGCCGGTGGGCGGGGGAGAGGGCGCGGCGGGCGCTGCGGAATACCGGCGCGTGTACGACCAGATATACCAGGAAGCCGTTGCCTCGCCGGTCATGAAGAAATACCACGACCTCGGGACGCCGGAAAACGTCCTGCCCTTGAACGCCCTCGGTGGACTGCCAACACGTAACCTGAAGGACGCCAGGTTTGAGGGGGCTGACCGCATCTCCGGGGAGGCGCTGGCCGAGCATTACCTGGGGCGGAGGCTGGCCTGCTCCCACTGTCCGGTGGGGTGCATACACATTGCGGCGCTCCGGGAGCCTGACGAAAACGAGCCTTACTTTTACAAGACCAGCATGATCTCTTACGACTACGAGCTTATCTACGCGCTTGGCTCGATGCTCGGCGGGTCGGACCCCGAGGGCCTTCTAAAGCTCATCGACCGCATCGAGGTCTACGGGCTTGACGCCATGAGCACAGGCGTGGTGCTGGCCTGGGCGACGGAGGCCCAGGAGCGCGGCCTCGTATCTGAGGACGCGGCAGGCGGCCTTCGGCTTGCTTGGGGCGACTATCCCGCCTACCTTGAAGCAGTGCGGCGCATCGTCGAGCAGCCGAACGAGTTCTACGCGGCGCTCGCGCGCGGCGTTGAGCACGCTGCGTCGGTATACGGGGGCGAGGATTTTGCCCTCGCTTTCGGTGGCAACGAGATGCCGGGGTATCACACGGGCCCCGGGGCGCACTTGGGGTTTCTGGTGGGAGCGCGGCACAGCCACCTGGACAGCGCAGGTTACAGCGTGGACCAGAAGGTGCTGACGAAGAAGCAGATCGGCCCTGACGAACTCGCGAGGGAGATCCTGAAAGAGGAACGCTGGCGGCAGGTCCTGTCCAGCCTCGTTGTGTGCTTCTTCGCCCGAGGCATATACAGCCCTGACACCACCGCCGCCGCCCTGCGCGTGGCCGGGTTCGACTGCACCCCCGAGGATCTCCGGAGGATCGGCGCAGACATACACAAACGGAAGTACGCCTTCAAGTTCCGCGAGGGGTTCTCCTTCGACACGCTCCGCGTGCCCGGGCGGATCTTCGAGACTCCGAGCCCGGTCGGCATGCTAGATGACCGCTACCTCCAAGCCGCTGTTGACTGCGTGTGCAGTGACGTCTCTGAAACGGGGTCGTCAGATGGTTATTGCCGTTTGCCGGGTGACTCGTCGAAGCCATGAGCCCTATGAGCCAACTAGGGAAGTTATGCAGCCAGCCTAAAGTTCACTATATCAGTAGCGACGTAGCCTGAGCGAACGCTCGACTTGCATTGCGACCGCCCGTGGTGCTCATGTCGTCACCGCAAATGAACACCGTCCTGTCGCTGCCGGTACAAAATGACGTCGCTGGTGCCGGAAGGAAATGCGTTTTGGGGAATGAAGCAGCTCCAGCGAGAGAAAGGGCTGCGAATCGAGGATCTCCTGGAGGTGTGATTCGGTCTCGGAGTAGAGTATTACCATCTTGAGCAGGGCTCTCCGGGGTGTCTGTGGGCTGTCGAATGTCAGCAGGTATACGGCCCGCTGTGAAGAAATTGCCCATGCCTTCTTGATAAGTCTGTTTTCCCCTATGAAGCTGAACTTGTTTTTCGGCCGCCCTGGCATATCCCCTGTGCCCGAGTCTGCTGGCATAGAACATGCTAGCAACCACTCATGAACCCCACCAGGAGATTCTCAGATAATCCTCGATTCAATTGTCTGTTACGATATGAGTTTGAGATCTATGCCGACACATACGAGGATGTGGCGAATGTCCTGCGCCGGTGTGATTTGATGTAGGGGAGATTTCCGGTTGAAGGTGGCGTGCCCCCGGGGGCCCCTCGTGGAGAGGGTGGCCGGAGGAGTGTTACCGAGTGATTCAAAGTGAGAATATGAAATTATCATCTATTGAGGCCTAATGTCCGAAATACGGGGGTCGGTCCGGCTTGAAAGATTGGGGCTACTATACCCATCTGAGACCTGAGATCTTAGCTCTAATTCCAGATACGGCCTTAAGAATTCTAGACGTTGGGTGCGGGGCCGGCATACTTGGCAGGGAACTAAAAAGGCTACGTCCCGACCGGGAAGTAGCCGGTATAGAACTTATACCTGAAGTCGCTGATAAGGCTAAGAATGTGCTCGACAAGGTTTATGTAGGAGATGTTGAGAGTCTCGCGAAAGATCTTCCACAAGAATACTACGATTGCTTAATCCTGGCCGACATCATCGAGCATCTAAGATGCCCGAAGGAGACCCTTGTTGCTCTCTCTTACTGTCTTAAAGATGGAGCGAATATCATTTGTAGCGTGCCGAACGTGGCCCACTGGTCGGTAATCCGGGATTTGATAAATGGGGAGTGGAGGTATTGCGACGCTGGGATTCTTGACGATACCCACCTACGTTTCTTCACAAAGAAGTCAATAGTTGAGTTGCTCAACAGTGTGGGATGGAACATCATAAAGATCACGGCAGTGAGAAACTTCGACGGGGGAGCCATCCCTCCCGCAATTGTGTCTAGTCTCAATGCTTTCGGTCTGAATGGTCACCGGCTGTCTTCGGAAGGTCATGATTATCAGTTCTTGATCATAGCAACAAATTCTTCGAGAGTTTCGGCTACGGGAGAAAATGCGCCCGACCCCAAGAGTCTCTCCTCTGCCGAACGAATGCTGGCATCCGCCACAAAGTTAGAGTCAAAGATATGTGAGGTAGGCACCAGCGAGAATAACCTGCAGTCTTCTGGTCCAAGGGATTTGGCTGCCGCTTCCATGAAGCCCGCTGATGTCACTATCATAGTTCCGGTCCACAACAAAGTTGAGTATACGAGTAACTGCCTGGAATCTGTTTTCCAAAACACGGAGGGGTACCCTTATGAAATAGTCGTCGTAGACAATGCCTCTTCTGACAGCACCCCCGACTTTCTTGCGGGACTTGCAGACTACGTACGATCAATACGCAATTCGACAAACATCGGCTTTGGAGAGGCGTGCAATCAAGCTGCCTCTACAAGTAGTGCCAAGTACCTTGTGTTCTTGAATAACGATACTGAAGTAACCGCGGGTTGGCTGACGAGATTAGTCGAGACTGCCGAGGCTGACCCGAGTATTGGTGCGGTGGGAAGTATGCTCCTCTATCCTGATGGCCGTCTCCAAGAGGCGGGGGGTATTATTTTCTCGGACGGGTCTGGATGGAACTATGGTAGGGGCGATGACCCTCAAAAGCCTGAATATAACTATGTGCGCGAGGTTGATTACTGTTCTGGGGCTTGCCTGTTGGTCCGTTCATCAGTATTCCAACTTGCGGGTGGCTTTGATCCCATCTACAGTCCTGCTTACTACGAAGATACCGACCTCTGTTTTCGGATCAGGGAGCTGGGGTACAAAGTGGTCTACCAGCCATTTAGCCGGGTTATACACTGCGAGGGTGTTACAGCGGGAACCGATGTGAGTGCAGGCGTGAAATCCTACCAGGTGGTAAATCGGATGAAGTTCAAGGAACGGTGGAGACATGTTCTATGCAAACAGCCCCCCTCCCCTCTGGCAGTAATAAGTAGGGCAGCACATCGTAGCCACGGCGAAAACATTCTCGTGATTGATCCGTTCATGCCTCTTTACGATCGAGCGTCTGGTTCACAGCGATTGTTTAATATTCTACGTCTTATGCAACAGTCCGGGTATCACATTACATATATCGGGAGAGATGGCCGAGGCCAGGACCGATATGCCAATGAGCTAAGAAGTATGGGAATTCTGACCTATTCCACGGATCCAGAGCGCATGGCAGAACTAGGCTATAAGATCCAGGCCCCCAGGGTTGATCTTGAGACTATACTCAGCTTACGCAACTACTCTGTGGCCTGGCTATCTTTCTATGAGCTCGCGGGACAGTACCTTCCGCTGATGAGACGTTTCTCACCTTACACGGCTGTTATTGTCGACAGTGTAGACGTACATTTCTTGAGAGAACGACGTGAGGGAGAGTTGAAGGGCAACGCCCGCCTCATAGCTAATGCCGAGCAAACTCGTCTCAGGGAACTGGGTGTATACGGACAGGCTGACCTCGTAATCACAGTTACAGAGAATGACCGTCAAGTTCTCCTGAGCGAGAACCCCAATCTCTGTGTAGCTGTGATTCCCAACATTCATGAATCCCCGTCTCTAAACGGCAATAAGGGGTTCGAAGAGCGCTCAGGTATCCTATTTGTAGGTAATTTCGCACATAGGCCGAATATCGACGCGGTGATATACCTCTGCGAAGAAATCTTCCCCATGATCCATGCAGAGATTCAAGATATCCGACTCTTTGTAGTAGGTAATAACCCACCTCCCGAAGTTCGGAAATTCCACTCTGGGAACGTCATAGTGACAGGATATGTGCCTGACCTCACTTCTTACCTGACAGCGGTCCGGGTTTCAGTAGCCCCGTTACGTTATGGAGCGGGCATGAAGGGTAAGATCGGTGAGGCAATGGCCGCAGGAGTGCCGGTAGTAACAACCAGCATAGGCGCAGAGGGCATGGAACTCGTGAATGGCCATAATGTACTAGTTGCTGACGACCCGGTTGAGTTCGCTAGGGCCGTGATACGTTTATATCAGGATAAATTGCTATGGGAGAAGTTGTCCCTTAACGGTCAAGCTATAATACGTAAACTCTATTCGCCGGATGTGACGCGGCTCAAACTGGCTCAAGCCTTGGATCTAGCTAAACAAAACGCGTCAAGTCGCATGGCAGCGGGGATGAGGTTACAGCGGATGTGAGCGGTCACCTCCACCTGATTCATTATCTACCAATGGCTGACCCGCGCGGGCGACCTCCTTGCCTATACCACTCTACGACTTCGAGAATCGCATTCTCAATCAAATGTCGCGGAACCCACCTAGTTTCACTCGACAGCTTTGCAGCGCACAACGCATACCGCCTATCGTGTCCCGGCCTATCGGGCACGAACTGGATCAGGCTTTCCGGACGGCCGGTTACTTTGAGGATCGCCTTTGCGAGATCGATGTTGCGCCACTCGCAATTGGCGCCGATGTTGTAGATTTCGCCAACCCGGCCGCGTTCTATCAGGAGGACGATTGCGCGGCAATGGTCTTCGACATGGATCCAGTCGCGAATGTTCTGGCCATCCCCGTAAATCGGGAGGGGTTTGTTTTGGAGAGCGTTGAGGATCATCACGGGAATGAATTTCTCAGGATACTGATACGGACCGTAGTTGTTTGTGCACCTGGTGATGATCACGGGCACCCCGTAGGTCTTGAAATACGCCCTGGCCATAAGGTCCGCCGCCGCCTTGCTTGCCGAATACGGGCTGTTGGGAGCTAGCGGGCTTTCCTCGGTACAAGGCGGATCATCAGGCCCGAGGGAACCATAAACTTCATCGGTGGAAATCTGGACGAACCGCCCAGTTCCGTACCGCCTCGCGGCCTCTAGCAGTACCTGGGTTCCCTTCACGTTTGTTTCAATGAATGGAGTGGGATCGAGTATGCTCCGGTCTACGTGGCTTTCGGCAGCGAAGTTGACAACCACGTCGGGACGCTCGTTTTCGAATATCCGGTTCACGAGTTCCCTGTCGGCAACGTCGCCGCGCACAAACGAGTACCTATCTTTGTAAGCCGGGTTGCTGGTGACGTCGGCAAGGTTCTCCAGATTGCCTGCATAGGTAAGCTTATCCAGGTTTATGACGTGCCAGTCTGACCGTGTCCCCAGCACGTATCTTATGAAGTTTGACCCGATGAAACCGGCGCCGCCTGTGACAAGCAGTTTCATGCCATCAACCCTCCCGGTGTTCCTGCGCCTTACCCATACCGCTTAGAAAGCGGGCGAGAGCATCCTCCCACGGCGGGAGAACGTAGCCGATGGTCTCACGCAGAGGATACGCGTCCAGCGCTGAGTTCCTCGGGCGCCTGGCCGGTCGCGCGAATTCCTCCGACGTTACCGGCCGCACGTTAATGGCAAGACCGACACGCGCGAATATGGCCTTCGCGAACTCGTACCAGGTGGTCACGCCCTGGTTTGTCACGTGGTAGATGCCGAAGCAGCCGGTCTCCAGCAGGTCGGCGCAAGCCTTCGCTAGGTCTACGGTGTACGTGGGCGAACCTTGCTGGTCTGCGACGACCGGTATGCCCTGCGCCGCACCACGAGGAGCGCTAACTGTGCGGGAAGACTCAAGCTCGTCGCCACCGCACTTATCCGCCATTCTCAGCATGGTGGTGACGAAGTTCCTCCCGTGCTCACCGAACAGCCAGCTTGTCCGAACGAGGTAGTGCTCAGGAAGGAGGGACCTAACGTAGTTTTCTCCCCACCACTTGCTGGCCCCGTAGACGTTGAGGGGCGAGGGCGGGTCCCAGATAGTATATGGCTCTCCCTTTCCCCCGTCGAAAACGTAGTCTGTACTTATGTGTAGAAGCACGGCACCCACCCGACGACATGCAAGAGCGAGATTTCGTGGACCGAGGGCGTTGGTCGCAAATGCTCTCTCTCGATCTCGTTCTGCATCGTCTACACGCGTATATGCGGCGCAATTCACGACTACGTCCGGACGCAACGCGCTGATGCGTTCGCGTACAGCACCGATGTCTGCGATGTCGAGGTCCCCACGGGTAAGCGCGACGACGTCGTGCCGCCTGGCGGCAAGCTCGAGCGTCATGTCGCGGCCAAGCATTCCTCCTGCGCCGGTAACGAGGATTCTCATACTGGACTCCAGCCCTTCCCAGCGTGGTCTTACCCGTGCTTTACTCCCCACGAGTACGGTATACCCGGGTCGTCGTACGGCACTCGGAATTCATCGGGGTTCGAATAGTTGTAAAGCTCTGTCGGCAAGTTCACTATCAATGCCGTCTCGCCCCCTTCTGCTGTAAAGCCGTGATATACCAGGGGCGGGATCTTTACGAGGATGGGATTCAGGCTCCCCATGTTGAACTCGTTGATCGTTCCATGTGTTGGGCTGTCCTCTCTTGCGTCGAAGAGTACAACCTTTGCCATGCCATGGACGCACACGAAATGATCCCATTGCTTCCTGTGGTAATGCCAAGCCTTAACAACGCCCGGATAGCAAGCTGTCACATAACATTGCCCGAACCGATCGAACTCCGGCCAGTCGGAGCGCAGCATTTCCATCAGGTAACCCCGCTCGTCTGGGATCAGCCTGAGCTGGCGAACCCGTACGCCTTCTATAACCGTCTTCATGCGGCCTTCCTCCTGCACAGGTGTCGGCGTCGGCCTACACTTCACACTGCGACCTCGGAATCGTCCCCGAGAAACAGCCGAAGGACCTGCCTGTTGTCGTTGGAATGCGACACCTTGACGTTTCTGCCGATGAGGCTGTCTTCGATCCTGGACACGTTACGAAGGTCACAGCATTCCAGCACAACAGAGTGTTCGATTGATACACCTTCGAGGCGTGCCCCGGACCCTATGGCGGTGAAGGGTCCTACAAAGCAATCAACGACAGTCGCACCTTCTCCGATGATAACAGGGCCCCTCACCGTGCTCCTCGTAATGACGGCGCCCTTTGCGACCGCGACGCGGCCCACAATGCGGCTCTGGTCGTCTACGCAGCCTTCAATGGCTCGGGATGCGTATTCATCAAGGACGATTCTGTTTGCTTCCAGGATATCGTCCTTCTTCCCGGTATCCAGCCACCATCCGTCCAGGACCCTTGCGTGCACTTCACCCCCGTGTTCAATGAGGTACTGGATTGCGTCGGTGATCTCGAGTTCGCCGCGCCAGGACGGCCTTATGGCGTCAATGGCCTCATGTATCTCGGGCGAAAAAAGGTAGACTCCAACCAGCGCGAGATTGCTCGGCGGCTCCTTGGGCTTCTCGATGAGTCGCAGAACCCGCCCGTCCGCGCCGACCGCAGCCACGCCGAACTGTCTCGGGTCGGGTACCGCTTTTAGCAGAATAGTCGCGCTGGGGCTATTTGACAGAAACTCGTTTACCAGGGAGCCAACACCGCCCTGGATGAGGTTGTCTCCCAGGAACATGAGAAATCTGGAACGCCCAAGAAAGCTGCGCGCTGTTTTCACCGCGTGGGCCAGTCCGCCGGGGATCTCCTGCAGGACGTAGGTTATTTGAACTCCCCATCGCGATCCATCGCCAACGGCCTGACGGACCTGATCCCCTGTTTCAGGCGAGATCACCACGGCTATGTCCCGGAGGCCCGCTGCTGCTACCTGCTCTATCACAAAGTGAATAATAGGCCTGTTGGCCACAGGGATGAGTTGCTTTGCCGTGGTGTACGTTAGGGGCCGAAGTCTTGTGCCTTTGCCTCCGGAGAGGATGAGGGCCTTCATCGCGCTGCCTGGACTGTTGGCGGTTCGTCCTGCCGTCACTCTTCTCACCTCGGCAAGTGGGATTTCTTCATACCGCGACCGACCGCGAATCGTATGCGCCGTGCTGTTTCGTCAGGACATGTTCTTACTCTTACGTGCAGTGAGCGCTATGTGGAGGTTTTCCAGGGCCCCGGGGCAATCGGCGTCGAGCTCTACGGCATTCTGGAAGCACTCGACTGCTTTATCAACATCGCCTACCTGGAAATGGCACATTCCCATGAGGTTGAAGCGTTCGGAGTCCATGTCTGTCTGGGGCACCTTCTCCCACGCCTCCAAGGCCAGGCGGAAGTCCCTTTGATTCATGGCTATGAGCGCCATGTTGTGCCAGGCATCAGGGTTGTTCGGCTCGAGCTCAAGAGCCTTTGTGACCCCTACATAGGACGCCTCGATGCGGCCCTGTTCAAACAGCCTCACCGATTCGGCCAGCAACGCCTTGCTTGACCACTCAGATACAAGGGGAAAGTAATGGGATACTGGGTCGAACGGGCGCCCCAGGATGGGGAGAGGGTTGTAGCCCCCGGCAGACAGCTCAATGCGCCATTTCTTTGCGAATTTCCATGCGTTTTCCCGCATGATCGCGGCATAGTCCATGCGAGCACCCTTGAAAGTCATGCTGCCGAAGTGATGGACGAACACGTCCCCGGCTATGACCACGTCGAACCCTGCTATTATCGCGCGAAGACAGAAGTCGTCGTCCTCGAAGTTGCCGGTTCCGAACGTTACGTCAAAGCCTCCTATGCGGTCTATGACCTCGCGTCGGACAAGCATACAAAACCCTATGACACGGGCGACTTTTATCAGCCGGCCGGCGTGCTTCCTGGCGAACGCCACGGCATACTCATCAAGCTTCCTGAGGTCATAATGAGGGTCAACCACCTGCTGGGGTCCCGCGACGTAGTTGCTCATCGGCCCCACAAGGCCGATCCTGGTGCTGCGAAGTGCGCATGCGTGGAGGCCCTCGAGCCAGCCGGGGGTCACGATGACATCGTTGTTGAGCAGCAAAATGAAGTCGCCTGAGGCTTCGCGGATACCCTGGTTCACACCGCCCGCGAACCCGAGGTTCCTGTCGTTACGCACGATCTTGATGCCTGTTATTGATGCCGGAGAATGGAAGGCTGCGTCGCCAGTGCGCGACACGAGCGAATCCAGGTAGCTTCGTGTTCCGTCCGTGGAACCGTTGTCCACGAAAATAAGCTCAACTGGCTCGGGCGTGTGGCGCAGTATGCTCTGGACGCATGCGGTGGTGTAATTCACCTGGTTGTAGCACAGTATGATTATGCTTGTCAGTCCAGCTGAGCCTGTTCGTCCATCCGCTGTCGTGGGCGCATTTGTCCTTTCGCCACGGATTTTGAGGCTGTTCACCTTTGCTCGGTGCTCCCCTGACACGAACTGGTTGCACTTTCATAGTAAAGTGGATGCAACTTTCGTGCCATTGAAGGGGCTGCAAGCAGGGGTGAAACGCGCGGTTGTGGCGGCGGGGATCACCGCTGTCTCTAGGGTCTGGGCGCGTATCAAACTCGCGGCGTATGGGTTGCGCAGTCAGTCCTGGTGTACTGAGGGACGTGCCTATCCCCCGGGGGGCGACCTGTAGCCGAGCACATCGTGCGGTCTGGTATGAACGGTGAACCTACCCCCGTGTCGAAGCCGTGCGTGCCGACGGTTGCACCGCGCCGCGTGGCGCGACTCAGAAGTAAATGAGCAATGTACCGCATCAGCTAGGCAATTTCTTTACAGTTGCTTGCTACTTTGCATTTGGGACCCTGAGAACACCTTTCTCATTCATGCTTTGGTGGCGGGGCGATCGCTGGCGGAGCGGGGAAAGCCTTCCCGATTTCGCAGAGCCTACCGGGACGACCAGCTACGGAGGATACATTGCGGTCGGCACGGCGCTCTCGATGTGGACGAACACGACGTTCTGGAACTTCGGGATGTTCTTCCGCCAAGAAGAGATGCGGGGGCACCTCTGACAGCAGTTGAATGACTCCGGCACCGCGCGTTTGGTGTGTTCTTGGTGCCCAACTCTTCAGGGTATTTACCAGCGTCGTGATGACGACTACCGCCATTCCCGGATTCAACTTCCCGTTAGTGATCGCAATAGCAGTGCCGCTCGTCTACGGCCACCATGCGGTCCGGGTTACTATGCCCGGCGTCTGCACTTTCTTCCCGCTCAGGGTCGAGCGGGCAGTCCTCGTCGAGTTCATGATGTATCACTTGTGTTGCGACCGACTCGCGCGACTTGTTTTCTCCGGGCGGCGCTGCACTTGAATAACGTCAATACAGACATTAATAATGTGAATAAACGCATTGACATTCGTCACAACGCACTTTATGATCAATCTGGGCGACGACACACAATGCGACGAGGAAGGCATGTCTTGGTCCAAGTCGACCGGGGTTGTCCCGCGGAGGCGATGAAAGAGTGGCCGATGTGCGAGGCAGGTCAGCATTTGCTGTCGAGGCGGTGCACCTGCGCAAGGAATTCCCGAAGCGCCGGAGAGGGCTGGGCTTCTGGAGACGCTGGCGCCGTCCTGACGGACGGGACGGACGGCACGATGAGCGAGAGTTCGGGAATGAGAACGGGCGACGAGAAGCCCGGCAAGCAGGGTCCGGCAGCAGCCGCGAGGAGACCACGGTCGCGGTGAGCGACGTGTCGTTCGCCGTGGAGCCGGGCGAGATATTCGGGCTCCTTGGCCCGAACGGCGCAGGCAAGACCACCACCATCCGGATGCTCTGCACGCTTCTTGAGCCAACCAGTGGGAGGGCGACCGTCAACGGTTTCGACACCGTTCGCGAAGCCTCCATGGTGCGCCGCAGCTTGGGGACGGTTCTCACAGGCGAACGAAGTACATACTGGAAGCTCACGGGCCGCGAGAACCTCGAGTACTTCGCGGCCCTATATGGGCTGTCGCGTAAGGATCAAAAGGAGCGGGCCGCCTCGATCCTCGACCGGCTTGGCCTCGCCGACAAAGCGGACCAGCTCGTGGAGACGTACTCGTCCGGCATGAAACAGAGGCTCGCGCTGGGCAAGGCGCTTCTCGCGGACCAACCCATCCTCCTCCTTGACGAGCCGACCATCGGGCTCGACCCGGCCGCCGCGCGCTCCATCCGCGAGCTCATACGCGAGCTTCGTACGGAAGGCCGCACCATTCTGCTCACCACCCACTACATGGAGGAGGCCGACCAGCTCTGCGATAGGGTGGCCATCATCGACCAGGGAGGCATCATAGCCTTGGACAGCCCGAGGCGGCTCAAGGACTCTGTTGGGGAAGGCAGGAGCTTGCAGCTAGAGGTGAGCGACTGGGACGATGACGCGGACCGGAAGGTGAGGGCGATCCAGGGGGTTGCGGGGGTGATCGCGAGACACGCCGCGGAGCAAGAGATCTGGCAGGTGAGCGTCGTGACGGATAACGGACCTGTAGTCCTCGCCGAGATCATCGCGGTCCTGGCGCGCTCCGGAGTCAGGATAAGAAGGGTGCAGGCGGTGGAGCCGACCTTGGAGGACGTTTTCCTGAAGCTCACTGGTAAGGGCCTGAAATCGTAAGCGGTCGAGAGGGGGGACCCATACGAGCGCCAGCACTCGGATTCGCGGAACGGTACCTCGCCCCGCAGGACCATCCGGACCACGCACGGGACCCCGGCCCGGACAACCAGGGCCTGCGCATTTGGCGCCGCGCTGGGGGACGGCCATCTTGGCCGTGGCGCGCAAGGAGTGGCTCGTCACGAAACGCTATCCCAGCTGGATCTTGGCCATGGTTGTGTGGCCCATCCTGCTACCCCTTTCATTCGCTTTCGGGGGGAGAGCCATGGCCGGCCCGAGCGGAGAGAGCCTCGCGGTCTTCGCAAGGCTCACCGGGACGGTTGACTACACCGGGTACGTCGCAGTCGGCACCGTCCTTTGGCTGTGGATGAACGCTGCGCTTTGGGACTCAGGGATGTTCTTCCGACAAGAGCAGATGCGGGGCACCCTTGACAGTAATTGGATGACACCGGCTCCGCGCCTCTCGCACCTTCTTGGGGCAGAACTCTTCAGCCTTCTCACGGGTTTCGGGATGACGACAATGGCCATCTTGGAGTTCAGGTTCCTGCTGGGCGTCCGGGTCACGGGCTCACCGTGGGTCCTCGCGCTCTCGGTGGCGGCGGTCCTTCCGTGCGTATACGGCCTGAGCCTGCTCTTTGCCAGCCTCGTGGTGTGGGCCAAGGATGTGTCCACGATGGTAAACGTGGTTCGCGGCGCCTTCCTCATCTTCTGCGGGGTGAGCTTTCCCCTCGCAGTGCTTCCCGGATGGATGCGCGCGGTCGCGTCGGCCTTGCCGCTGACATACGCGATCAACGCCGTGAGGACGGCGGCGCTCACGAAGGTAGGGCTTGGCGCTGTCGGCCGGGACCTCGCGATGCTGGTTGTCTACGGGTGCGTTCTCCTGGCCTCCGGGCTTGCGGCTTTCAACTACATGGAGCGGCAGGCTAGGCGACGGGGGTCGCTTTCACACTACTGAGCGCAACAGCGGCAACCCTCCTTGGCGCGTTCACTCTTTAGGACCGGCGCTCACTCGTGGCGGTCTACCTTGTGATCTACCATAGCGAGGGGTGGTACGGATGAGACCCCCAGAACCAGAAGGTGAAGTGGGGCGTACACAAGCAGGAGCGGAAGGTGAGGCGCTGCCTGACCTCCCACAGGGCGGGCAGGCGCAGGAGGCGACGGCGGCGCTAACGCGCGGTGCGCGTGTCCCGCGTGTCCCGGGGGGAGCGCATGTCGCGCCCGCGTCGGAGGCGCGGCTTGCGCTCAGGGCCATTGGGGCGATATTTCGCCGTGACTGGCTCATCTACTGGCGTTATCCCATGAACGCCGTGTTCTGGCTCATGCAGCCGTTCATCTGGTTCACTCCGGTCTACTTCATGGGGCTGAGTTTCGTGGAGGGCGGAAGGGCGGCCGGGTTCGAGGCGTTCACAGGGACGTCGGATTTCATGGCCTTCGTGATGCTGGGCGGCATAATGTCCAACTACGTGAATGCGGTTTTCTGGAGTATCGGGACTACCCTCAAGAACGAGATGAGCGCCGGGGTGCTCGAGTCCAACTGGCTGGCGCCAGTGCCCAGAGCAGTGCAGTTGGTGGGGCGTACGGCTTTCAGCCTCGTGAGCGTAACGTGCGAATCCATCGTCTTGATGACGGTCATGCGGTTCCTCTTCCGCTTCGATCTGGGGCGGGACATCATCCCTGCCCTGGTGACGGCTCTGCCCATGGTCGTCGGCATCTACGGTTTCGGGTTCGGGTTCGCTGGCCTCGTGCTGCTCGTGCGCGACGCCAATACCATGATAGACATATCCAGCTATCTCGTAAACCTACTCAGCGGCAGCACGGTGCCGGTCGCAGCCCTTCCGAGGTTCCTGACGGTGATCGCCATGGCCATCCCGCTGACCTACGGCTACGACGCGGTGAGGGCCATTCTTCTTGGCACTCGAACCCTCCTGCCCCTCGGTGTGGAACAGCTCATACTTGTGGGATTCATGGTTGTCATGATCGCGTTGGGGCTCTGGGCCTTCGGCGTCGTGGAACGTCGTTGCCGCCGCCTGGGGACTCTCAGCATGCACTGAACGGAACGGACAAGGACGGGGCGCATCCTTGGAGAAAGCGTGTGGCGATGCGCCCCGTTGCGCCTTTCGCGGACAGGACGGGAATCAGCTCACGGGAGGATGGCGAACACTCTTGCGGGGAAGCCGGAGCCGTACTTGGGTTTCGGGAACGCCACCACCACGAGTGCGCCATGCTCCGGCACTTTGTCGAGGTTCGTTAGTAGCTCGACTTGGTAGCAGTTCTGGCTCAAGACGTAGGTTTCGAGGGAGTAGTCTCCCTTGCTTGTAGCGAGGCCGGGGTCCGTGTCGGTTGTCTCATGGCCGGACGCCGTGATCTTGCGCTCTTCGTAAAGGTATTTTAGAACGTCCATGCTCCAACCGGGATAGTGGGCGACACCGTTCTTGTCCCTGTTCTGCATGGCTGCGGCGTCAGGCCAGCGTTTGGACCAGTCGGTCCTGAGAGCGACGAAAGCGCCCTCAGGGATCTCTCCATATTTCCTCTCCCACGCCCGAACGTCATCCATGGTGACGCAGTAGTCCGGATTTGCCGCGACTTTTTCGTGTATGTCAATGACCACGAGAGGCAGGATCATCTCTTTGACGCCGATTTGGTCGAGAGTGCGGAGCCCCTTGATGAAGTGCGCCGGCGGGTCAGCGTGCGTGCCCCACTGCCCAACGTGGGTAAAATACTGCGCATAGAAGCCCGAACCCATCGTGCCGATGCGCGGCTCATAGTAGTATAGAGTCTCGCGCCTTTCGTCTGGGAAACCGGGCCAGTGCGGGATGCCAGGCTCGAACGCATGGGTTAGGTCGACGAACTCCTTGGTCTTGAGAATCTCGTAGATATCCAGAAGCGTTGTCGGTGCCGCCCACGCGCATGAGACTATAGCCGCCCAAACCGCCGAGGCAACCAAGGTTGCTATGAAAACCTTCTTCATACTTCTCATCGCTTCTCACTCCTCTTGTCTTAGGTGTTCTCATTCATACCTTGTGTGTGACCTGCCGGCTCGTGTAACCCGTCGGCTGTCGACCCAGCTACCCAGCTTGCAGGTGGCTCAAGGGTGCCACCGCGCGTCCCCGTAGCTCTTCGCTCGATCCCTCCTTGGGTGACATGGATTTGGGTTAGGATTCACACGACGTTGGGATGTGCATGATAATTCTACATACTGCGAATAGTTCCTCCCTTCTTGGGACGGGACGTTCCACCCATCTAAAACCCATCCAATAGACGAGTCCAGGGGTGGCTCTTCTCGTGCCGATGGTGCGGGCTTTGTGCTCAACGCATGGACGTTATAATAGTGGAGGACGGGGCATATGCCGCGCGTCACAGAAGGATCTTCTTGTAGCGCGTCGAAGGTTGTGACAAATGTCACATTAAGCAGGGTATACGCATACGGCCGCTCTGACCGATGAGCCCTCGCGTCGAAGCTCGAGGTCGTCAGCGTATCGTCACAGCGCACGAGAAGGCGAGACAGGGGAGGGACAAGCAGGGTCGGGCGGTGAGGAGAAGGCGAATCCAGGCAAGAGCAAGGCGGAGTTAGGCCCGGCGCCAGTTCTGGAGCTAGGCTCGGAACAGGACGGGGCAGGCAGTGCAGACAGACGTAACGGGTGTAAAGGGGAAAGGCAAGATGCATGTATGAGACTGCGTGAGGTGCATATAGAGGACGCCGTGGGGCTTCCTCTTGCATACGACATCACGGAGATCGTCCCAGGTCGACGAAAAGGGGCGGTTTTGAGGCGTGGACACCGGATCTCTCGGGAAGACATCCCCACGCTCAAACGAGTGGGTAAGTCCGTGGTATACGTCATGGAGTTGGATAAGGGCGAGGTGCACGAGGACGATGCCGCCCTTCGCCTCGCGTCCATGCTCGCGGGACCGGGTGTCAAAGTTGAGATGCCTGGAGAAGCGTGGGCAGACATACGTTCCACTCTAAAGGGCCTGCTCAAGGTAGATGTGCGACGGCTGCTTGCCATAAACACCATCGGGGATCTCCTCGTTGCGACCCGGCACACCAACTCTCATGCAGCGCCTGGGGACCTTGTCGCGAAGGCCAAAGTCAGAGGGCTGGCCGTAGATGAGGAACGCCTCTCCAGCGCGAGCGCCCTCATAGGGAATGACCCAGTCATCACGGTTGTTCCGTTTCGGTCCGCACGTGCCGGCGTCGTCGTAACGGGACGAGAGGTTTACGAAGGGCGCGTCCCGGAGGCGTTCGTCCCTCTTCTTACGAGCAGACTCGCCGAGTATGACAGCACGATCGCCGTTTCCGAGATAGTTCCCGATGAAACTGCCGAGATCGCTCGGGCCATTCAAAGCGTGCTCGAGCGGGGAGTGGACATGGTGCTCGTCACGGGCGGCATGTCGCCTGACGACTGCACCCCGCGGGCCATCGAGTCTAGCGGGGCGCGCGTGGTTTTCTACGGGGCGCCGGTCTCGCCAGGAGCCATGACCCTGCTTGCGTACCACGGCCGCGTTCCCGTGCTCGGGGTGCCTGCCGGCATTTTGGCGCGCCCGAGGGCGTTTTTCGACCTCATCCTCGCGCGGCTTCTCGCGGGCGAGAGCCTGAGCGCCACAGACGTGGCGCAATATGGTCACGGTGGGCTGTGCCTCGGATGCGAGACCTGCTCGTTTCCACAGTGTCCCTTCGGTAAAGGGTGAGCGAGTCTAGGGGAAGCGGGGGCGGGCTCTGGACCAAAGGCGGGACCGGGACCCGGATGAGCGGACGGACGATAGTGCAAGGGAACGCGAATGCGAAGGACATGTGGGAGTATGAGACTCAATGTCAGCAGACTGGGTTACGCCGATGTTGCTTTCAATGCGCGTCGCCGCGGTGGCGACCGTGGCCGTGGCATGCGTTGCCACCTTGGTAGCTTGGGCCATGCGAAGGTTCTCCTTTGTTGGGAAAGCCGCGGTCGACACGCTGCTTACCCTGCCGATGGTGGTGCCACCTACGGTCACCGGGTTCGTCCTGCTAGTCCTCTTGGGGAGGAACGGGCCAGTTGGACGGTTTCTCCAAGCCTGCCTGGGCGTCCAGGTGCTATTCACGTGGTGGGCAGCGGCTGTCGCGTCAGCGGTCGTGGCCTTTCCGCTCATGTACGGCACGCTCAAAGCTGGGCTTGACTCCATAGACGAGTCCCTGGAGAAGGCAGGGCGCACGCTGGGCGCTTCGGAGGTGAAGGTGTTCTTCACGATTACTCTGCCCCTCGCGTGGCCGAGTTTCGTCGCCGGCCTTCTCCTCACGGTCATGCGCGCTCTCGGAGAGTTCGGCGCGACCCTGATGGTGGCGGGGTCCATCCCTGGGCGCACGCAGACGATGCCGACAGCGATCTACGTCGCGACCGAGTCCGGCGACATGCGCACGGCGGGCCTCCTTGTCGGTGTTATGCTCGTATTCGGGTTCGCTGCCACGTACGTGAGCCGGATGTGGTCGGAAAGACAGCTTGGCAGGTTCCGGCGGGCGCGGCGACGCTGAGCAGCCTACGCTTTGGCGCCGCAGCGCTGTGGCGCGTGATGCCGTGGCGGGGGCGCCGGGACGGTGGCGCGGCGGCACGCCACAGCATGGCGAGTGACCGGGCGGGCCTAGCCAAAGGCTGTCGTGGCAAGCTGCGCAGCCTGTGTGTTGGCGGCAGGGCTCAGACCAATGCCGTGGGAACGTGGAAGTGAAGAACCGAGCTTGAGGATGGCAGGCGCCACTTCAACAACAGGGTGGTGTGTTCCGCAAAATGGGGTGATTAATGGGGTGACTTCACCTTCTCTTCAGGTAAACATAGTGAAGCGCCTTGCGGATTTTACGCTTGAGGCATCCTTCTCGTGGGGTCCGGGCATCATCGTCATATTCGGACCGTCCGGCGCGGGTAAGACGACGATCCTCGACTGTATAGCGGGGCTGCAGAGGCCGGACAGGGGTTCCATTGCGCTTGGCGGGAGGATGCTTTACTCCTCCGAACACGGCATAAACCTGCCCCCGCAACGAAGGCGTGTCGGGTATGTCTTCCAGAATTACGCTCTTTTCCCTCACATGACGGTCAAGCAAAACGTGATGTATGGCATCGGGGGCCGGTGCAAGCGTGGACGCGGCTTTCGCCTGACGGTCCTCGACATACTTCAAATGCTGCGCATAGTGCACCTCCAGGATAGATACCCGTGTCAGCTCTCTGGAGGCGAGCAACAGCGGGTGTCGCTCGCACGCGCCCTGATGACCGAACCTGAGGTGCTGCTGCTCGATGAGCCGTGGAACGCTCTAGACGAAGAAACGCGCCGCGCGGTTCAGGACGAACTCCTCGCGCTGCAGCGCCAGTGGGCGATTCCTTTCGTCCTCGTGACCCATGACCGCGAGGAGGCTGAGAGGCTCGGGGATGCGATCCTTTACCTAAATCGCGGAAAACAGGACCTGCGGGTGAGGGCGGGCCTTTGTGACACGGCGACGGCCACGGCGGCGGCAGCCGCTACAGTTGGCGGTGGTGCGACGGGGGCTGTCAACGCTAGTGTGGCCGCGGCCCCAGGTGCGGTGGTTGTGGAGGGCGGGGCCAAATCGGGCCGGAAGACTAGCACGGGTACTATGGCCGAGGGATGCGGCAAGATTACCAGCTCGGATTGAGAATGACGATGCGGAGGTGGAGGAACATGCGGCGGATCCTGGTTTTCTTAGCTATGATTTCGATGTTAACGTTACTTATTGCTTCCACCGGCGTCACCGCTGCCACGCGCCGGGAAATAACGGTTGGGGCAGGCGCAGGCTTGCTCGATGCCCTGCAGCTCATCAAAGCCTCGTTCGAGGCCGCTAATCCAGACGTCTCCGTGTCGCTGACGTTCGCGAGCGCAGGAGCGATAACAGCTCAGGTGAAGCAAGGTGCCCCGCTCGACGCAGTGATATTCCCCGCGGGTGGCGGCCATATGGACACTCTCGAGCGCGAGGGGTTCATCGTACCCGAGACACGGTTCGTTGCAGCGTGTGACATAATCGTCCTCGCGGTTCCGAGCGGCACGAAGGTGGCCGGTGACCCTTGGAAATGGCTCGCAAGCCCATCGGTCCAGAGGATAGCCATCGGCGATCCCCGGATCGTTCCGGCGGGGACATATGCCATGCAGGTCCTGCAACACATGGGGCTCGACAAGCTCCTCGCGGAACGGCTCGTGTACGCGAGGACCGTGCAGCAGGTACTGACGTACGTTGAGTTGGGAGAGGCTGACGCTGGGTTTGTGTACGGGAGCACCCTCTACAAGTCAATCAAAGCCAAGGTGCTCGCGAAGGCGCCGTCCGGGTCGTACGAGGACGTAGTATTTGAGGGTGCGATGGTGAAGGCCACGCAACACAAGCAGGAGGTCCAGGAGTTCCTCGCGTACCTGCGGTCGCCCGAAGCGAGGAAGGCGTTCGAGGAGTGCGGGTTCGGGCTCCCCAAGGAATGAGGCGAGCTTGAATAATGCGAGCGAGCGAGCGAGCGGGCGTGAGCAGTTCTTCCGTGTCCAGCTTGGCGTCGTGTTGCAGTGGCTTACCTCGTCTTTTGGCTTCGAGAGGTCGGACGGGCGTTGCGCACGCCGTGATCCGGTGTGTCCGGCTGTCCGGGTGTCCTTTCTCAAGGGTGCTGGAGTTGCCGGTGGTTGAACGACGGGGCGCGGAGGGTCTGGCTGCGTCGCGCGCCGAATTCGGACGAGGCTTGCCTCGGGCGCCATCGCTGGAGGGCAGGGCGGATGAGCTTCAGGAAAGACCTGCGAGCTGAAGAGCGGCGCCGACTTCCAGCCGATCTACTTGGCGCCACCCAGCGGCGCAAGTCAGCACGTGTGATGTGCCCAACGGAGGAGGACGATTTAGGTGCAGGTTCTAGACTTGTGTAGGGACAAGCTCAGAGAGCTAATACATTCCCACGACCTTGCCGCCCATGAGGTTGAGGTGGTCACTGCGCGGCCCCTCGCGCCGGAGGAGGCCATCGGTTCGCCGACCAGGCGCGACTTCCCACTGCTTAAGGGGAAGGAGGTCATGATCCAGGCGCGGTTTCACGATAGCAGCGGTCAAGCGTACACGGACATGCCCGCGCCGTTTCGAGGCAGTTTGGGCGATGTCATGGCGCTGCCGCTGCACACGAACTACGAGCGGGCCGTCTTCGTAGCCACCTGCAACGCCGTGATGCGCCACCTCGGCCTCATCGACCACACGATTCACTGCCGCAACAACGAGCCCGAGGAGTGCGCAAGGCTTCTTCGCGAGCACGTGAAGCAGCTCATAGCCAGCCACGCCAGCTCTGGCGCCCGGTCCAGGCCTAGCTGCGCCACTAGAGCTGAGCAGCCCGATGAAGGGACTGATGAGACCGAAGGGGCTCCCGGACGGAGGCCGGGTCTGCCGCGCGTGGCGGTCATCGGCCTTCAGCCCGCAATAGTGAATGCCCTGGCGACGGCGGGGTGTTTCCTGGTCCGTGTCACCGACATGGATCCAGCAAACATCGGGACGACCCGCGAGGGCGTGGCCATCGAAAGCGCCGATCGCAACCCGGAGGTCATCTCTTGGGCCGACCTCGTCCTCTCCACGGGGACGGTTCTGGCCAACGGGACGGTTGAGGATCTCCTCACAGTCTTGGACGACAAGCCGATCATCTTCTACGGCGTTACCGCTGCCGGGCCCGCGAAACTCATGGGCTATGATCGGTTCTGCCCGTGCTCACGCTGATGAGGGGCGGCGCTTCGAAGCGCCTTTCCAAGTAACAGGCGATTCTTGTTCTTGCTCTCGGCTGTCTCGGGATGTGGCCGCTACGAGCGACTGCATGGGGAATGGGAGGCTTGGCCGGGGCAACGGGCTAAATCGCCCACTCCGCGGGCTCGAAGTCGTTCGCGAACGGGTTCACGAAGAGCACTCCGTCCAGTGTCGCGCCCGGACCAAAGTCTTCGCTGAAGATGACCGGAACTTGATTCAGCCTTGCGGTGGCCCAGATCTGGGCGTCCCAAAAGGTGAGGTGGTGATCTCTCACGCCCCTGACAGCTTCGAGGATGACTAAGGTCGTAACGTCGAGCACCTGCCATGCCCGGGTGTGGTTTTCCACGCTCACCATCGCATCCTCGATGGCGAGCGGCATCTTGATCTTGCGGGTGACCGCGTTGAAGAACTCTGACAACACTTGGGTGCTGATGACGCCTTTACCGGAGGCAATGAGACGGTCGACGACTTCAAATGCTCTTTGCTGCTTCACGGCCTCGCTCCGGTCGTAAGCGTAGACGAGCACATTGGTATCTACAAAGATCTTACCTCTCATGGAGCTCATCCCGCGTCCAGCCCCTCTGTGCCACGGCGCGTTCCACGCCTTCTGCGTTTTTCCTTGTGTCGGCGTCCCCTGCGCTTCTTTCCATCTGGACTTTCTCGGGCCGCGTCGCGGACGGCGACGCCTTGCTGACAAGGGCCTCAATGAACGCCTTCTCACGCTGCCACGCTGTGGGATCAAGGCGCGCGACTATGGCCTCGCTTGCATACGCATCCAGCGCCTCGCGTACAAGTTCTGCTTCTGTAATGCCTAGGTGCCTCGCGCGTTGTTTCAGAAGAGCATCTTGTCTTGGTTCTATATAGAACTGCTTCCGCACCATTTCGGGCATTGGTGATCACATCCTAACGGGACATCTCTATACATCACCATATACATCATGGGAATGATTGTCAACTCGGTTCCCCCGCGCTCGCGCGTTCGGCTCATCGGGCTCTAGAAATTGGTCCTCGTGTCTATTAGTTGTACGCCGCTAGCTTCGCGGTCGCACATGAATCGGCCTTCTCAGATGAACTGCTTTCCGCGGGCGGAGAGGGCCAGGCTGGAAGGAGGGCTAGGCAAATAGACGTTCTACGTCCAGCGTGAACCCTGGCAGCAGGGGGCTAGCCACGGTGACGCCGGGGTAATACACCTCCGAGGTCAAGAGGACCCCGTCTCTGAGAGTCGCAACCTCAATCGTGCGGGCCTGGGGGTCTACGAGCCAGAGCTCTTGCACTCCGAAACGCGCGTAGAGCTGGCGTTTGACGTCGGCGTCCCACTTGGCAGTGCCAGGCGAGAGGATCTCCACCACCAGGTCAGGAGCGCCCCAGATGTTTGCCTCTTTGATGATACCCGAGCGTTCCTTCGATACATACACAAGGTCGGGCTGGACCACATCATACTCGCCCAGGACGACATCAAGAGGTGCACTGTACACTTCTCCGAGGCCGTGGTTCTCGATCCACTGAGCCAGCGCCAGCAACAGGCGTTTAGAGACCCTTTGGTGAGACACGGTCGGCGACGGAACCACTCTTATGGCCCCCCCTACAAGCTCGTAGCGCTGATGCCCCGGCGGTATCTGGCAATAGTCATCGTAGGTGAGGCGCGGAGAAGGGCGGGCATATTCAGGGGTCGCCTCGCCGACGCGGTCAGGACGGGTCACGTTACTCCCCTCCACTGAGGCTGGTGTCGTGTTCTTCATGCCAAGTCAATTCTATCATGATGATGGCAGCCATACCATCCTCTGATCGGGTGGTTGTCAGTCCTGAGCCTTCTTCTCGCCTCGTCTCGTCTGAGCAGGGAGCCTCCTCGATGGCACTCCATGGAAGCCGCGAGGGATTGTGTGGCGTGTCCAATCCTGAAGTACATCTATCACCGGAGCGCTGCAGGTAGCGAGACTTGAACCAGCGTTTTGCCGGCTGGGCATGTGCTGCTAGAACCTTGTTTGTCGGGTGTCGTTTCGTCTTTTCAGGTCGAGCTTGTTTGTCCACAATGCACGTGCGTTTGCCGGGTGAAGAGGTGATTGACATCCGGAATGTATAGGACTAAAATAGTCCTGTAATTGCGTGACGGTCCGGCAACGACTCATCAGAAGGGAGCCTTCTGTGTCACATGGAGTTCATTAAGAGAAATACCGATTACGCGCTGCGCGCGCTTTCCTACATGGCGACGCATCCCACAGGGACGGTGTTCCGGGTGTCCGAGGTCGCTTCGGCGGAGGGGATCCCTGAGGGATTCCTGCGCAAGATCTTTCAGAAGCTGGCGGTCGCGGACATCGTTTCCTCGCATCGTGGTCCCCACGGCGGCTTTTCGCTCGCCCACGAACCCGGTGAGATCACCGCTCTTGAGATAGTCGAGGCCATTCAAGGACAGGTTGCAGTCAACCGCTGTCTTCTCGGGCGGGACGCATGCGAGCGCTGGGACGTTTGCGGGCTGAGACAAAGCTGGGTCGGCATTCAGGAGAAGTTCGTGTCGTTCTTGAACGACGTCACACTGGAGTCCCTCGCCCGGCAGCGCACCAGGCCGGACCAACTGCACCAAGGCGGGGCGGTGGGTGGTACCGTGCGGTAAGGGCGGCGGGCGGCGCCTGTCGAGGGGACAGCATCGGAAGAGCGGCATCTGACGGGAGAGGGACGCCCGCCGGGGAAGCGTCCGGCGCAGCGAACGTCCGCACCGGCGTACAGCAGACATCCGGCGCAGTGAGCACCCGGCGCTGGGCAGGAGTCTCCTCCCGTCGCGCCGTAAATACCAACTGAATTGAAACGCGGTCCCGCAGTGAACGGCGGCACTGCCAGAGGGCCACGGAGAGCTTGAAAGGAGGACGAAACATGCCCGTAAGGAAGGTCGTGCGAATCGATGACGAGAAGTGCAACGGGTGTGGCCTCTGCGTGACCCCGTGCGCTGAGGGCGCCATTCAGATCGTGGATGGCAAGGCCAAAGTGGTCCGCGAAGAGCTGTGCGACGGCGCGGGTTTCTGCCTAGCCGTCTGTCCCACGGGTGCGCTGTCCATCGAGGAGAGGGAGGCGCCGGAATTCTCTGGAGAGGCCGCGAGAGACCGCACCACGCAACCGATGGCCGGGTCGAAGCAGCACATCACGCAGCGCTGTTTCTTGTGCGGGTCCGGCGAAGGGGCAGAGGTGCTCATGCCGTGCCGCTTCAAGGGCGACAGCCTCTGGGTGTGCGTGCGGTGCCTGCCCCGGCTAATCCATGGTTAGGCTGAAAGGCCTACGTACGCATATCGCCACGAAACTGCTGGATATCCCAAGCAACTGTCAATTGCGCGACCCCGGCGACGGCTTTGCTGGCTTCAACTGGGCCGGGATGGCATGATGGACGGCCAAATCCTCCACGCCACCTCGTTGGGCAGCCACCGACGCCGTGGCGCGCTCAAGAAAGAGCGATGACTTGTGGCTGTACCATACTCGGGCACCACCGGGCCATGATCGCTGATCGCTGAACGCTGAACGCCCGTCGCTGAACGCGCGCCGCCAGGAGCGCCCGGCGTGAGGCACCGCATGGGACCTTGCGCCAGCGCATGTTCTCGTCCCCTTGGGACGGATAGCGCGTGCCATCAGCATACGCTCCCGCATATTGGCAAAACCTATCTGAGGCACCTCTAATGGCGCTAACCCGAAGATACTAGGAAAGGGAGCGAGTGCTTCATGGCAGGTTATCCACATCTCACAAGCCCGGTGAAGATTGGGAACATGGACCTCCGGAACAGGATCGTCATGCCACCCATGGTCACCAACTACGCCTACGAGGACGGGTCGGTCACCGACAGGCTCCGCGCTTACCACGCGGAGCGCGCGAAGGGAGGGGTGGGGCTCATCATCGTGGAGGCCTCGTTCGTTCACCAGTCCGGCAAGGGATTTCAGAACGAGGTCGGCATCCACTCGGATAAGCTCATCCCAGGCCTTCGCAGCTTGGTGGACACCGTCCACGCCCACGGTGCGAAGATCGCCATCCAGCTCTACCATGGCGGCAGGCAGACTACCTCCGCCGTGACGGGCGAGCCGCTCTTGGCACCGTCGCCGATACCGGACCCCACGAAAGGCGAGACTCCAAAAGAGATGTCGAAGGACGACATCGCCATGATCGTGAGAGCCTTCGGCGAGGCGGCGCGCCGCGCGAAGGCCGCAGGCTTCGACGCCGTGGAAGTGCATGGCGCCCACGGCTACCTTATCAACGAGTTCCTGTCGCCTTATTCCAACAAACGAACCGACGAATATGGTGGGCCCCTCGAGAACCGGCTGCGCTTCCCACTCGAGGTGGTGCACGCCGTGCGGCAAGCTGTCGGACCCGACTTTCCGGTGTTGTACCGGATGAGCGCTGACGAGAAGGTGGCGGGCGGGCTCACCTTGGACGAGACGAAAGAGGTGGCAAGGCGGCTCGAGCGTGAGGGCATCAACGCGTTGCACGTCTCTGCGGGCGTGTATGAGTCCGCAGTATGGATAATTCAGCCGATGTCGCTGCCGCGTGCGTGCCTAGCCGACCTTGCGAGCGGGATAAAGTCGGTCGTGAGGATCCCGGTCATAGCGGTGGGCCGCATCAACGACCCGGACGTTGCGGAAGGGCTGATCGCTCAAGGGAAGGCCGACCTCGTCGCCATGGGACGACAGCTTCTCACGGACCCGGACACGCCGCGCAAGATCGCTGAGGGACGGGTGGCCGAGCTGCGGAGATGCATCGGCTGTTGCCAGGGCTGCATCGACGAGCTGTTCCAGGACCATCCCATAGGATGCACGGTGAACGCCAGGACAGGGTTCGAGGCCGCGTTCACTCTCGCAAAGGCGCCTGCCGCCCGCAAGGTCCTCGTTGTGGGAGGCGGGCCGGCAGGGATGGAGGCCGCGCGCGTAGCGGCGCTCCGGGGGCACCACGTCACCTTGTGGGAGAAGGGGCCCAGCCTCGGAGGGCAGCTGCCGCTTGCGGCGACGCCGCCCCAGAAGGGTGAGATCGCAACGTTCAGAGAGTTTCTCTCGACCGAGATGAGTAGGCTCAAGATCAGCGTCCACGTGAACAGGGAGGCGACCCTCGATGCCATCCGCGCCGAGAAACCGGATGTGGTGGTAGTCGCGACCGGCGCTCGTCCGGCGCGCGTGAACGTGCCAGGGGCTGACCGTCCTGTGGTGGTGATGTCCTGGGATGTGCTGACCGGCAAGGCGACCGTAGGGAGGAGGGTCGCAATCATAGGCGGCGGCCTTGTGGGGTGCGAGACCGCGGAACACCTCGCCGAGAAGGGGCACGAGGTCACCATCATCGAGATGTTGCCGCGTGTAGCTTCGGACGTCGGGCCTCTGGTGGGGGCTCTCCTGCTGGACCGCCTGGCGAAGCGGGGCGTGAAGATCGTGACCGGAGCCAAGCTTTTCGCGATCGGGGAGCACGAGGTCACGGTGCAGAAAAACGGGAAGAACGAGACCCTTTCGGGCTTCGACTCCGTCGTCATCGCGGTGGGATCGGCACCGGAGGACGGCCTCGCGAAGCAGCTTGAAGGTGCCGGGATAGACTATTACGTGATCGGGGACGCCTGGAGGCCGCGCCGCATAACCCATGCAGTGTTCGAGGGCATGCGCGTGGCGCATGAGATCTAAAGCACGCGGCCGGGCGGGCTGCGGAGCCCGGACCAATCGCGGACACGACCACTGTGAAGCTGAACTGGGAGCGACCAGGCCAGGAGGCGGCGGGAACAACAATGAGAGGAATGCAACAAGGCCGCGACAGAGGCTAGGAGGGATCATGTGTCCCTCGTTGAATACAGAAAGAGCCAGGCTTCGCAGGGCGCTGCGTGGAAGCGGCGCCCTGCGCGTGCGATCAGGGCTTTGGTGGTAGCGGTTCTCCCGCGAGGGCTCTGTGAGGAGAACTCTATAGGGCTCCAAGCGGAGGTGCGAAAATGCCTCCGACGGCACGGCCACGTCAACAAGAGGACTGGGCCTTGTCAACAGAACGGCTGGAGAGAAGGGAATTTGCGCCTGCGAGGAAGGGGTGGACGTGGAGGTGGGGGACGTGACGGCAGAAATGAGGGGAAGCTCGGGTTGCAGGGTGAGACCGCTTATTCTGGGCCACCGAGGCGCGCCGCGCCTTGCGCCGGAGAACACCCTAGCGTCATTCAAAGCCGGCCTCGAGGCGGGGGTGGACGGTTTCGAGCTTGACGTGCAGCTTTCACGTGACGGGAGGTTGGTGGTGATCCACGACGAGCGCGTCGATAGGACGACGGACGGCAAGGGGTGGGTAAAGGACATGACCCTCGCCGAGCTGAAGGCGCTTGACGCAGGCTCGTGGTTCAGGCCGGAGGGCAGCGGCTCGACCAGCGGCTCACCGGGCGCGAGCTCGAGCTCAGGCGGTCGTCGAGTCGGCGGCACCGGTGGCGGCACTGAAGCCCCCTTTGCGGGAGAGAGGATTCCGACTCTCGAAGAGGTCCTCGAGCTTGTGGCTCCGAAATGCAGGCTCATTAACATCGAGATCAAGAGCGGCCTTGTCCTGTACCCCGGCATAGAAGAGAAAACCATTGCCTTGCTGAAGGACTTCGGCATTGTCGAGAAGACCGTGCTCTCGTCGTTTAATCACTTCTCGTTGAGAACGGCGAAAGCCGTGGATTCGTCGGTGAGGACGGGCGTCCTCTACATGGAGGGACTTGTGGACCCGTGGGTGTATGCGAAGCACGTGCCGGCGGACGCCCTGCATCCGGCGTTTTATGCGGTCGCCCCGGAGATCGTCGCCGGCGCGCACGCCGCGGGCCTGGCGGTTAACACATGGACCGTCGACGATCCGAACGACATGCGTAGGATGATGACATGGGGCGTCGACGCGGTGATAACCAATCAACCTGCGGTGGTGGTAGAGATTGCCAGAAAACTGGCTGGTGCCTAATTTCTGGCAACCAGGATCTAGGGACCAGGATGATGGAAGCGTAGGGGTCTTGCATCCTGCAAGGGCGAGGAACAGGCAGAGATGCAAGGATGCTTGGGAAGGGTTGTAAGACAGCGAACGCGCTGTAATGGCGAAGGGAGGATGCCCCAGTGAAGCTCGATTATTGGAAGACGTTTGTCCTCGGTCTCGGCTTCTTCAGCATCTCCTTGAGCTGGTCCATCTATAACTCGTACGTCCCAATCTTTCTTTCGGAGCTCTTGAAGGACGCCGCCTACCGCACCACGCTTGTCGGCATCATTATGACTTTCGACAACATCGCCGCCATAACGCTCCAGCCGTATTTCGGTGCCTTGAGCGACAGGACATGGACAAGGATCGGGCGCAGGATGCCGTTCCTCGCGGCAGGCATGCCTGTGGCCGCGGTGTTCTTCGCCCTCATTCCGGTCACGAAGTTCGCCCTCGCGGCGATGATCCCGGTCATCATTGTGATGAACGTCGCCATGACCGCTTTCCGCGCGCCGACCGTGGCATTGATGCCCGACATTACGCCGTCACCGCTCCGCAGCAAGGCGAACGGCGTAATCAATTTCATGGGAGGGCTAGGCGCGCTTCTCGCGTTCTTCGCCTTCTCGCAGCTATTCAAGATCAGCCCTGCCCTGCCATTTGTGGTGACCAGCGCTCTCATGGTCGCGGTCCTCTTCATACTATTGAAGACCATTCATGAACCCCGCGACGCGGGCGACATCGGCGGCGGTGCGGGCGCCGACGCCGGCAGGGAGAAGAGCGTGGGGATCCTGCGGGCAATGGGGGAGGTCGTGGCCGATCGGGACAAGAGCGCACTGTGCCTCCTTCTCGCGATATTCTTCTGGTTCGTGGGGTGGAGCGGCGTCGAGGCCCTTTTCACGCTTTACGGGGTGGAGGTCTGGGGCATGACCCCGGCCGCTGCATCCTTCGCGCTCGGGTTCTTCTCGCTGTCGTTCCTCGTGTTTGCCATCCCAAGCGGGTTCATCGCAACAGCCATCGGACGGCGCCGGACCATACTTGCAGGGATCGTGGGTCTTTCGGTTGTGCTTGCAGCGATGACGTTCGCGCGCCCTGGCGTGACTCTTACCGGGCTGCTACTTGTGGGTGGAATCGCGTGGGCGCTCATAAACATCAACTCCTATCCGATGGTCGTGGATATGACGAGCCCGGCGAAGATAGGTGCGTATACCGGCCTGTATTACTTCTTCTCGGCGCTTGCAGCGATCGTCGCCCCTCCTGTCTTCGGATGGTTTATGGACGTGCTGGGGAGGCGAGCCTTGTTCGTGTGTGCGTTCGTGAGCTTCGTGGCGGCGTTCGCCCTCATGTTCGGGGTGAGACGCGGAGAGGCCGCGCAGACGGCTTCAGCTGAGCGTGAGGCGGGCGCACCCGCGGACGCGGGCGTATAGCGCGTATGGAGTTGACGGCCTCGTGACCCTTATGGCGTTGTGTGTGTCGGCTTCGGGGCAACGCACTCCCATGCCGTGCGCCTACAGACCTTTACACGGCGTTGAGGCTATGCTATACTCTCAGTGCCAGGCGGTTGCCGCGTTCAATAGAAAGTCTTGGTTTCGGTGCCGACGTAGCTCAACGGTAGAGCAGCGCACTCGTAATGCGCAGGTTACCGGTTCAAGTCCGGTCGTCGGCTCCATGAATTTTCAAGCGCCGCAAGGGTTTGCGGCGCTTAGTTGTTTTGAGAAACCGGCAAGACCGAGCTGCCTGCAGGCGGAGGCCGCTCAGATTCATCGCGAAACCGCCGCACTAAGCAGGCATTTCCTGAACGAGAGCGTCGTCATGAGGCAGAGGACACAAAGGCAATCGGAGCGGAACGTCAGGGATGACTTTGCTGCGAGAAAACGAGAAAACGAACGTCCGCCTTCGACAGCATTGGACAACAGAACTATCTTTTGGAGAAGGAGCTGGTCCGCCAGCTCACCGGGTTGCTTACGGAGCGGGGCTACAAGGTTGTTGAGAAGGATCCCGATGTGCTGATCTCTATGGACTTCTTCATCGGCCGCCGGGAGCAGTATACGCCTCCGGATACGCTACAAGTTGCCCTCACCGGGAAGTCCTGGCCGATTGGATCGGTTGGCTGGGCCAGCGGCGGGCGGACCGCGTCGGCCTCTGGTCAAGGCGCCTCCAGCTGTTTCCGGGTCATTCGAGTCTACTTTCTCGACCACTCTGCCCTGAAGAGCGGACGGGAGCTGCCGCAACCACCGCTCGTGTGGGCAGCCGAGGCGGAAAGTGAGGGCAGCAGCGGCGACCTCCGGGGGGTGGCGCCGGTGATGCTCATGCAGCTTCTCGGCGAATTTCCGAAACCCTCGGGCTGGGAGATGAGCCGTTCCGTCTTCTGCTACGAATACAGTTCCATCGGCGTGACCTTCGATTCGGGTACACTGGTTATCCGGGAGGTTCAGGCGGGCTCGCCGGCAGAGCAGGCCGGACTAAAGCCGGGCGACACCATCGTCAAAGTAAAGAATGCGAGCCTTCCTGCCCGCTTTACCATTGACAAGTACGCCGGAGCGGAGAAGAAAATCGAACCGATGAAGAAGCTCGATCCTTGGTTCACCGCAGTCACGTGGGCAAAGTGGAAGGAGCCGGTGAGGCTGACGGTGAAGCGGCCGGGCGTCAAGGATGATCTGACGGTCACAGTGACCTCGGTGCTGGTGACGGTTTACGTTTGTAGCAGAGCCTCATAGTATTCAGCATACCCCTGACCGGACTTCAACTTTGACGTGCAAGCACGCAGGATTCTCGACGCCCCGTCATGCAAGCACCGGCAACCCTGAGTACTTGTGGGCGCCACAAGGACGGCGCAAGGGGTTGGTTTTCTTGTCAACCACGAGGGAGCCCAGCCCCGAAGGGACTGGGCTCGGCTAAATGGGGGCGCAGAAATGCTTCCATTTGCTGGGGGGAGTTGCCGGTGATTGCACGAGGGGTGTCAAGATCCGGCCACTGGCCCGACGGGTCGGATTTTGGCGAAGCGCGCCGCTTGGGGCGCCATCCCCGCCACTCCATAAATGCCCCGCCTGCCACTGCTGGTTTTAATCAGTCCCTACGCGTGACTGGGACGAACGCCGACAGTGGTTGGGTGCCTGACTCATCTTCTACAGTTGGCTTCGTGCAGTGCCCGTGTGGTGGGCGTTTGCGTGTACACGGAAGGGCCTTGGCACCACACTACACCGCCCGCACATGAGGGGGCACCGCGACCCCCACGGCCTGGAACACCTTGCCACAAACCCCCTGAAGGGACAAGCGTAGGCGGTAGCGACGACCATCCTGCTCTACCTCGACTTCCTGCAGCGCG